>Ga0302326_10027187_pt1 | contig 11540 bp, 10 predicted proteins | sample Palsa_T0_3_FD_202264 | JGI IMG/M metagenome (GOLD analysis project Ga0302326, IMG submission 202264) | Peat permafrost microbial communities from Stordalen Mire near Abisko, Sweden - Palsa_T0_3 | ecosystem: Environmental > Terrestrial > Soil > Palsa > Peat permafrost | place: Sweden: Abisko...
TATCGTGGGCATCGCCTGTTACTACGTCGCGCGCACCGTTCCAGTTGGGGTTGCGAGAAAACTTCGCTGGCCATTGATCGGCTGCATGCTGCTTGCGGTCGCGGAGCTGGCAGTCTATTTCATGCTGCCGCTGCCCTACTTCCCTCCAGACTGGATTGGCTTCGGCACCCCGGCCGCCGTGCTCGTCCTTAGTGCAGCGCTGCTGGCCAAATGCGGCGCCGATCTGCGGGCACGCTGGCTGATCCTGCTGGGGGACGCGAGCTACGCAATTTACCTGCTACATCCCTTCGTGCTGTACGCGATGGAACGCGTCCTGGCAAAGCGCTGGCCTGTACTTTCTTCCGAGCACAATTTCTTCGGCATGGTCTTGGGAGTCGCGGCCGTCTGTGCTGCTTCATGCGTCGTCTATCTATATATTGAGAAGCCGCTGGTGGATTGGCTGGCGGCGCGTTTTGCCCAGACGCGGCGGCCGCCACTGACCGATCCGGCCGAGATGCCGCTTTAATCGCATGACTTCGTTCGACAAAGGGCGGCAGGTTCTTGCGATCGGCGTCGAGCAGCGGGCGTTTCCTGGCGCTGCCTTCGCAGTCTGGAACGATGGCGCCACAGTTGCTACCGGCTCTGTCGGGCGCTTCACTTACGCAAGCGATTCTGCGGAGATGCAGCCCGACACGATCTTCGACATCGCCAGCGTGACAAAAGTGTTGGCGACGACTGCACTCGCGATGCGGCTTTGGCAGAGCGAAGAGCTGCCATTGGAGCTGCCCGTCTGCGAGCTGTTGCCGGAGTTTTCGCAAGGGGACCCCAACAAATATTTGGTCACTTTAAAGATGCTGCTGGCGCACACGTCGGGGCTGCCCGCCCATCGCAAGCTCTACGAATTGCCAGAGGTGGTGGCCGCATCTTCGCCGGAGGCAAGCGCCGCGGCTGCCCTGTCCGCATGCTTCGCCATGCCGCTCGAGGTGGCGCCCGGCGCGCGGGCCGAATATTCAGACATCGGCTTCATCGTCCTGGGCGAGGCGCTTTTGCGATTGACCGGCGCAGCGAATCTGCAGGAAATTTGCGCGAAGGAAATCTTCGAACCGCTGGGATTGACGGAAAGCTGCTACCTGCCGCCGACTAACTGGCGGCCGCGGATCGCGCCGACGCGCGATTGGAACTGGCGGCACTGTGTGCTGCAAGGTGAAGTGCAGGATGAAAATTGTGCGCTCCTCGGCAGCGTCTCTGGACATGCCGGCGTTTTTTCCAGCGGTAGCGACTTGCTCCGCTTCGCCGCATCCCTGTGCGAAGCCGATGGATTTTTTCAACGGGAGACGGTCGATTTATTTTCCAAACGCGTCGCCGGCTCACGCGCCCTCGGTTGGGACAGTCCCTCCGCTCCATCACAATCCGGCAAATTCTTCTCTGCTCATTCGATTGGCCACCTCGGCTATACCGGAACGTCTCTCTGGATAGATCTTGAGCGGGGGATCGCCATCGCGCTGCTGACAAATCGCGTCTACACCGCGGTCGGAGCGGCCAATCAGGGCATCCAGCAAGTGCGGCCCGAATTTCACGACGCTGTCATGACGGCGCTTGGAATTTCTGCAGACCGGCGATAACCGGGTCCGATTCCTTGCAGAATGAGGCGCACTTCAGCGGTTCTGCTTACCATGCATCCATCGGGTGACGTTTTTGCGACCCGATTGGCGCTAGAATCGAAAGGGAGAGCTGGAGAACTCCGCACGTATGGCAATGACGCATTCTGCAGCCGACACCGCGGCGCAAGGGCGCAGTGATAATAACCTGCAGACCCTTACTACTGAAGGAACCAACGAAGCTTCTTCAGGATTTGATACAAAATCGGCACTCGAAATTGCGCGCATCATCAACCACGAGGACGCGAAAGTTGCGGCCGCGGTCAAGAAAGCGCTGCCCGAAATTGCCCAAGTGATCGACACCGTCACCCGCTGCCTGCGGGATGGCGGCCGGCTCATCTATATCGGCGCCGGCTCCAGTGGACGCATCGCCGCACTTGACGCCAGCGAATGTCCGCCGACGTATTCCACGCCGCCGCAGACCGTGCAGTACATCATGGCCGGCGGACCGAAGGCGCTTGCATCGGCCGCGGAAGTGAATGAAGATTCCCCGGAGCTAGGTCAGCGCGACATTGCGCGACGGCGGCCGACCCGCAAGGACATCGTGGTTGGCCTGTCGGCCAGCGGACGGACACCCTATGTAGTTGCAGCTGTGGAGTACGCTCGCGCGCGAGGAGCGAAAACCGCTGGGGTGACTTGCAACCAGAATTCCCCGCTCGCGAAAGTGGCTGACGTCACCATCGTCGCCGAGGTCGGCCCCGAAGTGATCTCCGGTTCGACTCGCATGAAGGCCGGGACGGCGCAGAAAATGATCCTTAACATGATCACAACCGGCGCGATGACACGGCTTGGTTACGTCTACGAGAACATGATGGTCAACGTCCACATGAAGAACAACAAGCTTGTGGAGCGTGGCATCGGCATCCTGATGCGAGCCTGCAACGTGGACCGCGAGAAGGCCGTCAACACGATCAAGGTTGCCGGCAAAAGCGTCCGCGTCGCGCTGGTCATGCTGAAAGCGGGCGTGGACAAGCCGGAAGCAATGCGGCGGCTGCAGGCGGGCGAAGGCAATGTGCGTCGCGCGATTGAAGACTCTACCCTCGAAATTTAAGCGGGTACAAGCCGCGGTACTTGTCTGCTGCATCGGCCGCGAGGATAAAGGCGTATGGACAAATTTGTAATTCGCGGCGGCAATCCACTCCTCGGCACGATTCGCGTTAGCGGCTCAAAGAACTCCGCGCTGCCTTGCATGGCGGCGGCGATTTTGACCGAAGACGAAGTCATTTTAGAAAACGTGCCGGACGTGCAGGACATTCAAACCGAGCGCAGGCTGCTGGTGTCGATGGGCGCGGAAGTGGAACTGGGCGCGGGGCGCGCGCACCATCGCACCGCGATCAGCTGCCGCAATTTGTCCGATCCGGTCGCGAAATACGAGATCGTCAAAACGATGCGAGCTTCTTCCCTGGTGCTTGGGCCACTGGTCGCCCGAACTGGCATGGCGCGAGTAGCAGTGCCCGGCGGATGCGCGATCGGTGGCCGTCCAATCGATCTGCACATCAAGGGCCTGGAAGCGATGGGCGCGAAAATGAGCCAGGAGCACGGCTACGTCGAGGCGCGCAGCGAGCGTCTGCATGGCGCGCATATCGTGTTCGACAAAATTACGGTGACCGGCACCGAAGACTTGCTCATGGCTGCCGTGTTGGCCGAGGGCGAGTCGCTGTTGGAAAATTGCGCGCGTGAGCCCGAGGTCGTTGACCTGGCCTCATTACTGGTGAAGATGGGCGCAAAGATTGAAGGCGCCGGGACATCGACGATTCGCGTCCACGGCGTGAGCAAGTTGCATGGCGCCAAACACCGCATTTTTCCGGACCGCATTGAGGCCGGCACATTTCTTGTCGCGGGCGCGATTACCGGTGGCGACCTGATGATTGCCGGGCTGATGCCGGAGCATCAGAGCGCGCTGCTGTCCAAGCTGCAATGCTGCGGCGTGCGCTGCGATATCAGCGGCGACACCATCCGCGTGCGCTCGGAGGCTGGCAAGCTGACTGCTGCAGATATTTCAACCGAAGAATTCCCCGGCTTTCCCACCGACATGCAAGCGCAGTACATGGCTCTGGCGACGCAGGCCGAGGGCACGTGCGTGGTCACGGAGAATATTTTTGAGAACCGCTTCATGCATGTCTCGGAGCTGACTCGCATGGGCGCCAACATTCGCGTCGACGGCCGCAGCGCAACCGTGCGTGGGCGCACTCCACTTTCTGCGGCGGCCGTGATGGCTTCAGACCTCCGCGCCTCCGCGTCTCTCGTGCTGGCGGCGCTGGTGGCTGAGGGCGAGACGATCATCGATCGCGTTTACCACATTGACCGCGGCTATGAGCGCATCGAAGAGAAGCTGCGCGGTGTGGGTGCGCAGATTCGACGCATGGGTGAGGTTTTCGGTCGCAAGACGGCAGCCGAAGAAGCCGCCGTCTCGGCGTAGCGTATTTCGCTAGCGCCAGCTGACGGCGAGATGCCAGCGAAGATTCCGTGAAGCTGCTTTCTCGAGGACCGTCACATACTCCTCCAGCTCTTTGTTGGCCGCCTCTGTGTCTTCGGCGAGGTAAGCAGGATTTTCTTCCAGAAATTCCTGCAGCGCGGTGACCGTGACGAGGCCGTCCTCGGCGGAGAACCATTGCGGTGGCGGCAGGCGGTCAGCGCGAGTCGGCATCTTGTACCCCTCCTCCTCGAGCAGCGCCATGGAATTCGCGTCGGCTGAAAAGAAATCCAACAGGTGCGCAATTTGTAATTGCTCCGCGAGTTGTTCCAGTAAATCTTCGTTGCGTGCCAGCGTATGGCCAGTCACAAAGGTGTCGAAACCCGGGTCGTCCCCTTCAATCACGATATACAGCGATGCCCCCATTTATGCCCGTCCCCCGCGCAAAGCATCAAGGATTGGCGGCTGCTATGGAAGTGCAAACGAGGCACTCGTCACCATTGATTTCGATTCTTGCGTCGCTTGGTTCCTATGGGGTTCGGTTCTGGTTACCAGCGCGTATGTCGAGGTAACCATCATCATCGCTCGGTATACGCAAAACCAACACGACGGCCGAGAGGACGACGACCGCGCCGAGCAATTCCATCAGAGGAATTTGTTCGTGCAGCAAGAGAGTTCCTTCCAGGACAGAGATGATCGGGATGATGAATTGCACGGTGATGACGCGGAACGGTTCGACGCGTTTGAGCAACCAGTAGTAGAGGCTGAAGGCGGTGATGCTGCCGAAGAAAATCATGAACAAGAGCGCGCCAATGACGGAGGGCGTCCACACGTTGACGAAGTTCCGCTCGAGCGGCACGCTGAGCAACGCGAGCAATACCCCCCCAACAAGAAACTGAAGGGCAGAGGCCGCGAAAGTTGAAACATGCTGCAGCTCGCGGCTGGCATACACCGAGCAGATGCTGGAAATGAGCACGCAGACCAACATGACCAGCGCGGGAACAATCTGCGCGGTAGATGCGACCGCGATGCTGCGTAGCAGAATCATCATGCCGCCGAGGCCGACAAGCATCGCAGTCATCGCTGCTCGCGGGATCGGGCGGCCAAGGATGCGCGGCGAAACGATGCTCACCACCAAGGGAGAGGATGCGTACAAAATCGCGGTGAGACCGGAGCTGATGTAGCGCTCCGCAGTGAAGACCAGCGCGTATTGCACGCCGATCATGATGACCCCGAGCCAGAGCGTTGCTTTCAGTGCGCGTCCACGTGGGAAGACCATCTTCCGGCCGAATACAAAGGGCAACATCAAAAGGCCGGCGACGACAAAACGAATCGCGGCCAGTCGCATCGGCGCAACCTGCGTCACCGCAATGCGCATGGCCGCCCAAGTGCTTCCCCAGATGAGGCAGACGGTGATGTAGGCGGCAATCTGGCGGCGAGTCATGTGGTGTGTTCCTCGCAATGCGAAGGCCGCGCGGAATGCGCGGCCTCCACAGTACAGCGTTGTATTTATAGCCTAGCCGCGGTTTCCACCGCCGCCGCCACTTCCACCGGGACGACGTCCACCACGACGACGGCGTCCGCGACCGCCGGGGCCGCCTGCACCGCCGGGACGAGGTCCGCCTCCCGGATTTTGGCCGGGAGTTGCGGCTCCGCCATTCGGCTGGGCGTCATCGGCAACGTTGAAGTTGGGCTCGTCTTCTTCGTCGAAATCAGCGCCGCCCTCGAAGCCCTCTTCGCTTTCGATGGTGATGGTGCTGGCGTTTGATGCGGGCTGTGCCTCACCACGCGGTTCGCGTGCGGGACGCGGGAGACGCGGTCCTCGATCACGATCTCCACGATCGCGAGACGGCCGGTCCGAAGATGGCCTGTCCGACGAGGAAGAGCGCTCCGCAGATGCAGACATATCTCCACCCTGCTCCGGCTCGGGCAGACCCATCTTGGCGCGCTGCTCCTTGAGGATTGCCTTGCGCGAGAGCTTGATGCGGTTGCCTTCGAGCGCCAGCACCTTGACCAGGACCTGATCGCCTTCGCGAAGTTCGTCCTTGACGTCGTTGACGCGGTGCTCAGCAATTTCGCTTACGTGCAGCAGACCGTCAGTGCCGGGGAAGATTTCGACGAACGCGCCAAACTCCGCCAACCGCACAACTTTGCCGAGATACGTCTTGCCAACTTCGGGCACAGCTGTGAGGTCGCTGATCATTTGCAGCGCCTTAGCCAGGCCTTGCTCATCGCTCGACGCGACGTTGACGCGCCCCGTGTCGTCGACATCGATCTTGACTTGCGTCGCCTCGATGATGCCACGAATCGTTTTGCCACCCGGTCCGATCAGGTCGCGGATTTTGTCCGTCGGAATCTGCAGCGTCTCAATGCGCGGCGCGAACTTCGACTTGTTCTCGTTCGGCGATGAAATCACCGCGTCCATTTTGTCGAGGATGTAGAGCCGTCCGCGGCGCGCCTGCTCCAGCGCCTCCCGCATGATCTGGCCGGTGATGCCGCCGATCTTGATGTCCATCTGAAGAGCGGTGATGCCTTCGCGCGTGCCGGCAACTTTAAAATCCATGTCGCCGTAGTGATCTTCCGCGCCTGCAATGTCAGTCAGAATGGCGTAATCATCGCCCTCCTTGACCAGTCCCATGGCCACGCCGGCCACTGCAGCCTTCAGCGGAATGCCCGCCTGCATCAGCGCCAGGCTGGCACCGCAAATGGTCGCCATCGAAGAGGAGCCGTTTGACTCGAGAATGTCCGAGACAACTCGCAGCGTGTACGGGCTCTCATCTTCTCCAGGCAGGACCGCCGACATCGCGCGATCTGCAAGAGCGCCGTGGCCGATTTCGCGGCGACCTACGCCGGTCATGCGGCCAACTTCACCGACCGAGAACGGCGGAAAGTTGTAATGCAGCATGAAGCGCTTCTTCTGCTCACCCTCATAGGATTCAAGCCGCTGCGAATCGTCGCTCGTGCCCAGTGTGGCGCTGACCAGGGCCTGCGTTTCGCCGCGGGTGAACAGCGCCGAACCGTGAACGCGCGGCAGGACACCGACTTCGATGGTGATTTCGCGGATCTGGTCGAAGGCGCGGCGGTCCGGGCGAATGTGTTGCTTGGTGACAGCTTCGCGGAAAATATTCTCGCGGAGCAATTCGTAATACTTGCTGACTTTTTTGGCAGCCGCAGGATCGTCAGTCGGAGCGTCCTTCTTCAACTCATCTTTAATCTGCTTGATCAGCGCATAGCTGCCCGTCTTGGGGTGCTTCTGCGTGTCCAGCGCATCGACCAGGCGATCGCCGACTTTGCTCTTCATCGCGCCGTAGTAGGCCTCGTCGAATTCGACTGGAGCGACAGTGCGCTTCGTCTTGCCCGCGCGGGAGGCGAGGTCTTCAATGGCGGCAACAATTTTCTTGATCTCGACGTGCGCGAAATCAATCGCATCGGCAACCGTGTCTTCGGAAACTCCCTTGGCGCCAGACTCGACCATCACGATGCCGTCCTTGGAACCGACGACCATGATGTTGATGGTGCTTTCCTTGCGCTCGGCGTAGGTGGGGTTGATGACGAACTCACCGTTCAACTGGCCGACGCGAACCGCGCCCACTGGACCGTTGAATGGGATGTCAGACAGAGCCAGCGCAGCGCCGGCTCCGTTGATGCCAAGAACGTCGGGATCATTTTCCTTGTCTGCGGAAAGCACGAGGGCGATGACCTGGGTCTCGTTGCGGAATGTTTCGGGGAAGAGCGGACGAATCGGGCGATCAATCTGCCGGGAGGTGAGAACTTCCTTCTCGCTGGGGCGGCCTTCGCGCTTGATGAAGCCACCGGGAATGCGTCCACCGGCCGAGGTGTACTCACGGTAATCCACCGTCAAGGGGAAGAAGTCGATGCCTTCTTTCGGATCCGGGGAGGCGGTGGCGGTGACTAGCACCATGTTGTCTCCCGTGCTGACGAGGGCGGCGCCGGGCGCCTGTTTGGCCATGCGGCCGGTCTCAAACGTAATGCGCTTGCCGCCGTGTAATTCGACGGTAACGTCTTGTTTCATAATTTCCTCTTCTAACTGCGAGCGATGGCTCGAAAGAGGCGCAAGGTGGGAAATTCTCTCTTGCCAGCAAGTGGGCAGGAAGAGCGGCGAGTAGGAAGCGAGCGCGGCGGTTGGAGTTGGCCTTGGCCGGGTACTCAACTACTCGCCATCACAGCTTGCGCGACGGCGAGCAGTTTACTTGCGGATTCCGAGCTTCCCGATGACGTCGCGGTAACGGTCCGGAGTGTGCGTCTTCAGGTAATCCAGAAGTCGGCGGCGCCGGCTCACCATCATGAGCAAACCGCGGCGGGACGCGAAGTCCTTTTTGTGGGTCTTGAAATGCTCCGTCAGTTCATTGATGCGACCGCTCAGGATCGCAATTTGAACTTCGGGGCTGCCTGTATCGCTGTCATGCGTACGATACTTATCGATGATTTCTGTTTTCTTTTCTGTCGCTAGCACGGGTGTGCCTTACCTCACTTTTACTATCGATTCCACTCTCTAAGTGTATGACTCAGAGTAACATGGATTCGTTTCCCCCAGCAATCCTACGGGCTCTCGTTCTTGTCTCCTGGCATGGACTTTGCCAGCGCATCCATTGCGGTCTGCGTGTCGAACCAATAGGTGTACTGATGGCCCGGATCGCTCCGGTCCGTCACGGTCATCACATCGTAAGCGCGGCCATTCACATAGGTAAGTGCTTGTTGCTTCGGGGCCATGCCCAGAATGTGCAGAAGGAAGTATTCCTCGCCGACGCTTACCGTGAACCACGCCGACTCGGCGGACGCGCCGCTGTTGCTGCCTCGAATCGACTGTGCAATTGCCGCCAGCTTCGCCTTTTCGGCCTCGGATTGGGCCTGCCGGCCCGTTTGGCCGTAGGCAATCATCGCCCCATAATGCCCTTCCGTGTTGGCCATGTTGTAAGCGATGAGTTGGTTCGCGAGCTTCAGAGCTTCCTCGTAGTTTTTCGAATTCAGCGCCGCCCACATTTTTGCTCCCGCGGCATGCTCATCCACGTCTCGGGACAAGCCTCCCTGGACGGATGCGAGACGCAGCGCCTTCCAATCGACGTCGGTCTGTCCGGCCTGGATCTGCGCGACGATGCGCGCGTAAGTCGCCTTCGCGCTTTCCGCCGGTTGCATCTGCGCCTGTGACGTGGCAGCCAGCGAGACAAGGACCGCGATCAGGAGCGGGACAATTCTCAGATTTCCTCGCATACTCTATTTGGACACCGATGCCTGAAATCCGGCGATAGAAATCAGCTTTCGCATGAAGATTATTTCCCTGACCACCGACTTCGGACTGCGCGATCCTTTCGTAGGAATAATGAAGGCCGTCATCGCCGGCCTCAGTCCGGAGGCGCGCGTCATTGACATCACCCACGGGGTTGAGCCTTTCCATATTTTGGACGGCGCCATCAAGTTATGGCAGGCCACACGCTACTTCCCTGCTGGAACGATTCACGTTGCGGTCGTTGATCCCGGGGTGGGGTCCGAACGGCGGCCGATTCTCGCGCAGCTAGGCGCGCAGTGGTTTATCGCGCCCGACAATGGACTGCTTACTTGGGTGATGGAGGAGGCGGCGCAGAGTTCTGACGACATTTCAGTCTGGCAGTTAGAGAACGCAGAATATTTTCTGCCAGCCCTGTCGCACACATTTCATGGCCGCGATATTTTCGCGCCGGCGGCGGCACATCTCGCGCTCGGCGCCGACCCGGAAACTTTTGGCCGAAGATTGATCGCGGCGGGTGTATCTGTAACTGGAACTGCACTTTTAGCTCGTCTCGACAGCACGCGTGCTGTGAAGATTTCGGAGGGCACTTGGGAAGGACAGGTCCTCCTCGCTGACCGCTTCGGCAACTTACTGACCAATTTTCGTTTGCGAGATTTTCCGCATGGACTCGCTGGATGGGAGGTTGAAGTTGCCGGAACCACTCTTGCGGCATTTCACGCCAACTACGCAGCCGGAGTCGAAGGCGAGCCATTCGCGATTTTCGGCAGCTCGGAGCTATTGGAGATAGCAGTCAATCGTGGCAGCGCCAAGCAGCTTCTGAGCGTTTCTGCCGGCGCCGACGTACGGTTGACGAGAAAAAACTCCAGCGCGAAGTAATCGGCTCCCTTCAGCGTCCACAACGCAGTCCGATACCGATCCGGCAGGATCTTTCAAATCCCTTGACTGTGAAACTTACTTTGCCAGTTTTCCTTTGCGAATCTTGTCGATCTGACCAGTCCAGAGAAGAAATTTCGACAGCTGGGTGCGCTCCCGCCAGGCGAATCGAAAGAAATCCTGGGCGGTGATGCTGTCAGCTTTCTGACCCGAATAGGTCTCCAGACGCCAGCGTAGAAAGTCACTGCGCCAGGGACGCAGCCTGTGGCCGCGCGTCGCTACCCACCAAAATCGCACTGCTGCAAGCATGCCTGGCTCAGCATAAATCACGGCGAGCCGAAACCAGGCTCTAAACCGAAACGCGCTCCATTTCGAGACGCTCTGCAAAAATCACCGTCAAAACAAATCAGGATGTTCGAGCAGACGGTCGGCGAGATCGAGCGCGCCGACGGAATACTTCCCCGCCCGTATCGCATCGCGCAATTCGAGAACGCGAGACCGCCGCTCGGCATCAGTCCTCGGCAGCTTTGTAGGCGGGGCGTGTGGCGCGGACCTCACCCCGGCAGCTGCTAAGGCGTCTTCAAAATGCTTCGAAATGCTCTTCCGCATGGGCCAGACTCCGATGTTGTTCAACTTATCGGCAGCTTCCCAGTAAAACTTTAAGGAATTTTTAACTTTTTTTTGCATACCTTTCCCGCATCAGGCCGCGGTCTTTTTATCTCCTTTTGAATTCGCCGGACGGGCGCGCCGTGCCAGTTTGCGGCTTCCGTAGGGACCCATCGCACTGCGCAGGCGAAGGAGGGCCATGCTGTGCAGCTGCGAGACGCGGGACTCGGCGATGCCGATCGCTTCGCCAACTTCTCGCATCGTGAGCTCCTCATAGTAGTAGAGGTTGAGGACCATGCGCTCGCGCTCGGGCAGCTCTTCAATCGCGGCAGCCAGGTTGTGCCGCATCTCGCTCTTCATGCACTGCAGGAACGGATCGTCTTCTTCGGTCGCCGGAATGTAGTTGATCTCGTCATCGCCCGAGTTTTCGTTGCGCTCGACATTCAATGTTCCGATCTCGAGGCCTTTCAGGTCGCCGACCAGCTGGTGGTACTGCTCGAGCGGGACCATGAGCTCGGCTGCAATTTCCTGCTCCAGTGGGGCGCGGCCCAACTTTGCGGTCAGGGCGCGGACGGCATCTTCCACGGCCCGGCCACGGCGACGCAGCTCGCGGGGGCTCCAGTCGAGTTCGCGGAGGCTATCGAGAATGGCGCCGCGGATGCGGAACTGAGCGTAGCTCTTGAACTGCACACCTTTGCCGGCGTCGAATTTCGTCAGCGCATCCATCAGGCCGAGGGTGCCGGCGCTGATCAGGTCGTCCATCTCG
>Ga0302326_10027188_pt1 | contig 11540 bp, 9 predicted proteins | sample Palsa_T0_3_FD_202264 | JGI IMG/M metagenome (GOLD analysis project Ga0302326, IMG submission 202264) | Peat permafrost microbial communities from Stordalen Mire near Abisko, Sweden - Palsa_T0_3 | ecosystem: Environmental > Terrestrial > Soil > Palsa > Peat permafrost | place: Sweden: Abisko...
TTCAGCGTAGCTACGAGTTGCAGCCGTTCGATAAGGGAATAGGTGATGCGCTGCACTGGCCCAGCCTCGGGGCTTTTCAAGCGCGCCTCGTCGTTCAGGGCGTCGACCAGATGTTCCAGTGGAGCTACAAACCATTCATCGCCGAAATCGGTGAGCCCGGCACGTGCGCGTGCCGCGTCCATGAGCGCGCCGGTAGTGATGCGCACCTGGCCGCTCGTACTCTGCATCCGCCCTCCCCTTTTGCCACCTATGGTTTGCGTAGTACTATGTGGCCTACTCCTACGCGAATGCTTGGGTCTCGCCAAGCGAGGAGGGAAGGCTGGGCGAGATGAAGCCATCCCCCCAGCCCCCCAGCGTTCATTTGGCCAGGGGGCACTGCCTGGGTATCGAGCGTCCCGGTCAGAAACGAGCCCGCCCTGCCCGGCGGCAGCAGCCTGAGTTCCGCAACCGCGCGTCCCGCGAGGCGCTTGGCTTCTTCCAATACATCGGCCGACACTGTCGGATCGGTTGCGATCTCCCAGGCCAAATCGTTCTCAATCGCTGCGCCATAACCCGGGTGTCTCAGAGCGGCCTGCATAAGCGCCACGCGATCCGCGCGGCGGGCGGCGATGCTGGCGCCATAAATGCCGGCATTGGAAGCCGCCACTGCCCAAATGACCGCCAATGACGCCAACGCCACCCGCGCCGGAAGTCTCGTTTCACGCAGGCAAGATACATCGGAGCGGCTCAGAAAGATCAGCCAGGTCAGCAGCCCGCCCGCAAGGAACCCGGCCGCGTGGGCGACATTGTCCACGCGCGGTCCGTTCACCGCGGATCGCGGCACATAGAGCGCACTCGTTACGCTTAGCGCCACCAACACCCAAACCCACCAACGTACGCGCAGCCCACCCGGTAATTGCGTGCCGAAGCGCCAGCTTAGCACGGCCAGCGCGCCAAGAATGCCGGACAGCGCACCGGAAAAGCCCATGGCGATGATGAAATGACGTAGCAGCGGCTGCGAGAAAGTGGATGCGGCCAGGCTTATCAGGCCGGTCGCCAGCACCAGCAGCACAAAATGCCGAGGCCCGATCAGCCGCTCGAGCAATGGGCCCGCCAGAAGCAGCACCAGCAGATTGCTCAGCAAATGATTCGCATTGAGGTGCAGCAGGTTGGCAGTGACCAGGCGCCACCATTGGCCCATTCCAACCAGCCAGGGAGCATCCGCCCCCAGGTCGATGACGCGCAGTGTGTCGCCATTGCCTGCGAGAATTTGCACGGCGAAGGCCATTACGAGCAGCGCGGCCAGAGCCCAGGTCGACCACGGAATGAGTCCCGCCACGCGCTCGGCCAGTGCCTGCCGCCGCTCCATCGAATCCCATTGCGCGGCACCTTCCGGCGGGGCCAGAATCCGCGGGCGCAGCAATGCGCGCATCGCTTCCAGCGGTTCCGGCGCCTCGAACTGGCTCAGCCGGAACACGTGGGCCCGCCAGGGCGTGTCCAGGATCAGCCGGGACCACGAGCCGCGCCCGGCCAGGGTGACCGACCGAATGTCGGAGTACGGTACCAGCGCCACAAGGCGGCCGCTGCCGAATCGCGGCAACGTCATCGCATCGGCACCGAACCGTATCGGCGGCGCCCCGCCCGCCCAGCGCACCCACGCCACCCGGGCACCGACCACCGCAAGCACGACAGCCACGCGCAGAACGAGATAGCATAGCGCCAACGCGGAAAACGCAACGGCACTCGGGAGGGACAGCAAAATGCCGGCGAGCGACACCGCATAGATCGCGATCAACCGCAGCAGCAAAACAGTCACGGCGGGCGGTGGGTGGATCCGTAGTCCCGGCGTTGCGGGCCGCTCCTGTGGCTGCGTGCCGCCCATTATCGGGCGAAGCTGCGCAACCCTACCGATTGTGGCAGCACCGCACTTCCATTAAAACGCCCGCGCCACACCGTACGCCGTCATCGCCCCTAGTACCTTGGCGACATCATGACTTAGAATCACGATGTCATGCCGTTTACCGTCGCGATCCTGTACGTGTTCGCGCATCAAGCCCTCGCTGCGGAAGCCCAGGCTTTCGAATACCGCAATTGCGCCTTGCTGATCGATCGTCATGTGCGCGAGGATCTTTTCGATTCCGGTCTGCAGCATCAGGGCAAAACACTGCTGGATCAGCGCGCGGCCGACGCCGGTGCCGCGTACGCCGGGCGCGGTGACCACGCGCAGCTCGCCGACATGTGGCGACCAGGAGTGCGGATCGCGGAAGATCGCGGCGCAGCCGACCACGGTGTCGCCCTGGCAGGCCAGCAGCGTGGTCATGCTGCCGCCCTCGATGGCGCGCACCCAGGCCGCGAGCACTTTTGGCTGCGTGATGTCGCGCGGCAGGAACAAAAGATCGTGGGTCGGAAGGCCTTGCGCGAAGGCGAGCACACGCGCTTCGTCCGCAGCCGTCATAAGCCGTAGCTGCACGCTGCCGCCGTCGATCGGCATGGTTTTGGGAAATTCGCTGGTCATACCGAACGCCTCGCCAAGAAACGGTCCACGGAAGGCCACATACGCCGCACGGCATTCGCGCCGGCCGCAATGCTCACATGCCCACCCTTCAGCACTATTTCCTCCTTCTCCGCCGACCCGACAAGCCCGAGCAGCGGCGCTGTCGCCCCGCGCGGCACGATATGGTCATGCTCGGCCACCACATGCAGGAACGGCACTGTGATGCGGCCCAGATCGACCGGATGCCCACCAACCACGAGTTCGTTCTTGGCCAGCCGGTTCTCCCACAGCAGCTCGCGCGTGACCTGCCTGAAATAGCCGCCGGGCAGCGCAAGTGCATCGGCGCTCCAGCGATCGAACATGCGGTACGATTTCACGAATTCATCGTTCCACATGTTGTCCCACAGCCGCAGTTGGCCAGCGATCTTCGCCGCCGGGCGTAGCATGTCGAAACTCGTGTAGATAATTTCCGGCGGAATGTTGCCGAAAGTCTCCACCATGCGGTCCACGTCGAAAAACCGCTTGTCCGCCCAGTTGGCGAACAGCTCCATCTTGGTGAAATCCACTGGTGTCGTGAATACGACGAGGTTTTTCAGACCACGGTCGGGGTAGACCGCGCTGTAGATGCAGCTCAGCATGCCGCCAGCGCAGTAGCCGAGGATTGACAGGTCCGTTTCGCCCGTGGCGGCCTGCACGTCCGCCGCCGCCTGCGGCACGAACTCCAGCGCATAATCGGCCAGGTCGAGATTCTTCTCCTCCGGCCGCGGGGCTTCCCATTCCAACATGAAAACGTCGAAGCCGCGCCGCACCAGGAATTCGACAAAGCTTTGGCCTGGCGCCAGGTCCAGGATGTAGCCGCGGTTCGTGGTGGCCATGACGATCAGCACCGGCACGCGGTACAATTCCGCCTCCGTCGGACGGTAGTGGAAAAGCCGCATCGGGCCGCGTGACCGTATCAGATCCTTCGGCGTGCAGCCCACGGCCGGGGCCGGCGAGGTGAAATAGCCGACCCCCTTTACCGCGCGCTGAATGGCGCGCTGCGTCTCCTCCTGGAGTCGCGCAGCAATACCGCCGACGTCGATGGGTAGCGTTTCTGACATGGCAGGGTTTTATGTAGCGGGTGGCTGACGGGTGCGGGCCGGGCGGGGCTTGTCCGCCGGCGCCGGCTGGGCCGCGTTCTGAGCGCTTTCGATGCGCGCGAGCGTTTCCTCGATGCGGCCTATCCGTTCGCTGATTGCAATCAGATCGCCGCGCGAGGGCAAGTTCAAGGCGCGCAACGATTTCTCCATCGCTTCGCCCACCGATTGCTGCATGCGCAGGCCGAGCGATGTGACTTGATGCATGGCACGGCTGAATTCATCCGAACCCATGGCCTGGTTGGCGACGCTGTTCAGGCCGCGTTCCCACTGCCCCAGCATGTCACGCCACAGGCCCAACGGATCGAGATTCGTCTGTTCCGCCATGATGCCACGCACTCCCCACCCAAGCTTATTATGGAACCGCCGTTGGTGCGGTTCGATTTATTGCACCGCACAATGAACGCTGCCCCAGTAAACAACCATTTTGTCAGCGGGGCTAGTAAGCGCTCGAAATTCGTACAATGTTTGTTCAACAAGACCTGAAAAAAGACAAACGGCTCAGAGTCGGGTGCCGAACGCCCGCCGGGGTCGCCAAGGGGATAGGGGAATTATGCCGGACGCCGCCATTTCAGCCACCGATTACAAGCCGCCGAGCAAGCTGTTGCTGTTCGCCGAGGTCCGTGCCGTTGCCGAACTGGCGCTTGGTATCGCCGCGCTGCCCGCGCTCGCGGCGACCGCCCCGAAGGGTGATGGCCACACGGTGCTCGTGCTGCCCGGCTTTCTGACCTCGGACCGGTCCACGGATTTTTTGCGCACGGCGCTGCGCGGCCTGGGGTTCAATGCCGTCGGCTGGGAGCTCGGCCGCAACCTCGGCGGCCTCTATGGAATGCGCGACAGACTGCGCGACAAGGTCGCGGCGCTGCGACGCGATAGCGGGCGCAAGATCAGCGTGGTCGGATGGAGTCTGGGCGGCATCTATGCGCGCGACCTGGCGCTGGCGGTGCCGGAGCTGATCCGCGGCATCGTCTCGCTCGGCAGCCCGTTCGCCGGCGATTTGCGGGCCAACAATGTCGGGCGTCTCTATGATGTCGTCTCGGGCGAGAATGTGGACCATGCCCGGGCAGAGGACGTCGCCGCACTGGCCGGGCCGCTGCCGGTGCCCGCGACCTCGATCTATTCGCGTACCGATGGCGTGGTGCATTGGCGCACGAGTCTGATGGCAGAAAGCGCCACGGCTGAGAATATCGAGGTGGTTGGCGCCAGCCATCTGGGACTGGGGTTCAATCCGGCCGTGCTGTGGGCGATCGCCGATCGGCTGGCACAGGCGGAAGGCGCTTTTGGACGGTTTGCCAGAAAGGGGCCGTTCGCGTTGGCTTACGGAAGATAAGAAGAAAGGCCAGGGGGCTTTGCCCCCCTGGACCCCCCATCGGCGTGCCGCCGACGTCTTAAAATAAAGGGGTCTGGGGCCTACGGGCCAAGCGGGGTTCTAGGGGCAAAGCCCCTAGCCTTCCTTTCCCTCAAGCTGCGCTCTTAACCTTCTCAGCCGCTTCGCGAGCACGCGTCACGACGGGGGTCAATGCCTGGCCAGCCACCTTCAGGTAGTCTTCCGCGAACACGCTGCCTTCGCTGAGGACGCGGCTGGCGGTCGCGCGGGCGAACTTCGCCTGCAGCTCGATCGCTTCCTTGACGCTCTTTACGCTGGTCAGGGCGCGCAGGTGGGCGATGGTGTCCTCGAACTGGACGCGGTTCACGTTCGCTGCGTGAGTCGCGAGGCTCTGCAGGCCTTCGCCGTAGATCTGGCCGGCCTTGATCACGGTCTCGACGGCGGTGCGCTGCACGTCCACGTAGCCGCGGGCTAGCTCGGCGGCGCGCTTCAGGCCGGTGGTCACGTTCTCCTGAACGTCCTTCAGGTTGGCGGTTGCCTTCTCGGTCGTCGCCTTCACCGTCTCGGTGAACTGCGCGGTCACCTTCTCGGCGGCCCTCTCGATCTTCTTGGCGGCGGGGACGTCGGTCTTCGGCGCCGTGAATTCTGTGTCTGCCATGTTGCTCTCCTATTTTGCTGCACCGCAGCATGAAAGCGAGATAGGCCCCCTCTGCCCGGTAATCAAGCACAAAATGGTGCGTTGCACAAATTTGTTCGGGCGGCCTGCCCGCGCGGGCGGCAAGTGCCTGCCGTTACGCCAGCGCGCCGTAAGCGCCGGCGAAGGGGCCCCGACGGCGGAATTTTGAAAAATGGCCGTCGGCCTGCGCCAGCCGGTCCGCCACCGCCCATACGGCGGCCGGATTGAAGCCGAGGGCGAGGTGGCTGGCGCCGAGGATTTCGATATTTTCGGCATGCTGGTTGGGCGTCAGCACGCAGGTGCGCCAGTTCACGATGCCGTCAGTGCGGCTATAGATCGCGGTGGCGGGCACGCCGAGGTCGCCGGCCAACCGGGCCAACAGGGCCGCGTCCGGCCGCACGCGCACGCGCTCCTTCTCCACCGCATCATAGAGATTACGTACATTGCTGGCGCGGAGGTCGCCGCTGAACGGGCTGCCGAGCGTGATGACGCGCCGCACCTTTTCCGGCATGGCCAGCGCCAGGTCGCGCGCCAGCACGCCGCCCAGGCTCCAGCCCACCAGGCTCACTTTCTGCCCGCTGGCTTCATGGAGCGAAGCGAGCCGCGCCCGCAGCGCCTGGCGCAGATCCGGCACCACGCCGACATTGCGCCCCAGCTCCCACCCATGGGCGGCATGACCGAGCCGTTGCAGCACCTCGCGCAAGTGGCCGGTGCTGCGGTCGCTCGCCAAAAAGCCGGGCAACACCAGCACCGCGTGCCCGTCGCCGCGCGGCGCCAGCCGCATCAGCGGCGCGGTGGCCAGGCCGAGCCCGACCTCAAGGATCGCGCGCGCCTCCGCGAGCAGCAACAGCCGCGACGGCGCCTGCATCGGCATCTCGGCGGCGGCGGCGGCTTCAGCCATGCGCGGCTTCCGCGGCATAAAGCGGCTTCTTGTCGATTTTCCCCACCGGCGTACGCGGCAACTGATCCACCAGCGCAATCGCCGAAATCATTTCATGTTTCCCCAACCGCGGTTTCAGGAACGCCTTCAGCTCGTCCAATGTAATCTCCGGTACCCCTTCACGCAGTTTTATGAACGCCTTCGGTGCCTGGCCGCGATACGCGTCGTTGATACCGATAACCGCTACTTCCGCGACGCCTTCATGCTGGTAAATCGCCTCCTCGATCACCCGCGGATACACATTGAACCCGCCGCACAACAACATATCCTTCGTGCGGTCAACGATGAATACGAATCCATTCTCGTCCATAGTGCCCACGTCACCGGTGCGCAGAAAACCGCCCGGCGAAATCATATCCTTCGTCGCGGCTTCGTTCTTCCAGTAGCCGCGCATGATATTGGGGCCGCGCACGCAAATCTCGCCGCGCTCGCCCAGCGCCAGCACGTGCCCGTGGTCAGTGGTATCGACGAACCGGAATTCGATGCCAGGCGCCGGAATGCCGCACGATCCCGCTGGCCGCACCGTTCCCCCCGGGCTGAACGTGCCGATCGCGGAGGTCTCCGTCATGCCCCACCCCTCGTTCAGCGAGGTTCCGGAAATGCTCTGGAATTGCGCCTGCACTTCCACCGGCAGCGGTGCGCCGCCACTGTTGCATAGCCGTAGCGAGGTCAAATCCATCTTCTGCCCGCCGACATGCAGCATGCCGACAAACATCGTGGGTACGCCGCAAAAAACCGTGATCCGTTTCTCCGCGATATCCCGCAGCACCGCCTCCATATCGAACCGTGCATGCAGAACGATCTCGGCGCCCAGCCGCAGGCCGAACAGCATGTTCACCACCAGCGCATAGACATGGAACGGCGGCAGCACCGCCAGAGCTCGCTCCTCCCCCGGATGCAGCACCGGCGGATCGCCCATGGCGGTCATCCAGATCTGGTGCGTCGCCGCCGTCAGGTTCGCATGCGTCAGGATCGCGCCCTTCGGCAGCCCGGTGGTGCCGCCCGTATATTGCAATACAGCAACCACGTCGCGCGGGTCCGCGATTGCATGCCGCACCGGCGGCGCCTCGTCCGCCAGCAGATCGGCGAAGCGCACCACCTGCTCGCCATATACCACCGGTTCCAACTCGCCGGCCGCCGCCTGCGCTGCCATGACCGCAGCCGGATTGCCGGTGAACTCGGCGAGCGTGCCGACGACCAGCCCGCGCAGCCCGCTATGCCCCAGCAGTCGCCGCATCTGCGGCAGCAGCGCCTTCATGTCCAAGGTAACGAGAAGCTGGGTCTCGCTGTCCTCCACCTTGTGTTCCAGCACCGCCTCGGCATCGAGCGGCGAGTAGTTCACCACCGTGCCGCCCGCCTTCAGAATGCCGAAGAACGCGATGAAGTAGTGCGGGGTATTCGGCAGGTAGATTCCGACATGAACGCCGGGCCCCACCCCTAGGCGCTGCAAGCCGGAGGCCATCCGGTCGGCCTGCCGGTCCAGCTCCGCGTAGCTGACGTCGCGCCCCATAAAATGCAGCGCGGTGTGCTCCGGCCACCGCCTGGCCGCCTCCTCCAGGATCGCCGGCACCGGCCCTGTCTCGATCGGCGCGTCCCACCTGACCCCGTTCGGATAAGACCTGTCCCACGGATGCCCCGCCATGCACGCTTCTCCCCGATGTGCGTTTTCGTTGGGCGGAGCGTAGCGAAAGACAGGAAGAAGGCCAGTATCAGTTGTCAGTTGTCAGCTTTCAGTCGTCAGACGGGTTCTGGGGCGGCCCTGCGTCTGGCCACGGACCCCTGACAACTGACAACTGGGACTGGCCTTCCTTCCCTTCCTTCGGCACACTCCCCCCAACGAAACGCACATAAGGGAGACACGGGCCATGGGCAGGTTGAAAGGGCTGGACGCCAGTTTCCTGTATTTTGAAACGCCTGAGACGCCGATGCATGTGGCCGGACTCACCTTGTTCGAGCTGCCAGATTCGTATCGCAGGCGTTTTCATCAGGTCTATCGCGATTTCCTGGCCACGCGGCTTGATCTCGCCGAAATCTTCCGCCGTAAGCTGGCCAACACCGCACTGGCGCTGGACCACCCGAGTTGGGTCGAGGACCGCGCTTTCGATCTCGACTACCACGTGCGCGGCATCGTGCTGCCTGGCCCGGGCAGCTTCGCGCAACTGGAACAAACGGTGGCGCGCCTGCATGGCGAGCTGTTGGACCGCACGCGCCCGCTGTGGCAGTTCACGATCATCGAGGGTTTGGCGGACGGCAGTGCCGCGCTCTATTCCAAGGTGCATCACGCGGCATTGGATGGCGGCGCCGGCATGGTGCTGACGCAGGCCATGTATGACGTAACGCCGCAGCCGCGGCCGCCGCAGGCGCCGCACCAGGCACCGCTGCCCTCTGAACAGCCGAGTGCGCTGGCCGGTCTTGGCAATCTCTATGTCGATTTCCTGCGCCGCCAGGTCGATGCGCTGCAGCGTTTCCCGGATGTGTTACGCGCTGCCAACAATCTGCTGCTGCCGAAAATCGCCGAGGGTGCCAAAATCACCGATCTCATTTCGCGCACCGACTTGCCGAGCCTGCCGCCGCTGATCGCCCCGCGCACGGTGCTGAACGTACAAATCACCGGCGAGCGCAGCTACGCCGCCCGCAGCTTGCCGCTGGCCCCCGCCCGACGCCTGGCCAAGGCCGCCGGCGCCAAGCTGAACGACATCGTCATGGCGGTCTGCGCCGGCGCGCTGCGGCGCTATTTGCAGGATCGCAAATCGCTGCCGCGCCGGCCGCTCATTTCGTTCGTGCCGGTTTCGTTGCGCGAGCTCGGTAATACCGACATGACCAACCAGGTGACCGGTATGTTGTGCTCGCTGGCCACGAACGTGGCCGATCCTGCCGCGCGGCTGAAGGCGATTGTCGAAAGCAGCAAGAACTCGAAACGCATTGCCGGCGAAACCAAGGGCGCGATGCCGAGCGATTTCTCGTTCGTCGGCGCGCCGGTTGTGCTGAGCGTGCTGTCGCGCCTGTACGGCCGCTCCGGCATTGCGAACTGGGTCAACCCGCCCTGCAACGTGGTCATTTCCAACGTCCCGGGCCCGCCGGTGCCGCTGTTCTGCGCGGAAGCCAAGGTCACCGCGCTGTATCCGGTATCGATCCCGTCGCACGGCGTGGCGCTGAACCTGACCGTGCAGAGCTATGTGGACAATCTCGATTTCGGCCTCACCGCGGACCGCCGCGCGGTGCCGGATATCGATGTGCTGGCCGATTATCTAGAAGTGTCCTTCAAGGAACTCGCCGAAGCCTTCGCGACGCCGGCCGCCGCGCCGCCGCCGGTGGCCGCGCAGGCGGATAGCGGAGTCGTTTCCCTGCGCGAAAAGAAACGTGCGCGCGCGTAGCTATTAATTAACAAAAGTTTTTTGGTTCTTTTTTTCAAAAAAGAACAGAAGAAAGCACTTCTTTTTGAAAAAAGAAGCAAAAACTTTTGTTAATTAAATGTCGGAGCGAAAGCCGCGATGAATCAAATACCGATGCCGTCCCGCCTGCCTGTCATCGGCAACCTGCACCAGGTGCCGCGCGGAAAGTTCATGCAGCATCTGCTGGCCGTCAGCCAGGCGCATGACGGCATTTTCCAAATGGATTTCGGCGGCCGCATCGGCATTTTTGTCTACTCCGCCGCGCTGGCTGCCGAGCTCTGCGACGAAAAACGGTTCCGGAAGGTTATTGGCGCCGGTCTCGGCAAAGTCCGCGATTTCTCCGGCGACGGCCTGTTCACCGCGCATGGCGACGAACCGAACTGGGCCAAGGCGCACCACGTTCTGATGCCGGCCTTCTCCGCGCGCGCCATGCGCGGCTACTTCCCGATGATGCTCGAGGTCGCCGACCAACTCGTGGCCAAATGGCGCATGCGGGAAGGCCAGGATTTGTGGGTCGCCGACGACATGACACGGCTGACCCTAGATACCATCTCGCTCGCCGGTTTTGGCTACCGGTTCAATTCGTTCGGCAGCGAACGGATGCATCCGTTCCTGGAAAGTATGGGCCGCGGCCTCGGCGAGGCCATGGCCAGCCTGACCCGCCTGCCGTTCATGAAGCATTTGCCGAACCGCGCCCGCGAGGCGCGCTACCAGGACGACATCACCGCGATGTTCAAGCTGGTGGACGATGTGATCGCGGAACGCAAGCGCCACCCGACCGACGGCAACGATCTTTTGAATCTCATGCTGACCGCCGTCGATCCGGAGACAAAAACCCGGCTCGAGGACGTCAACATCCGCTACCAGGTCATCACGTTCCTGATCGCCGGCCACGAAACCACAAGCGGCCTGCTGAGTTTCGCGCTGTATCTCCTGGTGCGTCACCCGGCGGTGCTGGCCCAAGCCTATGCGGAAGTGGATCGCGTATTCGGCGATGCCACCGAACCGACTTATGCGATGATGGCAGAACTCACCGTTATCGACCGCATTTTGAAAGAAACCCTGCGGCTGTGGCCGACCGCGCCCGCGATTACGCTCGGCGCCTACGAGGATACGGTCATCGGCGGCCAGTACCCGATCGCGAAGAACTACCCGGTGCAACTGCTGATCCTGGCCCTGCACCGCGACCCGAAAGCCTGGGAAAACCCCAACGCGTTCGACATCGACCGTTTTTTGCCCGACCGCGAAAGGGTAATGGATCCAAACGCCTACAAACCATTCGGCAGTGGCGTGCGCGCCTGCATCGGCCGCCAATTCGCGCTGATCGAGGCCAAGCTGGCACTGGCCATGATATTTCGCAATTTCTCCCTCTATGACGCCGAGGACTACAAGCTTTCCGTCAAGGAAACCCTCACGCTAAAACCGGACGATTTCCGCATCCGCGTACGCGCGCGCCGTCCGCACGAGCGTATCAACGTGCCGGTAGCCATCGCGGGCAGAGAAAGCAGCGGCGGCGGAAAGGCCAGCCAGACGGACGTGCAGGGCGAGGGCCAGTTGCTCACGATCTTGACCGGCACAAGCCTCGGCACTTGCCGG
>Ga0302326_10027189_pt1 | contig 11540 bp, 9 predicted proteins | sample Palsa_T0_3_FD_202264 | JGI IMG/M metagenome (GOLD analysis project Ga0302326, IMG submission 202264) | Peat permafrost microbial communities from Stordalen Mire near Abisko, Sweden - Palsa_T0_3 | ecosystem: Environmental > Terrestrial > Soil > Palsa > Peat permafrost | place: Sweden: Abisko...
CCGTCGCGGCGAGCACCGCAAGGCCCGCCGCGACTGCGGCCGCGGCCGCGCCGAGGTCGCCCGCGTTGAGTGCATGCTCGGCCAGGCAGGCGCGCACGGGGCCGGTGAGCCGGGGATCGGCCGGCGCCGTCGCCAGCAGCGCCGTCAGTTCCGCCACCCGTCCCGCGTCGCCCCGCCCGACGGCCAGCTCCAGCTGCAAGAGCCGCAGGTAGCGTTCGATATTCACCGACGCCTCGGTGACCAGCTCTGCCAGCAGCCGCTCGGCTTCCCGCCATTGCCCGGTGGCGACGAGCACCGCGGCCATGTTGTTGCCGAAGATGGATAGCTGTCCCGGCGGCGTGTCCAGGGCGAGCGCGACCCGCCGGGCTTCGCGCGCCACGTCGAGCGCTTGGCCGAAACGGCCAAGCGTGCACAGCAGGTACATCTGGTTGCTCGCGGCGTGCACGATGTCCTCGACGCTGCCGGTCTCGCGCGCCAGCGCGTACGCCTGCGCCAGCGCCGTGAGGCCCGCCCCGGGATCGCCGTGCTGCGCGCGGACGATGCCGAGCGCCGTCAGGCTGCGCGCGCGCTCGGCGGTCGCGCCGGTTGCCGCCGCCACCCCGATCGCCCGCTCGGCCAGCGGCAGCGCGTCGTCGTAGTCGCCGACGAACACCAGCCTGGTCGCCAGCGCGGCCAGGACCCGGGCCTGGAGCACCGACGCGGGCTCGGCCGCGAGCAGCGCGACCGCCTGTCGGGTGGCTTCCACCGCCGCGCCGGGGTCCCCGGCTTCCCAGTGGTAACGGCCAAGCCGCTCAAGCAGCCTGGCCCGGTCGACCGGCCCGGCCGTCGCGGACTCGGCCAGCGCCGCGGTTGCCCAGGTGATGGCCAGGCGGGGATCCTTCGCCCAGCTCGCGGCCTGGGCCGCCGCCGAAAGCAGCGGCGCGGCCGGTTCCGTCAGCCAGCGTGCCAGCTGGATGGCCAGGCTGAAGCTGCGGACAGCCTCCGGATAAGCGCGTGCCGTCAGCGCTTGCCGTGCGGCCGCGGCGGCGGCCGGGGCGGCGCGGTCCGGGCAGCCGGCCAGGTGCCAGTGCTGGGCGAGGCCGGCCGGGTCGGTGTCCGGTTCCGCGGCGAGCGCCTCGGCCAGCAGCCGGTGCAGCCGCCGCCGCTCGCCTGGCAGCAGCTCGGCGTAGAGCACCTGCTGGATCAGCGAGTGGTGAAACGCGTAGCCGTCCCCGTCCGAGACCAGCAGCCCGGCCGAGACCGCCTCGCGGATGCACCCGAGCAGGTCCGGCTCCGGCAGCCGGACGGCGGCGGCGAGCACGTCGTGCCGCAGGCCGCCGTGGGCGACGCAGACCTGCTCGACTAGGGCGCGGGCCTGCGGCGAGATTCCGGCCGTCTTGGCCAGCACCGCCGCGGTGATCGAGGGCGGCGGCTGGTCCGACCCGACCGCCGCCAGTTCGCGGGCATACAGCGGATTGCCCTCGGCGGCGGCGATGACGGCCGGCAGCTTCTCGGCGCTCGCGCTGGCCGGCACCAGGTCCGCGACCACCTCGGCGATCTCGCCATCGGCCAGCCCGGTCAGCCGCAGCCGGGTGACCCGCGGCCGGCGCTCGAGCTCGGCCAGCCAGCCCGCGGCAGCCCGGTCAAGCTCGTCATCGCGCAACGTCCCGACGAGCAGTACCGCCTGATCCCTGAGCCGCACGGTGAGAAACGACACCATCTCGCGCGAGGACTCGTCGGCCCAGTGCAGGTCCTCGAGGACGAGCACGAGGGGGGCGCTGGCGGCCAGGCCGCCGAGGAGCCCGAGCACCCGGACGAAGCCGCGATGGCGTCGCGCGAGCATGTCCCCGGTGCCGTCGTCGTCGGCCAGCAGCCATTCTGCCTGCCCGTCGAGCGCGGCCACGAACGGCCCGTACGGCAGCGCGGCGCCGACCAGCGGGGCGGACTCGCCGGTCCTGACCAGCGCGGGCGCGGTACCCGCGACCGCCCGCGCGCAGATCTCCTGCGCGAGCCTGGTCTTCCCGATGCCGGCCGCTCCGGACAGCAGCAGCACTTGCGGGTCGGCCGTGGCGGCTCGCAGATAACAGGCGAGCGCCGTCTCCAGCTCAACCGTTCGCCCGACGAGACCCGCCGATCCACCCACAGGAAAAGTGTCCATCAGCGCCGGGCTTCTGTCACCAAAGGTCAGCCCGCAAAACAGGCTCGCGGGCACCGGAGCCGAGCAAGCGTTAGGTTGGTCCGGCGCATGCTGCGATAATGCCTAGCGTGAACGCGACACGCCAGAGCCGGGGGCCAGAGACTAGCAAACGGCCGCGCCCTGCTGCCCCTCGTCCCGCTGCCCCTCGCCCTGCCACCCCTCGCCCTGCCACCCCTCGTCCCGACGCCGCCGAGGCGGGCGGTCCTGGCCGATCGGAACGCCGGGCCGACGTCATGCAGATCGCGGCCGAGTTGTTCGCGCAGAAGGGTTTTCGCGCGACGACCGTGCGCGAGATCGCGGACGCGGCGGGCATCTTGTCCGGCAGCCTGTACCACCACTTCGACTCCAAGGAGTCGATCGGCGACGAGATCCTGTCCAGCTTCATCAACGACGTGCTGGCCGACTACCGGGCGGCCGCGTCATCGGCCGACTCGCCGCGCGACGTGATCGAGCAGATCGTCCGCTCGACCAGCCGCACGCTGTCACGGCACCGCGCCGCGCTCGCCATGCTGCAGAACGACTGGAGCTATTTCAGCACCCAGAGCCGCTTCGCCTACCTACGCAAGGCACTGGGCGAGATCGAGCGGACGTGGATCGCCCAGTTCGAGCGGGGCAAGGAGGCCGGCGTCTTCCGGCCCGACCTCGACCCAAGGCTCACCTACCGGCTGCTGCGGGACGTGCTGTGGATCCCCTCGCAGTGGGGGGCGACCGGCGGCTACGCCATCGACGAGGTGGCGGATGCCATCCTGCGGCTGCTGTTCGACGGCATCCTTAGCCGCGCAGTGTGAGTCAGCCGCGGAGCATGAGGCTCGCGCAGTGCTCGCCGATCATCATCGCCGGGGCGTTCGTGTTCCCGCCGGTGACGTCGGGCATGATCGAGGCGTCCGCGACCCGGAGCCCGTCCACGCCGAGCACGCGCAGCCAGGGATCGACCACCGCCCGCTCATCGACCCCCATCCGGCACGTCCCCACCGGGTGGTACACCGAGGTCGCGCGGTTCGGCAGCTCCCGCGCCAGCGCGGCGCGGCCGGTGTAGTCCCGCCCGGGCGAGAGCTCGAGGGCGACGTCGCCGGCGACGACCTTGTTGCTCATCACCTCGCGCACCAGTTCCATCCCGTCGAGCAGGACCGCGCTGTCGCCTGGCTCGGTCAGGTACCCCGGGTCGATGACCGGCGCCGCCGACGGGTCGGCCGAGGCGAGGCGGAGGGTGCCGCGGCTCTTGGGGTAGATCAGCGTCGTCATGATCGTCAGCGCGGGCCGCTTGTCGACCTTGTGCCTGGTGGGCGCGTCCTGGTTCGGGAACGGGTACGACCAGGGCAGCGCCTGGAGCTGGAGATCGGGGATATCGGTCGGCTGGCCGCTGCGGACGAACCCGACCGCCTCGAAGACGGTGCGGCCCATCCAGGTGCCTCCCCTGAGCTCCTCCCGCACCACCCCGGCGGCGAAATACGGGGTGGTGCCGCGGTTACGGGCCGTCTTCATCACGTAGGTCATCGGGACGAACATGTGGTCGTGCAGGTTGTCGCCCACCGGCAGGTCGGCCACGACGTCAAGGCCGTGCTCGCGCAGGTGCGCCGCCGGGCCGATGCCGGACAGCATCAGCAGCTGGGCCGAGCCGTAGACGCCGGCGCTCAGGATCACTTCCCGCCCGGCCCTGATCGTCTCGCGCCCCGACGCCGTGATCACCTCGACGCCGACGGCGCGGTTGCCCTCGATGACGACCCGCTGGACGTGCGCGCCGGTCCAGACGGTCAGGCCGGGCAGGCCGTGATCGTCGAGGTAGCCGACCGACGAGCTGTAGCGCAGCCCGCCGCTGACGTTCTGCTGGAAGATCGCCGCGCCCTCCTGCGACGCGCCGTTGTAGTCGTCGACCGCGGGGACGCCGGCGGTATCGACGAGGGCCTCGAGGAACTTCTGCGACGCCTGGGTCAGGTCCTGCTGCCTGGTCACCTTGATCGGCCCGCCGCTGCCGCGCAGCGCGCTCGCGCCGCCCTCCCAGTCCTCCATCCGCTTGAAGCTGGGCAGCACGTCAGCGAACGACCAGCCCTTGCACCCGGCCGCCGCCCAGTCGTCGTAGTTCCGCCGATTGCCGCGGACGAAGATCATGCCGTTGATCGAGCCCGAGCCGCCGAGCACCCAGCCCCGCGGCTGCGGGATCCGGCGCCCGCGCGCGGCCGCCTGCGGTGCGGTGTAGAACCCCCAGTCAAGCCGCTTCTTCAGGGCCGGCACGTTGTGGAAGATGGCGATCATCCCCGGCTTGCGCACCAGCCTGCTGCGATCCGGGCCGCCCGCCTCGAGCAGGATGACGCTGGCGCCCGACTCGGCCAGGCGTTTGGCGAGCACGCAGCCGGCGCTGCCCGCGCCCGCCACGACGTAGTCCGCGCTCTGTTCCATCCGGTCCTCGCAGGGGGGCCTGGCCGCAGGTGCGGCATATCCGCCAGTGCTGGGGACTCTACGCCCCGATTATGCCCAAAACAAGAACACGTTCTACTTGCGGCAGGCGGACCGCGGCAGGCAAGGCCAAACCAATGATCTTGAACGCACGCGTGGTGCCTGTCACCGGCAAACGGGTACCCCGGCCCGCTGCCCGGCGGTGCCGGCGGGTGTTACGCTCGACCCCAAGCAAGCGCTTGGTTGAGATGTGGAGGGATCATGGGCCGCCTCGACGGCAAGGTCGCGCTGATCACCGGGGGCGCCCGGGGCATGGGCAAGTCCCACGTGCGGCACTTCGTGGCCGAGGGGGCGCGCGTCGTCTTCGGCGACGTCCTCGACGACAAGGGCGCGTACGTGGCGGCCAAGCTCGGCCAGCAGTCCTGCCGGTACCTCCATCTCGACGTTACCAGCGAGACGGACTGGGCGGCGGCGGTCGCGCTGGCGACCGAGGCCTTCGGCCGACTCGACGTGCTGGTGAACAACGCCGGCATCCTCACGTTCGCCCCGATCGCCGACATGCCGCTGGCCGACTTCCGGCGCGTGCTCGAGGTGAACGCGGTCGGCTGCTGGCTCGGCATGAAGGCGGTGATCGACCCGATGACCAAGGCGGGCGGCGGCTCGATCGTCAACATCTCCTCGATCGAGGGGATCACCGGCGCGGCCGGGCTGTCCGCCTACAGCGCGAGCAAGTTCGCGGTGCGCGGCATGACCAAGGCCGCCGCGCAGGAACTGGGCAAGCTCGGCATCCGGGTCAACTCCGTCCATCCGGGCGGGGTGCTCACCCGCATGGTCCTCGAGCAGGCCGACACCGGCCGCGACGGCGACCACTTCCTCGGCAACCTGCCGCTCGCGCGATTCGCCGAGCCTGCCGAGATCTCCCGCCTGGTGGCCTACCTGGCCAGCGACGAATCGTCGTACTCAACCGGCAGCGAGTTCGTCGCCGACGGCGGGCTGCTGTGCGGGCCCGGGTACTGACATGGGCACGGACACCGGCGACGCGGACACCGGCGACGCGCTGGCGCTAGGCGGCAGGGCCGCGATCGTGACCGGGGCCGGCGGCGGCCTCGGGCGGGCGGAGTCGATCGCGCTCCCCCGGGCCGGCGCGCTCCTGGTCCTCAACGACCTGCCGGGGGACGCGGTCCAGGAGACGGCCGACCAGATTCGCGCGGCCGGCGGCCAGGCGGTGGTCTGCGCCGGCGACATCGGGGACTGGGAAACCGGCCAACGGCTGGCCAGCGCGGCGCTCGACGCCTACGGCCGACTTGACATCCTGGTCAACAACGCCGGCCTGCTGCGGGATCGGATGATCTTCACCATGTCGGAGCAGGAATGGGACCTGGTCCTCCGGGTGCACCTGCGCGGCCACTTCGTGACCACCCGCTTCGCCACCGCGCACTGGCGCGCGGCCAGCAAGCAGGCGGGCGGCCCGGTCTACGCGCGGATCGTGAACACCACGTCGGAGGCGTTCCTGCTCGGCACGCCGGGCCAGCCCAACTACGCCGCGGCCAAGGCCGGCATCGCCGCGCTGACCGTCGCGACGGCGCGCGGCTGCGCCCGCTACGGCGTCCGCGCCAACGCGATCTGCCCGCGCGCCCGCACCGCCATGCTGGCCGGCCTGATGAGCCCGCCGCCCGCCGACGGGCCCGACCCGATCGCCCCCGAGCACGTCACCCCGCTGGTGACCTACCTCGCCGGCCCCGCCGCCGAGCGGATCAACGGCGAGGTGTTCGTCGTGCACGGCGGCGTCGCCGCGGTGCTGAACCCGCCGAGCCTGCGCGCCGTCTTCCACGCCGACACGCCCGACGGCATGTGGACCCTGCCCGCCGTCCACGACGCGCTGGCGGCCGAGTTCGCCGACAGCTCGCCCGACTCCCCCGGCTTCGCCTGCCTGGAGACGATGACCCTGGCCTCCGAGACAATCGGCTTCGACTCCTAGCGCCGCCGCTATTGCGCCACGCCGACATCAGTCGTGAATGGCCTTGCACGGGGACCGCGGTCTCACAAGGATGGCCCTGTGCCCGCTGCGCGGATCTGCGGGGAGCAACGCCTACGGAATCGGACCATGCGAACCAGACGATTTATGTACGTTCTTCCCGTTATCGCGGCCGCATTGGCGGCTAGCGCATTCATGCCGGCGGCTTTCTCCGCCGTCGGCCCGTCTCCGCTCCGAGCCCGGATAACCGGAACGGTCATTCCCGGCAGCGGCGCCGAGGAGGCTCCGGCGGCAACTCCGGCCGGGCTGCCGTCTAAGCAACAGCAGATCAAGGTGCTGACCGCCGCGCTGGCGAAAATGAGCAAGGACTACAAGAACCTCCCGAACTCTCCCGGCGTGGCCGATATCGACGACTACGGAATCGGCTCGCTGTGGCGGCGGGGGATCGACGGCGCGGGCACGACCATCGCCGTGATCGAGGGCTGGGACCTCACCGATATCGGCAGTATCGTCGCCGGTTTCGACCAGATGCTCGGCCTGCCCAACCCGGTGATCCAGACGATCTTCCCGGCCGGCAAGCTGCCCGCCAAGTGCCCGCCCGGCATGGTCAAGCTGGGCGGTTACGGCTCGTGCGACGCCTGGGGGGGCGAACTGGCCCTTGACGTGGTGACGGCGCACCTGATGGCCCCGTACGCGAAGATCCTGATCTCCGCGACCCCGGCCGACACCCAGGTCACCGACGATGCCGCGAGCCAGGTCGCGCCGCCGGAGATGATGAAGGCGCTCGAGGTGATCAGCCAGCAGCACCTGGCCAACGTCATATCCATCAGCGACGGGACCGGCGAGACCACCTACAGCCACGGCAGCGCCGAGATCCTGGCCCAGGACCCGGGTGAGCTGGCCGCCGCCGCGGCCGGCATTCCGGTGCTCGTCGCGACCGGTGACTGCGGCGTGGTGCAGAACCTCGCGGTGGCGGTCGGGCAGTGCCAGGACACATCGGGAACGCCGGACACGGCCGCGTGGGACGACTCGCCCTGGGTGACGGCGGTGGGCGGCAGCGTGCCGAACCTCAGCGCCACCGGACAACGGCGCGGACCCGACCCGCTGTGGAACGTCGCCGGCTTGTTCTCCGAGGGCGCCGGGCTCTCCTCCGTGTACAGCCGCCCCGCCTATCAGAACCGCATCGCGCGCATAACCGGCAGCCCGATGCGCTCGGTGCCGGACATCACCATGGACGCCCAGAACGGCACCTCGGAGGCGGCGCCGATGCTGGCGGGCGTGCTGGCCCTCGCCACCCAGCTCAACGGCGGAGACATCGGCCCGATCAACCCCGCGCTCTATGACGTGCTCGGCCCGGCCGGGGCCAGGGACGGCATCGCCGACGTGGTCAGCGGCAACGACTCGGTGGTCAACAACGGCACGGTGACCGTCCCCGGCTTCGCCGCGGGTCCCGGGTTCGACGTGGCCAGCGGCTGGGGAACCGTCTACGCGCCGACGTTCGTGCCCGGCCTGGTGGCGGCCACCCGAGCGGCCGGCCAGGACGGGACCGTGCGGAAGCAGGCGCGGGCCGAGCTGACCGGGCTTGAGCGCAGCAGCATCCGGCTGACGCGCACCAGCGCCGGCTACAGCTACCTGCTCGCGGGTGGATTCCTGCCGGGGCATCCGGTCCGGCTGACCATCGGCGGCAAGCTCATCGCCAGGCTCACGGCCAACCCGCTGGGCGACGTGACCTACATGATCAGCCCGGCCCTGCTGCACCTGGCGACGGGCAGCCACCTCGTCGCGCTCGCGAGCCTGCTAATAACCGAGACAGCCACTTTCTCGGTGCATTAAGCACTCGTCGCTTACCTCAGAACTCGGAACCGGGATGCAGTTCCGGGGGCAGCTTGACCAGTTCGCCGCGCGCGACGGCGAAGTCGCGCATGGAATTGATGAAGTCGTGCTCCCGGCCGGACAGGTCCTGGTCACCGTCGTCGGCCAGGAACACGCGCCAGTCGACGTCACCGTTGTGATAGCCGGCCAGCATGATGCCGCCGGCGCCGAAGAGATTGACGTCGTAATCGCGGTCCTGGAGGCCGGCGCTACGGCAGTCCTCGAGCCAAACCCGGTAGAGCTTCTCGCCCGCCAGGGCCGCAATGGCGGGCAGGTGCACCTGCGCGAGGTAGCGCAACCAGGATGGCGCCGATTGCCATTGGGAGCGTTTTAGCACAAATATGCGCGTATTCGGGATGCCCAGGGCGGTGGCGCGGCGGGCACTGCGGATGTACGGCCACGGAATGGCGATCTCGGCGAAAGTGCGCCAGACCGCCTCATCGGCCTCGTCTCCATTCCGCCCCCACGCCTCGAAGGGCGGGAAACCGGTCAGCCAGGCCGGGTATTCAGTGGGCCAGGTCAGCACGTGGATGATCTGCTGCGCCGCGGAATCCTGACTGAAAACCGTCTCCCACGCCTGGCCGAGCCGGGCGTCGGCGGCGGCTCCCGACAATTTAGTCATGAGGAGACTCTAGGAGCCCACGCCGGTGCTGAGGAACGCGGGCGGCTCACCGCCGCCGTGCACGGTCAGGCACGTCCCGCTGACGTAGGCGGCCCCCGGGGAGGCGAGGAACAGGCAGGCCTGCGCCACATCGTCCGGGGTCGCCATCCGCCGCAGGGGCACGGTGGCGGCGATGGCGGCGACCGTGCGCGGGTCGCCGTACTGCTCGGCGACCGCCTCGGTGGCCACGAAGCCGGGCACCACGCAGTTGATCCTGACCGCCGGACCCCATTCGACGGCGAGGCTGGTGACGAGGTGGTGCAGGCCGGCCTTGGCCGCGCCGTAGGCGGCGGTGTCAGGGGACGGCCGGGTGCCGCTCACGCTGCCGATCATGATGATCGACCCGCCGCCGGAGTCCTGCATCACCGCGTTGGCGGCCTGCGCGACGTGCAACGGCGCGACCAGGTTGAGCTCGATCACCTTGGCGTGGAAGCGCGGCGACGCGATCGCCGCGGCCACGTAGGGCGACCCGCCCGCGCTGCTCACCGCGACGTCAAGGCGCCCGAAAAGATCAACCGCGTACTGAACGGTCCCGGCCACCTGCCCCGGGTCCCGGATATCCGCCTGGGTGAAGACCGCGGTCCGGCCCGCTGCGGACGGCAGCTCGGCGGGCTCGGTCCGCCCGCAGACCAGCACGCGGGCGCCCGCGCGGAGGAACCCGCGGGCGATGCCGGCGCCGATTCCCCGGGTGCCGCCGGTGACAAGGACGGCTGGCTCTGCTTGCCTGCCTAGCTCGGCTGGCTGGACGTCGACGGACCGCATGCGGCCATGTTAGGCTGCGGACCAAGCAAGCGCTAGGTTGATACGCTAGGTTGAATACCGTGGAGCCGATGGGCATCGACGTTCGGGCACGCGACCGGGTCACTGAGGTGGTCATCGACTTCCCGCCGGTCAACGCGCTGCCCGCGCAGGGCTGGTACGACCTGGCGGCGGCGGTCAGCGCGGCCGGCGCCGATCCCGGGACCCGGGTGGTGATCCTCAGCGCGACCGGCCGCGGCTTCTGCGCGGGCGTTGACATCAAGGAGATGCAGCGGCTCGGCGGGCACCAGGGGATACTGCTGGCCAGCCGCGGGTGCTTCGCCGCCTTCGCCGCCGTGTACGAGTGCCCGGTGCCGGTGATCGCCGCCGTGCAGGGCTTCTGCCTCGGCGGCGGGATCGGCCTGGCCGGGAACGCCGACGTCATCGTGGCGGCTGACGACGCGACGTTCGGCCTGCCCGAAGTCGACCGGGGCGCACTCGGCGCGGCCACCCACCTCGCCCGGCTGGTGCCGCAGCCGCTGCTGCGCGCGATGGTGTACACCTGCCAGACCGTCACCGCGCGGCAGCTGCAGGAGTTCGGCACCGTGCTCCGCGTCGTCCCCGCCACCGACCTGAAGGCCACCGCCGACGCGGTCGCGGCCGAGATCGCGGCGAAGGATCCCCTCGTCATCAGGCTGGCGAAGCAGTCGCTCAACGGCATCGACCCGGTCGACGTCCACCGCTCCTACCGCTACGAGCAGGGCTTCACCTACGAGCTCAACCTGGCCGGCGCCGGCGACCGGGCCCGGCAGGCGTTCGTGGACGAGCACCGAGAGCCCGCGAGCGCGGGAAACACCGAATGACCGTCGCCATCCTGACACCGGACCAGGTCGTCGCCGAGCTGCGCGACGGCATGACGATCGGGATCGGCGGCTGGGGCTCGCGCCGCAAGCCGATGGCGCTGGTGCGCGCGATCCTGCGGTCAACGCTGCGTGACCTGGTGGTCGTGTCCTACGCGGGCCCCGACGTGGGGCTGCTGGTCGCGTTCGGTCGGGCGAGGCGGATCGTCACCGGCTTCGCGACGCTGGACTCGATCGCGCTCGAGCCGCACTTCAGGAACGCCAGGCAGCGCGGCACGGTCGAGCTGACCGAGTTGGACGAGGGCATGCTGCACTGGGGCCTGCTCGCGGCCGCCCACCGGCTGCCGTTCCTGCCGATCCGGGCGGGACTCGGCTCGGACGTGATGCGGGTCAACCCCGGGCTGCGCACGATCCGGTCGCCCTATGCAGGGGGCGAGGAACTGATCGCGATGCCGGCCCTGCGGCTCGACGCAGCGCTGGTCCACCTGAACCGGGCCGACGCGGCCGGCAATGGGCAGTACCTCGGCCCCGACCCCTACTTTGACGACCTGTTCTGCCTGGCGGCCGAGCGGGCGTACGTGTCCTGCGAGCGCATCGTGCCTGACCTGCTCCAGGAGGGTCCGGCGCAGTCGCTGCTGCTCAACCGGGCGATGGTGCACGGCGTCACCGAGACGCCGAACGGCGCCCACTTCACCAGCTGCGTGCCCGACTACGGGCGCGACGAGGACTTCCAGCGGCGCTACGCGAAGGCCGCCGCCGACCCCGACGACTGGCGCCGTTTCCGCGCCGAGTACCTCGACGGTGACGAGGCGTCCTATCAGAAAGCCGTGCGGCCATGACGCGCAGCCCGGAGCCCCCCGGGCCCGA
>Ga0302326_10027190_pt1 | contig 11540 bp, 7 predicted proteins | sample Palsa_T0_3_FD_202264 | JGI IMG/M metagenome (GOLD analysis project Ga0302326, IMG submission 202264) | Peat permafrost microbial communities from Stordalen Mire near Abisko, Sweden - Palsa_T0_3 | ecosystem: Environmental > Terrestrial > Soil > Palsa > Peat permafrost | place: Sweden: Abisko...
TTCCGTCGCGCCGTGTCAGGCGCGCAAGTGTGATAAGGGTGGTGTGGGAATGGTTGGGCCACGGCGGAGTAAACTCTGGACGGGCGGTAATCACCAACAAGATGGGTCGTTCGACGAAGCTCTCGACCATTGTGGCCAGTACTTCGTGGGAAGTCGGATCGACCCAATGAACATCTTCGAAGATGATCAGGAGTGCCCCGGCGTCTGCAAGAACCGCCATCTGTGAAACAAGCGCCTCCAAGGTTCTCTGTCGACGTTGCCGTGGCGCCATTTCAATCACGGGATAGCGGCCATCATTCGGTAGCGACAGCATCTCAACGAGCAGCGCAGCGTCCTCATCCGAGGTCATCGTTCGCGCCAACAACATCTCGAGCTTGTCGAGTTTCGCTTGCGGCGCGTCGTCGAACGCGAAGCCGGCAGTGCGTTCCATCTGGCTAATGATCGGGTAGAGCGCGCTGTCCGTATGTTGGGGCGAACAAAAATAGCGCAGGGTTGCTAGCGGTTCCTCGGCAAGTTTTTCAATTAGTGCGGCCGTCAGCCGGGATTTACCGATACCCGCCTCGCCAGAGAGCAATACGACCTGCCCCTCACCAGTCTTTACTCTGGACCATCGCCGCAGCAAGAGCTCTCGTTCCTCTTCCCGGCCAACGAGTTCGGTCAGTCCGGTCCCGTGCAGCGCCTCGAAGCGGCCCTCTACCGAACTCGGCCGTAGTACTGCAAAAACGCGCATCGACTCGGCCACGCCCTTGGGGTTCTGCGTGCCGAGGTCTTGCAAATCGAACAAATTGCCGAGAAGTTGACGTGTGTCTTCGGCAATGACGACAGTGTTCGGATCGGCGATGCTTTGCAGGCGCGCCGCCAGGTTCGGCGTTTCGCCGACAATGCTCGGCGTTTGGGTTCCTCCCGATCCGATGTGGTCGCCAACCACGACCACCCCGGTGGCAATTCCAATCCGCGTTTGAAGCGAAATGGGTGACTTCAGCGCTTTAAGCGTCGCGATGAGGTCAAGCCCAGCACGTGCAGCCCCTTCGGCGTCGTCCTCGTGCGCCTGCGGATAGCCAAAGCAGATGAGCGCAGTATTGCCGACCGTGTTGGCTATGTACCCATTGTGTCGATGCGCCGTTTCGGCGATGCAATCATGACAGCGGTCGATGATCTCGCGCAAATCCTCGGGGTCCATTCGCGCCGCGGTGACCCCAAGCATCAGCTCGCATGATGCGACCGTAAGCTGTCGGCGTTCAGCTGGGCCCGCTTTGACGTGGGGTGCGGCCGTCAGCTCCAAACGCCGAGTTTCCTCAAGCGGGGGAGCAGTAGAACCAGCCGCTTCCTGCACCGCGCCCACGAATCGGACGCCCTTGCGGGGAAGCGTCTTAATCAGTCGCTGATCCTCACCGCTGTCGCCAATTGCGGTTCGAGCGGCATTGATCCGTGTTGTGAGAGCCGATTCCGAAACCATACGGCCGCCCCAGATGGCAGCGATCAGGTCATCTTTGCTTGCGACCCGTTCGCGGTGTCGGATCAGGTACTCCAGTAGGTCGAAGACCTGGGGCTGTACCGGAATGGTCCTGCTTTCCCGGCGCAGCTCTCGCCGCTCCGTGTCCAGAGCGAAATCCTCGAATAAATACAGCAACTTGCAGCCTCCGGATCGCGGGCTCACAACATGATCGGACCCCCCGCAAGGCAAAAATCAAGGAAATGATAAGGCTGTATAAAGCCCGGCGTAAAGCCGAACCGCCGAGCTAGCCGCATAGTTGTGCTCGCCCGCCCAGACTGAGGGAGAGGTTAAGGGCTTCCAAACGGAGGAGCACATGAACGCGGATATCCACGTGGCTCAGCCAATCACCCGCTGCAACGGAGATTTTGTCGTCGTCTGCCTGGGGTCGATGCTCGGGCTCGCGCTCACGGGGCTGGTCTGCGCCTTGGGGTTCGGAATCGAAATTGGACAAGCTTTGATCATCGCCGGGTAGTCTTGCGTGGCGTCGCGAGGCTGGCGAGCATTTCAAAACTAGAACAGCGCACGCGATGGATCACGGGGCGTTTTCCCGCCGTGTCGCTAGGAGCAACCATGCGACTTAGTGGCGGGCGATTTACGACTGGAAAGGGCTAACGGCGAAGCGAGGAGGGACCGCGTGATGAACACGAATGCAGGGCGGTTGAAAGTCGGTGTAGTCACAAAGGCTCCGATGGCGGCTTTGGTTTGGTCGGTTCCACGACTAAGCTCGTCGATAAAATTCGTGGCAGCAGTCTCGATGTTCGCCGCGCTGCTTTTTTCATCGCAACTGGCGCTCGCGCAGTTTACGCAACAGGGGCCGAAGCTGGTCGGCACCCTCCCAGTCGGCCCCGCCGACCAGGGCTGGTCCGTCTCCCTGTCCGCCGATGGCAACACCGCCATCGTGGGCGGGCCTTACGACAACTCGCAAGCCGGGGCGGCCTGGATCTACACCCGCAGCAGCAGCGGCGCATGGAGCCAGCAGGGCAGCAAGCTAGTCGGCACCGGCGCGATTGCCGGATCACCGCCCCCCCAACAAGGCTATTCGGTCGCGATATCCGGCGACGGCAATACTGCCATCGTGGGCGGACCCTATGATAACACGGACGTCGGCGCGGCGTGGGTCTACACCCGCAGCGGCAGCAGCTGGACCCAGCAAACCAAGTTGGTCGCCAACGACTCGATTGGACCGAGCCTTCAAGGCTATTCCGTCGCGCTATCCTCCGACGGTGACACCGCCATTGTGGGCGGGCCGGTCGACAACGGCAATACAGGGGCGGTGTGGGTCTACACCCGCAGCGGCAAAAGCTGGACCCAGCAAACCAAGTTGGTCGCCAACGACGCGAGTGCCGCCTCACAAGGCTGGTCCGTCTCGCTGTCCGCCGACGGCGACACCGCCATCGTGGGCGGGCCTTACGGCAACTCGCAAGTCGGGGCAGCGTGGGTCTATACCCGCAGTGGCCCTGTGTGGACCCAGAAAGCCCAGCTGGTCGGCACTGGCGCGGTTGGAGACATCATCCAACAAGGCTGGTCCGTCGCGCTGTCCGGCGACGGCAAGACCGCACTGGTGGGCGGGCCTGGCGACAACTCGCAAATCGGGGCGGCGTGGGCCTACGCCCTCATCAGCGGTGTGTGGAACCAGCAGAGCAAGTTGGTCGCTAACGACGCGATTGGACCGAGCCTTCAAGGCTACTCCGTCGCGCTGTCCGGCAACGGCGGCGCCGCCATTGTGGGCGGGCCCGGCGACAACTCGCAAATCGGGGCAACGTGGGTCTATACCTCTGGCAGGTTCGTCCCCTGTTGCGTTATTTGGACCCAGCAGGGCAACAAACTGGTCGGCACAGGCGCGGTCGGGCCCGCCGAACAAGGCTGGTCCGTCTCGCTGTCTGCGGACGGTGACACCGCCCTGGTGGGCGGCCCCGCCGACAACTACGACGACGCCTGCAACTGCGGCGTCGGGGCGGCGTGGGTGTTTGTCCAGCCGTTGCAAATCACCCCCACCACCGGCATTGCTTCTTCGGGGACGCAGGGTGGCCCGTTCTCGCCGTCATCGTTCAGCTACACGATGACCGCCACGAGCGGCAGCGTGCCCTACTCGATCATCACGCCGAGCTGGCTTACCGCCTCGCCGGCGTCGGGAACAGTGACGACAAAACAGACCGTCACCTTCAAGATCAACTCCAGTGCGGACACGCTGGCGCCCTCTACCTACTCCGACAGCATCGTTTTCATCGACACGAGCAGCACCCAGGCGATCGGCCGCGCTGCGACGCTGACCGTAAACGCCAAGCTGTTCAAGATTACGGTCGAGGCGTCACCTGCCGGTGACGGCAGTGTCAACGGGGGTGGCACATTTGCGGAGGGCAGCTCGCAAACGGTGACGGCCACGCCCAGTGTCGGTTTCCAATTCAATCACTGGACCAAGAACGGGAAGGTGGTCAGCTATTCTGAGAGCTACACCTTCACCCTCGATGCCAATGTCACCCTGGTCGCTGACTTCGTGAAGATCGGATGCGTGAAGTGCTAACAATGACCGGTGTGGGTCAAACCCAGTCGCCGAGCTTCGTGGTCGGTACGGAGGGACTTGCTCCGATAGCTGCCGTGCCGGGTGGCGACCGGCATCTCCGCCTTGGGCCAAAAGCCGCAGCTCGCGCTGCAAAAAAGATCGGGAGACCTTCGCCGTAAGGCCGGACATACAGCCCCGACCGCGATAAGCTGCCCAGAATGCGGCTTTAAGAGGTGATGGATGCGGCGGCGTGAGTTCATCGCGGGCTTGGGCGCGGCGGCGTGGCCGCTGGCGGCGCGAGCGCAGCAACCTGATCGCATGCGGCGGATCGGCATACTGGTCGGCTCCCAACACGCCGTTCCCGGTCTCTTGAACGTCGCGTCGATGGCGGCTTGGGCACATTAAGCCGGTGCCAGGTTCTAATCGCTGCGCGACCTTGTTCATTCCTAGGTGGGGCGGCGCCATCGGAGCGCTCACTTCGCCTTCAGGAGCGCGGTGTCGATTTGGCGGCGCTCCTTCCATGGCGTGGGATTCGATCAGGTTCCCCGCCAATCCAACATCGACATCGCGATGGTCACGTGATTGCGTCCGGCCCAAGCCGTGCAGGCGTCCACCATGGTGCGTCACTCCTCCGGCACCGGTCCGAACTCCGGCGGCGGAATGCGGTGTTTTGTACCGGCCTCGTAAGCCGAGGCGATGCGAAGGAGTGTCGGCTCCGAAAAAGGTCTTCCGAAGAACATGATCCCGAGCGGAAGCTTTGCCGGAATGGGCCCTGCCAGGCGCGTACCATCAGGAGCGGTGGCATCGCGGACTCTATCAAACACCTGCGTGGTGAAACCCGCCGGGACGGACAGTGTGGAAAAACCGTGTTGTCCCAACAGGCCCCAGACAGAATTCGTCCTGCCTGCCAACGGCGGCTCGACGGGCGCACCCAGGATATAAGCGGGAATGTTCCCCGAGGGAGAAACCAGGGCGTCGAGGTTCTCCTGCGCCATACATTGGAGAACGACTTGCTGATTGGCCAGCCTGTCCTGAAAGACGTTTGCCATGTCGAGCGTCACGGTGCTGTTCACGTCCTCCAGTGCCTTTTTTCTGTCGATAAAGCCCGCCTCCGGACGAATATCCCGATAGAAGTTCGATTTGTCGATCAAATCCTCGAGGGATTTGATATTGGCATCGCCGCGCTCCCTCAGGTAACGGTTGACCATGTATTTGCTCATCCCGTTATTGGACGCCGGCCCGATGTTGCGGATGGTGAAACCGGCCGGGACCTTGGAAGGATCGAAAAACATGTCCACGAGTTGAGAGACGCGGTCTGTGGACGGTTTCCCATTGGAATCCACGGGAAAGAGGTTCGGATTTTGTTCGAAGAACACCCGGTTCCGATAAAGCGGAATATACTTGTCGATGCAGCTCTGAAGCAGCGCACCGCCCGCTCCCGGATCGACGATCGTCGCCCCCAGGCGACGCAGATCGCCAACGGCACGCTCGGTGATGTCGATGGCCTCTCCGTCGGCCTCGTTGAGCACTTTCCTGTCCATATGCTCGCGAATGACGCCGATCCGCATTCCGTTCAACTTCGTCTCGTTCGCGAAGCTTCGATAGGGCTCCGTGGGCAGCCGGCCGACGCTGAAAGCCGTCAGTTCATCGTTGGGATCGTAACCGGCGATGACCTCGAGCACGCGGGCGACATCCTTGACGGTGCGGCAGAGTGGTCCCACGCGCGTATTGAATCCCGCGGCGAGCATACCGGCGCGGCTGACCAGCTCTTGCGTTGGCGCGAGTCCCACGAGGCTGTTGTTCTTGGCGGGGTGATGTATGGATCCCCCGGTTTCCTCTCCGATGGAGCACGTCACAAGGTTTGCGGCAACCGATGATCCGGAACCCCCGCTGGAGGTGCCGGGACTACGTTCCGTATCGTAAGGATTGCAGAAGGGGCCGCCGAAGGAACTTCGCGAGTTCGGCGTTCCCATTTCTCCCAGGTTGGCCTTGGCCAGGATGATTGCGCCCGCCTCCCTCAGGCGCTTGACGAAGGTCGCGTCGCGTGGCGGACGATCATTCGCATAAGCGGCGTCCATGCCGGCAGTCGTGCGCATATCGAAGGTGTCGTACTGATCCTTGATGGAGAACACCACGCCGTGGAGGACGCCGACGAACTTGCCCGTGGATGCAAAGTAGGCGTCTTGCTGCGCCGCCACTTCCAGTGCATCGGGCATCGCCGGATCGTCATCCACCGGAGCGGTCATGCTCCGTGCTTTTCGACCATCGAACCCCAACCTTTCTCTTTTGGTCGGTCTCAAATTCAAGGTCATCAAGGCATTGAGTTGATGCGCATTTTTGATGGGTGTGATCGGTCCGAGCCCGAGGACCCCGTCCGGCTGATTAACGCATGTGCCGTTGTAAGCCTTGATACGGTTCAGGTAGATCTGCACCACCCGCGTCGATGTCAATTCGCCTCGCAGGATCGCCGATTGAATATCCTCAATTGTCGCTTCCTCGATGCGGAATTCTGTAGCCTGCACCGAGGCCAACGATGACGTGAGTAGGATGAATGATGCCAATGTCAGTTGACGAAGCACGGAAGTCCTCCTCTTCGTTGCAACAGCCCCGCCGATCGCACATCCCGCCTGCCATGATGGGTTTTCGTTCTTCGCTTGAACCGTTTCCTGCTGTCACAGTCGGGAACGCTGACGGCTCTGCACGAGCACACGGTCGGGCGCCGCCTGACGATGATAGCAGTTGAAGACGTTGGGTCAAACGACAGCGCATTGAATATTCGCGCCGCAATTGTTTGAAGCCGGCATGGCGCCTCTTGTGATACATTGGCATTCGCATTGCCGAATTGAGGAGCAACGACGATGTTGCGCGATGGCATTTGCAGACGTGCCCCCCTTTCGATGGATTGGCCCGCTTTGCGCGATCACGGCATTCGCGCTGCGATCCGTGTTGCCGATCGGGGCAGCCGCGCAGGGGACAGGTGATCCCCCCGTGCCTGCTCCGGGACTGCATGAACTGACGTTGGCGCGCTCTCAGCTAACCCCCGCCCTTCTCGGGGCGACGATCAGCCGGGCGACAAATACGGGTGCTCAGAAGACTTCCGGTCAAACTAATCCACGGGCTCGACTGCACCAAGGCGATGCCGACCTCTGCGTCAGCGGCGCGCCAGTGTACTCCCGTTTCATCCCTCCGGGTGGTCCCAGCCGACCATGGCAACTAATCCGCTTTCGACGCTTCAGAAGCAGTTTGCTTGCGCTCGCCTCTCTCGATCCTGCCTGCCGGGATCATTGCCCCGACGTTTCCGCAACCTTCACCACCATCGCTTTTGAGGACAGCAGCTCGCGGTGGCTTGGGATCAGCGACCTGATCGCCGAACCCGAAGGGCCTTCCTTCATCTCTCGTGCAGTTACGCATCGCCGTGTGGACCGGCGTTACTGGTGACACAAGACCCGTTGCGGATAGTCAACTGTGCGTCACAGCAGTCGAGACAATGTCGATTTGGGCGGGGGTTGACGAGCAAACTTGGTTTACCGCAACCATGTCGGGGGCCGCTACTCGATCAACTCGTCGACGCCCAGCAGGATCGATGGAGGCACCGTAAGGCCGAGCGCCTTGGCGGTCTTGGAGTTTAAGGTCATCTCAAATTTGACCGGCAGTTGAACCGGCAGGTCGGCCGGCTTTGCGCCACGGAGAATGCGATCGACGTAGGACGCCGCGCGCCGATACAGGTCCACGCTATCGGCTCCATAGGAAAGCAATCCGCCGCCTCTGACAAAGACAGAGGTCTGATAGATCGCCGGTAAGTTGTTCCGTGCTGCCAGCGATATGATTGGCGCGCAATGGGTGGTCACAAAAGCATCGGGCATGACAATGAGGCCGCCTCTCGGCTCGCGCCCAAGCGAGGTTATGACGTTTTCGATTTCGACGTCACTATGAACGGGCGTCGCGATCGATGCCACTTTGAGCGATCGGGCAGCGGCCTCGAATAAGGGCAGGTAATATGATGCGACATAGGGAGCCGTGTCGGGATTGAACATGATTGCGACCCGCTTCAAGCCGGGCGCAATCTCCGTCAGCAACTGCAGCCACTTGCCTCCCATCGACGATTCCAGATGGGTGAAGCCGGTAATATTTCCTCCCGGGCGCGGCACGCTCGCAACGAAGCCGGAGCCGACCGGGTCGGAGACGAAGACAAATACGATCGGGATCGTCCGCGTCTCCCGCTGGAATGCAGCGGTCTGCGGAGTCGAATCTGTAAAGATCACGTCGGGTTGCAGGTCGACCAACTCTTTCGCGAACACCCGCATCCGGTCGACGTTGCCGCCGGTCCAACGAATGTCCATCCGCAGATTGCGGCCATCGGTCCAACCCAACTCCGAAAGCCGCTGCAAGAACCCGGAGAGGAATGCCTTCGCCTCAGGATCGTTCTCGTCGTATGGCATCAGCACGCCGATCCGCCGCACCTGATTAGGCTGCTGCGCCCGCGCGACCATCGGCCACGCAACCACCCCGCCGAGCCCCGCGATGAACGCCCGTCGCTTCATTCGATCACCTCGTCGGCTCGGCCGAGCAGAGTCAGCGGGATGGTGAGGCCGAGCGCTTTGGCGGTCTTTATATTGATCACCAGCTCAACCTTGGTCGATTGCTGGACGGGTAAATCAGCCGGTCTCTCGCCGTTCAGGATGCGGCCGGTATAGACGCCTGCGAGCTTGTAGGCATCCGTAAGGGAAGTCCCGTAGCTCATAAGCCCACCGACCGTTGCGAAGTCGTGAAACTGATAGATGGCCGGCACCGCACTGCCCAAAGCGAGCACCGCAATCTGTTCACTCCTATCGGTGAAGAACGGATCGGTTCCGATCACCAGGCCACCAGCATGAAGTCGAACCACGGTTTCAAACGCCGATTCGATCTCTTGAGCCGTGCGGGCATGCAGAATAGGGACTTGCAGTCCAAGCGTCCGAGCAGCTTGCTGCAGAAGCCTTGTCAGGCTTTCGGCGTTAGCCGCTGTCGGATTGATGAGCGCAGCTATCGTTGCTTTACCCGGCAGGACCTCGTGCAGCAGCTCCAGTAATTTCGGCGTCAGTTCCCCAGCCAAGAAACTTGCTCCCGTCAGGTTGCCGCCGGGGCGGGGTATGGTCGCGACGAGCCCGAGCGCGACAGGGTCGCCGGCAACGACGAAAACGACAGGTGTCGTGGTGGTCAATGCCTTGGCAGCTAATGCAGAGTCAGGGCCACCCGCAGCAGCGATCACTGCGACCTTGCGCTCCAAAAGACCAGCCGACAGTGCAGCCAGCCGATCGTAATGGCTATCGGCCCAGCGATATTCGATGGCGACGTTCCGACCCTCAATGTAGCCGTTTTCCTCAAGGCCGCGCCTGAATGCCGCCAATTGTGCAGCGCTTCCCTGCGCCCCTCTGCCACTGAGCCAGCCGATGACCGGCAGCTTCGGCTGCGCGCGCGCTGAGAAAGGCCACGCCGCCATAATTCCGAGCCCCGCCAAAAACGCGCGCCGCTGCATCCCTGATCCTCACGCCGATCAGCGGAGTCTATCGCGGCGGTGGTCCTAAGGGAACGGGTGCGCGCTCGTGTTTTGCTGCACTGCATGAGTCTGGAAATGGCCGACCCAGTCGCGACGGATGTCGTCCAGCATGACCGCTTACTGGGGTGGACCCGCCGCGCCCGATCGCGGGCTGCAGGGCAGCCCATGACCCCGAACCTGACATGCAGGATCGGCTATTCGATCACCTCGTCGGCGCAGCAGAATCGACTGCGGCACGGCTACTCTGGTCTAGCCTAACTCGGGGGCCCTCACCCTCCGGGCGCCCCGGACGTACCGAGCCACACCGCATAGAGCGATCGGCTCGCCGCCATAAACAAGCGGCTTTTGCGATAACCGCCGAAGCAAACATTGGCACAACGCTCCGGCAGTTCGATGTGGCCGATAGGCGCCCCAGCCTTATTGAAGATCATGACGCCGTCGAGGCCATCGAGAGCCCACCCGCACCACAGATTGCCATCCACGTCGAGGCGTACGCCGTCTCCACGGCCCTTTTCGATGCTGATGAACACCCGGCCGTTGGCCAGCCGCGTGCCGTCCCCGACCACGTCATAGGCGCGGATCGCGGGCGGCATCGAGCCGTCCTCGATGACGTAGAGCGTCTTTTCGTCGGGTGAGAAGGCGAGCCCGTCGGGCATTTTGACGCCTTCGGCCACCACGGCGAGCTGCCCGGTCTTGTCGAGACGATAGACGTTCATCGGAAGCTCTTGATCTTCAACGCTCCCAAGGAAGTTGTTGAGAATGCCGTAAGTCGGATCGGTGAACCAGATCGAATCGTCTGATTTAACGACCACGTCATTTGGCGAATTGAGCCGCTTGCCCTCGAACCGATCGGCCAGGACCGTGATCTCGCCGTTGTATTCGGTACGGGTGACACGGCGGGTGCGGTGCTCGCACGAAATCAGGCGGCCCTGGCGGTCGCGCGTGTTGCCGTTCGATTGGTTTGATGGAGAGCGGAACACCCCAACTGCGCCTGTTGCCTCGTCCCAGCGCATCATGCGGTTGTTGGGGATGTCGCTCCAGATGAGATAGCGTCCATCGCCAAACCAGACTGGTCCCTCGCTCCAGGTCAAACCAGTGGTGAGCCGCTCGACGCCGACGACGGTAGGGCGGTATTTGAGAAAGCTGGGATCGAGCACCTTGAAGGCTGGATCAGGATAGATCGGGTTCGGTGCCCACTCCGCAAGCGTCGTGGTAGTGACGCCCGTCGCAACGGCAGTACCGACAAGCATGCTGCGTCTTGTGATCTCCATCGACTATCCTCCGCCAATTGGCGCCCTCCGCGCCCGATGCGTCCCGCGATAAATCTTTATTTCAGACCGCTGCCGCGGCCCCGACGCGTCCGAAACGGCGCGACTGACCCGAACCGATCGTGCGGCGATCAGCTAGTCGATCACCTCGTCGGCGATGGCAAGTAGCTCCGGCGGCACGTCGATGCCGAGCGCCCTCGCTGTTTGCAGGTTGATGAGAAACTCAAACTTGGTCGCCTGCGCGACCGGCAGGTCGGCAGGCTTGGCGCCCTTAAGGATGTTGCCAGTATAGACGCCGACTTGACGATAGCTGTCCACAACGTCGGTTCCGTAGCTCATCAGCCCGCCGGCTGCGACATAATCACGAATCTCATAAGCCGCCGGAATCCGATCGCGCGCCGCCAAGGTGGCAAATTGCACGCGGCGGCTGGTGAAGAAGCTGCCGGCAGCGACGAAGAGGGCATCGGGGTGCTCGCGCGCAAGGGTGGCAAAGGCCGCATCAATCTCGCGGCTCGTGCTGGCGTTGAGGGGTTGGAGTTGCAGCCCGATGGTGCGGGCAGCTTCCCGCACATCCCGCAATGTAGTCTCGGCGACCGGACCATCGGCCGGATTGACGAGCACGGCAATACGAACGGCCTTGGGCACTAATTGATGCAGGAGTCCGAGTCGCTTTGCGGCCACCTCGGAGGCGAAAAAATTGATGCCGGTCGCGATGCCGCCCGGTCGGGCGAGGCTGGCGAC
>Ga0302326_10027191_pt1 | contig 11540 bp, 9 predicted proteins | sample Palsa_T0_3_FD_202264 | JGI IMG/M metagenome (GOLD analysis project Ga0302326, IMG submission 202264) | Peat permafrost microbial communities from Stordalen Mire near Abisko, Sweden - Palsa_T0_3 | ecosystem: Environmental > Terrestrial > Soil > Palsa > Peat permafrost | place: Sweden: Abisko...
ATTGCGGCAGGAATCGGAAGGGCATGGCTTCAGCCATGCCGAAAATGGCCACAAGAAGAAACTGGGCTTTAGCCCCTGAGGTGCACTCTTTTCCCTCACTTTGTTTTGGTGGCGGGCTGGAGTGCAGCTGGATTGAGCAGGCCGATGCGTCCGTGGGGGCCGACGACGAAGGGAAGGCTGAGTGCGTTCCAGTGTTGGTCGGCGTCAGGTGCGTCGTTAGGGCCGGGTTTGAGGGTGCGCCAGTTGCGGCCGTCGTCGGTGGAGATGTCAGTGCCGTTGGGGCCGACGGTTAGCCACGATTTGGTGGCGGCGTCGTAGGCGACGGCGGAGCGGTAGCCGTGGGGTGGGGTGGTGGAGGCAATCCAGGTTTTGCCCGCATCGGTAGTGAAGGCTGCGGTACCTGTGGAGTCGTTGGGTTTGAGATAGTCGCCGCCTATAGCGACTCCAAGTCGATCGCAAGTTCGATAGCCTGGTTTTGGAGTGTCTGGTAGCAGAGCAAAGCTAAAAATCCCTGAGGAAGAAGTGTGATCGCCAATGGGCACCGGAGTTGATCGAAATGTATTCACTTCCATATCAAGAGCATTGGAGCCGCCGACATGCTCGAGAATACGGCTTCCGTTCTCGCCGCCGGTAGCTAACCATAATGTACAAACTCCTCTGAAGAGAGCAGAGTTGCTCGCCGCGAAAGCAGCCTCCTGTTTCATCGCGTGTGGCAAATGTGACCATTCTTTTGGAGCTGCTTCGGCACCCGTTTCAGCCGGATCGAACGTCCATAAGACAAATTTCCCATGAACAGGATCTCCCAAAATAGTCGCTGATATATCTGACCACTCCATCGCATGCGTAGATTTTTTTAGTTGTACTACCGGGTGCGGACTTCTGTGAAAAGCCCATAGAGCATCCCAAAACCCGTCCTTGTCAGGATTGGTAAAGATCAGTTTCCACGTCTGGCAGCCGTCGGTGGTTTTGTACAGCCGACTGAGGTCTCCTTTGCCGCTGGACATGACGATAGCGGTGTTGGCGTCGAAGGCTTGGACGCCGCGGAAGTCGAGCTTCTCCGCTCCCGGCGGGACCGTACAGCGTTGCCAGAGGTAGCCGCCGTCTTCCGTGCGCAGGACTGTGCCGTTCGAGCCCGAGGCCCAGGCGATGCCCGCGCCGACGGAGGCGATGCCGCGGAGGTCGGCGGAGGTGCCGGAGTGCTGGATATCCCACTGGGCGTGCGCGGCGGTGGTGAGCAGGAGCGCGAAGAGGATGCGATGCATGGGGGAAGTGTAAATCGTGACGAACCTAAAAGCAGATTCCCTACGGGAATGACAGCAAGAAAAGCAAAGGCAACTGCAAAGGAAAACGCCAAGATGCAACGGACGCTAAGGAGCGCGGCGTTAAAATGGGCGCATGAAGGTTTATACGGAGTACCTGACGTTTAATACTGAAGAGCGTTATGAGATGGTGCACATCACGCCGCTGGTGGAGGCGATTGTGCGCAAGAGCGGCGTCGACGATGGGCTGTGTTTTGTTTCTCCCATGCACATTACCGCCGCAATTTATGTGAACGACAACGAAGAGGGTTTGATTGAAGACATCGGCAAGTGGCTGGAGAAGCTGGCGCCGCGCTGGCCGGGGTACAAGCACCACCAGACCGGCGAAGACAATGCCGACGCGCACCTAAAGGCGCTGCTGCTGCACCACGAGACGACCCTGCCGGTGACGCGCGGGCGGCTCGACTTGGGAACATGGCAGAGGATCTTCTATGCCGAGTTCGATGGACAGAGGTCGAAGCGCGTCATCGTCAAAGTAATGGGCGTCGTAAAAAACTGATGCCAAAAGGCTTGGGATTTCGTCCGGCAGCTATGTATAGTCAAGTGCTTTTGCCTGAAGACTTTGGCCAAAAACATCCCGTGGTCCAGACCTAAGCCTTGTCTTTTGAAGATTTTGCGCAAAAAACAGGGGGAGGGGGCTACTGTGCTGCGGCTAGTTCTTCCTCGAGCGACTGCTTTTCAACGAGGTCGGTATAGTAACCGCCGCGCGCGAGCAGCTCTTCATGCGTACCTAGTTCGGCGATTCGACCATCCACTAATACCGCAATGCGATCTGCATTGCGAGCTGTAGAGACGCGATGCGCGATGAGGATGGTGGTGCGGCCATGCATCTGCTCGCGCAATGCGTTAAGAATTTGCTCTTCGGTGTAGGTGTCTACGCTTGCGAGCGCGTCATCGAGAATTAAGATGCGAGGATCGCGGAGGATGGCGCGGGCGAGGGCGGTTCGCTGCTTCTGGCCGCCGGAGAGCGTCATGCCGCGCTCGCCGACGATGGTGTCGAAGCCGTGGGGGAACTCGAGGATCTCTGTGGCGATGTGGGCAGTTTTTGCGGCGGCTTGAATCTGATCTGGAGTGTGTTCTCCGGTGGATTGGTCTCCGAAGGCAATGTTGCCGGCGATGGTTGTGGTGAAGAGGAAGGTTTCCTGCGGGACAAAGCCGATGGAGTGACGGAGCGTGGCGAGCGGGTAGTCGCGGAGGGGCTGGCCGTCGAGAAGAACTGAGCCGGCGGGAGCGTCGTAAAGGCGCGGGATGAGCGCGACCAGCGTGGACTTGCCACTGCCGGTGGGGCCGGTGATGGCAAGGGAGCTGCCGGCTGGGATGTCGAGCGTGATGTCATGCAGCACTTCAGGGCCGGTGGGGTAGGTGAAGCTGAGATGGTTGAAGGTGATGTGGCCTTGGATTGAGGGCACGGCCAGTGCGGCGGCTGAGTCGTCGATAGCGGGTTTTTCTAGCATGAGCTCGTGGATGCGGACGACAGAAGCAGCTCCGCGCTGAACGAGGTTGATGACGTAGCCGAGTGCAATCATGGGCCAGATGAGCTGCACCATATAGATGTAGTAGCTGGTGAAGCTGCCGACGTCGATGCGGTGCTGGAGGACTTCACGGCCTCCGACGAGCAGCGTGAGCATGAGCGAGAGGCCGAGAAAGAACTCCAGCGTGGGCCAGAGCATGGCCATCAGGCGGGCGAGACGCAGGCTGCGGCGAATGTATTCGCGGTTGGAATTTTCAAAGGCCTCGGCCTGGGCATCTTCCTGTGCGAAGGCACGAATGAGGCGGACGCCGGAGAAGTTCTCTTCAGCCTGGGAAGAGATATCCGAAAACATGGCCTGGATGCGCTCAAAGCGCGAGTGGATGCGGGCGCCGAAATACTGAACAATGACCGACGCGATAGGAAGGGGTAAGAAAGCCAGCAGTGTGAGGCGCGGACTCATGCGCAACATCATGGGCAGAGCAGCGGCGGTGAAGACGATGGTGTTCGCCGAATACATGATGGCCGGACCGAGGAGCTGGCGGACGGCGTTCAAATCGTTGGTGGAGCGGGCCATGATGTCGCCGGTGCGATGGCGCTGGAAGAAGGCCTGGGGCTGGGTTTCTAGATAAGTGAAGAGATCGTTGCGAAGGTCGAACTCGATCTCGCGTGAAGCGCCAATGATGATCTGGCGGGTGAGATAGAGGAAGACACCGGAGACGGTGGCTACACCGAGCAGAATGAGGGAATGATGCTCCACCTTGGCAGCGGAGAGGCCGTGCTGGATATCCCTGGCGGCGTGGCCGATGATGAGCGGGATGACGGACTTGGTGACGTTGTAGATGATGAGCGAGAGGCCGCCCAGGACGTAGCTTCGCCAATAGCGCTTGAGGTATGGAAAGAGCGGGCGGAGACGATTGAACATAGGGTCCAGGGTTTAGGGATTAGTGAATGCAAAAACAGCGGCCGCGAATTGGATGCTCGCGGCCGCTGTTTGGCTACTGTTTTGGAGCGGTAGCTGGTGGTGTGGCTGCAGCCGGCGCGGCAGGTGCGGGTTTAGGTGCGGGTTTCTCATCGCTCTGGGCTACAAGTTCGACGTCGAAGATCAGTTCCGCGCGGGCGGGGATAACAGGTGGCTTGCCCTGCGGACCGTAAGCGAGTTCGAAGGGGATGAAGAGACGCCGCTTGCCGCCGACGTGCATACCGTCGAATCCGGTGTCCCAACCGGGGATGACCTGATGGCCGCCGTATGGGATGACGATGGGTTCGCGGCCGGGGTCGAGCGAGGAGTCAAACTTGGTGCCGTCGACGAGATAGCCGGTGTAGTTGATGGAGTACCACTTGTGCGGCTCGGCGATCGGGCCGGTGCCGATTTCGGTGTCGATGTAAGCGAGTGTGAAGGAAGATGTCTCGATACCGAGTTTCTCGGCGAGGTCTTTGCCTTCCATCGGCGAGACGTTTTCCAACTTCACGGTAGGGATGGTGGTGATGGTGTAGAGCGTCTTGGCGCAGGGCAAACCGGCGGGGAGAGCGGGAATTTTGGGCGAGAGTACGGGCACGTCCGCACAGGCAGTATCGGCAGCAGGCGCTGCGGGAGTGGTGTTGTGTACGGGTTGGTGCGAAGCGGCGGGGGCGGTCTGCGCAAACAGCGGAGTCGCGGTGAAGGCGAGGAGGGTGAGAGGAAGGCTGAGGGTTTTCATTTCAACTTCTAGTTTATGCGGAAACGGCGGGGAGCAGAAATCAGGTGGGGGTTCGGAGCAGGAGATAGGAGCCGGCAATGAAGAAGAGCAGGTCCGGCGACCAGGCGGCGAGCACGGCGGGCAGACTATTGACGTCGCCGAGGTTTTCAAAGATGGCAGCGACAATCCAGTAAGCGATGGCGACTCCGATGGCCGTGCCGAGGCCGGCGACCGAGCCACGCTTGCCGGCGACGAGGGCAAACGGGATCGCAATGATGGCCATGATGAGGGTGATGGCAGGATAGGCGAGCTTGCGGTAGAGCTGGACGAGCAGAGGCGTGATGGCGAAGCCACTTTGCTTCAGGTCGTCAATGTAGCTGGAGAGTTCGGAGTAGGACATCTCCTGCGACTGGTGGACTTCCTTTTTGAAGTAGCCGGGCTGCTCGTGGATCTCAGGAAAGGTGGAGACGGTGAAGGGCTGGTAGCTGGAAATAGAGGGGCCGGAGAAGGTACGTTGCCAGCCGTCTTCGAGCACCCAGCCGTTGACCGTGTCATCCCAACGAGCGGATTCGGCGAAGATGCGGCGTGTGAGGGTAAACGATCCCGGCTGGAACTCGAAGACGGTGAGGTTAGCAAAGACCTTCCTGTCAGAATCGAAATTCAGGTAGTAGAAGATGCGCGTGGGTTCGCCGTTGCCGGTGGTCTGACCCGACATCCATTGGCGTTCGGGACGAAGGAAGGTCTGGGCCTGCTTGTCTTTGATGACGGAGAGCAGGGCCTCCTGCCGGCGGTTAGCGCCGGGGAGATAGGTTTCATCGAAGGTAAAGAGGCCAGCGGAGAGGATAGCAGCAAGGAAAATGACTGGGGCGACTACACGATAGAGGCTGGTTCCGGTGGCCTTCATCGCGGTGAGTTCACTGGTGCGGTTGAGCGTGCCGAAGGTGATGAGCACGGCGATGAGCGTGGATAACGGCGTGACGTTATAGAGGATGAAGGGAATGAGGTTGAAGAGATATTCACCGACGGTGACAAGAGGAGTGCGGTTCTTGATGATGTCGCCGATGAGCTCAAAGAAGGTAAAGATGATGAAGAGCACGACGAGGGACGAAATCACCAGCAGAAAATTGCGGAAGGCGCTACCCATGACGTACTCATCAAGGATGAGCGGGAAGCGAATGTGCAGTGCGCGGCGCAGGCGCTGAGAGGTTTTGCTGGAATGGACGCGCGCGGCGGCGGAGGATTGTCTACTGTAGAGGAGGCGATTAAAGAGCCGGGTGATCCATGCGCCAATCCCGCTGATGAAATTAATTGCGAAACCGCCACGCGCCATCTGCTGAATGAGCAACAGACCAGCTGCGCCAAAGATTATGTTTGCGCCCCAGACGCCGAGCAGCGTGGAAAGCTTTCCCTGGCGCGCGAGCTGGATACCGCTGGCCGAAAGAATGTAATAGAGGAAGACAAGGAGCAGCGTGAGGACGAATCCGCTGCCCTTTCCGCCGCGTCGCGAGGAGAGGCCGAGCGGGACACCGACCAGCATGAGCACCAGACATGCGGTGGGGCCGGCAAAGCGCGAGTAGATTTCAATCTGGTAGGGGCGTTCGTCGGCGGGCGATCCGGTATTTGCGAGTGCGCGAAGCTGATTGAACGGGAGGGCGTGCGTCGGAGTATCGCGGCGGGAGAGGTGGGTATCTTCTTCCTGCTGGCCGGTCTGGATAGGCAGCTCAGTGGTGCGGAAGGTGGAGATGTCGTACTCATCGGGGTTCGTAGCAACTGTGTCATGGCGGGAACCATCGGCGAGGTCCATGCGCAGTTGCTGAGGGCCGTAGCTGACGACGACTGCCTCATTTGCGGAGATGATGCGCGGCGATGCCGGCTTGGAGAGGTCAGCGAGGAAGACGTGTTTCCAGAGGGCGGTTCCGTTAGGACCAGGGACGACGTCCTGCACATAGAGCACCTGGTTTTTGATGCCTTCGTAAAAGACATGCGGCTCGACCGCAATGGTGGCCTGGGTGCTTTTGCTGTCCGACTCATAGTGCAACAGGGCCTGAGCCGCGCGCGGGGCGATATAAAGCGAATTCAACAGGCCAACGCCCCAGCAAAGTACGGTGATAATGCTGACAATCCGCACGAAAGAGAGCACGCCGACACCACTGGCGCGCATGGCAGTCACTTCACTATCAGCCGCCAGACGGCTAAGGCCGAGCAAAATGCCGACGAGCACAGCCATCGGCAGAGTGAAGTTGATGAAGCTGGGCAGAAGATAGGCGACCAGGCGAACGATATCGGCCGGAGTGGCGATGCCGCGCACGGCGAGTTCCATCAACAGGAGCAGCCAGCGCATGAACAGGATGAACGTGAACAGTACGCCGCCTAGGAAGGCATAGCCGGAAATCTCGCGAAGGATGTAGCGGGTAAAGATGCGCACGTTGGTCTGGGGCCTGCGAAGTCCTTTTAGAGTGTAGCTGGTGCTGCAGGTTAGACGGGTGGGAAGCGGCGAAGCCGCAGGGAGTTCAAAAGGACACTGACCGAGCTGAGGGCCATGGCGGCGCTGGCGAGAACCGGATTCAGCAGCAGGTGGAAGCGGGGGTAGAGTACGCCGGCGGCGATGGGAAGGCCGATGACGTTGTAGATCAGTGCCCAGGCAAGGTTCTCGCGCATGATGCGGGTGGTGCGGCGAGCGAGGGCGATGGCCGCGGGGATGAGGCGCAGATCGTTGTGCAGCAGAAGGATGTCTCCGGCTTCGCGGGCGAGGTCAGAGCCGGCGGCAAGGGCTAGGCCGGCGTCGGCCTGAGCGAGCGCCGCAGCGTCATTGATGCCATCGCCGGCCATGCCGACCTTTTTCTTCTGGGCTTGCAGGGACTGGATGAACGCGAGTTTATCGGCGGGAAGAAGATGCGCGTGGATGTCCTCTGCATCGTCGATGCCGGCTTCATGGGCCATGGCGTTGGCGGAAGTAAACGTGTCTCCTGTAAGCATGATGGGATGCACATGCAAAGCGCGCAGACTGGCGATGGCTGCACGGGTGTGCGGGCGCAGTTCGTCGGTCGCAAAAAACACAGCCTGGGGCTGACTGTCATAGAGCAAATACAGCGGCGTGGCGTGCGAGAAACTGACGGAAGCGATGAGCTCGGGAGGGACCTCCGCTTCGAGCAGCGAGGCATTGCCGATAGCTAGCCGGTGGCCGGCGACGGTGGCCGTGAGACCGGTTCCAGGAACGATGCTGAGGTCTTCAATAAGTGGAGGGGTTGGGAGCGTGAGATGGTTTTCAGCGAACTCAACGACAGCCTGCGCGAGCGGATGGGTGGAGAGGCGCTCGGCAGCGACGGCGTAAGAGAGCAGGGTCGCGGTATCGAGCTGGGCATGGGGCGACGGGATAAATTTTGCAATGCGCGGACGGCCTTCGGTGAGGGTTCCGGTCTTGTCGAGTGCGAGGGTATCGATGGTTGCGAGGCGCTCTAAAGATTCACCACCTTTAATGAGCAAGCCATGCTGCGCGGCGCCGCCGATGGAGACGGTTATGGCTGCAGGCACAGCGAGTCCCATAGCGCACGGGCAGGCGATGATGAGTACGGCGATGGCAACGCTGAGCGCGCGCGCGGGCGAATCGTAAATGCACCAGACGATGAAGGTGATAAGGGCAAGTACGAGAACGGTGGGCACAAAGATGGCGCTGGCACGATCAGCCAGACGCTGCATGGGAGCGCGGCTGGACTGCGCCTGCTCGAGCAGCCGCTGCATCTGCGCGAGCGTGGAGTCCGCACCGACAGCGGTAGCGCGAAGAACCAGCACGCCATCGAGGTTGAGGGTACCGGCGGATGCGTAATCGCCGGTAGCGCGCGTGACCGGCAACGGCTCTCCAGTGAGCATGGACTCGTCAACAGAGCTACGGCCGTAGATGATTACTCCGTCCAGCGGGATGCGGTCGCCTGGCAGAATACGGATGTGGTCCCCGGGAGTGATGGCATCGAGCGGTAGGAGGGTTTCATCTGCAGTGGCGTAATCGGTGGTTTGCGGTGAGAGCAGACGAGCATCAGACGATTCAAGGTGCGCGAAGCCACGCAGCGCGCTGGTGGCGGAGGCGCGGGCACGAGCCTCCAGCCAGCGGCCGCTGAGCAGGAACGCAAGGATGAGGATGACGGCCTCATAGTAGACGCTGGAGGCGATGCCATGGCGGGCGAGGGCTGAAGGAGCGATGGTGGTAGCGAACGAGGAGACGAAGGCGGCGATGGTGCCCAGAGCGACAAGAGTGTTCATGTTGGTGGAGCGGTGGCGAGCAGCACGCCAGGCGGCGGTATAAATTTCAGGCGCGGCAAAGGTCATGACTGCCAGCGAAAGCAGGCAGAGGAACCATCTCGAGCCGGCGGAGGAGCTGACCATGGAAAGGACCATCGCGAAAATGCCTGCGATAAGGGAAAGTAGAGCGCGCAGACCGAGGCGAGAGGGCTCGGACATTTCCATGTGATTCATACCCGCTTTGCCGGTGGGAACCGAGGCATCATATCCGGACGAGCGGACGGCCGCGATCAGGGAATCGGCAGGGACAGGGGATGTTGTGACGACGTGAGCTGTGTGGGCCATCAGATTGACGCTGGCTGAGCTGACGCCGGGCACAGACGCAAGGGCGCGCTCTACGTGCGATTGGCACGCAGCGCAGGTCATGCCGTGAATTTGGAGATCGTGCTCAGTCTCCGGGGCGTTCAAAGCGTCCATTAGGTTTCCGAACTGAATTCTACGAGACTCGGATACCCAACGGCGGACAGAGAGCGCTGAATTGCATCAGGAGGTACAGAGGTATGTACACGCGCGCTGCCCACGTGAACCTCCGCCGCATGGGTGCCGGGCAGAGCGTTGAGGGTCTGCGTGACACGGCGGATGCAGGAGCCGCAGTGCATGTTCTCGATACGCAGGGTGAGGATTGCCATGCCGGTTAGATGCTCGCGGATCGATTTAGTCGCTGGGCTCGGGTACGAAACGATAACCGACGCCTCGTACCGCGACCAGATGGACGGGCTTGGAGGGCGAGGGCTCAATGTAGCGACGCAGGCGGACAATAAAATTGTCGATGGCACGCGTATCGGTGTCTTCATGTACTCGCCAGACCTTCTCGAGCAGCTCTTTGCGAGCGACGATTTTGTTGGGGCGCTCGATGAGGTAGCGCAGCAGGTCGCTCTCCATCAGGGTGAGATGGACTGTGGCGGCGGGAGCATCCTTGGAGGCCGGGGTGCGGATCTCAAGCGCGTCGAAATCAATAACGTGGCCAGCCAGCGTGTACGGAGGCATGGGCACGGCCGTCGGGGTGGGAGGCTTGGTTTGCAGTGGGCCGGCCCAATGCATGCGGCGAAGAAGAGCAGTGAGGCGAGCGAGCAGAACGTCGAGGTCGAAGGGTTTGGCTAGATAGTCGTCGGCGCCGGCGGCAAAGCCTTCGACGATGTCTTCTATACGGCCGCGCGCGGTGAGCATGAGCACGGGTGTGTAGATGCCGGCTTCGCGCAGAGCACGCACGATGGAAAAACCATCACGACCGGGCAGCATAACGTCGAGCAGAATAGCGGCGGGAGCTTCATCTGTTGGGTGCTCGGCGAGCAGCCACGCGAGAGCGCTGTCGCCATCGGCTTCATGGTGGGTGCGAAAGCCTTCAGCAGCGAGGTTGTAGAGCAAGCCCTGGGCAAGGTGCTCTTCATCTTCGACGACTGTGATCAGGGGCTTGTTAGTTACGTCCATTGCTAGCTTTCGATGCCGGTCATGGAATTGCCGATGGCCAGCGGGAGTTTGAGGAACATGGTAGAGCCTTTGCCCGGGCCTTCGCTGGTGGCGCGAACATCGCCGCCGTGCTGGCGAGCGATGGTGCGCACCAGGAAGAGGCCGAGGCCGGTGCCCTTGATTTTGACGCGGTCGTTGGAGGGCGCACGGTAGAAGCGCTTGAAGATGCGCTTGAGCTCGCGGGGCGGGATACCTAGGCCAGAGTCCGTGATGGAGAGCACGGCGTAGGTATAGCGCTCAATATTAATGCTGCATTGGATGTGCACGCCGTTGGGAGAATATTTGACGGCGTTATCAAGCAGGTTGAGGACGGCGGTGCGCAGGTCTTCCAGGTTGCCCAATACGTGCAGGCGCACACCGCCGGCGATCTCGGTGAGTTCGATTGCCTCCGGCGGAAGATGGTGACGGGCGCGCACGGTGGCGACACAGTCAGCGACGAGCGGATAAAACTCGATGCGGGTGCGCTGCTCGACGCGGGTGCGCTGGCCGAGCTCGCCGGCCTTGAGTACAGACTCTACTGTGGAGAGCAGGCGGTCAGTATCCGAGCGCATGATGCTGTAGAAATGCTGGCGATGAGTTTCGTCTCCGGGATGGCGGGAGAGCGTATCGAGATAGAGACGGATGCTGGCGATAGGAGTTTTGAGTTCGTGCGTGACGGCGTTGAGGAAGGAGTCCTGGCGCTCGTTGCGGCGGATTTCACGAACGAGAAAGACGGTATTGAGCACAACGCCGGCGATGAGGATCACGAATAGGATGAAGCCGACAAAGCCGATGGCAAAACGGCGGCCGGAGAGATGGATCCAGGTGATGTTGAGGTAGACGAGCAGTCCGATCAGGCACACGCCCATGACAATGAAGAACGCTATGGCTCCGCGACGGCGAGTAAGGTTCATCGGCTAAAGAAGAGTGTAGAGGATAGAGAGTAGGAGTAGAGAAAATGAAGGCCGCCTCGGTTGAGGCGGCCTTCCGTGAAAGCTAGTTAGTGGCTGTCTTAAGCGACGCCGGCAGGCTTGGGGTCTTGGGGATCAAATTTGGCGATCTGGACCTTGCGGGCCAAGCCAAGTTTTTCCATCACCCAGATGCCGTAGTAGTTGACGTCAAACTCATACCAGGTGAGGCCGTGGCGCGCACTTACCGGATGAGCATGGTGATTGTTGTGCCAGCCTTCGCCGCCGGTGAGCAGGGCAACCCACCAGTTGTTGCGGGAATCGTCTGTGGTCTCAAAGCGTCGTGCTCCCCAGAGGTGAGTCGCGGAGTTGACGAGCCATGTGGCGTGCAGACCGAGCGTGACGCGCAGGAATGTTCCCCAGAGCA
>Ga0302326_10027192_pt1 | contig 11539 bp, 9 predicted proteins | sample Palsa_T0_3_FD_202264 | JGI IMG/M metagenome (GOLD analysis project Ga0302326, IMG submission 202264) | Peat permafrost microbial communities from Stordalen Mire near Abisko, Sweden - Palsa_T0_3 | ecosystem: Environmental > Terrestrial > Soil > Palsa > Peat permafrost | place: Sweden: Abisko...
GTTCGGCATCGCGGCGATACAACGCGGCCGCGCGCCGCAGCCGGCCTTCATGATGTCAAGCAGCAGCAGCGCCGTGGTCGACGGATCGACCGTGGCGTCTTTCAGCTCCGGCGCCGGCGGCGCCACCGCCGTGCTCCAGTCCGCAATCACGTCGGCAATCGACGGCGAACCGGCGAGCACAATAGCAACCGCGGCACCGGCCGCGGCGAAGCGTGAAAGTCTCATGATGTCCTCCCGGATTTTGAGCGTCCCGGAGAATAGCCGGCCCTGACGGTTCGCAAAACGGGTACTATCTACCAGCCAGAGCCGGTTGCCGGACCGGAAGCCATTGACGAGAACCGCCAACGAGAACCGCCATGTCCGAGGGCTTTGCAGGCAATTACAGCTTTCTCAATATCGCAGGCACACCGAGCGTGCAGGAAGCGCAACACGCCAACGGCAGCGGCAATTACTGGGCGGCGTTCAAAGGCGACCGGACGTTCGATCGCTTCACCGACAGCGAACGGCAATTCATCGCGGCGCGCGACAGCTTCTACATGGCGACGGTGTCGGAAACCGGCTGGCCTTACGTGCAGCACCGCGGCGGACCGCCGGGCTTCATCCGCGTGCTCGATGACAAAACGCTCGCCATCGCCGACTTCCGCGGCAACCGGCAATACATCACGCTGGGCAATCACCGCTGCGAACCGCGCTTCGCTGTTCCTGATGGATTATCCGAACCGGCGGCGGCTGAAGATCTTCGCTCATGCCGAAGTGAAAACCCTCGCCGACAATCCCGAGCTTGCGCAAGCTCTGGCGACGCCCGGCTACAAGGCGTTGCCGGAACGCGCGCTGCTGTTCCATCTCGACGCCTTCGACTGGAATTGCCCGCAACACATCACGCCGCGCTTTACCGAAGAGGAGGTCGCGGAGGCGATACTGCCGGTGCGCAAGCGCATGATGGAGCTCGAATCGGAGAACAAGGTGCTGCGCGACAAGCTCGCGGTGAGTGAGGGAACGGTTCTCTGAGACCCGTTCCCGGGCGCGGCACCGCCGGCGGATTGCCGTTATCAAAATTCCCGCAACGTATCGCGCAGATAGCTTTGCGTGTACTCGGTGCGCACCAGCCCGCGCCGTTTCAGCGCCGGTATCAGCCCCTCGGTGATCTCGGCCGTGTAGCGGCGGCTGTTATTGCGGAACGGGCTCTTGATCAGGAAGCCGTCGCCGCCGACTTCTTCCATCGCCTCGCCCATCTTCGCGGCGACCGTATCCGGCGCACCGACCAATTCGATCGACGAGCTGGTGCCGCCATCCGCCACCAATTGGCGAAGCGTCTTGTTGCTGCCGAACTGCTGGAATTTGTCGAGCGAACCCTGTTCGCCGTTGGTCGTCAGCTTGCCGGGCAGCGGCTTGTCGAGTTCGTATTTGGAGAAATCGACATCGGTGAACGACCCATACTTCGCCAGCGAATGTTCGATGAAGGCGGGCGATGTAATCAGCTTGTTGAACTTGTCGCGGGCTTCTTCATCGGTGTCGCCGAGCAATGGCGCCGCCAGGAACAGCACTTTGATATCGTCCGGGTTGCGGCCCATGGCGGCGGCTTTGCTGCGGACATCGTCGCGATAGGCCTTCATGCCCGCGACGCCGTTCGCCACCGCGATGATCGAATCGGCATGTTTGGCCGCGAAAGCCCGCCCGGTCGGCGAGCCGCCGGCCTGCACATAAGTCGGCCGTCCCTGCGGGCACGGTACGGTGTTCAGCGGACCGCGGCATTTGAAGTATTTGCCTTCGAAATGAATCGGCCGCACCTTGCTGAAGTCCGCATAGGTGTCGGTGACGCGGTCCATCACCACCGCGTCCGGGTCCCAGGACGCGAACAGCTGGTTCACCACGTCCATGTATTCGTGGGCCATCTCGTAGCGCAGCTCGCGTGGCGGCAACTTGTCCATGCCGAAATTCTGCGCCGCGGTGTCTTCGCCGCTGGTGACGATATTCCAGCCGAAGCGGCCTTCGGCGATGTTGTCGATGGTCGCGCACAGACGCGCCAGCAGGAACGGCGGATACGCCATCGTGGAGAGCGTCGATACGATGCCCATCCTGCTGGTCGAGGCCGCGACCAGCGCCGCGAGCGGCGCCGGATCGTGCTTGGGCACCATGATCGCCTTTTTCAGATACATCTCGGTGCTGTGGCCGTAAGCGTCGGACAACATCAAGGTGTCTTCCAGCATCAGGTAATCGAAGCAGGCCCGCTCCAGCGCCTGGGCCATTTCGACGTAATATTTTCCGTTCCACGGCTTGCCGCCGCCGGCAGCCAACGGATCGTTCCATTCGTCAGCGGTAAAGTTGGTGAACCAGCCCAAGTGAAACTTTTTTGGCACGCGCGCTCCTCCGTCCGGCACCCGGCGGGACCGCAGAATTCAAGCAAGTCATATGCCATCGCGGGGGCGAGTTGAGCCCGTTAGCGCAGCCCTCTCCCGTTACGCTTCGCTCGGCGGAGCGGAGAAAATTACTTCTTCGGCGGCGTCGCCGCGAATTGCGAGCCGCGCACGCATAATCTTCCGCGTGAGTCCTGCCAAAGCTTCTCCGTCGTATGCAGATGGCCGATGGCGCGGGCGACGGTGTTGAAATTGTACTGCGCGAATTTTTCCGCCACATCAGTAAAGTAGAGCGGCTGCTTGACGATAGTGTCGAGGATTTTTCCCGCGAGCGCCGCGATGGCGGCATCGTCGCCGCCTTCACCCACCACATCCTTCTTGCCACCGACGTAATCGTCGATCTTCGCGGTGTCGGCGTAAGCATAAGTGATGCGCTCGTAGTGCTCGAGCGGAATGCCTTCCGGGATCGTCGCATCGATGCCGACCTTGGTGCCGATCGGCACCACGCCCGCGCCCTGCAGCAGGCTCGGGTCGAGCGGCTTCGCCCGCGCGCCCGGAACGATGATGATGTCCTTGTCGCCTTGCACGCGGGTGGCGATCGCCCATTCGACCTCGGTCGGATCGTTGATGTCGATGTCGTCGTCGACCACGACAACGTGTTTGAGATCCATCACTGAGAGCGCCGCGAGCAGTGCGTTCTTGCCTTCGCCGGCACCCTTCTTGATCGAGATCACCGCGTGCCAGAACGCGCAGCCGCCGAGCGTGACATTAATATCCTTCACCTGCACGTTCGCCGTGCGCAACGCGGTGCGGATCGCGGTGTAGCGGGTCGGCGCCGCGAGCCAGGTGTTCTCCCACGGCATGTGCAGATTATAATAGACCGCATCCTTGCGCATCGAGATCGCCTTGATGCGCACCAGCGGATTCCAGTGCAGCCCGCCCATCAGCCGGGTGAATTCGCCGAAGCGGCCTTCCGGCCAGGTCCAGCCGGTCGGCAGCACTTCGGCTTCCAGCACGATCTCGGCGTCGGCGATGTAAGGCACGTCCACGGTCTGGCAGGGCGCGAGCGCCACTGCTTCACCGCGGATGCCGCCGGCAATCGCCATCTCGTCAACGCCGAGCGGCGCGCGATAGCCGGAGCCGGTGATCTCGATCGGATGCGTGCCGATTGAAATGGAAATCGGCAACGGCTCCTTGCGCTCCAACGCGCGCTGCACGAACAGCCGCATGTTGTTCGGCGTCACCAGATCGATGCCGGTCAGCGCCTTTTCCTTGACGATGAAACGGTAGATGCCGGAATTGATGCCGAGCTCGGGATCGCGCGCGATGACGACGCCGGCGGTGATCATCGGGCCGCCGTCATAGATCGACGACATCGGAATCGGCAACTTGTAGAGATCGACCTCGTCGCCGACCATGGTCACTTCGCGGGTCGGCGACGTGGCGACGCGCTTCGGCGGAATCGGCTTGGCGATGGCGGCTGCGAGCTTTTGCTCGATCTCGGAAAAATTCTCGCAACCCAGCGCCATGGTGGCGCGCTCGCGCGTGCGGATGATGCCGGACACCACCGGCATCTTGTAGCCGATCACATTATGGAAAAAGAGCGCGGTCTTGGCCTGATCGACCAGCGTCGCGATGTGGCGGATATCGACCGGCTGGTGCAGGTCGACCAGTTCGCCGTTCTGGCGCAGGCGATCGAGAAACTGGCGGAAATTTTCTTGCATTGCCAACGAGCCTTCCAGTTACGGCATCCGAACGGGCGAGGACACTACACAGACTTTGGGCACAGGTCAGGCGCAAATTTGCCCGTCCGGCAGGACGTTTATTCTAAAAACTCGTCACCTGACAATATATTTATACCAATATTGTTGACTTATGCAGTATTAATTGTCTAATATTAGCGTCGTGAGCAGTTGAAACATTCTACGGTTGGCCTGACCCATGGCACGTCCACAAATGGCACGTCCACAACCTGTCTTCGCCGTCGATGCCGCGCCATCGCATGCGCGCAGCCAAGCAAGCCATCAAGTAAGCCATGATGCTGGTAAGCGGCAGTCATAGCACCGGCAGTCTTGGCGCCTTGGCGGTCGAGATCAGTTTGGCTTGCGACGCCGATCCGGCAATGGATCCCGAAAGGCGCGCACGCATTCGCGCCGCACTGGAGCGTGCTGTTTGCGATCCGGGCCTTCTGAGTGCGAAGCACCGCGTGCCGGAGCGGAAATGCTACGCGCGTCATGTTCTCTATAGCGATCCGTTCCGCCGCTTCACGATCTTGGCGATCGTCTGGGGCCCGAGGCAGTTCAGCCCGGCGCACGCGCACGACACCCGGTGCGCGTACGCCGTCTACGACGGCCCCCTGCACGAAACCTGCTATGCGCTGGCTTCGTCCGGCAGGCGCGCCAAAGCCATTTGCACCGCGGTCCGCAATCCCGGATATAGTTGCTTTGCCGGAGCAGGATTTGACCAGATTCACAGGCTCGGAAATGCCGGCACGACGCCTGCGATCTCCATCCACGTTTACGGCGTAGAACGCGAACGCGTCGCGACACACGTCAATCGGGTGCTTGAGATCGGCGAATAAAAGGATTTGCCGCTTTGAGCCAGACGATGAAAGCGCTCGTGCTGCGCAAGCACGGCACGCTCGACGAACTTCAGGTCCTCACCGATCATCCGATGCCGCAGGCTGCCGAAGGCCAAGTGGTGATCCGGGTCCGCGCCTCGTCGTTCAACTACCACGACGTGTTCACGGTGCGCGGCATGCCGGGCATCAAGGTGCCGCTGCCGGTAATTATCGGCCTCGACATGGCCGGCGAGGTTGCCGAGGTCGGGCCGGGCGTCACCGGCTGGAAATCCGGCGACCGCGTGCTGGTCAATCCACTCAACAAGAATAAAGGCCTGATGGGCGAAATGCTCGACGGCGGCATGGCGGAATATTGCGCCGTGTCGGCCGATCAGCTCATCCGCATGCCTGACGCCGTGAGCTTCGAGGACGCAGCTTCGCTGCCGGTCGCCTACGGCACGGCGCACCGCATGATGATCTCCCACGACACCGTGAAAGCCGGCGACCGCGTGCTGGTGCTCGGCGCGTCGGGCGGCGTCGGCACCGGTTGCGTGCTGCTCGCCAAGATGCTTGGCGCCGAAGTAATCGCCTGCGCGTCGAGCGACGAGAAGCTGGCGCGGCTAAAAGCCATGGGCGCCGACGAAGTGGTCGATTACACCAAGACCGACTGGTCGCGCTGGGCGGTGGAAAAATACGGCAAGCCGCAGCGCCGCTCTTACGACGGCGGCGTCGACGTCGTGATCAATTTCACCGGCGGCGATACCTGGGTGCCGTCGCTGCGCTGCCTCAAGCGCGGCGGCAAGCTTTTGGTGTGCGGCGCGACCGCGGGCTACGACCCCAAGGAAGACCTGCGCTACGTCTGGAGTTTTGAGATCAAGATCATCGGCTCCAACAGCTTCTATGACGACAATCTCTCCGCGCTGATGGACCTGATCAGCGCCGGTAAGATCGAGCCGGTGATCGACAAAGTGCTGCCGCTCGAGCAAGCGCGCGAAGGCTTGCGCCTGATCGAGAGCCGCGAGGTGATCGGTAAGGTTATTGTGACGCCGTAATAAATATAACCTCTCCCCGCACGTGGGGAGAGCGTAGGCGTCCTGCGGACGCCGTTCTTGAACTAAAGAACGCCGATCCGAAGGATCGGCTATGCGAAGCGAGGGTGAGGGGGCCTCTCCGCGAGTCTGAGCTATGAGTTCAGAGCTCTGAGTCTCAGGCCAACGGATAGGCCCCCTCACCCCACCCTCTCCCCGCCTGCGGGGAGAGGGAGTCGAATATTGGAGCTCTCAATGCCCAACGACCTCACCCTCGAACAAGTCCAGGCCCTGATCACCCGCGCGCCGTTTCATCAATGGCTCGGGCTCACCGTGCTTGCCGTCACCGATGACTCCATCGAGATCAAGGCGACGTGGCGCGAGGAATGGGTGGTCAATCCCGAACGCCGCTATACCCACGGCGGCATCCTGGCAGCCCTGATCGATCTCGCCGCCGACTTCGCCTTGATCAAGCAGACCGGCCGCGGCGTGCTGACCATCGACATGCGGGTCGATTATCACCGCGCCGCCATGCCGGGGGACCTGATCGCGCGCGGCAAGGTGGTGCGCTTCGGCTCGCAGTTCTCGACCGCCGAAGCCGAGCTGATCGACAAGGATGGCAAGCTGGTCGCGAGCGGGCGCGGAACCTATTTTACAGCGCCGCCAAAACCGGCATGATTGGGGAAAATCACCGGGAGAGAACGTCCATGAAATTGCTGCTGAGTTTCGCCGCGATCGCAGGCCTCACCGCCGTTGCCTTCGCCGCCGATAATCCCGATTGGGCCTACCCGGTGACGCCGCCGCCGCAACAGCTTGATGACACCGTGATGATGTCGGTGCCGGGCAGCAGCAAGCAATACACCCAGAAGCAAGTCGACGATCCATTCAATCCGCCGGACTGGTTTCCCGACGAGCATCCGCCGATGCCGCAGATCGTGGCCCATGGCGGCACCAAGCCCGCCGGCCGCGCCTGCGCGCAATGCCATCTGCCATCGGGCGACGGCCATCCGGAATCCGCCGCCCTCACCGGGTTGCCGACAGCTTATTTCCGCCGGCAAATGGAAGCGTTCAAGACCGGCATCCGCTCCAATGTTCGCTCCGGCATCATGATCGCCATGGCGCAGGTGCTGACCGACGACGAGGTCAAGGCCTCCTCGGAATACTACACCAAGCTCAAGCCGACCCCGGGCTACAACAAGCTGGTCGAAACCGACACCGTGCCGAAGAGTTATGTCGGCGCCGGCGGCATGCGCTTTGCTTCGCCCGGCGACGAGAAAGAACCGATCGGCAACCGCATCATCAACCTGCCGAACGACGAGACCGAGGCGAAATTGCGCGATCCGCATTCCGGCTTCACCGACTATGTAGCGCCGGGCAGTGTCGCTAAAGGTCAGGCGCTGGCGGGCGGCGGCAACGGCAAGACGGTGGCGTGCTCGCTCTGTCATGGACCGGATTTGCGCGGCAACGGCGAAGTGCCGGGTATCACCGGCCGGACCGCGACCTACATTTTCCGCCAGCTCAACGACATTCAGTCTGGCGCGCGCAATGGCCTTGGCGTCGCCTTCATGAAGCCCGCGGTCGCCAACCTGACGCAGGACGACATGATCGCGCTCGCGGCGTTCCTGGAGATGCGAAATCCCTAGAACGCTTTTCGCACGGCTTCGCAGAATCTCCGCTCATTCCCGCGCAAGCGGGAATCCAGAACGGCGGGGTCCCCGCTGGAGTTTACCCCCGACAGCGATCGGGGGCGGGGACGAGCGCATTCGGATTCCACGTTAATGACCGATTTCACCAATCTCGGCGATCTGATCCGGCGTGATCGCGACCTCTCCAAGGTCGCGATCATCGATCTCGGCGGCGAGCAAGCTCCTCGGGAATTCACCTTCACACAGCTCGATGCGATGGCGGACGGCGTTGCGCGCGCACTTATCCAGCGCGGCCTGCAACGCGGTGACCGCGTCGCGATCCTTGCCGCCAACCGCACCGAATATATCGCGACGTATTACGGCATCATGCGCGCCGGCCTGGTCGCAGTGCCGGTCAATTTCAAATTTCCGCGCCAGACGATTCATTTCATCATCCGCGACTCCGGCGCAAAATTCGTTTTCTGCGACGCGACGCGCGCGCCCGATTGTCCGCCGGATCTTCCGAATGTCACGTTCGGCCCCGCCTTCGAGGCGTTTCTCGATCCCGGCCCGTTCGACGTCATCGTGCCGCACCAGGATGAGCCGGCGATGTTCCTCTACACCTCAGGCTCGACCGGCACGCCGAAAGGCGTCGTGCTCTCGCATCAGAGTCATATCTGGGTGCTGGAAACGCGGCTCCCGCCCGGTCTCGATCGCCACCGTTACCTGATCGCGGCGCCGCTCTATCACATGAATGCGCTCGCGCTGGCGAAGCTCGCCTGCGCCGCGCATGCCACCATCGTACTATTGCCGCAGTTCACCGCGCGCGCCTACATCGAAGCCATCGGCCGCTATCGCTGCACCTGGCTCACCGCGGTTCCGCCGATGATCGCGATGATGCTAAGAGAGCACGAGCTGCTTGCGCGCACCGATATTTCCAGCGTCGAATTCGTCCGCATGGGCTCGGCGCCGGTGAGCGCAAGCCTGATGGCGGCGCTGCATGACGCGCTGCCGCGCGCTCAAATCACCAACGCTTACGGCACCACCGAAGCCGGACCGGTGGTGTTCGGCCCGCATCCGAAAGGCTTGCCGCAACCGACCCTTTCGGTCGGCTATCCGCATCCCAAAGTCTCGCTGCGCCTTGTCGACGGCGACAACCGCAATGCTGAGCAGGGCGTTCTCGAAATGAAATGCCCGGCACTGATGCTCGGCTATCACAATCGCCCCGACGTTAAGCCGCCGATCACACCGGATGGTTTCTACATCACCGGCGACGTGTTCCGCCGCGACGCAGACGGCTTTCATTATTTCGTCGGCCGCACCGACGACATGTTCGTCTCCGGCGGCGAGAATATTTATCCGGCCGATGTCGAGCGCATGCTGGAACGCCACCCCGATATTTCGCAGGCCATCGTGGTGCCGATCGACGACGACATCAAAGGCCAGAAGCCGGTCGCGTTCGTGATCCGCAAAGCGGGCCACACCGTGGATGCAGAGAGCGTGAAGCAATTCGCGCTTGCGAATGCGCCCGCCTACCAGCATCCGCGCTTTGTCTGGTTCGTCGATGAACTGCCGCTCGCTTCAACCAACAAGGTCGATCGCGGTGCGCTGCATCAGATGGCGGAAGAGCGGTTGATCAAGAGCAAATGACGCCTGGTTTCCGTCATTGCGAGGCCTGCCGCGCCTGGCCTCAGGTCCGCTTTCGGGGGGCAAAGCGAACATCACCTGCCAGGCAAGACTGGCCGGATCGGTCGAAAATGACCCCATCACGTCATTTTGCCGTCGTCGAATGACGCATTGCAAAAGAGTAAGCTTTCATCGCTGGCGGACCAGGAGCACGGCCGGACCATCCCCATTAGCGGACAGTGGATCTAGACAGGATCTCAGGCCAAGCTAGCTAGTCCAAGCCCGAACGGCGGAATCCTTCCAGATAGTGCTCACGCTCGGCACCGTGCTGGATCGGCATTTGCTCGGCGATCCAGCCGAGCGAAATATTGGGCTGGGCGTGGCGCAGCTTCTGCAACGCGGCCTTGGCAATCTCGGACTCGCCGGCCATGCCGGCGGCTGCGGTCAGCACTCGATGAGCGCCGACGAAATCGGCGCGCTGCCGAATGCCTTCGCGGGCGAGCCGCATCGCCTCGTCGTAATTGCGGCCGACGAACTGGGCGTAGGAGGCGATGCCGCAATAGATCGCCGCGAGCGGATCGCGCGGGCTCAAGCGCAAGGCTCGTTGCACAGCGGTAGCGGCCTCCTCCCAGCGCCCGCAATAGGCCAGCGTTAAGCCGTAATAGCCTCGGGCCAGCGAGAAATTCGGATTGAGCCGCAGCGCCCATTCAAACTCGGCCAATGAATCGTCGAAGCGCCGCGCGAACAAATAAACGCCCCCCAAAGCGAAGTGCGCCCAAGGGTCTTCGCTATCGGCCAGGATCGCGGACGCCGCGGCACGCTCGGCGATTGCCGCCGCAGTCGCCATATCCTCCCAACCCATATGGGCGCTGAAGGTGTGGCTGGTTGCAAGCACGCCGAACGCCTGGCCGTAATTCGGGTCGAGGGCGGTCGCCTTCTCGAGTAACGCCTGGGCCACGACATTGTCCTGACGTGTCACGCGCCAGTAATGCGACAGCGCCCGCATCACCAGATCCCAGGCATCCATGCTGTCCGGCGGCTTGCGCCTAGCGCGAAAATTTTCCGCGGCATAAAGCTGCGGTTCGATCGCCGCCACGATGGCTTCGGTGATCTCATCCTGCACCGCGAAAACGTCGGCCAGGTCGCGGTCATAACGCTCCGCCCAGATGTGGCTGCCGGTAGCCACGTCGTTGAGCTGCGCGGTGATGCGCACGCGCTCCCCGACTTTGCGCACGCTGCCTTCGACCACATAGCCGACGCCCAGCTCGTCGGCGATTTGTTTTAAGTGGACCGCCTTGCCCTTGTAGACGAACGACGAATTACGCGCGATGACGAAGAACCAGCGCAGTTTCGACAGCGCGGTGATGATGTCCTCGCTGATGCCGTCGGAAAAATATTCCTGCGCCGGATCGTCGGTCATGTTGGTGAAGGGCAGCACGGCGATAGCCAGCCGGTCCGGCAGCGGCAAAGCCGGGCGCGACGGCTCGCGGCTTTCGCCCGCCGGATCGGTATGAGCCGGCGCACCGCCCATTGGCCTTCGCACGTCGCCGACAAAGCGGAAGCCCTTACGAGCGATAGTGCGGATCAGTTTCTGCTCGTCGCCGCTGTCGCCAACCGCCTTGCGCGCGGCGTTAATGCGGCTGGTCAAAGTCGAATCCGACACGATCCGGCCGCCCCAGATCGAAGCGAAGAGATCGTCCTTGCTGACCACGCGGTCGCGGTTCTCCACCAGGTAGACCAGGAGGTCGAACACCTGGGGTTCCATGGCGATAGCCTCGGAACCGCGGCGCAGCTCCCGCCGGTCGGTATCAAGCCTGTGATCGGAAAAGACAAATTCCACGGCGCCGCCCTTGCTGCCGGCATAGGCAACCGGCCTCAAGGAATAATCAAGCTCATCTCATGCGCAAATCAAGGACCGGGCAAAGTCTTTCGGCCGGGCCACTGGCATCCTTCTCGATCGCAAACCCCGTGATCCCAAGGGATCGGAGGATACCATGACCCAGATCCAGGCACTGGACACGCGCCGCCAAGGCAATGTCATTGGACGGATTATCGCGTTCCTCTATGGCATCGTGGCCTACGTCGTGTTCTTCGTCACCTTCCTCTACGCTATCGGCTTCGTCGAAGATCTGGTGGTGCCAAAGACCATCGACGGCGGAACGGCGGCGCCGACAGCGCAAGCGCTGATCGTCAATCTGGTGCTGATGTCCATCTTCGCTATTCAGCACAGCGTGATGGCGCGTCCGCAGTTCAAACAATGGTGGACGAAATTCGTGCCGCCATCGGTCGAACGCAGCACTTACGTGCTGCTCGCCAGCCTGTCGCTGGCGCTTTTGATCTGGCAGT
>Ga0302326_10027195_pt1 | contig 11538 bp, 8 predicted proteins | sample Palsa_T0_3_FD_202264 | JGI IMG/M metagenome (GOLD analysis project Ga0302326, IMG submission 202264) | Peat permafrost microbial communities from Stordalen Mire near Abisko, Sweden - Palsa_T0_3 | ecosystem: Environmental > Terrestrial > Soil > Palsa > Peat permafrost | place: Sweden: Abisko...
GGCTCTGATCACTTGATCACCTGGCGGTTGAGTTGCGAATTTCGCGCCGGCAATTTCTAAGACGGACTGGCCTCGCAGGCGCGGCAATGCTGCTGCCGCTCTCCGCCTACGCCCACGACATGTCTTCGGTTGCGCCCATGCCGCTGGCGATCGATCCGGCCAGTCTCACGCCGTTCGTCGATCCTCTGCCGATTCCGCCGGTTCTCTCGCGTACCGAACTTCGCCCCAGCCCTCTGAATTCACGCCTCGAGATTCCGTACTACCGCATCGCGATGCGCCAATGCGCGCAGAAACTGCATCGCGATCTCAAGCCCACCACGATGTGGGGTTATGGTGCCGGCGTTCCCGGCCCGCTCATCGAGACTGCCAGCGGCAAACCGCTGCTCATCGAATGGGCCAACGAGCTGCCCGCGAAGCACTTCCTGCCGATTGACTATCGACTGCATGGCGCGAAGGGACAGCCCGACGTTCGCGCCGTGGTCCACGTTCATGGCGCGAAAGCCCCACCCGAAAGTGACGGCTATCCCGAGGACTGGTATGTGCCAGGAAAATCGAAGACCTACTACTATCCCAACGATCAGCACGCCGCGACGCTCTGGTATCACGATCATGCTATGGGCATTAACCGGCTGAACATCTATGCCGGAATGTTCGGTCTCTACTTCATTCGTGACGAGGCCGAAACTGCGCTTGGTCTTCCCAGCGGCAAGTACGAAATCCCGCTTGCCATCTGCGATCGCATGATCGATTCGGGCGGCCAGCTCTTGTACCCCGTGTCAGGCAAGCCCAACGCGCCCTGGATTCCCGAATTCTTTGGCAACTTGACGCTGGTCAACGGAAAAATTCTGCCGTTCCTCGAAGTCGAGCCGCGCAAGTATCGCTTCCGCGTCCTCAACGCTTCGAACGCCCGCCACTTCCTGCTGTCGCTGTCGAATCAGGCGCACTTTCATCAGATAGGCAGTGACCAGGGACTGCTCGCCGCACCCGTCGCTCTCGACAACCTGTACCTCGCGCCTGCCGAGCGGGCAGACCTGGTAATCGATTTCAAGGATCATCGCGGCGATCGGATCGTGCTTAACGATAGCGCTCTTCCGATGATGCAGTTTCGCGTCTCTGCCGCGGCCTCACCCGATTCGAGTGCGATGCCCGCAAAGCTATCGACGATTCGAAGGACTCCCGAGTCCGAGTCAATCAAGACCCGCCTGCTGACGCTCAACGAGTACGACAACGAGGTCGGCGAGGCCATCCTCATGCTGCTGAACGCAACCTACTGGCATGATCCGGTCACTGAAAATCCGGTGCTCGACTCCACTGAGATTTGGAACCTGATCAATCTGACCGACGACTCGCACCCAATCCATCTTCACCTGGTGCGCTTCCAGATTCTGGACCGCCGCAAGTTCGACAAATTCTCGTACACCATCCACAAGACTCTGCGGTACACTGGTCCTGTCGTTCCACCGGATCCGAACGAGATGGGATGGAAAGACACGGTGCGCGCCGATCCCGCCATGGTTACGCGCATCATCGCGAAGTTCGAGGGCTATCCCGGCCGCTACGTTTGGCACTGTCACAATCTCGATCACGAAGACAACGAGATGATGCGTCCGTACGAAGTCATCACTGCTGCGTCGCAGCGCGGTGCCACAGTCACTCCACCACCAATGTGCATCGGCGGCAGCCTCGCGCAGCGCTGATTTTCCTGATCATAATTTTGCAACACAACGCTGACTTGCCTGTAAGCAGCGCGGCGTATACCTGCCCCTCGCAACGGACAGTAAAAGATCGATCAGGGGAGACCGCCGTGGCAGCTACCATCGAACGTGCGCTTCCATCTAGTGGCGCGATCAACGAAAAACTCGCCAGAAAGCCGGGCGCCGGTGGAATTATTATCTTCGGATTGATTCTCGCCGCGGGCTTGTTCTACGTCGCCACCCATCTCATTTCCGATCTCTCCGTCGAGCAGGCTACTTCGATCCGTCCGTACCTCATGCTCGTCGGCGCGCTCCTGATCGCGCTCGGCTTCGAGTTCGTCAACGGTTTCCACGACACCGCCAACGCGGTCGCCACTGTCATCTATACGCACTCGCTCGAGCCTCACATTGCGGTCGCATGGTCGGGAGTTTGCAACTTCGCCGGCGTGCTGATTTCGTCAGGCGCGGTTGCCTTCGGCATCCTGTCGCTGCTGCCGGTCGAATTGATCTTACAGGTCGGCAGCTCCGGCGGCTTTGCGATGGTCTTTGCGCTGCTGGTCGCCGCGATGATCTGGAATCTCGGAACCTGGTACCTCGGTCTTCCTGCCTCCAGCTCGCATACGCTCATCGGCTCGATCATCGGCGTCGGCATCGCCAACCAGCTGATGAACGCGAAGACCGGCACCAGCGGCGTCGATTGGGGACAGGCCGCCAACATCGGCAAGTCGTTGCTCTTTTCGCCGATAATAGGATTCGCGGTAGCCGCCGGTCTGCTGCTGCTCATGAAGGCGATGATCACGGACAAGCGCCTGTACGAGGCGCCTGAAGGGACCGAGCCTCCCCCCTTCTGGATTCGCGGCCTGCTGATTTTCACCTGCACCGCTGTCAGCTTCGCGCACGGCTCCAACGACGGTCAAAAGGGCATGGGTCTCATCATGCTCATCCTGATAGGTCTCGTGCCGACCGCCTACGCACTCAATCGCGCCGTGCCCGCGAGTGCTACCGCCGACTTTGTCGCGGTGTCCGCGCAGACCGTCGCGGTGCTCGACCAGCATGTCTCCAGGGATGCAGTCCTCGCCGGAGATCCCCGCGACGTCGTCGAGACCTACATCCGGACCAGGGATTTCACTCCGGACACGATGCTGGCGCTGCGCCAGATCGTCAACGACATCTCCAACGAACTGAGAATGTACAAGGCGATGGCCAATGTGCCTCCGATGTACGCCCGCAACTTCCGCAACGACATGTACCTCACCAGCGAAGCCTTTCGGCTGATGAAGAAGCAGAACAACCCGGCGTTCAACGAGGCTGATTGGACGGCGCTCGACAACTACAAGAAGCACATCGATCTCGCGACCAAGTTCATCCCCACCTGGGTCAAGGTCGCGGTCGCGATGGCGCTCGGCATGGGCACCATGGTCGGCTGGAAGCGAATCGTCGTCACCGTCGGCGAAAAGATCGGCAAGGATCACCTGACCTACGGACAAGGTGCTGCTGCCGAGATCACCGCGGCAGCGACGATTGCGGCGGCGGACTGGTACGGCCTTCCCGTCAGTACGACTCACGTACTCTCGTCCGGTGTCGCCGGTACGATGATGGCCAACAAGTCCGGCTTGCAACTCGACACCGTGCGCAACATCGCGATGGCGTGGATTCTGACGCTGCCCGCTTCGATCATGCTGGCGGCATTCCTGTTCTGGCTCTTCCGCCATGTTTTCTAAGCGTCATCGCCGTGCGCTGGAGTAAATAACAATGGCCTTCCCCTTCAAAAAAATCCTCGCTCCGGTTGACTTCGACCCAAGCTCGCTCATGGGTCTCGACCTCGCCGCGAAAGTGGCCAAACCCAACGACGGCACCGTCTTCGTCCTGCACATCGTGCCGGTGGATATGGACGTAAGCGGGATGCCCCAATATGTCGATCTCATCAAGCGCCAGGAGAACATCGATCACGACCAGCTGACCGCGATCGCTAAGCAGCATCTGGCAGATGTGAAATGGGAAATCCTCGATCGCATGGGCCCGCCTGCCGACGTTATCGCCGAGGTTGCGGCGAATATGTCGGCCGATTTGATCGTGATGGTCACGCACGGCCGCCGCGGACTGGCGCGCCTCGTCGAAGGCAGCATCGCCGAAAAAGTTTTGCGCGACGCGCCATGCCCCGTGCTGGCGGTCCGCCACGAACAATAGTTTTGGTCCTCGGCCACGCGACGGTCCTTACGTCAGGTCGTGCAAAAAGCAACAATGCATCCGATGCCTGACTTTGATTATGACCTCGCTGTCGTAGGCTCCGGACCTGCCGGCCATCATGCGGCGATCCAGGGCGCCAAGCTGCGCAAACGCGTCCTCATGATCGAGCGCAAGCCGCTGCTCGGCGGCATCTGCGTCAATGTCGGTACCATTCCGAGCAAGACGATGCGCGAAGCCATCATGTATCTCTCCGGCTATCGCGAGCACGCCATCTACGGCGATTCTTATCGCGTCAAGGAAAAAATCACCTTCCAGGATCTGCTGGTGCGGGTCGATCCGGTCGTGCGTCACGAAATAGACGTCCTGCGCCACCAGCTCTTGCGCAACGGTGTTGATCTCATGACCGCACGCGCGAGCTTCGTCGATCCCCATGTCCTTCACCTCGAAGACAAAGCGAGCGGTCTGCAAAGAAAAGTCTCCGCCTCGACCATCGTGCTGGCCGTCGGCACTCATGCGGCCCGTGACCCGCGCACCCCGCTCGACGGGCACTACATCTTTTCCAGCGACGACATGATGGAGCTCGACGAGCTCCCGCGCACCCTCGCGGTCATCGGCGCGGGCGTCATCGGCTGCGAGTATGCGAGCATGTTCGCCGCGCTGGGCGTCCGCGTAACGCTGATCGACATGCGCCCGCGGCTGCTCGACTTCGTCGACGCGGAAATAGTCGAAAGCCTGATCTACCATCTGCGCGAACGCCGCGTGACTCTCCGCCTCGCCGAGGAAGTTTCGTCCATCGAGCTGGTCCGTGAGAACGGCATGAATCGCGTCCGCACCCGCCTCGCCAGCGGCAAGGAGCTCATCACCGACAAAGCCTTGTCCAGCACCGGCCGCGTCGGCGCCACCAGCGATCTGAACCTCGCCGCCGCGGGCATCGCGACCGACGCGCGCGGCCGCCTGAAAACCAACGCGGACTACCAGACCTCCGTCAATCACATTTATGCGGTCGGCGACGTGATCGGTTTTCCCAGTCTCGCCTCCACTTCCAAGGAGCAGGGCCGAATCGCCGTATGCCGTGCGTTCAAGGTCGCCGCGCATCACGCACCGGAATTGTTCCCCTACGGCATCTACACGATTCCCGAGATCTCGTTCGTCGGCGCCACCGAAGAGAGCCTGACCAGTAAGGGTGTGCCGTACGAAATCGGCAAAGCCGCCTACCGCGAAACCGCGCGCGGCCACATCGTCGGCGACAGCACCGGCGTCCTGAAGCTGCTGTTTCATCGCTCCACGCGCGAGCTGCTCGGCGTCCACATAATCGGCGACGGCGCCGTCGAGCTGGTTCACATTGGTCAGGCTGTAATGTCGCTCAAGGGCACCATCGACTATTTCGTCAATACGGTGTTCAACTATCCGACGCTGGCCGAATGCTACAAGAACGCTGCGCTGGACGGCATCAACCGCCTCAGCGCCTGAATTCGCCACCACGCTTGGGGATGAACTAGTTCAGCCTGCCGGCAACCGATTCGCCGTGCTAAACCTGGGGCATGGACATCAGTCTTGATTCCCACCAGTCGCCAAGCGCGCCCGAAATCAGGCGATACCAGACCGCATTTGAAATAATTTTTGACGGAACGAAGCTACCCTTGGTAGTGGCGCTGTCCCAGGACCACCACAGAGGGTATGAGTGCTCTTCCCGTGGATGGCTGCGCGACTTGTCTGCCGGAGGTTGACCCAAGATGCTTGCAACCGCGAAACGATTCCTGCAGGAGGTCTTCAGGGACTTTTCCAGAGACGAGTGCCCCTCAATGGCGGCGGCTCTGGCGTACGCGACGCTGTTCTCGCTGCCCTCGCTCCTGCTCATCGTCATTTATATCGCCGGCCTCGTGCTGGGTCCGCAGGCTGCCAGCGGACAAATCGAATCGAAGCTCAGCGGCGCGATGGGCCCTCAGGCCGCCGCCCAAATCCAGACGATGGTGAGCAACGTCGCTCAGAACCATGCCGGCGGATTGATTGCAACGGCGCTTGGATTCGTCGGCTTGTTAGTTTCCGCGACCAGCGTGCTGCTGCAACTTCAGCAGTCTCTCAACAAGGCATGGAAAGTAAGAGTGGTCGGCTCCGGCCTGAAGAACTTCGCGATGAAACGCGTGCGATCGATTCTGCTGCTGATAGGCGCCGGGATCCTCGCAATGGTTTCGGTCGCGGCCGGCTCGGCGATTTCGGCGCTCGCCAGAATGATACCTTTCCCCGGCGCCGCCCACGCCGGTGAACTCATCACGTCATTCATCATGTTCGCACTGGTCTTCGGCGCGATTCTGAAGGTGATGCCCGATGTCCATCTGCGCTGGAGCGATGTCTGGGTCGGCGGAGCCTTTATCGCCGTGCTCTTTGTAGTTGGTAAATTCCTGATAGGCATCTACCTCGGACACGCCAGCAAGGCCAGCGCCTACGTAGCCGCCGGCTCGCCGTCATCCTGCTGTGGACCTATTACTCCGCGCTGATCTTTCTGCTGGGCGTCGAATTCACCCAGGTCTGGGTGCGTTTCCAGGGACAGGAAATCTCCCCGAAGAAAGGCGCCGTCCGCATGGAGCCCGTGCCTGACACCTTGCAGGCCGTCAGTGCACCTTGACGGTCACTGTCGCCGTCGTCCTTCCGTATTGGTTGGTCGAGTAGAGCGTGTAGGTCGTAGTCGCCTTCGGATTGACCGTGACCGATCCGCCGCGCACCGGTCCAACCGTCGGCGAAATAATGTTGTAGATCGAATCGCCAGTCGACCAACTCAAAGTGACCTTCTTGCCCTTCGAGACCTTGGTGGGACTTGCGCTGAAGCTGCCGATAGTCGGAGACGGACCAGTTGGCACATTGGACTCGGTATAGATCGGGCCCGTCGTGACCACGTCGAAGTCCGCGCCGACGACACCGTCGAGCAGGTGCAGGTCGGAGTTGTTCCATCGGCTGTCCGGCGCGCCACTCAGATAGATCGCGCTGCCGTTGTCCGCGACTATCATCCCGTATTTCTGCAGCGCCGTGAGGATCACCTGGTTAGCCGGCGAAAAAGTCGAGATATCGAAACTGGCCTTCAGCCGCAGCCGCGTTCCCATCGGCGGCGCATCGGGATCGGTCACGCTCGAAGCCCAGTGCGATGCAGGCGGTGTGAATGCCTGCTGCGTCACGGGCACGGTGAACCGGATCGCATGATTGATGGCGCCGGCCGCGACCTCATCGTAGCGGACGAGTCCCGGAAAAATAGGCAGCCCCGCCGCGTCGGCCGAGGTCCACGTGTAAGGCCGCTGCGGATCGATCGTCATATCCCAGATAGCGGTCGAGTCCGCACTCCAACTGCCGTTACCTTGAACGGACGAGTTATACAGCTCGTACAACCAGCAGTTGTCCTTGTCGATCACAAGCACATGGCGATCGCCGTCGCCGGGGCTCGGATAGCCCTCGATCAACGCGTTGGCCGGAATCGGCATCGGCCCCGGATCGCTTTCATCGGCGTACGCGCCCAGGTTGATTGTCACCTTCTTCTGCGTGCCAGCCACAACCTGGTACGGAATGCCGATCGAATTGCCGTCGTAGAGTCCCGATCCGAAGTCCGGATGCACCGTCACGCTGGACCCGATGTAATTAATGATGTTGGCCGAGTTCGGGTCCACCGGCGCGTTGGAAATATCGGTATTCCAGAGGCTGGAAGCCTCGAACGGCACGTACCCGTTCAGACTTGTGAGTTGTCCCACCGTCATTCCGCTGCAAGTGCCATTCTGCGCGAAAGCAGTACCGGCGCCCGATGAAATCTGAAGGATCACGAACGCAAGGATGGCAACGATGGATCGCACAGAATGTTCCCCCGCAGACTGCCGGCCGACGACAGATGGTAACATATATCAACTATCAGTATGGCCGGACTCAGCAAAGCGCCAGCGCCCTACCGATGGGATCTGATGCACTCGACGACCCGCTCGCCGAAGTCGTTGAGCTTCCTTTCGCCGAACCCGCGGATATGGCGCAGCGCTTCCACGACCGTTGGCTTGACGCTCGCGAGCTCGCGCAGCGTGGCATCATGGAGAATCACGAACGCGGCAACGCCGCGCTCGGCAGCTATCGCGCGCCGCAACTGGCGCAGGCTCTCGAACAAAGCCTCATCCACATCGCCCCACGAAGTCTCTTCGAGGCGCGTCCTGGTAGATTTTGCCTTCGCCTGCATCAGCGTGACGGCGCGACCGCCGCGCATCACTTCCCACGACATTGCGTTCAGCTTCAGCGCGGGCCGGTCGCCGGGCGTGCGCTCCAGCACGCCGGCATCGACGAGTTGGTAGACCAGGTTGGTCAATGTTTTGCGCGGCAGGTCCTTCAGCAGGCCGTAGGTGGACAGCTTCTCATGACCCCATTTGCGCACCCGCTCGTTGCCCGCGCCGCTGAGCACGTCGACCACGTGCTCGACGCCGAAGCGCTGCTCGACCCGCGCGACGCACGAGAGCACCTTCTGCGCGAGCACCGTCGAATCGGCGACGCCCTCGACCTCGCCCAGGCAGAAGTCGCATGCGCCGCAGTTTGCTTGCGGGTAAGTCTCGCCGAAGTAGGCCGACAGCGCAGCATGACGGCATCGAACGACCGTGGCAAAGCGGCGCATCTCTTCGAGCAGCTGTATCCCGCTCTCCAACACCTCGGGCGGCGCCGCGGTTTCACCGGCGCTGCGCTCCATCAGACCGCGCCATCGAATTACGTCGGCCGCCGAGTAGAACAGCACGCATTCGGCGGGCAAGCCGTCACGCCCCGAGCGGCCGGTCTCCTGCTGATACGCCTCGATCGATTTCGGCAGCGCGGCATGGATCACACAGCGGATGTCGCTGCGATCGATCCCCATGCCGAACGCGACCGTCGCCACCACCACGTCGATGTCCTCGGCGGCAAATCGATCCTGCGTGCGCCGGCGTTCATCCTGCTCCATGCCGGCATGGTACGCCGCAGCGCGAATACCATGCGCGGCCAGGTACGCGGCAATCTGCTCGGTATCTTTTCGGCTGATGCTGTAAACGATCGACGCCTCGCCCTTATGCCGCCGGATGGTCTCCGCGATCTGTGGGTTGACGTCGAGCTTCGGCCGGACGCGGTACAACAGATTGGGCCGATCGAAAGATCCGACCAGTATGGCCGGATCGGTGAGCCCGAGTTGCTCCACGATGTCGCTGCGCACCCGCTCGGTCGCGGTCGCCGTGAACGCGTGCAGGCTGGCGCCGGGGAAACGCGTCTTCAGTTCCGCCAGCCGCCGATACTCGGGCCGGAAGTCATGTCCCCATTGGCTGATGCAGTGCGCTTCGTCGATCGCGAAGCTGGAAACCTTGAGGCGCGTTGCGATCTCGAGGAATCGCGGCGTCAGCAGCCGCTCGGGCGCAACGAATATAAGATGATGCCGCCCACCGGCAATTTCGCGCTCGACCTGACGAAGCTCCGCCGCGTCCATCCCGCTATGCAGCGCCGCCGCCGGATAACCGCTCACGCGCAGCGCATCGACCTGGTCTTTCATCAACGCGATCAGAGGCGAGACCACGATGTCGGTGCGTCCGGCAACCGCGGGCGGCACCTGGTAGCAGAGCGACTTGCCGCCGCCAGTCGGCATCACGACCAGCGAGTCGCGACGCTCGAGTCCCGCCTTGATAGCCTCGGCCTGCAACGGCCGCAGACTCTCAAAGCCCCAGAAGCGCCGCAAAGTTTCGAGGATTTTGGCAGGAACGATCCCGCCAGCGCCGCGCGACTCGTCCCCCGCTTCAACCACCGCGCCGTCAACCGTCTTCATCGATTAGCAGTCATAACTATCAACATCGCCGAAGTCAGGGAAACTACTGCTGACAGGATTCGCCCCCGCCGCCGTGCCGCCCGGCACACAAGAGGCCCGTCAGTTACGAATAGTATTGAGAAGCTACATGCGGTTGACCCGACTGGTGGCGATGCGCTTAGACTTCGTTGCGGAAACCCTCAGGGGGAGGTGAAGGCGCGTGGCTAACTTTCGAATCCTGTCCTGCGATGGCGGTGGAATCCGCGGCGTGCTGAGCGCGGTTCTGCTCAATCGGTTGTCAGCGGCGTATCCGGCGTTGCTGCAGAATCGACCCGGCGCGATCACGATGTTCGCCGGCACCTCGACCGGCGGAATCCTGGCGCTCGGCCTGGCGTCCGGTCTTACGCCCGCACAGATCCGCGATCTCTACGTTACCGACGGAAAGTTGATCTTCGATTCCTCGTGGAGCCGCGACGTGGTCGAGCTCGGCGGAATCAGCGGATCGAAGTACGACAACACGAATCTCAAGCAGATCCTGCTGGAGACTTTCGGCGCAAAGAAACTCCAGGACCTGACCTCGCGCGTTCTGATCGCGTCGTTCAGCCTCGACAACGAAGCTGCCGACGCATCCAGTCGTACGTGGAATCCGAAGTTCTTCCACAACTTCCCCGGTACCGACAGCGACGGCGAATCCCTGGTGGTCGACGTCGCGATGTCCACCAGCGCGGCGCCCACCTACTTCCCATCGTACGGCGTTTACATCGATGGCGGCGTGATCGCGAACAATCCGAGCCTCGCCGCCGTCGCACAGGCGCTCGATGGCCGCAATCAGCCCGGCGAACAGGCGACGCTCGGTGAGATCAAGTTGCTGTCGGTAGGGACGGGCGCTTCGCTGCAGTACGTCGACGGCGTGGATCACGACTGGGGCGACGCCCAATGGATCAAGCCGATCCTCAACGTGATGATGGACGGCAGCGTAGGCGTGGCCGACTTCCAATGCCAGCAACTGCTCGGCAAAAACTATTGCCGTCTCGAGCCGATCTTCCCGGCCGGCAAATCCTTCGCGATGGACGACGTCAGCAAGGTGGTCGATTTGATGGACCTGGCAAATTCATTTGACCTGACGAGCACCATCGCATGGCTCCAGGCCTCCGGATGGTGAACCTTTAATTGGATGCCGGCGACGCTCGCACGGTCAGCACGTGCGGTCCGCGGAAATATCGGTCGAACTCGCCGCCGACGTAATTCCAATTGTCATCGGGATCGAACCACGCATCCATCGTCGGCATGAACGGCGCCATGACAAAGTTCAAAGCGCCGAGGTCAGGCCGCATATCGAGCCGGATGAGACTGCCCGGGTATAACTGCCAATGTTCCGATTGAGCCGGCACTGAAGCTTCGACGCTGAACAGTTCAGGCCACGGTACACAGGCGAACGCATGAAAGTTGATCTGATGCATCCCGTGTCGAAGGCTCGCAACTACCATCATCAGTTCGGATGCACCGGCAAAGGAGTCGGCCGGCACATTGAGCTGAGACTTGTGCACTTTCCTGTTGCCGGATGCGTAGGTCGTGCACGAAGCAGCACCGGATTTCGCGTCGAGGGTATCGACCATGTGCAGCGAGCCGTCGGCGTTGAAGAACGAATGCTCATAAGTCTCGAGCCTGGGCGCGGAGCCGGGGCCGGCGACATAAAGCCGCTCGCTTTCATCGTCGCGCTCTCCGTTAAGGTAGGTGCTCGAGCCTTTGACCTCTTCGGTAGAGCCATCGTGCGAAACCGTGAAGCGGGTCGATCCGATCATTTGATTGGTCTCGGGATTCAGGATCTTCAACTGGAGTGCCCTGAAGTCAAAGGCGCCGTCCGGATTCGGCTCGAACGCAGCAGCGTTT
>Ga0302326_10027198_pt1 | contig 11538 bp, 11 predicted proteins | sample Palsa_T0_3_FD_202264 | JGI IMG/M metagenome (GOLD analysis project Ga0302326, IMG submission 202264) | Peat permafrost microbial communities from Stordalen Mire near Abisko, Sweden - Palsa_T0_3 | ecosystem: Environmental > Terrestrial > Soil > Palsa > Peat permafrost | place: Sweden: Abisko...
ATTCGACGACGGGTCTCATTTGCTGCAGTATGGCCTGATCGCCGAAGAGGTCGCCAAAGTTTATCCCGAAATGGTGGCTTACGGAAAGGATGGTCAAGTATTGACGGTGAAGTATCAGTTGCTTGTTCCCATGCTGCTGAATGAACTACAAAAGCAGGCCGAGCAGAATCGCAAACTGGAGGATCGCTTAGCCGCGTTGGAGACATTATTGGCGGGCTCGCCGGAGCCGATTCGTTGAAAATCTAGGGGGCTGCTCAGGCCCCCACTCGAAGCTGCACCGGAACGTCTAGTACGCTTGGATCGTTGTAATGATGTCAGCTGGATGATAAACTGGTCCTCAAATCGCAAGCCATTTGGGGGTTATGTTGTTGATTCAATTCATACGGCGCTTTGCGCTCATTTTTAGCTACTCGACCGCTGCTCTGCTGCCTGCGTCGTTACTCGCCCAAGCGGATCGCATCGCAGGACCTGTGGACGCCACTCGCCTCGTACCGGTCAGGGGGACCGTAAATCCACAGGCCACCACCGCAGCTGACCAAGGTCCCGTCGATCCCGCCACCAGGCTGAACTATATCCAACTCATGCTCCAGCCTTCGCCGGCGCAGCAGACCGAACTCAACAACTTGCTCAGCGAGCAGCAGAACCCCCGTTCACCGAACTTCCGGAAATGGCTCACGCCCGAGCAGTATGCCGATCGCTTCGGTGTTAGCCGGGCCGACATTGCCAAGATCAGCCAATGGATGCAGTCGCAAGGATTCGACATCATCACTGTAGCGAGAGGGCGAAGATTCATCGCCTTCAACGCCACCGCGCAGCAGATTGCAAGCGCGCTGAAAACTGAGATCCATCAATACCGGGTAAATGGCGAACTGCACTTCGCCAATGCGACCGCGCCTTCCTTACCGGCGGCCATTCAACCGCTGGTGATAGGCTTTACCGGCCTCGACGATTTTGGGCCGAAGCCGATGCATAGGAGCCGAGATCGGAAACCCTTGCTTTACTACGAAAACCAAAACGTAGTCGGTCCGCTGGATCTAGCCACCATTTATGATCTGTTGCCGATCTACAACCAGGGATATACGGGATCGGGAATGTCGATGGTGGTCATCGGCCAAACGAATGTTGATCTCTCCGATATCGCAACGTTTCGTTCCTTGATGGGCCTGCCTGCCAACACTCCTCAAGTCATCCTGGTCCCAGGCGCAACAGATCCGGGAATCGTCACCAGCAACGAGGGCGAAGCGGACTTGGATCTCGAATATTCCGGCGGAATCGCGTATGACGCGAAAATTCTGTTTGTGTATTCGCCGGCGGTAGTGACATCGTATGGCTATGCGATCGACCAGGCGCTGGCGCCCGTAATTACCGTGAGTTATGGGGCATGCGAAGCGAACGCACCCAGCTCGTATGCCGCCAGCCAACAAGCCTTAGCTCAACAGGCTAATGCGGAAGGCATCACGTGGTTAAATTCCACGGGCGATACCGGAGCGGCCGCCTGCGATGATACCGGTGTCAGCCAAGCTTCCCAGGGACCGTCGGTTCAACTGTCACCGGCCATTCCGGAGGTCACGGGAGTGGGCGGCACAAGCTTTGTCGAAAGTGGGGGCAATTACTGGAGTCCGACCACCTTCGACGCACTTTCGTATATCCCTGAAACAGTGTGGAACGAGACGGCTATTGCGGGTCATTTGGCAGCCAGCGGCGGCGGCTTCAGTATCTATTTTGGCCTTCCTTCCTGGCAGGTGAATCCTAGCATTACCGCCAGCAAAATAACGGCGCGCGGGGTGCCGGATGTTTCCTTGACAGCGGACGCCGATCACGATCCATATTTCGTCGTCGGAAGCGGTGGTCAGTACGAATTGATTGGCGGAACTTCCGCGGCGACTCCGGCCTTTGCGGGCATGGTTCTCTTACTGAATGAGTGGCTGGGAACCAACGGCCTAGGAAATATCAATCCCAGCCTGTACTTCATGGCGGAGAGCACGCCCAGCGCATTTCACGACATAACCACGGGCAACAATGCCGTTCCGTGCGTAATCGGCAGTACCGATTGTAGCGAGGGCGCTTTTGGATATAGAGCGGTCGCAGGCTGGGATCCAGCCAGCGGTCTGGGCTCGGTGGACGCCACGAACATGTTTAACAACTGGAGCGTCGGCGCGGGGAACCCGCAGATCGCCAACGTGCTCAACGGTGCAAGCTTCACCAATACGGGCCTTTCGCCCGGCCAGTTTTTCACCATCTTCGGCTCGAATTTGGGTCCCCTGAACGGCCAGGGACTTCAGCTCGACCAAAACGGAAACGTGACCAATTATCTTGCGGGCATTACAGTCACGGTCAACGGCACAGCCGCGCCTCTACTTTACGTGAGTCCTACTCAGATCAATGCTGTCGCACCCTACGAAATCGCGAATAATATCGGGCAGTCTGTAGCGGTGCAGGTATATGACAGCCAGACGGGCAGCGTAGGTTTCAACGTAAACGTGGTCGCCGCCGCACCGTCCATCTTCCCGTTGGGCAACGGCCAAGGCGCCATCCTGAATCAGGACTACAGTGTAAATGGCCCTAATAATCCGGCCGCTCCCGGATCTTACATTTACATCTTCGGCACCGGCCAAGGCCAGACCAATCCAGGTGGCGTGGACGGACAAGTAAATGGAACCGCGAACCTGCCCATCCCGATTGGGTCGTTCTCGCTTACGGTCGGCGGCGTGGCGGTCCCAAATAATGACATCAGCTTCGCAGGAGATGCTCCTTATTCAGTAGATGGCTTCTTCCAGGTTGATGCGAAGATTCCGTCCGGCGTCCGATCGGGCAACCAACCTGTGGTTCTCACCATCGGCGGCATCGCGGGTCCTCCCGCAAACGTGGCGGTCAAATAATCGAGGGATCGTTCTTCCGGCTACATCGCTATCCTAGGAAGAATGAGCTTCCTCGACAATCTGGAAAACAATCTCAAGGCGCTCGAATCCCGGGACGAGAAAGATCCGCAGGCGCTGGCTCGCGCAGCCGAGGCGCGTGAGGCTACCCGATCGGAGGCGCTCGCAATCGCTCCATACGCCGACGCCTTACGAAACGGAGCTTTCAAGGATGGTCTGCTCACCACTTGTCGAGATATCGGGCATCGCAAGCGGATCCTGGTGCGGCCGGTGTGGGTGGATTCTACCCTCCGTTTGGAAGCGGGCTCGAAGAAACTGGAATTGCGTCCTGCGCGCGGCGGCGTGCTTGCGGTTTTTTTCGAGGGCGGCAAAGAGCTGGAGAGCGCACGGATCGATTTATCCGGCGATCCGGTCGAACTGGCGGAGAAGTGGCTAAACGAGAAGAGCCTAAAAGTGGATGGGCGATAGACTCGGCCCGTACGAGATCGTCGCACCTCTTGGCGCCGGCGGCATGGGCGAGGTCTACCGTGGCCGGGACACGCGCCTGGGCCGGGACATCGCCATCAAAATACTGCCTGAGCGTTTTTCCACACCGATCGCGCGGGAGCGTTTCCTGCGCGAAGCCCGGGCCTGTTCAGCGTTGAGCCACCCCAACATTTGCGCCATTTACGATCTCGGGGAGTCGGGCGGACGCCCTTATTTGGTCATGGAACTTCTGGAGGGGGAAACCCTCCGCGACCTCATCAAATCGAAATCCCTGAAGCCGGATCAAATTCTAGAGCTCGCAATCCAATTGGCCCGGGCACTGGAAACCGCGCATGCCAAAGGTATCATCCATCGCGACATTAAGCCCGGAAACGTGATGATCACGCCGCAGGGCCAAGCCAAGATTCTGGATTTCGGGCTGGCAAAAATCGGCAACCCCTCATCTTCGCAATCGGCGGAAGAGCAGGAAACCGCCCCGATGGACGATCTAACCGCGGCTGGGACCACCATGGGCACCTACGCCTACATGTCGCCGGAGCAGGCGCGGGGAGCTGTAGTGGATGCCCGCAGCGACTTATGGTCGCTGGGCGTGGTGCTTTATGAAATGGCGACCGGATCGCGGCCCTTTGCCGGCCCGACCGCGGCCGTAATTCTGGAACATTTGTTCACTGAGCGGCCAACGCCGCTTCGTCAACGCAATCCGCAAGCTCCCGTCGCATTGGAGCCGATTATTCTCAAAGCGCTCGAAAAGGATGTCCGTAAGCGGTATCAAAGCGCCGCGGAGCTGCGCGCCGATCTCGAACGTGTTGGCCGAGGAAGAGCGTGGACGCTAAGACGGCCGGGACGCCGCGCCGCCGTGGTGGCTCTGGCAGCGCTGGCAGCGCTCGCTCTTGGCGGTGTTTTCTGGAACCGGTACGCTGGCGCCAAATCGCCCATGGCTGCTGAGTCCATCGCCGTCCTGCCGTTCCAAAATCTGAGTTCCGATAAGGACCAGGATTACTTTTCCGATGGCTTGGCGGAGGAACTGCTGAATGGCCTATCGCGGATTCCCAACTTGCGCGTTACGGGAAGGACATCTTCGTTTCAGTTCCGGGGCAACACCGAAGATTCGCGGGCAATCGGAAAGAGACTGCATGTAGCCATGCTTCTGGAAGGCAGCGTTCGAAGACAAGGCTCGCGAATCCGGATCACGGCGCAACTGATCAAAACCGCGGATGGATTCCAGGTTTGGTCGGAAGTTTACGATCGAGAGCTGAACGATATCCTCTCGGCGCAAGAGGAGATTGCCCGTGCTGTGACGGGCGCGTTGAAGATAACGCTTGCAGGCAGCGTCCCGGAACCGGGCGGCACCAAGAATCCCGAAGCATACAATTCTTATCTGCAGGCTCAATACTTCTCCCACGTGCGCAGCAAGGAAGGGCTGGACAAGGCGGCTGCTTATTACGACCAAGCGAAGCGCCTGGACCCTGGATACGCCCTGGCGTGGGCGATGCTGGGATCGGTACGGGCGAATCAGGCAGGCAAGGCCGAGCTTCCGCTCGCAGAAGGCTATCGGGAAGCCCGAGAAGACGTGGCGCGAGCCCTGGTGCTGGATCCTAATTTGGCGATCGGTTACGCCATTATGGGGTGGATCCAGCTCACCTACGATTGGGATTGGGCGACGTCGGATGCATCTCTGAAGCGAGCGCTCGAGCTGGAGCCAGGCTATGCGCCGATCATCGAAAACAAAGCGCAGCTCGATAAGACCTTGGGACGCTTCGATGAAGCCGTGGAGCTATTGCAGCGAGCCATCGCGATCGAACCCCTGAGTGCGGACAATTACTACAATTTGTCCATCACGTTAAACCATGGCGGCCGCTATACGGAAGCAGCCACGGCCGCCCAAAAGGCCATCGAGATTAGTCCCGCTTATGCCGCTGCGCATGTCGCTCTGGCGGTGGCTTATCTGGGCGAATCGCGTCCGCAAGAAGCCTTGAGCGCGGTGCAGAGCGAAAAGGATCCGGCCTGGCAGCTCATCGGCTTTCCGCTGGTTTATCACGCGCTGGGGCAAAAAAAGGAAGCCGACGCCGCGCTGGCCGATCTGGTAGCCAAGCTTTCGATGGATGCCGCTTACCAGATCGCCGAAGTGTACGCGTACCGAGGCGAATCCGACCCGGCATTTCGCTGGCTGGATCGAGCCTATTCCCAACGCGACGGCGGGCTCACGGAGATCAAAGGTGATCCCTTGATGAAAAGTATCGAGCATGATGCACGCTACGCGGAATTCTTGAAAAAGATGCGCTTGTAAGTTCGCTGGCGGCGGCCAAACTTTAGAAGCCACTACCGCTTCCGGGGCGGAGCCCGCTACAATGGTCGTTTAGGTCAGATCTCTTATGCCAGTGCCCGTCTCGCAAATGTGGACCGTAGCAACCTACGTCCTCAAGCAGCGCATCAAACGTCGCAAACGCTACCCGCTGGTGCTGATGCTGGAACCGTTGTTTCGCTGCAACCTGGCTTGCGCGGGCTGCGGCAAGATCCAGTACCCGGCGCACATTCTCAAGAAAAACCTTTCACCGGAAGAATGTTTCAAGGCTGTAGACGAATGCGGCGCGCCCATGGTCTCCATTCCGGGCGGCGAGCCGCTGATGCATCCGGAAATCGACAAAATCGTCGAGGGCCTGGTCGCGCGCAAGAAGTACATCTATCTCTGTACCAACGCCCTGCTCCTCAAAGAAAAGCTTTCGCTCTTCAAGCCGAGCAAGTACCTGACGTTCTCGGTCCATTTGGATGGCCAGCGCGAACATCACGACTTTTCGGTCTGCCGCGAAGGTGGTTATGAGATCGCGGTGGAAGCGGTTCGCGAAGCAGTCCGCGCCGGCTTCCGTGTTACCACCAACAGCACGCTGTTCGATGGCGTGGATCCGCAAAGCGTTCGGGCATTCTTCGATGAAATGATGGATCTGGGCGTCGAAGGAATCATGGTGGCGCCGGGATACTCCTACGATAAGGCACCCGACCAACAGCATTTCATGGGACGCGCGCGCACCCGCCGCACATTCAAAGCGATACTTTCCAATCGCAAACGCAACTGGATCTTCAACCAATCGCCTCTGTATCTTGAATTCCTGATGGGCAAGCGTCACTATAACTGCACGCCCTGGGGTATGCCCACCTACAATTTGTTCGGATGGCAGAAACCCTGCTACCTGCTCCAGGATGGCTATGCCGACACCTTCGCCGAAATGATGGAGTCCACCGCCTGGGAGCAGTATGGCACCGAGTCGGGCAATCCCAAGTGCGCCAATTGTATGGTGCACTGCGGCTTTGAGCCCTCCGCCGTACACGATGGTTTTTCTTCCTTGCGTGGCTTCGCCGCCATGGCGCGTTCGTACCTTTTCACTGCCTATCGCGATCAAGACGCCCAGCGGATGCTGCAGGATCCGGTTCAGCCGGTGCACGCGCATAATCCATTCGTCAATATAAAGCTGGACAATTCGGCCGGCGAATCACAGCAGGCATGAGCGAGATCGATAATCCAGACAATTTTGAAGTAGTTCCTGGCTTTTCGCACGATAAGTTGGAAGGCTGGATTCCGCCGCTCGCCACCGAGCAGGAGATTCGCGCGGCGCTTGAAAAGGCATTCGACTATCGCGGCGACGTCACCATTACGCTCAAGAACGAGACGCAGGTGGAAGGCTATATCTTCGACCGGCAAAACGGCCGAACCCTAGGCGATTCGCGGGTTCGCGTATTACCGAAGAACAGCGACTCGAAGATCTCAATTCCTTACTCGGAAATCCGGGCTCTCGCGTTCTCGGGACGCGACACCGCCGCCGGAAAAAGCTGGGAAGCATGGCTGCGCAAGTATTGGGAGAAGAAAACCGCCGGTGAACACAACATCCAGCGTGAGCCGGAAGCGCTTGAGTAAATCACGGAGGACGCCATAGTTAAAATCTGCGTTCTGGCCAGCAGCAGCTCGGGCAACTCCGCCTTCATCCGAACCGAAAACACGCGCATCCTTGTCGACGCCGGTCTGAGTAAACGCGATACTTTAGCGCGGCTCGCGTTGATAGGCGAAGACGCAGAAAAGCTCGACGCGATTCTGATCACGCACGAGCATTCCGACCACGTCAGCGGCTTGGTTGCCCTGGCGCGTATGCTCGGCATTCCAATCTTCATCACTCGTCTCACGGCGCCCGCGATTCCCTGGGGTGAGTACACCCCTCGATTGGATTGTTTTCAGGCCGGAACCACGTTTTCAGTTGGCGATATCGAAATCGACAGCTTTACTATTCCGCACGACGCCATTGATCCCGTCGGTTTCTGCTTCCGCGCCCAAGGCATCAAGGTGGGGCTGGTGACCGATCTGGGTTACGTCACCGATTCCATCAAGTTTCATTTGCGTGGCGCCGATCTGCTGGTGCTCGAATCGAATCACGATCTTGAAATGCTCAAAGTCGGCCCGTACCCGTGGTCCGTCAAGCAGCGCGTGATGGGGCGGCGCGGGCATCTGTCCAACGACGTGGTGTGCGATTTCATTCGCGCGGATCTCGATTCATCCATTACGACGCTGGTGCTCGGCCATCTGAGCGAGCACAATAACCATCCCGAGATCGTTCGAAATCAAGCTTTTCGGGCGCTGGACAGAGCCCGTCGCGCACTTTTCACCCGCTTGGTAGTGGCCGAGCCGAAGCAGCAGACCGAAGTTTTTATCTATTAATTCAATGATCGACCGCTATACGCGCCCGGAAATGTCGCGCATCTGGAGCGACGAAAATAAATACCGGCAGTGGCTGGAAGTAGAGTTGGCCGCGGCCGAAGCGCTGGCGCAGACCAATGACGTGCCGCCGGACGCTGCGCGCGCGCTCCGTAAACACGCCAGCTTCGACCTTCAACGGATTCAGGAGATCGAGCGCGAGGTCAAGCATGACGTCATCGCCTTCACCACGGCGGTTTCAGAAAGCCTGGCCGCTGCCGGCGAAGCCGCCGCGTCGCGTTGGCTGCATTACGGGCTCACGTCGAACGACGTGGTCGACACCTCGCAAGCTCTGATGGTACGCAGTGCCTCGGATTTGATCCTCAGAGGCATCAACGAACTGGCCGCCGTGCTGAAGACGCGCGCCTTCGAGTTCAAAGATACAGTTCAAATCGGAAGAACCCACGGCGTGCATGCCGAGCCCATTACGTTCGGTCTCAAACTAGCGCTATGGTATGACGAAGTGCAACGAAATCTGTCGCGCTTTTCGGCCGCCGCCGAAGGCATGCGAGTGGGCAAGATTTCAGGAGTGGTGGGAACCTTTGGGCATATCGGTCCACAAGCCGAGGAGCGCATTTGCCAGCGCCTTGGACTGCGGCCGACGCCGATCGCTTCCCAAGTCATCTCGCGGGATCGCCACGCCAACTATCTCGCCACGCTAGCCCTGATTGCCGCGACGCTGGAAAAGATCGCACTCGAGATCCGGCATCTGCAACGCACCGAGGTCCGGGAAGCGGAAGAGCCGTTTTCTGAAGGCCAAAAAGGATCGTCGGCCATGCCGCACAAGCGGAATCCGGTAACCTGCGAGCAGATCTGCGGACTCGCCCGCGTGGTCCGGTCCAACGCGCAAGCAGCTTTCGAAAACATCGCGCTCTGGCATGAACGCGACATTTCCCATTCCTCGGTTGAGCGCATCATCCTGCCCGATAGCACTTCGGCCGTGGATTACATGCTGGCCCGGACGATCTGGCTGATTTCCGGGCTTCGAGTATCCGCGGATCGAATGAAGCGAAACCTGGACCTGACGCGGGGCCTAGTTTTCTCGGGTCAGCTACTGCTGGATCTCACGGCGGCCGGGATGTTACGTGAAGAAGCTTACAAATTAGTGCAACGGCATGCAATGGATGCCTGGGAGCACGATGGCGATTTTCGCGCTGCCATAGAATCCGATAAGGCCGTAACTAAGTACCTAGACGCTGCAACTATTGAGAATTCGTTCTCTGTTTCTAGGCACTTACGAAACATCGATCAGATTTTCCAGCGCGTATTCCCTACCTGACTAGAACGGCCTACCATAAATCTGTGCTTCCATTTCCGCAGGGTTCGTTTACACTATACCTAGACGCGGGTGGCGCCGAATGAAAATCACACACCAAAACGATCGGTGCATGCAGCTTGAGCTTGCTCGCGTGCTGCTGGTAGACGACAATCCTACCTCCCGTTTAACGTTACAAACCGTCCTGGAAGCTAGCGGATATCATGTAGATTCAGCAGCTTCCGCCGCCGAAGCTATACCAATGCTGGATGCCAAAGAATACGAGCTGGTCTTGAGCGATCTACAAATGGAATCGCCCGAAGCTGGCCTTAAGGTGCTGGCGCACGCCCGTATTATGGATTACAAACCTGCGACTGCCATTGTAACCACCTATCAGAACGCTAAGGACCAAAAAGATCAGCACGCCAAGTCTGCGCAGGCTCGCATGCTCATCACCCCCGAGGACATTCCGGGACTGTTGGGTAAAGTGGCCAACCTGATCAGCCAGCGCGCAGCCCGCAGAGTGCAGCGCGAAATGCGGCACGCGACCAGCTAGAAACGTCGTGCGTCTCGCGATCGCCTTCGTGTCGATTGCGATCGCCGTATCCGCAGTTTCCCAGGCAGCGCCGCGCTGCGCCGTCACAGAAGCTCCGAGAAACGTCTTCGTTCCGCCTCCGCCTTATGAAGCTTCGCCGCCTCAAGGCACCTTCTACTTTGGGTCCGACGCCCTTTGGCTCTTTTTGCCGAATGATGGCGTCTGGGAAACGCTGCGTGATGGAGCAAATTATGAACGGCGGAAGATCGCCTGGTTCAGCAGCGGCTACTTCTGGCTTTCTCAATCGCAGAAGGACCTAAGGGTAGAGGCTAAACGGTTGGACGGGGCCGAAACTGTGCACGGCGAACCAGCGACCAACGGTTTCCTTCAAGAGACGCAGGAATCGTTCATGCTCAACGGAATCGCGTTTCCTGCCACAGGCTGCTGGGAGGTCTCGGCGAAGTATCACGGTAACGAGTTGAAGTTCATCGTTTGGGTGACACCGCCCTCGAATTGATCCAGCCCCCCACTGAAAAAATGATCCTGGGCCTCGATCCAGATTAATTCTTTCGGTTCTTCCAGCGCGGCGAAATATGCTTCCATCGCAGGGACAGCGCAGAATTCGTCGTGCGTGCTCACAATGAAAATCCGCGGGATGGAACAATGTCCTAAAGCGTGGCTGTCGGCCAGGTTGGCGGGAAATCCGGCGGCGATTAGCTGCGAGGCTCCAGAAGTTTCGCAGCCCAGTCTCAAAATAACGCGCGAGCCGAACGAAAAACCCGCCAGCGAAAACGGAAGGTCCGGATAGCGGGATCGGAGCACGGCCAGCGCGGCGCGCGCATCCTCCGTTTCGCCGATGCCATTGTCGTACGTACCTTCACTCAAGTTGACGCCGCGATAATTGAACCGCAGCACCACCGCTCCGGCGCGGCGCAATCCGCGGGCGATGCGGTAAACCACCTTGTTGTGCATGGTGCCGCCAAACTGCGGATGCGGATGGCAAACCAGAGCGGCGTGTCGGGGTTCCTGGTCTTCCGGCTCTTCGAGCAGCGCTTCCAGTTTTCCCGCGGGCCCATCAATGAACAGGCTTTCAATCCGTCGAGGCATGTTTGGGAACCGGCTTAGTTGGTGCGATAGTTGGTGAACTGCATGTCGATGCCGAAGTCGTGGCCGCGCAGCAATGCGATTATTTCCTGCAGAGAGTCCCGATCCTTGCCGGATACGCGCACCAAGTCGCCCTGAATGGACGCTTGCACTTTCTTCTTGCTGTCTTTGATGGTCTTCACGATCTCGCGCGCCTTTTCGGTCGCGATGCCTTGCTGCAGGGTGATTTCCTGGCGGACGGTGGAACCCCCGGCCGACGTGATCGGGCCAAAGCTCAAACCCTTCAGTGGAACATTGCGCTTTACCAGCTTCTGTTGCAGCACGTCAGTAACGGCTTTCAACTTGAACTCGTCCAGGCTGGCCAGCGTCAGCTTGTTGTCTTTTTCGTTGAGCTGAATGTCGGATTTGGAATCCTTCAAATCAAAGCGCTGATGAATCTCCTTGAGGGCTTGCTGAATGGCATTATTCACTTCCGCCAAGTCGATCTTGGACACGATATCGAATGTATTTTCGGGCATGTGCTAATGACCCAATGCTATCAAGACTC
>Ga0302326_10027199_pt1 | contig 11537 bp, 14 predicted proteins | sample Palsa_T0_3_FD_202264 | JGI IMG/M metagenome (GOLD analysis project Ga0302326, IMG submission 202264) | Peat permafrost microbial communities from Stordalen Mire near Abisko, Sweden - Palsa_T0_3 | ecosystem: Environmental > Terrestrial > Soil > Palsa > Peat permafrost | place: Sweden: Abisko...
CTGTTGTCCCAACTGCGTGAGGTTTTTGTTCATTTTGGTTTATCAAACTTGCATCCGCATCAATTCCTGGTAGCCGTCCAAAAGCCGGTTGCGCACCTCCACCATCATTTGAAAGGAAACATTGGCCTCTTCCATCGAAATCATAGCCTGGTGCAGTGAAACATTCTGCCCGCTCAACAAGCCGCTGACCGCGCTGCCAGCAGCCGCCTGCTTTTGGGCCACCTCGTTGACGAAACCGCCGAGCATATTTTCGAAAGTGGCGCCGCTGCCGGATGAAACGGACGCGGACGTTTGGAGCGGCGTGTCGGAGGTGACTGAACCGAGTTGGCGCAACTCGGAGGGCGGAATGGAATTGGTCACCGACGTCGCCACATTCTGCAATGGATTGGCCGAAAGACTTCCCATCGAGGAGGGCATCACCATTTTCAATGCGGAGAGAGGGTCCATTTAGTTAATTGTCGCTTTTAGTGTTTGCCGATGGAGAGCGCCTGCATGGCCATGGTGCGCGCGTTCTTGACCACGGCCAGGTTGGCTTCGTAGGAGCGCGAGGACGCGATCATATCGACCATTTCCTCGTGGATGTTGATATTCGGCATCGCCACCATTCCCTGCGCGTTGGCGTCCGGATGGCCTGGGTTGTAGATCATGCGGGGCGGACGGGAATCCTTTTGCACGCGGGCAATACGCACGGTTTGCGAGCCGGAATCCGGCGAGTCAAGACTCTGCTGGGCGCGCAGCACCGACTCGAAAACAACTTCCTGGCGTTGATAGGGCTTGCCGTCCAAGCCCCGGCTCACGTTGGCGTTGGCGATGTTCCCTGCGATGACATCCATGCGGATGCGTTCCGCGTCCAGGGCCGATGCGGTGCTGTCGATGCCAGTGAGGAGATTGATCATAAAATAAATCAGCCTTTGCCAGTGATGGCCAGACGCATCTTGGCCAGGGAGCCGCTGACCAATTGTGTTTCCAGCGTGTTCTCCACCGTGTTGGTGTTCAACTTGAGCATCTCCGTCTCCAATTGCACCGTGTTGCCATCGGAACGGCCGGAAATGGCGTTGGTATCGACTGCCAGGGACGGTTGCAGGCTGGCGATTTCCGCGGAGTTTCCGCCCGCGACGGCCTGGCGCAATTGATCCTCGAAGGAGGAGGAAACATCCAGGCGCTTGTAATTAGGCGTCTCGACATTGGCCAGGTTGCTGGCAATGGCTTGGTGGCGAAGAAGGCTGACATCCAGCATTTTCTTCGCCGCCACATAACCCGATTCAGTAAATAGAGCGTCAATCATTGAACCAATTTCTCCGATTCATTAGCAGCAGACGTGCCACCCGGCAAAGGAAGGCCATGCGCGGGAGAGTGCGCTCAAAACCGGAAATTATTACCAGCCATGGCGGGTTTGGGGGCAAGAATGACCCTCTGCATGAAGAAAAAGGTGTGCAGGCAAACGCACGGTGACTGGGAACGAATGATCGGCATAATACGAAGCGTATGAAAAGAATGATGCCACTCTGTTTGGTTCTGTGTTTTTTGGCCGCTCCGGGACCGATGCAAGCCCAATTTACTTATACGACAAACGCCGGCGCCATCACCATCACAGGCTACACTGGGACAAATGGGAGCGTTGCCATCCCTTCCACCATCTACGGTTTGCCCGTTACAAGCATCGGGAACGAAGCGTTCGAGAGCAAAAGCAGCATCACCAACATCACGATCCCCGGCAGCATCACGAACATTGGGGAATCGGCTTTCGCATCCTGCACCAATCTGACCAACGTCAACTTTTCCCAGGGCGTCACCAGCATCAATGGGTTTTACGATTGCCCGAGCCTGACGAATGTCACGATTCCCGCCAGCGTTACCAACTTCCAAGGCGGAGCGTTTCGAGACTGCACCAATCTGACCAGACTGTTTTTCGCCGGAAACGCCGCGGGCGTTGATGGTTATGATATATTTTCCGGGGAGAGACCGACGGTCTATCGTTTGCCAGGCGCGTCCGGCTGGAGCAACACTTTTGACGGTCTTGACGCTTCATTGCCAGTGGTAATTTGGAATCCTTTGTTCCAAGTCAGCGGCGCCAACTTTGGCGTGTCGAACCATAAATTTGGTTTCACCATCACCAACGGTTCAACCACGAATATCCCCATAGTGATAGAAGCCTGCTCCAATCTGGCCAATCCCATTTGGACTCCTTCCACCAGCCTCACTCTTACCAACACATTCCATTTCAGCGAATCTTTGCCAACGAATAGCTTCAGCCGCTTCTATCGCATCCGCTCGCCGTGAGACCGCAAGGCGAATCTATGCAGTGGGAATTCAACGCAAAGACGCAAGGCTGCAAAGACGCTAAGTTGGAGGCCTTTGATCTGTGCAAAATTTAGTGGACAATTTGTGGCCGCGCTGTAGAGTTCAAAAAATCAATTATCCTTTTGCCAAAAAATCAGGAAGGAATACTATGGAAATCAAAGTCGGTTGCGGTTGCGGCCAAAACTACAAATTCGACGTTGAACCGTTGAACGGACGAATGCCCGTGAAAGTCGCCTGCCCGGGTTGCGGCGCGGATGGCACGGAATCAGCCAACCATTTTCTAACGCAACAATTCCCGAATCCATCACCGCCCGTCCCAGTGGCTTTGCGGATCAATCGACCCGCCGAGGCTCCGCCCGTGGCCGTTCCCCCCGTGATGCTTTCCATGCCCGACACCGTTGCGCAGAGGCCAGCGCCAGCGGTCAGAACCGCCGTGTCCAAGCCGAAGAAGTCGGAGGAATTCAACTTCGGCCTTGGGATTTTGGGGGCGTTTCTGGGGGCGTTTCTTGGGGCGGGCCTCGTGTATGGATTCTACTTGTGGACGCATTTCCAAATGCCGCTGGTGGGCACCTGCATCGGCGCGCTCACCGGTTGGGGCGCGCGCACGCTGGCGAAGGGAACAGAGTCCGTCATGGGCGGCATCGCCGGACTCATAGCGCTTATTGCGACCTTCGCAGTCCTTTATCTCATGTATGGCGGGCTTGCCGTGGCGTTCCTTATTACCCTGGCTGTCAGCGTCTATTTCGCTTACCGCATCGCTGGATAATGTCCGGGACTTTACCCCTTTCCAAAAATCTGGCGGATGACGTCTTCGATGGGGACTTCCTGGATGTCAATATCATTGACAGGCACTTTGTCAAGCAATTCCTTGCAAACGGCGATGACCTGGTCGCGCTTGACTTTAAGCTGGATGCGGTTGGCGCTGTTTTCCACCAATTCTCCAAAGCGGCTAAAATCCACCGCCGGAAAACTGGCGCCGGTCTGCCATGAAATGGTCAGGATTTTGAAATCGGCGAAACGGTCGATGATTTCGCCCAGACGGCCATCGAACGAAATCTTGCCTTTGTCAATGATGACGACGCGGTGGCATAATTCCTGGATGTCGGCCATGTAATGACTGGTCAGCAGGATGGTGGTTTTCTGACGGGCGTTGTGCTGGCGGAGAAAGTCGCGCACGGTTTTTTGCGAGACGACGTCCAGGCCGATGGTCGGTTCATCCAGGAAAAGGACCTTGGGCTGGTGCAACAGGGCGGCGATCAACTCCATCTTCATCCGTTCGCCCAGCGAAAGCTCGCGCACCATCACGTCCAATTTGTCGCGCACGGCCAGCAGGTCGGTCAATTCATCCACCGTGCGTTGGAAAACGGATGCGGGCAGGCCGTAAATCTTGCCGTTCAATTCCAAGGATTCGCGGGCGGGCAGGTCCCACCAAAGCTGGTTTTTTTGGCCCAGCAGCAATGCGAATTGCCGGCGATAGCCGTCCTGCCTCTCCCACGGCACAAAGCCCAGCACGCGGGCCGAGCCGCCGCTGGGATGCAACAGGCCGGCCAGCATCTTGAGGGTGGTAGTCTTGCCCGCGCCGTTGGGGCCGAGAAAGCCGACCAATTCGCCTTGTTCGACCGTAAAACTGACGTGATCGACGGCCAGGGTCTGTTCGTAACGGCGATGAAAAAGCCCGCGCACGGCGCCGCCAAAACCCGGCTCTTTTTTGTAAGTGCGGAATGCCTTGGTCAGAGCTTGAACTTCGATCAGGGCCATTCCGATTAATTCCAATGAGCGTCAGCGCAGCAGTTGCTTTTCCAGGTAGTGAACGACCTGCCGGACTTGGGCGTCGATTTCCATGCGGTCTTTGACCAGTCGGCAGGCATGAAGGACGGTGCCGTGATCGCGTCCACCGAAGGCCTCTCCGATGGTGTTGAGGGAGCTTTCGGTCATCTGCCGGGCCAAAAACATGGCGATCTGGCGCGGGAAGGCAATGTTCTCCGGGCGGCGCTTGCTGGTCATGTCGGAAATGCGGAGATCAAAATGTTCAGCCACCTTTTTTTGGATGATGTCGATATTGACCGTGAAACGACCTTCCTCGTGGAGGACCTCGCGCAGCAAGCCTTCGACGCTCTGCAAGGTGAGTTTCTTGCCCGTTAACGCGGCGAAGGACGCCACGCGGGTCAATGCGCCTTCCAGGCGGCGAACATTAGTGCGGATGCGGCTGGCCAGGAAAGTGATGATCTCCTCGGGCAACTCCACGCCCATGGCCTTTTCCTTCTTTCGCAAGATGGCCATGCGGGTTTCGACGTCCGGAGGCTGCATCTCGGCGACCAAACCCCATTCGAAGCGGGAAACAAGCCGATGCTCCAGGCTCTGGATTTCCGCCGCCGGACGGTCGCAGGTGAGCACAATTTGCTTGCGCGCCTCGTGCAGCGCGTTGAAGGTGTGGAAAAATTCCTCCTGAATTCGTTCCTTGCCGGCCAGGAATTGCACGTCGTCAATCAAGAGAACATCGGCCTGACGGTATTTGCGGCGGAAACGGACCAGTTGATTGTTTTGAATGGCGTCGATGTATTCATTGGTGAATTTCTCTGAGGAAAGATAGGTCACGCGCGAGTTTTTCTTGCTGGCGGCGACGTGCTGGCCGATGGCTTGGAGCAAATGAGTCTTGCCCAGGCCCACCCCGCCGAAAAGAAAGAGGGGGTTGTAAGATCTGCCCGGTGCCTGGGCCACGGCCGTGGCGGCAGCGTGCGCATGATTATTGTTCTCCCCCACCACGAAGGTCTCAAACGTATTCTTTGGGTTAAACGAGAGTTCGCGCACGGCCGGGCCATTGCGTTCGATTGGTTCGGCCAGCGGTCTGGACTTGGTTTTGGTTTCGGGCGCCGACAGGCCATGGACGCCAGCTCCGGCCGGGTTGACGTGGAATTTGACCTTCAAAATCTGGCCGGATGCCTGCACGAGGACATCGTGGATCAATCCCAGATAATTATCCTTCAGCCAGACCTCGCAGAAATCGTTGGCGACCTCCAACGTCAGCGTCTCCTCATTCAGCGCGGTGGCCTTGATCGGCAGGAACCAGAGGTTATAAATATCGGTATTCAGCATGCCGCGCAGTTGCTGCTGCGCCGCCCCCCAAACGATGTCCGCGGATAGTTGCATGTCAATTAAGTGACAACCGTGATAAACCCTTGATTCTCAACACTTATTCACCGGCCCGTTCCCATGTCTCTCCACGGGCTTTTCCCCTGGCGCAAAAGCCGCCTGCCTCCGCCCTCTTTTTGGATCCGAGGGCGCCGTCGGACGAAAAGCTTCCATCAACCGCTCGTGGAACGGTCGTAAGTTCCTCATATTGAACAAATTGCATAAGAAAAAGGCTGTCGATTATTTTCTTGTATCGCGCAGATGTTGAAATTCCATTCGCCATCCAAGGATTGCCAGAGTGTTTTAACCAAAAGCGCGCAGCCTGCAAAGGAGAACATATTAACTTTTATTCACGACTTATTCACAATCGGAAAAAAGCCTTGAAATCTGGCATTGGGCCGCTTTTTCTCTTGACATAACCACCTGGTGTGCAAGGCCGTAGCTTTTAAACACATCATTCCTTTTGATTTTCTCATAAACTTAACGCTGTCTTTTCATTTCATTCAACTCTATTTCCGCAGACAAACAGTCCCCGTCGGATCGTCATCCCGGCGGGGACCAAAATTAAACGGCTTCTTCGCCCGATTCCTCGGTGCGAATGCGGATGGCGGATTCAACATTGCTCACGAAAACCTTGCCATCGCCGATCTTGCCCGTGTGCGCAGCACGCACAATGGCCTCGACGGCCTCCTGCTTGAGCGAATCGGCCACCACCACTTCAATTCTTACTTTGGGCAGAAAATCCACAGTGTATTCGCTGCCGCGGTAAATCTCCGTGTGGCCCTTTTGGCGTCCAAAGCCCTTGACCTCCGAAACCGTCAAGCCCTGCACCCCCACTCCGGCCAGCGCATCCTTGACTTCTTCCAACTTGAAGGGCTTAATGATGGCATCGATTTTTTTCATGGGCGTTGTGCGCGAAACGACTATGAGCAATTGTGACGATGGTGTAAACAGGAATCTGAAACATTTTGAAAAAAAAGATGAAATTATTTTGAATGTTTTTTTTTGAAAATAGTCTTTGACATTAGCTGCAGCCTATGTTTAGTTGGATGCGGATTAGGCAAGATAGATAGAAAGCGGGCCAAATATTGGAATTGTTCTTTGATAGCCCGCAGAGATTTCGGTTGGTGTTTTGTACAGCATCGGCCGGGAAACCCCTAATCCTACGTTTGTACTAAATTCGAAAATTCCCCGGGCTTCTTGGTCACCCTCTGATCACTAAGCCCGGTTTTTTTTGCCCTGATGCGGTCTGCGCATGGGTTGGTATTGGCCCGCAGGCTGGAGGGGCGGAATTGGCCCTGTGAACAATGAAAATTTGCGCGTTGACCGCGCCCCAAATCGCATGAAAAACGCAATCCGTCAGCCTTGGCTGGCCGCCAGCATCTCATGTATGCTGGCTCTGACTCTGGCCCCCTTGCTGGCAGAGGAGGATGCCAGCAAAACCAGCACCAATGATTGGGTGCCCCTCAAACTGAAACTCCCCGCCGCCGTCGATGCCGGCACGCCCAAGAATATCCCCCCAGGCAGCACGGTGGATTTGACTGCCAAGCCCCAGCCTCCTCCCTTGATGCCCAAGGACGCCGTCAACGTGGCGCCCGGCAAGAAAATCACCTGCAGCGATAAAAATGCCGCCGCAGGCGATTTGGCCAAATTGACCGACGGAGACAAGGAGGCCGAGGAAAGCAGCATCGTGCTGTTGCACCGAGGACTGCAGTGGGTGCAATTTGATTTGGCTGTTCCGCATGAAATTTACGCCATTGCCATCTGGCACGCCTTCGACACGCACAAGATTTATCGCTCCGTCATCGTCCAGGTGGCAGACGACGCGGATTTCACCGAGAACGCGCGCACTTTGTTCAACAACGACCGGGAGAACGGTTCAGGTCTGGGTCTCGGCGCGGACCGCCAATACGTGGAGAGCAATCAAGGCAAGATCATTGACGCCAAGGGCGCGCGCGCCCGTTACGTCCGCCTTTATTCCAACGGCAACAGCGACAGCAAGATGAACGAATACACCGAAGTCGAAATTTACGGGCGCCCGGCTTCCGGCGGTGGAAATAAATAAGCAAAAGTTATGGCGTCATTTTTAGTCCTGAGCGATGTGGCCAAATCCTATCAATCGGTTTTGGACGGGCCGGCCGTGACCGTGCTCAACGGCATCAACATGGAAATCCAGGAAGGCGAATCGGCCGCCATCATTGGCCCCTCCGGTTCGGGCAAAAGCACCCTGCTCAACATCATCGGGACGCTGGACCGGCCCACACGCGGCCAGGTGTTGTTGGAGGGGCAGGACCTTGCGAAACTGGACGAACTGCAATTGGCCTCTGTTCGCAATCTTCGGATTGGTTTCATTTTTCAATCCCACCATCTATTGCCGCAATGCACCGTTTTGGAGAACGTGCTTGTGCCCACGTTGGTCTGTCCGGACGAGCCGCTTCGTCAATCCGCCCCGGAACGCGCGCGCCGCTTGCTGGTCCGGGTTGGTTTGGGGCCGCGGCTGCATCATCGGCCCGGCCAGCTATCCGGGGGCGAACGCCAGCGCGCCGCCGTCGTGCGGGGTTTGATCAACCAACCCCGCCTGCTCCTGGCCGACGAACCGACAGGCGCGCTAGACCGCGTGGCGGCGGAGGAATTGGCGCGGCTGCTGGTCGAATTGAACCGTGAAGAGCGCCTCACACTCATGGTTGCCACGCACGCGCGGGAATTGGCCCAACAAATGGGTCGCCGCTTCGAATTGCGAGACGGACGGCTCGCGTAACTTTCCGCAAACGCATCTAATTTTATTTCCTTGTGCCTTATGGCTCTTCCAAAGTTATTCATAGATGGCGAGGAGAGCCCGGGGGATGCTTCCCGCAGCCATCTATGAATAACTTTGGAAGAGCTATAAGGCGCAACGGCCCAAAGGCGCAAAGAATTAAAATCTTATTTTCAACTTTAAAAATTAGATGCGTTGGCTCTGGCTGGATTGCATGCCTGCTGTGATTGAGCTAAATTTGGCTCTTTACCTCGGAATTCCTTCCTCGGCCGCTTGCGGCAGACAGGAGCCGAGGTTTCTCCATTCATGGGTTCTTGGATTTTGGCTTCACAGCTAAGGTCAACTGAGTTTGGTCTTTGATTCCCGCCGCCTCAACGCCCGTTCCTGTCTGGCAGTTTCCTTGCGAAGCAAGTCCTCCGCCGACCAACCACGAGCCTGCGCTTGCCGCGCTAATTCAAACAATTTCCGGGCCAGCGCCATTTTGCTTGAGCGGGACGGCGCGGCTTCAAGCAGTTTCGCCTTGCGTGCTTTTTTGAGCAGTTTTTCGGCCCGCAGCAAGGCGGGCAGATGTTTGGGTATCCCATCCAGCGCCGACGCTCGCGCGTGCCGCGTGCCGTGCTTTTCCGCCGTCTTGATCTTTTCCCAGTTGGCCCAAACCTCATCAATATCCTTCACCTTGACATCGCCGAAAACATGCGGATGCCGGCGCACAAGCTTGTCCGCGATGTTCCGCGCCACGCGCTCAAAATCAAACGCGCCCCGTTCGCTCGCCAACTGGCAATGAAAAACCACCTGCAACAACAGGTCGCCCAATTCTTCCGCCATTTCCTGATCATCCTCATTTTCGATGGCGTCGATCAGTTCATAAACTTCCTCGACGGCGTGGAAGCGGAGCGAACGGTGGTCTTGATCGCGGTCCCATGGACAGCCTTGCGGGGAGCGCAGCGTGGCCATGATTTCCAGCAGATCCATGATGGCGGTATTTTTCTTCTTCACAAGATGACAAGATTGTCGCGATGCACCAGCACTTCGCGGATTTGGCGCGCTCGGACGGCGGACGAATCAAAATCGCAAATCCCCCGCGCGAATTCCGTCCCGTTGAGATCGCAGAGGCGCACCACGTCGCCGGCGGCGAACTCGCCCTCGCATCGCGCCACGCCCGGCGGAAGGAGGCTCTTGCCGCTTTCGCGCAGGGCCTTTCTGGCGCCGTCATCGACGAACAGCGTTCCCTTGGCGTGATGGAAAAAGGCAATCCAGCGCTTGCGCCCCGCCAATTTGGCCGGCTGCGCGACAAACATCGTTCCCTCATCCTCGCCTTGCAGGATGCGGGCCAGCGCCGCCTTTTTTTTGCCCGAGGCAATGATCATCGGGATGCCCGCCCGCACCACGATCCTGGCCGCCTGCATTTTGGAGGCCATGCCTCCGACGGCCGTTTCGCTGTCGGTGCCGCGCGCCAATTTTTCCACCGTCGCCAGGTCTTCGACCACGCTGACGGTGCGCGGGTTGGCTTTGCCGAAATTTTCGATCAGCCCATCCACCGTCGTCAGAACGATGAGGACGTCGGCCGGCAGGAGGCACGCCACCAAGGCGGACAATTTGTCGTTGTCGCCGAATTTTATTTCAGTGAAGGAAGTCGCGTCGTTTTCGTTGATGATGGGGATGACGCCGTGATTAAGGAGCGTGACGAGCGTGCTGCGTGCGTTGAGGTGCCGCTCGTGATGTTCCAAGTCATCGTGCGTCAGGAGAACCTGGGCGACGCAAAAACCGGCTTCGGCAAAGAGCCTTTCGTACATGGTCATCAGACGCGGCTGGCCGACGGCGGCGCAGGCCTGCAACTCGGCCAGTTCGGCGGGCCTTTTGGCGTGGCCCAGCACGCCCATGCCCGCCCCCACCGCGCCGGAGCTGACGATGACGACTTGTTTGCCCTGGCCGCGAACGGCGGCGATCTGATTTGTCAACTGGCGGATTTGCTCCAAATCGGGTTGTTTGCGGCTGTCGGTCAAGATGCCGGTGCCCAATTTAACCACCATACGACTGGCATTTTTCAGCGTGGCGCGATGCATGCGATATCTGGCCGAGAATGAATCCAATTCCGCCTAGTTACAAGTTTAAGAAGTGTCTCATTCGGATTGACCTGCGAGTGAAACATGTTATTCTGAACGCATGAAAACGATGAGCATTCGGGATTTGCGTCAGAAATGGCCGGAGGCGGAATCGCGGCTGCAAGTGGAAGGGGAAATTATCATCACCCGTGACGCCAAACCCGTGGCCAGGCTGGTTCGTTACGTGGAACCGACGAAACCGCGCAAACGCTTCGACCCTGTAGCGCATGCAAAATGGCAAAAGAAAATGAACGGCGGAAAAGTAGTCCGTTGGGTGGACGAAGACCTCGCGGCCGCACGCGCGGATCGGTTCCCCGTCCGTAAGCAACCATGATTTATCTGGACACTAGTTCCTTACTGAAGTTGTTCCATGAAGAGCCGGAAACCGACGCCGTCCGCCAGGCGGTGGCGGCGGAATCCGAGATCATTGTCTCGGTCCTGGCCCGCTTGGAATCGCGCGTCCAGTTTAAGTCCCGCTGGCTGGGCGGCGATTATGGGAAGGCTCGCTACCTGGCATATGTTCAGGAACTTGATCAACTGGCGGAAACCGACCCATTTCGTTTTGTGGATTTGACGGGAAGCGTTTTTGCGACAGCCATTCATCAGGAGTTTGCGGCCATATCGTTTCACGTGCGAACGCTAGACCGCCTGCATCTGGCCGCCATGACCGAACTCGATGTGCGGCGATTAATGACCAACGACACAGCTCAAGCGGTGGCGGCAAAAGCACTGGGATGGGAAGTGGTGACGCCGGATTGAAATCAGGAAGATTCGGAGAAAAGGCCCTACGCGGCATCGATGAACGAACGCCTATCCGATAGTGCTGCCCCGGCATGACTTGCGTCTCTCCCCGCGAGCCATTACCTTCCATGAAACAAATGAGAAATGGTCAAACGAAAAGGGGGGGCCGAACGAACCACAAGCCAGGCAACGGCGCGCCCGAAATCCCGCCCATGCCGCCGGGCACCAGTCTGTTGACTCTTGAAAATGGCCTGGCCGTCATCACCCGCGAAGACCATAGTGCGCCAGTCGTTTCCGCCCAGGCCTGGTGTCACGCCGGCAGCATTACCGAAGGCAAATGGCTGGGGGCCGGCCTCTCTCATGTGCTGGAACACATGCTCTTCAAGGGCACCACCACCCGCCCCGGCAGCCGCATCGACCAGGAAGTGCAGTCCGCCGGCGGTTACATGAACGCCTTCACCTCATTCGACCGAACCGTTTATCATATCAACGTCCCCAATACCGGCGCC
>Ga0302326_10027200_pt1 | contig 11537 bp, 10 predicted proteins | sample Palsa_T0_3_FD_202264 | JGI IMG/M metagenome (GOLD analysis project Ga0302326, IMG submission 202264) | Peat permafrost microbial communities from Stordalen Mire near Abisko, Sweden - Palsa_T0_3 | ecosystem: Environmental > Terrestrial > Soil > Palsa > Peat permafrost | place: Sweden: Abisko...
CCTCACGCGCGTCGCTGGGGCGCTCGTCCGCTGGGCCATGGAGCCTGCGGTCGTCGCCCTCCTCGCGTGGTCGAGGCGCGCCGAGATCACGTGCGACCGTGCGGGCATGCTTTGCAGCAAGAGCGCGGACGTCTCGGGCCGCGCGCTCACCAAGCTCGCCCTCGGCTCGCGCAAGCTCTACGAGGAGTTCAACCTGGAGGCCTTCCTCGAGCAGTACGAAGAGGGCAAAGAGGGGATTGGAAAGTACATGGAAGCGTTCGCGTCGCACCCGTACCTGCCGAAGCGCGTCCTCGCGATGCGCGTCTTTGGCGAGAGCGCGCTCTACAAGAAGGCGTGTGGCACCGGAGATACCGGCCTGACGATGCAAGAAGTCGATGACCGCGTCCGCGCCCTTCTCAAGGGGGACGCGTGATCTCCTCGCTCGCCGCGCCCCTCGGTACCACCGGCAAAGACGGCCTCGCGGGCTTTCGCGAGCGGAAGCTCGACGTCGGCGTTGCGCTCCAAGGCCTCGCCGACATCGCGCAGTCGCTCGGAGCCCATTCACTCCGTGATCGCGTCTTGAAGGACCTCGTCCGCAAGCTCGAGGAGGACCGCTTTCACCTCGTCGTCGTCGGGGAGTTCAACCACGGCAAGAGCACGTTCGTGAATGCGCTACTCGGCGAGAACGCCCTCCCCGTTGGCGTCACGCCGACCACAGCGGCGATTCACCACATTCGCTATGCCGACAAGCCAGAGGCCACGGTCGTCTTCAGGTCCGGCAGGAAAGAGCCGCTCCCCTTCGAGCAGGTCCGCGAGTTCGCCGTCGGCGGCGCGCGCGCACTGTCCGTCCACAACGCGAGCGTTCCTGCGCCCGAGGCGGAGGCCGACGAGGTCGACTACGTCGAGGTCGGCTACCCGGCCACGCTGCTCAAAGAGCGCATCTTGCTCGTCGACACACCCGGCGTGAACGACCTGTCTCTCCAGCGCGCCGACATCACCTACAGCTACATCCCCCGCGCCGACGCGGTGCTCTTCCTCCTGGATGCCGGTCAGATCCTGAAGGAGAGCGAACGCGTGTTCCTCGAGGAGAAGCTCCTCAAGGCATCGCGCGACAAGATCGTCTTCGTCATCACGAAGTGGGACCTGCTCTCGCCCTCGGAGCGCGAGGAAGCGCTCGCCTACGCCAAGAACCAGCTCGCTCGCTTCGTCCGCGATCCCATCGTCTTCCCCGTGAGCGCCGAGCAGGCTCTTTCGGGCAGCGCAGCGACGAGCGGGCTCGGCGAGCTCGTCAGCCATCTCACGCGATTCCTCGCGGAAGAGCGCGGGCGCATCCTCCTCGACAACGCCCTCGGTGAGGGGATCAGCGTCATCTCGCTCCTCGAAAAAGGCGTCAACGCGCGTCGGCGAGCGCTGTCGATGACGGCCGAAGAGATCGACCGCCGCATCGCCCTGCTCGAGAAGGATCTCATCGGGCAGGCCGGCACGCTCGAGCAGCGCCGCAGTCACATTCGCGAAGAGGTCAGCGGGCTCAAAGTGGGCGTCCGCAAGGATCTCGAGCGGTTCGTCGACGAGGTCGTGCAGAAGATCCCCGACGTCATCGACAACGCCAAAGCCGACGAGCTCAAGCAATACTTGCCCTCCTTCCTCGAGGAAACGTTCCGCAAATGGGCCGAGGAAGAGAGCAAGGAGATCGCGGGCAAGCTCGAGGATCTCGCCGAGCGCACCATCGCGCTCGTCCGCGAAGATGCCCACGACGCGACCGAGCGTGTGGGGGAGACGCTCGGCACCGACATGAAGCGGCTCGACGTCCAGGTCGACACGTTCCAGTACGACGTCGGGGTCACGGCCCTCGTCGCCGTCGGCCTCGGCACGCTCCTCTTCAACCTGATGGTGGGCGGTGTGCTCCTCGCGGCCGCGCCCGTCGTCGCGTACATGCTCAAAGGGCGCGTCGAAGGCGAGTACAAGAAGAAGGCGAAGGAGCTCGCGCCCGACGTCGTGCGCCAGGTCGCGCAGAAGATTGGGCCCAAGCTCGACGAGATCATCGACGACTTCGCCAAGAAGCTCGACGCGTGGGTCGTCAGCGCCAGCGAGGAGCTTCACCGTGAGGTGCTCGAGGTCCTCCGCGCAGCCAAGACGGCGCGCGAGGGCGCTCTGAGTGACGAGGATGCGGCCGCGAAGGACATCGCGACGCAAAACGACCTCGTCACGACCGCCAAGACGAAGATCGACGAGCTGCGCGCGGCGCTCTGGGCCCCGGCCGAGAAGGTCCGCGTCGCTGCAGTCGACGCGGCCGCCGAGGGTGCCGTTTAGGAGAGCCCGGTCAAGCCGCGAAGACCGACGGCACCCATCGCTTCGAGCGCATCGAGCCTGGCGAGAAATCGACGCCAGTCCTTCATCACGCGCCGGTCGTCTGGAAGAGCGGGGCGCATCGCGTAGTCGGTGATGCGCGTGATCGTGAAGCGAACCGCTGCAAGGCACGCTTCTACGTGGACGCCCTCGCGCTCCGCGCCATCGAGCACCCTCACCGATTCGTACCCTCGGACGAGCGAACCAACGAGGGCCGGTGCGAAGTCATCGCCGAAGCACCACGCGAGCATCGTCACTGCAAGATCGTAGATGAACGCCCCAGCGGACGCGCTCTCGAAGTCGAGCAATGCAAGGACCGTTGCACCATCCCAAAGCACGTTGTCACGAAAGAGATCGCCGTGAACGAGACCGTGCGGCAGGGGTGTATTGCGCCGCGCCTCGAGCGCGTCGAGCGTGCTGCGCAACCGTCGGACGGGAAAGTCCACGTCTGAGCACCGCTCGAGGCGCGTGCGAAGCGCGGCAGGGTGAAAGCGCCCCTCGGTTGCTTCGATGGACTGACCGGCAACGTGCAAGTGCGCGAGCGATCGACCGATGCAATGCGCGTCGTCCACCGAGACACTGCGCTGGCACCGTATCCTCCCTTCCACCCACGGAAAGAGCGCTGCAGGCCGCCCTGCGAGCTGGCGAATGGCACCGAGAGCGGTGGGGGTCGGCACGCCACGTCTCGCGAGCTTCTCCACTGTAGCGAGCTCGCGACCCGCGCCTTCCATGTCCTGCTCTTCGTAGAGCCGGAGGAAGTAGGGCGCTCCGTCCACGCGGATCCTGAAGTTACTATTGACGCTCCCGCCCTCAATCACTCGTAACTCATCGTATTTCTTGAAACCACCCGCCGCCAAGAACCGGTCGAGGTCCGCTTCATCGAGCTTCGTGAACGCTGCCACGCGACGAGATTATCGCGCGCGTGTGAGGATTTGTGGACGAAGCCGCGCGGGGTCTGCTAGAGCCGCAATCGGGTTTGCCTTCCGCGGCGCGGCGAGACGGAAGCATGGGAAACAAGAAGAAAAAAAAGGGAAAGGGGCCGAACAAGGCACCCCCCAAAAGCCAACCGAAAGCGGCCAAGGGCGGTAAGAAAGCAGGGCCTGCTCAGGCCGCTGCGACCGATCCGAAGCTCGCCAAACGACGCCTAGGGCTGCGGGGAGCGGCTCCATGGGCCGCACGGCATGCTGCCAAGCACGCCGCCGAGGCTAGGGCACGGGCGGCTGAGCCACCGCTTCCCGGTAGCGCACGGGCGACCATTCGCACCCCCTCGGGCGCCGAGGACATCAAACAGAAGATTGCTGACCTTCATCAGGCGCTCACGCAAATCAAGGGTCTACGGAAGAACCTCGGGAAGTCGTTCTACGACATCGGGCTCACCCTTCGAGACATCCAGGCGCACAAGCTCTACCTCGCCAAAGGCTTTGGCTCCTTCGAGGCCTTCCTCGAGCGCGAGATGGATCTTGGCAAGACGACGAGCCTTCGCCTCGTCCGCATCACGCAAGTTTTTCTGAAGGACGCCGCGGCCGAGCTCGGGATGGATCGCATGATCAACGCGCTCATCGCGCTCGAAGCCGTGCCGGAGGCGCCGGGCAGCTCGATGAAGCTCGAGAGTAGCAAAGCACCCCCGCCCCCTATCTCGTCGCCCGTACTGCCGCTCAAGCCACCCGGGCGGTGAGCCTTCACGGTCGCGCGACGGGCCTTCTTTAGAAGGCATTGCTTTTTAGAACTATTATCATTAAGGTCATGCGCGTGAAGTCGGAGCAGGAGACCATGCTCGCCACGTTGCGCAAACGTGGGCTGCGCATCACCCCGCAGCGCATCGCGCTGGTCGAGGCGTTCGCGAGCGACTCGTCTCACCCTACGGCGCAGGAGCTCTTCGAGCGCTTGCGACCCGCGTTTCCGTCGATGAGCTTCGCCACCGTGTACAACACGCTCGACGCGCTCGCGCAGGCCGGCCTCTCGAGCACGCTTCACCTGGGCGGCGCCGCGCGCTTCGACCCCAACACCACACCGCATCACCACGCCGTGTGTGACGCGTGTGGTGCGGCGTTCGACGTCCCCGCACACTCGCTTGCCCCAAACGACTCGAGCGCATCGCGTGTGCACAAGGCCGCTCCAGGCTTCGTCGTACGCCGGGTCGAGCAAACCTACCGTGGGATGTGCGCCAGCTGTCACTCGAAGAAAACGAAGCAATCGCCGCAACGCGGCAAGGAGAATTGAGATGGGCAAGTCGCTCGCGGGAACCAAGACACTGCAGAACCTCAAAGACGCATTCGCCGGCGAGTCCCAGGCGAATCGTCGATACCTCTACTTCGCAAAGGTCGCCGACGTGGAGGGCTACCCCGAAGTCGCTGGCAACTTCAAAGAGACGGCTGACGGTGAGACCGGCCATGCCCACGGCCACCTCGACTACATCAAGCAGGTGGGCGATCCGGCGACCGGCCTTCCGATCGGCAACACGGAAAAGAACCTGAAGGCAGCGATCGCCGGGGAGACGCACGAGTACGAGACGATGTACCCGAGCATGTCGAAGGCCGCGCGCGACGAAGGCTTCGACGACATCGCCGAGTGGTTCGAGACCCTCGCAAAGGCCGAGAAGAGCCATGCAGGCCGCTTCCAGAAGATGCTCGACACCATCAAGTGACTGAGAGCTACACGCCAGCGTTCGACCCAACGGACGCGCGCTATAGCGACGCGCGAGATCTCGAGCACGAGATGCGCCGTGTGTTCGACATTTGTCACAACTGCCGGATGTGCGTGAACTACTGCGGGGCGTTCCCGGAGCTGTTCGCGCGCGTCGATCGTGACATCGAGACGCACGGCGCCGAGGGTGCCGAGCAGCTCGGCGCGCGTGATTTCGCCGCGGTGACGGAGCTCTGCTGGCAGTGCAAACTCTGCTACATCAAATGCCCCTACACACCCGATGAGGGGCACGAATGGCAGGTCGACCTTCCGCGCCTCTTGACGCGCGAGAAGGTCCAGCGGGCCGAGCGCAACGGGATCTCGATCGAGGACCGCGTGCTCGGCGAGCCCGGGCTTTTGGGGAAGCAAACGGCCGGCCCCATGGCGCGCGTCGCGAACCTCGTGAACGCCAATCGACTCGTTCGCAAGCTCGGGGAGCGCGCGGCTGGGATCTCCGCGGAGTTTCCGCTACCCCCGTTCGCGACGACCACGTTCGAGAAGTGGCTCGATGCCCACGAGCCGCTCGCGACAGCCGGGACGAAGGGGACGGTCGCGATCTTCGCGACGTGTCAGGGCGACTACAACTTCCCCAAGGCGCCCGCAAACGCCGTTCGCGTGCTCGAGAAGAACGGGTACGCCGTCGTTCGACCGCAGCAGGTGTGCTGCGGTCTCCCGAATCTGGACGGTGGAAACCTCGACGCGGCACGCGCGAAGGCTCGCGAGAACGTGCGGACGCTTCTCTTGGAGATCGAAGCGGGTCACGATGTCGTCGTGCCCGGCCCTTCGTGCAGCTACACCATCAAGAACGAGTACCCTCGACTTCTCGGCTCACCGGAAGCCAGGGCAGTCGCCAGCCGCACGTTCGACGTCATGGAGTTCCTCGACAAGCTGCGGAAGGAGAAGAAGCTCGAACGCGCCTTCGAGAAGTCCCTTGGCAAAATCGCCTACCATGCGCCTTGCCACCTTCGCGCGCAGAAGATCGGGTTTCCCGCCGCTCGCGTGCTCGGCTCGGTCGACGGGACGGAGGTCGAGATCGTGGAAGAGTGCTCAGCAGTCGACGGCACGTGGGGAATGAAGGCCGAGCACTACGAGATGGGCCGCCGCTACGCTCAGAAGCTCGCGCGCGGCATCGCCGACGTGACCGCAGCCGAACACGTCCTCTCGGACTGCCCGCTCGCAGGGCTGCGCATCACCGCTGAGAACCATGTCAGCGTCAAACACCCCGTCGAGGCGCTCGCGGAAGCCTACGGCATAGCGGTGGGCGTCTCGTGACCCCCATCCGTCGCGATGAGCTCCTCGGCCTCGCCGAGTACGAGACGATCCGTCCGCGCTTTCGTGCGCGGGTCATCGACGAAAAGAAGCGGCGGCGCGTCGCCGTGGGGCCGTATGCGAGCGTGCTCTTCGAGAACCGAGACACGGTGCTTCTCCAGATCCAAGAGATGCTCCGCACCGAACGCATCACACGCGAGGCTGCGATCGCGCACGAGATCGACACGTACAACGCGTTCATTCCGGGAGATGCGGAGCTCTCCTGCACGCTCATGCTCGAGATCGACGACAAGGACACGCGGGACGCGTTTCTCGTCGCGGCGCGCGGGATCGAAGAGGCCGTGGCCATCGTGATCGGCGGCGAGACACACCGCGGAACGACGACACCCGACCGCATTCTGCCCGATCGCGCCTCGGCCGTGATCTATCTGAAGGTGCCCATCGGCGAGCATGGGGTCGCCGCAATCCGCAAGGGGGAGGCGGTCGCCATCACGGTCGACCACGCGGCCTATCGCGCCACGGCAGACCTCCCTCGCGAGGTCGTGGCGAGCCTCGCCGAGGACTTCTGACGTGTTCGTGTACGAGCGCGCCGTCCGATTCGAAGAGGTGGACGCCGCGCGCATCGTCTTCTTCGCGCGCTTTCTGAACTACGCCCACGAGGCGATGGAGGCGATGCTCGGGGACCTGGAAGGCGGTTACGTACGGCTCGTCGTCGAGCGACACATCGGCCTGCCCGCAGTGCACGTCGCGTGCGATTTCCGCTCGCCGCTTCGATTTGGCGACGTGGCGCGTATCGCAACTTCCGTGCTGCGCATTGGGAACAAGTCCGTCACGTTGCACTACGAGGTCTCTCGCAAGGGCGACGGAGTGAGCGTCGCCACCATCGACCACGTCTGTGCCATCACCGATATCGACGCCATGCGCGCCGTGCCCGTTCCGGACGACGTGCGCGCCCTTCTCGAGAAGCATCGAACGTAAAAGCTAGGGCGCCTCGGGCTTCTCGTCGTCGCTCTCGTCGTCAGCTTCGCCTGCGGGCTCCTCGTCGACCTCTCGCACTTTCGAGCGGACCTCGGCTCGCTTCACGGACTCTTCTCCGCTGTCCGAGCCTGCCATGACGAGCGTTCCCGGATCGAAGCCGCTGGCGTGGTGGCGGAACATGATCCCGACCATCGTCAGACCGAGCCCCGTCAGGGCCAGGCAGCACCACTGCGCGGGCGTGAGGCCGGCGTAACGCGGGTCGGCGTTCACCCCTTCGGTGATGCGTAGATAGTCCATGACGAAACGCACGGGGCCGTACGTGAGCGCCGTTGCTGCGACGTACGTGCCGACGCGAACCTTCCTCGACCACGTGAGCGCGAGGAGCGTGGCGACGCACAACGTAAAGAGCATCTCGAGGAGCCCGAGGTCGTAGCGCGGCATGTCTCCGTGCAGAAACTCGATGGGGCCGTAGCTCGAGCGCGGACCGGTGAACATCTTCGCGACGTACTCGGGGCTCGCGTCGGCAGGAAACCCGCGCGGATACTCGACCGCGAGAAACGCGCCTTTGTTGGCGAGCGCGCCAGGATGGTCGTGGACCGACGAGCACCCCATGCGACCGAACACCCACGCGACCGGGAATACGCTGAGGATGAGATCGGCGAGCGGCAAAATGGGCTGGGCCTTTGTCCTCCGGCGGATGCGCCCGATCCAGCTGAGCCACGGATGACCGGGGAACCTCGAATCGAACCAGTAGTACTTCCAGAGCACGATGCCGATCAGCGCGCCGAGGAATCCACCGAAGCTCGATAGACTCTTCCAGAGCATGAGCACGGACCAAGGCTCGTCGAGCACTTCCTTCGGGTGATAGAAAAGCTCGTCGAGCACGTGCCCGCCGATGAAGCCGCACACGAGCATCCACGTAATGAAGGAGTTGAGGCGGTCGAGATCGTAGCCCATCGCGCGCGCGCGCTTCGTAGCGAGCCAGATGCCGATGAGCACGCCCGTCGCGACGAGGAGGCCGAACGGGTGGATGAACCCGGGGTCGGCAACGTGGATGTACGGGAGCATGGGTTTAAATGGGCGCGGACACGTATATCACGAGCGAGAGACGCGGACCTTCGGCTTTGCGCCGAGCAGTGCGAGCTGCCCGCACGCCGCGCTCACGTCGTCTCCCCTGCGGCGGCGGATGAAGCACGAATAGCCGGCGTCGCAGAGCACCCTCTGAAATGCGAGCACGCCGGAGAGATCGGGCGGCCCGAGGGTCGACGCCTCGATCGGATTCATCGGGATGAGGTTGACCTTCACGGGAAGCCCAAAAAGCAACGTCACGAGCTTGCGTGCATCTTGCAATGAGTCGTTCTTGCCCGCCACGAGCGTGTATTCGATGGTGATGCGCCTCCGTCTCGGAAGCGGGTATCGGCGCAGCGCCGCGATCAGCGTCGCCAGAGGATACTTCTTGTTGATCGGCATGAGGCGCGTGCGGGCTTCGTCATCGGCCGCGTGGAGGGAGATGGCGAGACCGATGTTTCCGCCGAAGTCCTCACCAAGCCGTGCGATCTCGGGAACGAGGCCACTCGTCGAGACGGTCACCCGCCGCGTCGAGAGCCCGACACCGTCCGGGTGCGTCAGCAAGCGAAGCGACCGGGCCGTGGCGTCGTAGTTGGCGAGCGGCTCGCCCATCCCCATGTAAACGACGTTGCGTAAGCGTTCGCCCTCGCCCAGAAGAGCGCGACCCAGGAGCACCTGCGCCATGATTTCGTCGGCTCCGAGGTGCCGCTTGAGACCCGCCACACCGCTCGCGCAGAACACGCAACCCATCGCGCAACCGACTTGGGTCGAAATGCACTGGGTCACCCTGATGGGCTCGTGCTCCGTCGACTCTTCCTCTTCGAGATCTTCGTCGTCGGCTGCCGCCGCGTCCGCATCACCTTCGGTGTCGGACGGGACTGGGCTCGGAAGCGTCCCGCGTGGGCCCGTCACACCCGGGATGAGGACTGTCTCGATCGTTGCGCCGTCGTGCAGCGTGAGCAGGAGCTTGCGCGTGCCGTCGGCCGCCGTGAAGTTCTTCGTGATTTGCACACGTGCGCCCGCGCCGAGATCTTGCAGCGACGATCGCAAGGTCGCCGGGAGATCGCTCATCTTGGATGCGTCGAGGACGCCACGCGCCTGAAGCCAGCGAAATACCTGCTTGCCATGAAACGGCCGACCGCCGAGATCGCCAACGGCCTTCGCCCACTCTTCAGGCGTGCGCGCGAGCGGCGGTTGCATGGGGCAGGTCTAGCACGCTAGCTCGGCTTCGTGATGCGGCCGCTCGCGGCCCGGAGCCTTCGCACGACCACACGGAGGATGCGCTCCTGGATCTGCGGGCGCCGCGCCATGAGCTCGCGGAAGTCAGCCCCGTGAAGCCGTGCAAGAGCTGCCCCCTCGTGCTCCGGGACGATCGCATCGGCGCTACGCGGTTCGTTGTCGAGGAGGGCCAGCTCGCCGAAGAAGTCTCCAGTCTTCGCCAGCGACAGCTCGATCGCCCCATCGCGGATCGACACGGCCCCCCGCCTCACGATGTAGAGCGCATCGCCGGGATCGCCCTTCTTGAAGATGACCTCGCCGGGCGCCACGTCGACGCTCGTGAGCATTTCGGCAACACGCCTGAGCTCTTGGCCCGGCATCTCCTCGAAGATGGGGACGGTGCGCAAAAATGCCATGCGCTCGAACAGTGGAATCAAGTCGGCGTGCTCCTCCCAGATGCGTGGAAAACGGTCGCGAAAGCGCTCCCTGTATACCAGCATCGCGCGCCCGAGGATGGCGGGGTCTCCGAGCTCGATGATCGCGGAGAGCGGGTCTCGCTCGACCTGCGATACACCGTCGGCGAACTGACGGGCAGCCTGCGCTCGCTCGCGGAGTGACAGGTGCTCGAAGAGCGGCACGATGCGAACAGCGAGATCTCGCGACAGCGTGGCGTCGACGAGCTCGGCGATCTTGGCGTCGACCTCTGGGCTTCGCCGGCGCAAACCTGCCTGCACCGCGCTCGCGAGCTGCTCTTTGCCCGTGAGCGCGAGGAGATTGAGCACACGCTCGCGCACGGTGCCTATTTCGTTCTCGATCTCCGTGCCTAGCTGATCGTACGGCGGGTCAATCTTCCAATCGGGGATGCCGTCGTCCTGCGCAAGCCCGGCGAGAATGGCGTACATCTTGTAAGCGAGTAGGAGCTCACGCGACAGCATCGGCCCGACTTCGTCGCTCGCAGGACGCGGCAGCGACCCGCGCGACACCGCATACGACATCGAACGCACCGCGCGATCGCGTACCTCTGCGTCGGGGTGCACGAGGAGTCGGTGAAGCAGCGGGCCCGCCGCCTCACCCGCCTCCACCGATAGCGCGCTCGCGACGTGGCGCACGCTCTCCGCGCTCGCGCTGTTGACCTGGTCCTGGATGTACGCGAGGGCTTCCTCTCCCCACTCGACGAGCCGCATCGCGATCTCGGGCCCGAGGTTCGTCGGGAGAAGGCGCACCACGTCGGGCAAGAGCTCCGAAGCATGGAGGCGCGCAGCCGCGCTCACCGCGGACAAGCGGGCAGAGTCCGGACCGCGCCTGAGCACGCGACGTAGCTCGCGATGAAGCGCTTCTTGGTTGGCGTGGCTCGCCGCTTCGGGCGTCACGAGCACGTCGAGAACGACGCCCGCTGCTTCGTCGTCGAACGCGGCGAGAATGTCTGCGACATCGCCCTCGTTCTCGAGAACGCGCAGCGCGACCTTCGCCGGCGCGCTCTCGACGGGACCGCCCTTCACGCTCATGCGCGAGAGGGCAGCTCGCGTCTCTTCGGGCGCGACTCCGAGCTGCGCGACAACGCGGGCAGCCTCGGCGCGGCACGTCGCATCGGTATCGTGTTGGAGCACGACCGTGACCTCATCCGCAAAACGACCGCGGCGATGACGCGCGATCGCTCGGAGAGCGGCAGCCCGAACGATGGCGCTCGGGCTCTTCACCGCCACGTCGAGCACGGCGTCGTCGGGTGGTTGCGAGCCCTCACACAAGAGCTCTGCCGCGAGGCCGGCTCGCCTGTCATCGGACGAGCGCAGCTCTGCGAGCAAGGTCGCGCGCGTCTCTGCGTCGAAGCTCTCGGGCTCCACCTCGTCCAGATCGAGCGTGCGCTCGTCGATGGCCCGTCTGAGCGCGTCGCGATAAGCGCGTTTCACGCCGCGGGTGCAAACGACCACCATGACGAGCACCCCAACGAGCGTCGCCACGGCGAGGCTGCGAGCGCTGACATGGGGCATGAACGCCAG
>Ga0302326_10027201_pt1 | contig 11537 bp, 8 predicted proteins | sample Palsa_T0_3_FD_202264 | JGI IMG/M metagenome (GOLD analysis project Ga0302326, IMG submission 202264) | Peat permafrost microbial communities from Stordalen Mire near Abisko, Sweden - Palsa_T0_3 | ecosystem: Environmental > Terrestrial > Soil > Palsa > Peat permafrost | place: Sweden: Abisko...
CACCCAGATGGGGGACCAGATCGAGCGCCTCGAGCAAGAGGTCAGGGACACGCACGCCCAGAACCCGGAGCCCCTCTTTGACTTTGAGACGCCGTCCATGAAGAGCGTCATGGACGTCCTCGGCCGGTCCGCCAAGACGGCGGCCTCGGTGCTGATCCTCGGCGAAAGCGGCACGGGCAAGAGCGTCGCGGCCCGCGCGCTCCATGAAAACAGCCACCTGGGCGACAAGCCGCTGGTGACCGTGAGCTGTCCCACCCTGTCGAAGGAGCTGCTGGAAAGCACCCTCTTCGGGCACGTTCGCGGCGCATTCACGGGCGCGATCAAGGACCAGTGGGGCAAGGTGCGTGCGGCCTCCGGCGGAACCCTCTTCCTGGACGAGATCGGCGACCTGCCGATGGAGATCCAGCCGAAGCTGCTGCGCCTGCTGCAGGAGCGCGAGTACGAGCGCGTGGGCGAGACGGTCACCCGGCAGGCCGACGTCCGGATCGTGGCGGCGACGAACCGCGACCTGAAGAAGCGGGTGAGCGACGGCGCGTTCCGCGAGGACCTCTATTACCGCCTGAATGTGATCTCGGTAAGGATGCCGGCTCTCAGGGAGCGCCCCGGCGACCTCCTGCGCTTCGCCCGCCATTACCTGAAGCATTTTGCGAAGCAGTGCGGCCGCCCGCTGGAGCGGTTCTCGGAGGATGCCGAGGCGGCGATAAGATTCTATTCGTGGCCAGGCAACCTGCGCGAGCTGCGCAACGCGATCGAGCGCGCGGTGATCATGGGCACGGGCACCGAGATCAGCGTTGCGGACCTGCCGGGTGAGCTCCGGTCGGATTCAGCGGCAATCGATTCGCCCCACGGCGAGCCCGCGTTGGTCGACGCCGGCGCCATGATCTCGCTCGAGAAGCTTGAGGAGATTCACATCCGCCGTGTCCTCGAGCGGACGGCGAGCCTGGGCCAGGCGGCGGACTTGCTGGGCATCGACCAGGCCACCCTTTACCGCAGGCGCAAGAAGATGGGCCTCGAGTAGGCTCCCGCAGGCTAGCGCATGAACGTGTTGTAGCACGTGCGGCCGGCGAGCACGAGGCACCCGATGCCAAAGATCCAGACCGTGATTTTCACGGTCCTGGAGCCGAACCTTTGCTGGGTCGATGCCCAGTGGCCCCGGCTCCAGGCCTCGCCATGGTCCAGGATCCTTGCGGCCCGCTGGGATTCCGAGGCGAGCATGGCGGCACTCAGGACGAAGAAGGGAACGTAGATGAGCGGGAACACGACCAGGCAAATCCCCACCACGAAGAAGACGACGGCCATGACGAGCCTTCCGATGCGGGGCGCCATCTCATCGCTGTTTTTCTGCCGGTGGGTCCGGCGGTAGTAGTTCTGGAATCGCCTGCCGGGCTGGGAGTGCCAGAGGCGAAGCCATTTTCTCTTGAATCGTGTGAGCATTTTGCGGCCGGCGAGGTGATCCCCCCGTTGCATCGGGCGTGCCACATCGGCCTTCCAGTCGCTATCGCTTGATGGCGCCCGAGTTAGGGCCGAACCAAGGCAATCGGCGCAGGCCCATCGCGATGCAAAAAGCACCGCCGCCGGCGCCGGCCGCGTCAAATCTGCACGGTTCGGCGCCCCCCGGAGCCAGAGAAGTGCGCACAAAAAGGATCGGCGGCCCACGGGGGGCCGCCGATCCGTTGAGTTTATGAGCTGTGCCTCGACGCGGGATCAGTTGGTCCTGACAACCATCTCGTTGTCGACAGACCTGACACCGCGGATGCTGCCCGCGAGCTTCGTGACGAGGTCCTTTTCCGCATCGGAATCGGCATCGCCAGAGATCATGACCACGCCGTCCTTGGTCGTGACCTTGGTCTTCACGGCGCTGGTCGAGCGGTGGGTGAGCAGCGAATACTTCACCTCCGACGTGATTGAGGCGTCGTCCATCGTGACGCTCACCGATGAGGAATCCATCGAGGGATTCTCCCGGATGACGAGCTGGTTGTTGACCGATTGCACGCCCTCGATGTCCTTGGCGTAGACCTCGGTGAGTTCCTTCTGCGCGGCATTGTCGACCGTACCGGTGAGAAGAACGGTGCCGTTGTTGACGTCGACCTTGGTGTCCGCCGCGCTCACGTTCGAGTGAAAGAGCAGCGAGCTGCGGATCTTCAGGGCGATCCACGCGTCGGAATGCTCCGCCGGCTCGGATTCAACCCGGATCCTATCGACCACGGATACGACGCCCGGAAGGTTGCGCACCGTGTCCTCGGCGAGCGCCTTCTGGTCCCGGTCCTCGACGCGTCCGGTCAGCGTGACAACGCCGTCATCGGAATGCGCCTTCACGTGGTCATTGAGGACCGCATGGAAGTTATAGGACGCCTTTGCCGCGTCCTCAATCTGGCTGTCCTGGGAGTTGGCGAACACCATGACGGGAGCAGCCGTCACGAGGGAGAGCGCCAATAGTTTTTGTATTTTCATGTGGGTAACACCTTTTCGACTAACGTTGGGTTTGTTGATTCGTAGCTCCGGTCATCTAGCTGGCCCGATGCCAATCCATGCCAAGTCACTCTACACGTTATTCTGAAGCGAGTTATGAACCGAACCCTCCGCGCTGACCGGGCCTCTTTTTCCAGCAAAATGCATGCTCCGGGGGCGTGTCTTTGCAAAATGCACATGCCAACGCCCCTGGGCCGGACAGGGTGTTCTCATCCCGAGCGGCGCGCGCGAGCTTCCGATCAAACTGGTTCTCTCATCGGTTCGCGGCTAACACATCCCTTCGCGAGGAAGACCGATGTATCGCCTGCCCCCTTTGCACCACCCGACCCTATGCTGCCTCGTTCTGGGGCTTACCCTTTGCACCCAGCCTGCGGGCGCCGCGACGCCGGGGCCCGAGGACGCCGCGGCCCGGTTGGCGCTGCCTGAATTCAGGACGGTCCCGGCCGCGACCGCGCAAGAGTTGAGCCCCGCAATCCCGCTGCGGCAGGAGCGCTTCACGACATGGACGCGGTCCCAGGGCGACGCCGGGGCTCGCCGCTATTCGGCGCTGGCACAGATAGACCGCCGCAATGTGGGGACTCTCGAAATGGCCTGGACGTATCACTCGAGGGACGGGGCCCGAAATATCCAGTGCACGCCCATCGTCGTGGACGGCGTGCTCTATGCCCCGACGGCGGGGTGCAGCATCGTGGCATTGGACGCGGCCAGCGGCGAGGAGCGGTGGCGCTTCAAGGTTGACCAGCCGGCGCATCCCGGACTGGAGGACGAGCCCGCGCGAAGGGGCATGGTCTATTGGCCGGGCGATCCGAAGGCAGCCCCCAGAATCCTGTTCGGCAGCGGAAACTGGGTCTATGCGATCGACCCCAAGAAGGGTCTTCCCCTGCCGGACTTCGGGGAGAATGGCCGCGCACCGCTTCCCACCGGCGCCACCGCCGGCGGCGTCGTGTACCGCGGGGTCTTCGTGACGGCGGGACTCTACGGGGACATCTACGGTTTCAACGCCCGGACGGGGATGTTGCTGTGGCGCTTTCACACGGTGCCGCGCGGGGACGAATTCGGGGCGGACACGTGGCAGGGGCCGGACCCGGGCCAGGCGAACTGCTGGGGCGGCCTCTCGCTCGATGACGACCGCGGCACCGTGTTCGCCGCAATAGGTGCGGCCCAGCCCAACTTCATAGGGACGGGCCGCATCGGCGACAACCTGTATGGCGATTGCGTCCTCGCACTCGACGCGGTCAACGGGCGGCGGCTTTGGCACTTCCAGAACGTGCGCCATGATATCTGGGACCTGGACAACGCCGCCCCTCCCGAGTTGGTCACCGTCACCCGCGAGGGCCGCCGCATCGACGCAGTGACCTGCGTGTCGAAGGCCGGCGTTCTCCTTCTCCTCGACCGCACGAGCGGAAAGCCGATCTTTCCCTTTCGCCTGAGGCGCGCGCCGGTTTCAACGCTACCGGGCGAGCGGACCGCGCCCTATCAGCCGGACCCCGAGCTGCCGGAACCGATCTCGCATCCCGAGTTCCGGCCCGAGGACGTGACCACGCGGACGCAGGAGGCGCATGACTTTGTCCTCCAGCAGGTGCGGCGCTCCAGCTACGGCTGGTTTGAGCCGTTTTCCGAGGGGCGCCAGAACCTGTTCATGGGAACGCGCGGGGGCGGCGAATGGTCCGGGGCCGCGGTGGACCTGCCGAGCGGCCGCCTGTATGTGAGCTCGAACCGGATCGTGTCGAGGGTGACGGTCTACCCTGCCGACGAGGCCGACAGGGACCCGCGGTATCCGCCCTCGGCCGGCGAAGGCATCTACCAGCTGTCGTGCGCGGCCTGCCACGGGCCCGACCGGTCGGGCAACGGGATGGTGCCCCCCCTCGTGGGCCTGCGCAGGCGCATGAGCGAGGACCAGGTGATTGCCGTGCTGCGGACGGGCAGGAACGCGATGCCGCCGGCGCCGCCGATGTCCGAGGCCAGGAGGAGCGCCCTCCTCGATTTTCTGTTCCGGCGAAACCAACCCCCATCCCGGGCGGCCGCGAATGGCTCTTCAGCGAGAGCCGGTTACACCTTCAGCGGGTTCAATTTCCTGGAGGACCCGGACGGCTATCCGGGGATCAATCCGCCTTGGGGCCTGCTGAGCTGCTATGACCTCAACACCGGACGGATCGTCTGGAGGGTGCCGCTGGGCGAGTACCCCGAGCTCACCCTGAGGGGCATGCCGAAGACCGGCACCCAAAACCTCGGCGGGGCCACCGTGACCGCTGGTGGCCTGGTGTTCTGCGCGGGGACCGCCGACCAAATGATCCGGGCGTTTGATGCCGACACGGGCGCCGAGCTTTGGAAGGCGAAGCTGCCCTGGGGCGGATATGCGGCCCCGGCGGTCTACGAGGCCGACGGAAGGGAATTTCTCGTGATTACCGCGACCGGCGGCGGCAAGGTCGGCGGACCCATGGGTGACGCCTACGTCGCGTTTGCCCTTCCGAAGTCGACAGCGCCCCGGAAGGATTAACCGGCATATCCCCCGTGATCATTCCACGCTTTCTCGCCCTCGTCTCCCTGACCTGCATTGCCGGCACCGGCCGGGCAGATCCAGCTGCCGCATCCGACGCGCCGGTCCCCGCCCTCCTCCAGAGGATTCGCAGCGAATTGTCCGGGCCCCTGACGGAGGATTCGAAGCCGCAGGAAGGGGTGCCGCAAGGGGAGTTCCTCGGGGGAACGATCTCCGACTCCAGGATTTATCCCGGCACCGAGAACAAATTCACGGTCTACGTTCCGGCGCAGTACCGCCCCGCCCAGCCGGCGTGCCTTCTCCTTCGCCTGGATGGGATCGGCAGCAATGAGCCCACGGTCTTTGACAACCTCATCGCCAAGGGCGCCATGCCGGTGACGATTGCCGTCGGGCTCTCCTCGGGCACGGTCTGGAAGACCAAGGGGACCGAGGCCTACCGGTGGAACCGGTCCTATGAGTTCGACAGCACGAGCGGGAATTTCCCCAGGTTCGTGCTCGACGAGCTCCTGCCGCGGGTCGAATCCCTCACGACAAAGGACGGGCGGCCCGTTCGCATCTCACACGAGGCAAAGGACCGGGCGGTGATGGGAGCCAGCACCGGGGGCATCGGCAGCTTCACCCTGGCGTGGGAGCGCCCCGACGCATTCAGCCGCGTTTACAGCATGATAGGGACTTTCGTCTCCATGCGCGGCGGAAACGACTACCCTGCGATCATTCGCAAGACGGAGCCCAAGCCGATCCGCGTCTTCCTGGAGGACGGCTCGACGGACGCCTGGAATCCCCTTTTCGGAAGCTGGTTCGCGGCCAACCAGAACATGGAGGCCGCACTTGTCTTCTCGGGCTGCGACGTCCAGCACGCCTGGGGCGTCCACGGGCACGACGGCTCCCCCGGAAACGTCATTCTTCCCGACGTCATGAGGTGGCTCTGGAAGGGCTGGCCGGCGCCGGTTGAGGCGGGCCAATCCTCGAACGACATGCTCACCTCGATCCTTCGTCCTGGAGAGGGATGGCAGCGCGTGCCCGGAACCTACGCTTCGGCGACGGGCGTGGCCTCGAACCCGATCGGGGAGGTTTTTTTCTGCGATGCGAGGAGGCATTCCCTCTTCAGGATCGGCGCCGACGGCAAGTCGGCGGTGTTTTCACGGGGTTCCCCGGAGGTGAGCGGGGAGGCGTTTGGACCCGACGGGACCCTGTATGCCGCCGTGCCGGCGGAAGGAACGATCATCGCCGTCGATGCCCGCGGAAACGTAAGGAAGGTCGCGGGCGATATCCGGGGCGACAGCGTGCTCGTCAACAGCGCGGGCACACTTTTTGTCACCGAGCCGGGAGCTCACTCCGACGAGGCGAGCAGCATCTGGCGGATACAGCCCTCCGGGGACCGGAAACAACTCGACCACGCCCTGCTGTCGGCCACCGGCATCGCGTTCTCCCCTGACGGAACGCTGCTCTTCGCCGCCGAGCGCGGTGGCAACCGGGTGCACAGTTTCGTGTCAGTTGCCGGGGAGTCGCTGGAGGACGACGAGCCCTACTACTGGCTTCATCCGCCCGCCACGCCCTCCGAGGGCGGAACGGAGGCGATCGCCGTCGACCTGAAGGGCGACCTCTACGCGGCGACACCCCTGGGCATCCAGGTCTGCGATCGGAATGGCCGCGTGCGGGCGATTCTGTGGCTCCCGTTCCCGTGCGGTGCCGTCAGGGGACTCTGCTGGGGCGGGAGCGGGTTCGACACGCTGTATGCGACCGACGGCATTTCGCTCTTCAGGCGCACGCTGAGGATTCCAGGCTACCCGCAATGGAGTGCGCCGGTCGAGCTTCCCAAGTCCAACGCCGGATGAACGGGGAAGCTCCGACACAAGCAGAGCAATAATCGTGTGCGGCGAAGGTTCATCGCCGGTGCCATTCGATTCGGACCCACAGATGCGGTGGGGACTCCGAGCCGCCAGAACCTCCTTTGGAGATTGACCGACCCCGGGGCCGTGTTCACCCGAAGCTCATGAAATCCATTGCCATGACGCCGATTGGGGTAGTGCAGTCCACACGAAGGGCATTGTTCGACGACAATTGGGACAAGGAGTCCGCATCCGTGCGGCTAGACGCGTCGCTTTATTCCGAAGACGCGCTCGTCGGGCTGACGGATTTTTCTCATGTCGAGGTCATCTTCTACATGGATCAAGTTGCGGCAGACAAAATCGAGAGGACCGCCCGCCATCCGCGCAATAATCCCGAATGGCCCAAAGTCGGCATTTTTGCGCAGCGAGGAAAAAATCGTCCCAATCAAATTGGCACGACCCTATGCCGCGTGAAACGGGTGGATCGGCTGGAGCTTCACGTGGAGGGACTGGATGCGGTTGACGGAACGCCGGTCCTCGATTTGAAGCCGTGGGTCGACGAATTTGCGCCTCGGGGCCCCTCATTCCAGCCGAAATGGATATCCGAGTTAATGAAGGGCTATTGGGCCCGCGAATAGCACGGCTCGGGTTGCGGCCTCCGTATAATCACACAGTGTGGCTAATCCCGAAGGAAACCATCCCCCATGCAGAACCGGAGTTTGATCGCCACCCTATTGATAGCGACAGCGAGCGCCTTTGCAGCGGACGTGAATCCGCCGCTGGGCCTCCAGCTCGAGAGCTTGAAGATTCGACTCGGCACCGACGTGCCGGCGGGACTCGATATCGCGAGGTCGGACGGCTTCACGCTCATCGAGACAGCCGGCACCTATAGGCTCACGCCGGAACAATTCCGGGCGCAGCTTGATGCGCACGGGCTGAAGGCGGTCAGCTCGCATTTCTCGTACGAGAGCCTGCAGGCCGATCTTCCAAGGGTGATTGCGGAAGCGAGGGCGCTCGGCAGCACGAATGTCGTCGTGCCTGGGATTCCCCACAAGGGCGCGCTCGATGCCGCGGCCGCGGAAAGGGCGGCGGCCGACTTCAACATGTGGGGAGAGGCGCTCAATGCCGCCGGCATGAGGCTGCTCTACCATCCCCACGGCGGAGAATTCGAGCCGCTTCCCGGAGGGGGCACCGGCTTTGACGTCTTGATGAGGCAGACCGATCCCAAGCTCGTGTTTTTTGAAATGGATGTCTTCTGGATCGTCTATGCGGGCCAGGATCCCGTGGCGCTCCTTGCGAGATATCCCACGCGGTGGAAAATGTTTCATCTCAAGGATCTCAGAAACGGGGCCACGACGGGCATATTTGCCGGCCACGCGCCCATCGGCGACTTTGTCGCCATCGGCTCGGGCCAGATTGACTGGCCCGCCGTCTTGGCGGAGGGCCGAAAGGTGGGGATAGAGTACAGCTTCATCGAGGATGAATCGGCTGATCCGGAAGGAAACATTCCTCCGAGCAAACGCTATCTCGAGTCGATCAAGCCTTGATCCCCGCCCGGCCGCGGGGTGGCAGGCCGCAGGCTACGACCGAGGAAAGCGGCGTCCCGCGATCACCCTCAGCATTTCATGTGAAAAGGGTGGAGACGGGGGATTGAATCGCGCCCGAAGGCCAGCCGGCCACGCGAGACCGAGTTATGTCGCGGGCTTCGCGTGCATTTCGAAGCCTGGCGCTCGTCCTGAGTGGCATGTCAAGTGCTCGGCATCACCCATGATTCATCGCAGCCTCCGTTGCCTTCTCATGTCTCCCCTGGCGTTTCTTGCGCTGTTCGCTGCCGGGCAGACCCCGGCCGCGTTGCCCGACGATCCCGCCTGCACGGCGACGGACCGACAGTTCATGGAGCGGGCGTACGAACTCGCCCGCTTCGCCACCACCCATGGCGGCGCGCCCTTCGGCGCTGTTCTGGTGAAGAACGGCGCGGTGATCGCGGAGTACGCGAACTGCGAGTTTTCGACCGGCGACGTCACCAAGCATGCGGAGACCGGTCTAATCTCGACCTTCAGCCCCAAGCTGAGCCGCGCCACGTTTGCCGCCTCAACCCTCTACACCAGCAGCGAGCCCTGCACCATGTGCTGCGGGTCAATCCGCTTTGCGGGCATTCGCCGGGTCGTCTACGGAACGACCGAAGCGCAGTTCCTGCGCGTGATGGGAGTGCCGCCCGACACCCATCCGCTCGACTCGCGCGAGGTCTTTGCGCGGACGGCGCCGACGACCCAGGTTCTCGGACCGCTGATGGAGGCTGAGGGCCTGCTGATCCACGAGGGTTATTGGCCCAGCCACAGGCGCGCTCCGGGAGACTCCTGAAGGGGTCTTCCCGCCCGGACTTGGACCCGGACAAGCGGTTTGGGAAACCGCTGAGTTTTGTTAATAATCAAATTGTTATATGATTTGGGATCGAATGGGGGATGAATTCTGCACGCGCTCGACTTGGCAAATTAGGGCGGAATCTACGGTCCAGGAAACTGAGCCCTGACTTTCCCTAAAATCTCAGCTTGGGGCCGCACTTTGCGAACCGATCGCCGTATCGACAGCATTTGCGACCGGACCGACAAGGAAGAGCGCATAGTAGGGCGCGTCGATCACGCCATTGAGGCGCAAAACCATTTCTGCGACTGCAACGAGCGACGCGACCATACATTGCGAGCGCCATCCCCGTACCGTCGTGCGCGGGTCGGTAATCATGAAAAACACGAACAATTGATACATTGGCCCGGTCAGCGGCGCGACGGCCGAGAGCCACGGATTGCCCGTCTCTTCACTCCGGATCCATGAAAGGAGCAAGAATGTCCCAACATAGGAGACGCAGATGTGAAATCGCCTGAGGCGGAAAATGATGATCGAACCGACGCACCAAACCGTGACCATTGGCCAAAGCGAATTACCCCATTGTATGCTCAGGGAGGCAACTGCCGCGGGATAGAGAAAAAGCATCGAGCTGACCCCGAAATTCGACGGATTCCAGAGGTGCCGGCCACGCCAGCGGATGACGTACTTGGACAGTATGGAGAGGAAGCTGCACAGGGCGTAGGGCCATAGAAACGGCGAACGCACGAGGATTCCGACGCTGATCCCGGTAATGTACGCGCTGGCGAGGTGCGGCCATTTCCCGATGATCAGGCGGGCGAGGACTATTTCCATCGTCATCGAAGTGGCGATGGCGAGAAGGGTGCGACCCCAGCTCTCGAGGATCCCGAACTCAAGCTGCCCGGTCAGGAGGATGCACGTGATGAAAAGCGGCGGCAGATAGCGGTTGTTCGGGCTGAAAAATCGCGACAGCCACCCGCTGCGACCGTCTGTCGTCGGGGTTTCGTTTGGGCTTCTGGCGACTGCGGTGTTCACTTGGGTTCCTCGATATGGTTGAGGGTGTCGATTGGAGGAGACTCCAGCGTCTGCACGCGTCCGGAGGGCCATCTTATGGTCACTCTATCGACCGCTTTTGCCTCTCCCAGCCCGAAATGCAACCGCCGCTGGTTCTCGGCCGCATAGCCGCTCGCGGCCTCGACCTCCTGGAGCTGCTCCTGGCCGTTCCATTTGACCCTTACCTGCGCCCCGATCGCGCTGCGGTTGCTGGCGCGTCCCTTCAGTTCAAACTCGACCCAACTTCGGCCTGGCTTCACATGGTTGCGGTAGAGCAGGAGGGGCCCTCCCTGGTTGGCCACGATGACATCCAGGGACCCGTTGTTCTCGAGGTCGGCCAGAGCGACGGCGCGGCCGTCATAGGTATCGGTGGCTCCGACTGCCTGGGATACATCAAAAAAGCGGCCATCGCCTCCGTTCAGCCAGAGATGTTTCCTCTGGAAGCCGGCGAGGCTCCGGCCCCTCATCGCCGGCCAGTTCTTTGCATCCGAGATGATGCTGCTGTTGCCGCCTGTGATTTCAGAGAAGTCGTACCAGTAATTGCCGTCAGCCTTTCCGGAGACGTAGCCGTTCACCAGGTAGATATCGAGGAAACCGGCATTGTTGAGGTCGCCGAACTGCGCCCCAAAGCTCCATCCGCCGAGCTCGACGCCCATCGCGGAGGCCAAATTCGAGTACTTCAGCGATCCGGGAGCCTGGGGAACCCAGAGGTTGTTGCCTTGAACGAGGATTCCGTCCTCGGAGATGTTGGAGACGTATATGGAGAGGGCGCCGGAATTGAGGACATCGCCGACGCTGGCGTTCATGCCGCTCTTCGGGCTGTGCCCGACCCTCGACTCCTCCCCGATCTCCCTGAAACGGCGGCCGTTGGGGCCGGCCTCGTTGACGTACAGCTGCGATACCCCGTAGTCGTTCGCGAGGAAGAGATCGGGCATGCCGTCGTTGTTAAAATCGGCTGCGATCACCGCGAGCGTCCACCGCGTGCTGTCCAGGCCGACCTCGTGGGTGACGTCCTTGAACGTGCCGTCTCCCATATTGCGAAAGAGCCATTTCCGCCCGCCATTGTTCGCGTATTCGAAGCTGTTGGGCATGACCTTCGTCGTCGGCGTCGACTCGAGGCGGACGTCGTCGGGCCAATAGCCCGCGATGAACAGGTCCAGCTTCCCGTCGCCGTCGTAATCGAGCCAGGTGGCCGCGCCCGCGTTGATCCAGTCGGGCAGCCCCGACCGGTCGGTGACCCGCGTAAAGCCATGGCCGTGGTCGTTGTGGAATAGCTCGGGCTTCCCCCACTTGTAGACAAAAAGGTCCTCATAGCCGTCGTTGTCGTA
>Ga0302326_10027202_pt1 | contig 11537 bp, 12 predicted proteins | sample Palsa_T0_3_FD_202264 | JGI IMG/M metagenome (GOLD analysis project Ga0302326, IMG submission 202264) | Peat permafrost microbial communities from Stordalen Mire near Abisko, Sweden - Palsa_T0_3 | ecosystem: Environmental > Terrestrial > Soil > Palsa > Peat permafrost | place: Sweden: Abisko...
GTGCCTCGGGCGGGGCCGGCCTCGGGCTGGCGATCGTCCGCGCGATCACGCTCGCCCATCAGGGGAGCGTTATCGCAGGAGAACGAGATGGAGGTGGAGCGAAGGTCGCGCTCGAGCTGCCACGCTATATCAACGACAAAGGGTGAAAGATGGAAGCGCGAATCGACATAATCACGCTCGCTGTAACCGATCTGGAGCGGGCGCTCGAGTTCTACCGAGACGGGCTCGGATTGGAGTCGCGCGGAATCATCGGCACCGAGTGGGCCGGCGACGATGTCGAGCCGGCCGGGGCCATCGCGCTGTTCGAGCTACCGGGCGGGCTGATGCTGTCGTTGTACCCCCGCACCGAGCTGGCAAAGGACGCCAAGGTCCCGTTCGGCCCGCCGAAGACCGGCGAGTTCAGCATCGGGCACGCGGTCGCAAGCAAGGCCGAGGTCGACGCCCTGCTCAGCCAAGCCGAGGCCGCCGGAGCCACGCTTACTGACCGACCGCACGACCGTCCATGGGGAATCTACTCCGGGTATTTTCGAGATCCCGACGGACACCTCTGGGAGATCCTCTACAACCCACGATTTCTCAGCTCGCAGAAGCGCAATGAATCGTCGAGATCAGCGTCGGGCGGGTGCTCAACAGCCGCCCGGCCCTGCGCTACAACCTGAGGATGCCGTCCAGCCATAGCGCACGTCTCGTGGTCGCGCTGCTCGCCGGCGTGCTGTTGAGCGCGTGCGGGAGCACGGCTCCCGCGGATGTCTCCACGCCCACGGCACGGCCCTCCGCGATTCCTACCCCGGCGCACCCCGCGAGCCAGAGCCTGCTCGACTGGACCGAGTTCGGCCTGAATCCCCAGCGCTCGGATGTGAGTCCGCTCTCGACGGGCATCACGGCCGCCAACGTGGCTCACCTGCGGCGCGTGACCGTCGCGCTGCCCGGCACGGTGGACTCCTCGCCCATCTACGTGCACGCGGCGAGTGTCGCGGGCGCTGCACGAAACGTCGCTGTGGTGAGCACGACATACGGCAAGACGCTCGCGCTCGACGCGAACAGCGGCCGCATCCTGTGGACGTTCACGCCGCCCGGGTACAGCGCCTGGGCCGGCGGCGCCCAGATCACAACCGCCTCACCGCTACTGGACCCGGGCGGGCGCTACGTGTACGCGACCTCGCCCAACGGCCTGATCCACAAGCTCTCGCTCAGCGACGGCGGCGAAGTCCGCGCGGGCGGCTGGCCAGTCTCGGTCACGCGCGACGCCACACACGAGAAGCTCGGCGCGGCGCTCAACGTCGACGGTCCCTACCTGCTCGTCGCGACGAGCGGCTACCTCGGCGACATTCCCCCCTATCAGGGGCACGTGTTGCTGATCGACCGTACGAGCGGGCGGATTGTGAGCGTGTTCAACACGCTCTGCGCGGATCGCCGCCGGGTGATCCTCCCGAGCAGTTGTCCGGCCAGTGACTCGGCGATCCTCGCGCGTGGCGGAGGGGTGGTGGAGCCAGGTGGCGGACGCCTGCTGATCTCCACGGGCAACGGCCCCTGGAACGGGAGGACCGACTTCGGCGACAGCGTGATCGAGCTGACGCTTCCGGACCTGGGCTACCGCCAGGCGTTCACACCCACCAACCAGGAAGAACTGAACCACACCGACAGCGACCTCGGCTCGAGCGCCCCGGTCCTGCTCGGCCAGGACCGTGCGATCGTGGCCGGCAAGGACGGGATCATCCGCGTGCTCGTGCTCTCGCGCCTGGACGGCGGCCCACCGTCGGCGCCCAACCGGCTCGGCGGCGAAGTTCAGCGCCTGGCGCTGCCCGGCGGCGGCGAGCTGTTCACGGCGCCTGCCGTGTGGCGCCGGCACTCGAGCACGACCGTGTTCATCGGTGCCGAACACGCCACCGCCGCCTATGCCCTGATCCGCGGGGAGCTGCACCTGGTCTGGCAGAACAGCACTCCCGGCACGAGCCCGGTGATGGCCGGAGGGCTGCTGTACGTCTACGACCCGGCGGCCGGCGGGGTGTATGTCTACGAGCCGCGCTCTGCTCGTCCGATCGCGCGGCTCCCCGGCACGCCGGGCCACTGGAACAGCCCGATCGTCGTCGACGGCCACGTGATCGAGCCCGAGGGCGACGCCAACGAACACAAGCTCACGGGCACGCTCGAGATCTTCTCGGTGGGATGACGGGGCCGCGACGCCGACAAGCGCTCAGGCGCCGCGTGCGGCGCGGCGGATCGAGAGCGCGAGCAGCGCGAGCACCGCGAGTGGCATGACCCACCAGGCCGAGATACCTACCGCCGCGACGAGCGCCGTCAACGCGAGTGCCAGCGCCACGCCGATCGCAGTACGCCAATCGTCGCCGACGACGAACTCCCACACGGCGAGCAGGAATCCCTGCACTCGTGTCATGCGCGCACCCTCGCCCGCTCTGCGGCGTCGGTCGTCATCGGAACGCCGGGGACGGTGGGTCCTGAATTCGAGGCCCGTGCCACCGTCTTGGACATCGCGATCGCCACGATCAGTACCCCGGGGACGATCGCCAGCAGCGCCGCGTCGCCCCCGGGCCAGCTCGCACCGGCGCCCTCGGCGCCCCAGAACATCCCGAACGAGATGAGCATTACCCCCACCGCGAACTTCAGCGAGTTCTCCGGGACCCTCGCGAGCGGAGCTCTCGCCGCGGCACCCGCAGCGATGACCACGACGATGGCGAGGCCGGCGGCCGCGGCCGCCAGTGCGACACGGTGCTGGTTGGCGCCGAACGTGAGCACGATGAACGCGACCTCCAGGCCCTCCAGCAGCACCCCCTTGAAGGAGATCGTGAAGGCGTAGCCGTCAAAGCCAGAGGACTTGGCGCCGGCCCCGCGCGCGGCGGAGGCCTCTTCTTGATAGATCCGGCTCTCGTCGTGCTTGGCCTTCAATCCGCCAGCCCGCAGGATCGCCTTGCGCAGCCACTGCAAGCCAAAGATCAACAGCAGGCCGCCCACGACGACTCTCAGCACGTCGATCGGCAGCGAGGTGATTGCCGGCCCGAGCGCCGCCACGATCACCGCGAGCGCGAGTATCGCGGCGCCGACGCCGCCGATCGCCGAGGACCAGCTACGCGTACTGCCGACGGCGAGCACGATCGTCAGCGCCTCGACTGCCTCGACCGTGCAGGCGAGGAACACCGACAGGGCCAGTCCAAGCTCCGCGCCGCTCATGCTTCCGATTGTCGCTGTGGAACCGCGCGGCCGAATTGTTGTGCGGATGAGGTTTGAGTGACGCCAGCATCGCAGCCACAGCCCTCGCGGTGGCCGCAGCAATCAGCCTTCTCATTCGGTTTGCAGCACGTGGCCTGCTGGGTTGGGGCGCAGCATGGATCCATCTTCGTCTCGGGGTCGCTCAGCTCAGCCACGCGGCCAGCTCCTCTAGTGCGTCGGGGATCACGTAGTAATAGGCCCACAGTCCCTGCCGCTCAGAGTCGACGATCCCAGCCGCCCGGAGCTTCTTGAGGTGGTGGGACAGGGTCGATTGAGAGATATCGAACAGGGGCACCAGCTCACAAACACAGACCTTGCCGGCGTGCTTGCGCAGCACATCCACGAGCTGCAAGCGGATTGGGTCGCCCAAGGCCTTCGCCACCTCCGCCATCCGCAGCGCATGATCGCGATCGACGTCGGGATAGACGACCGGCTCACAACAGGGCGAACCGTTTGCGCGCTTCCGCTTCGGGGCCAGCTCCAAATCGACGCTCATCGATCTACTTATATCAATAACAATCACGGATGTCGATGTAATACGATCCGCGCCGTGGACACATCTCCGCTTGCCCGGCGCCTACTCGCCGAGCTATTGGGCTCCGCGTTCTTGGCCGCGCTCGTGATCGGCTCGGGCATCGCCGCGCAGACGCTGTCCCCGGGCGACGTCGGTCTCGAGCTGTTCGAGAACGCGGCGGCGACGGCGGCGGGGCTGTACACGATCATCTTGATGTTCGGCCCGGTGTCGGGTGGGCACTTCAACCCCGTCGTCTCGCTCGCCGACGCGACTTTCGGCGGCATCCGCTGGCGCCACGCATTCGCCTATATCCCGGCGCAGGTGGTGGGCTGCGTGCTCGGCGCAGTCGTCGCGAACGGCATGTTCTCGCTTGCCGCGATCAGCATCTCCACGCATCACCGCGCGACGGGCGCGCACCTGTTCAGTGAGGTGATCGCGACCGCGGGCCTGCTGCTCGTGATTTTCTCGCTCGCGCGCAGCAAACGCGTAAACAGCGCTCCGGCGGCGATTGGTGCATACATAGGCGCCGCCTACTTCTTCACCAGCTCCGCCAGCTTTGCGAACCCCGCGATCAGCGTGGGGCGGATGTTCTCCAACACCTTCGCCGGGATCGCGCCCGCGTCCGTGCCCGGCTACGTCGTCGCGCAACTCGTCGGGGGTGCCTGCGCGATCCTCGCGATAAGGGTGCTCTACCCGGACCTGACGCCGGACGAGGCAGCCGACGCCGTGACGCCCCACCGCGAGAGCTCACCGGCCGCGATCGGAGCCTGAGCGATGGCCGCCGTCCTGTTCGTCTGCCGACACAACGCCGGTCGCTCCCAGATGAGCCAAGCCCTGTTCGGGCGCGCCGCCGCCGGGCGCCACCACGCGCTCTCCGCCGGCACCACTCCCGCCGAGCACGTCCACCCCGAGGTGATCGCGGTCATGAACGAGCTCGGGATCGACCTGTCCGGCCAGCGGCCACAGCTCCTCACCCGCGAACTGGCCGAGCAGGCCGACATCGTCATAACCATGGGCTGCGGTGACGCCTGCCCCTACATCCCCGGCAAGCGCTACATCGACTGGAACCTGCCGGACCCGAAGGGCCGCCCGCTTGATGAGGTCCGCGCGATCCGCGATGACATCGCCCGCCGCGTCGACTTGCTGCTCGCCGGCCTATCTTGAAGGACAATGCCCTCCGCGACCTATGAACTCGTAATAGGCGACCTGCACCGTCACGGCACCCTGCGCCACGCTCATCCACACACGGGGCCCCACGAGCACGACGACGAGCATCCGCACGAAGATCATGGCGAGCACTCGCACGGTCACTCTCATGGGCTCGTGGATGAGAGCATCAAGCGCTCGCGCGAGGGGGTCCGAGCCGTCACGATTGCGCTGGGCATCCTCGCCACCACCGCTGCGGCACAGGCGCTCGCGTTCGCGCTCACCGGGAGCCTGGCGCTGCTGGCCGACCTGATCCACAACGGCGGGGACGCGCTGACCGCGGTCCCGCTCGGCATTGCATTTGCGCTGCGCTCCCCACGTGCCGAGCGCCTGGCGGGGCTGGCAGTTGTGGCAGCGATCTTCATCTCCGCGTGCGTCGCCGCGTACGAGTCGATCCTGCGCCTCGTCCACCCATCCACGCCCGGCCATCTGCTCGTCCTCGCACTCGCAGGAGCGATCGGGTTCGCCGGCAACTGGCTCGCCGCCCAGGTACGCACCCGCGCGGGGCGCCGCCTCGATAGTCCCGCACTGACCGCGGACGGCGATCACGCCCGCGTCGACGCATACGTCTCGCTCGCTGTGATCGCCAGTGCCGTCGCGATCGCCGCGGGCGCACCGATTCTCGATCCTGTCATCGGCCTGGGGATGACCGTCGTGATCCTGCGCATCACCCGTGAGAGCTGGCGTACGGTGCGCGGACGTGCACATCACTAGATCGCGGGTGCGAGGATCAGTCCTCGAGCGCCGTCGCACCGTTTAGCCCGCTGCCGATGACCCCTCATTCCCGTGCTCGACGCGGGCAGGTTTGCAGCATCATGCGCGGGGCTTGACGCTTCTCATCGCGCGGCCGGCAGAATCGTCGTGGCGCCCAGCGCGACGAGCATCGCGAACACGGCGAGGGGAGCTCCTCGGCGAGAGAAGGCCGTGAGCGACGGCTGCGTGTCCACCTGCCTTGCGGCACGCCACCAAAGGAAGGCCGAGAGCGATCCCGTCGCGGCAATGTTGGGGCCGACGTTCAGCCCCAGGAGCAGCGCGCGCGGGTGCGCAACGGACCGTGCCGAGAGCAGGACGGCGGCAGGAAGATTGTTGATCGTCACCGACGCAAGGGCGCCGATTCCCGTGGTGCCCCATCGTCCAGCGCCTCCGAGCAGCTGGGCCGGTCCATTCCAGGAGCGCGCGAGGACTCCCAACGCAACGCAGACCAAGAACAGGCTGATGAGCACGATCGGTCCGACGGCGCGCACTACCTCCCGCCATTGCAGGCGACCGCGCACGGTCTCGATTGCGGCCAAGGCCAGGCCGAGCGCGAGGATTGCAATCGCCGGATTGGGGAGCGCGACAGTGAGGACCGCTGCCACCAGCGCGCCGGGTAGCCCCAAGCCGAAAGCGTCCCAGTTGGCACGCTGGCGACGTTGACTTGCGGCGGCTCGCAATCTGCGGCGGAAGAGTACAAACAACCCCAGCGTGGTGGCCAGCGTCGCGGCGAGCGCAGGCACGATCATCTGCGCGGCAAACGCGCCTCCCGAGATCGGTTGGTGGGCGAGCACGAGCAGGTTCGTGAGGTTGGAGCCGGGAAGGTAGAGCGAGGAGGCGTTGGCCATGAAGACCGCCCCATACAGAAAGGCCTCCTCTTCGATCCCGCGCCGCCGGGCCGCATGGACGAGCACGGGCGTTAGGAACACCACGGCGGTGTCCAGGTTCAGCACGGCGGTGACGGCCGCCGTCAGCAGTAGACAGGCAGCGAGCAGTAGCGCCGGCGGCCCCGCGAGGCGCTCCACCGAGCGCCCGACCTGCTCGAACAGGCCGTCTCGGTGGGCGATCAGGCCGATCAGCAGCAGGCCGGTGACGAGCACGAAGGGGGGCCAGGCCTGTTCGGCGGCAGCGCTCAGGTGCATACGCGAAAGCCTGCCAGAGGCGCGCGCTCAGCCCAGGCCCGCGCAAGATGACGCGCGAAGCCTGTTTACTCACCGGATGGTTCTTCGACGGCTGACCGCGCTCGCGACCTGCGCGCTGCTCGCGCTGTCGATCTCCGCCGCCGCCGCCGACGCCGGCGCCCGGCCGAGCCGCCACGTCCAGCGAGCGTTCGGGCGCGCCGCCGACGAAGCCGTCGCACCGGCGCAAACCACGGTTCCGGTGACCGTGACGGTCAACCCGTACGCTCCCGGCGCGCCGGTCCCGAAGCGATTCCTCGGGCTGTCCTTCGAGGCGGCCGCGCTCGGTCAGATCGTGCAGTACTCAGAGCGCGGCGATCTGGTGGGGCTGCTGCGCTCGTTGGGGCCCGGCGTGCTGCGCTTCGGCGGGATCACCGCCGATGAGAACGTCGCCTGGACCGACGCCTCCACGCCGCGCCCGGCGTGGGCGTCGAGCACGATCGGAACGGAACAGATGAAGGCGCTCGGCGTGCTCGCCCGGCGCAGCGGCTGGCACGTCCTGCTGACGGTCGGCCTGGCCCACTACGAACCGGTCAGCGCCGCGCGTGAGGTGGCGGCCGCCCATCGCGCGCTAGGACCGTATCTCGCCGCGGTGGAGATCGGCAACGAGCCGAACGCCTACGGGAGCCACGGCTTCCGGCAGCTCCCCTGGATCGCGCAAGGCTACGAGGAAGAAGTCTCGAGCTATCGCGAAGCGATCGAGGCCCTCACGCCGGGGGTGCCGATCGCCGGTCCCGACGTCTCCGGCTCGGGCGTCTTCCCGGAATGGGGCGAGGAGGAGGCGCTCTCGCAGAAGCCCGCGCTGCTTACCGGGCACCACTATCCGCTCGGGTGCGCGCAGACGCCCCCGCCTTCGATCGAAGGGCTGCTGAGCCCCGTCACCCGCGAACGCGCGGCGCAATCGCTCGAGACCTACATGTCGGTGGCGAGCGCGTACAACATTCCCTTCCGTCTCGACGAGGCCAACTCCGTCTCCTGCGGGGGAGTGGCGGGGATCAGCAACACGTTTGCCTCGACGCTGTGGGCGACCGCATACATCACGCAGGCGATGGCGGCGGGGACGGTGGGCATCAACCTGCAGGGCAACCCGACCAACTGCGCCGGCTACACGCCCCTGTGCGCCCCCGATCAGGCGGCGATCGCGAGCGGAAGCCTTCGCGCCGAGCCGGATTGGTACGCGCTGCTGCTGACCAGCTCGCTTGTCGGCGACCGCCCGCTGCCGACGGTGATCGGCGAAGGCTCGCCCAACCTCGTGGCAGCGTCGTTCTCAGGTCCTGGAGGCACGCTTAAGGTGGTGCTCGTGGACGACGAACCAGCGGGTGCGAGCCCGCTTGCCGTGCGGCTGAACGTGGGCCCCGGTCTGGGCTCGGGACGGGTGTTGCGTCTCACCGCGCCCGCGCAGAGCGCCACCGGCGGCGTGCTGCTCGGTGGCCGCGCCGTCACGGCCAACGGCTCCTGGAGCAATCTCACGCCGATCGAAATCGTTGCGGCGAGCACGGGGACCGTGACGCTAGAGCTCGCGCCCGACAGCGCCGCGCTCGTCACCGTGAGCCCGCCGGTGATCGCGTCGCGCGCGCACCGGACACCTCGGCGATAGCCGACCGGATCGCGGGCTGGCTCAGTCGCCGGTAGCCGAGAAGTGCTCGGGGTCGACCGGCCCGAGGACGCCGCCGACGAGCTTCTCGGGTCCGGGGTAGGAGCGCAGGACGGCGATCAGCTGGGATGGGTTGGTGACGTCCACCGCGCCGCCCGGATAGGCGGTGGTCTCGTGGTTGCTGACGCCGGCCGGCGCGCTGTAGGCGCCGGCCGCGTTCAGCTGAGCCTGTTCGGCGAAGGTCCGGTAGCCGCTCGTGACCGTCCCGGTCCAACCGTGCAGATGGGCCCATTCGAGGACCGGGACGATCCAGTCGGCGATCGGCTTCGAGCGCGGATTCCAGACCGTGTCGGGCGTTTGCGCTCCCGCGACGGGGCCGCCCGAGCTCGCTGGGGTGTCTTCGAAGGATGCAGCCGATTCCCCGGAGGGCAACACGATCCCGGCCTTGCGCGCGGCCGCGATCTCACGCCGGATTTCCGCATCCGAGGGGGCCCCCGCCGCGATGTGCAACTTGCCTTCGGCGACGATTGCGTCAGACGAAGCGTCGATCTTCGCGACGACGACGCTATGGCGCTTGGCGGCCGCAGGACTCACCGGTGCGGGACTCGCAGAGGCCGGACCCGACTTTGCAACGGCTTTGACCTTGGCTACTTTCGGGACCGTTCTGGTTGGGGCCGCGGCCTGACCGCAGCTCGCCGCGCCGCAGGACCCGATCAGTAGGAGCAAGGCGACGGACCGCCTCGGCATTGTCATCGAGGCAGTCTTCCAGACCCGGCGGGACGTAGGCTGCGGTGATGGCAGATCCGCTCAGCCGCGAGGCGGCCGTGCCCAGACGGACGACGCTCGTCTCGATCGCCGCGGCCGGTCTGCTCGTGATCCTCAAGCTGGGAGCGGGATTGCTGGCCGGCAGCCTGGGGTTGATCTCGGCCGGGGTCGAGTCAAGCGGCGACGTCGTCGCCGCGACGCTGACCTTCTTCGCCGTCCGCCTCGGCCGCCAACCGGCGGACCCCGAGCACCCCTACGGCCACCGTCGCGCCGAGAACCTCGGCGCGCTGGGCGAGGCCGCGATCCTGCTCGCCGGCGGCGCGATTGTCGCGGTCGGCGCGATCAAACACCTGCTCAGCACCGAAAGCACGCCCGACACAGGCTGGTACGTGTTCGCGGTGATCGCGGTCGCGCTGGTCGTGGACCTCGCCCGCACCATCGTCTCGCTGCGCGCCGCACGGCGCTACTCCAGTCCCGCTCTGCGCGCGAACGCGTTTCACTTCGCCGGGGATATGGCCGGCTCCGTGGTGGTGCTCGTCGGCCTGCTGCTCGTGCGCGACGGCTTTGCCCAGGGCGATGCGGTCGCCGCGCTGGTGATCGCGACGATCGTGCTCGCCACCGGCTCACGGTTGATCACCGAGAACGCGAACGTGCTGATGGACCGCACCCCGGCCGAGGCCAGGGAGGCGGCCGAGCGGGCGATCGACCGCCTGGAGGGAGACATCGAGCTGCTGCGCCTGCGCCTGCGCGAGTCGGCCGGGCGCTACTTCGCGGACGTCGTCGTCGCGGTGGCGCCCGGGCAGGCGGTGATCGAGGGCCATGAGACGGCGAACCTGATCGAGGCGGCGATCGAGCGCGCGCTGCCCGGCTCGGACGTCGTCGTTCACGTCGAGCCGCGCCGCAGGGGCCTCGATCTGCGCGACCGCGTGCTGGCGATCGCGCTGGCCGAGCCGCTGGTCAGGGAGACGCACGACATCACGATCTTCGAGCAGGCCGGGGCGGTCAGCGTCGCCCTGCACCTCAAGTTCCCGGCCGATCTCGACCTGCAGGCGGCGCACGCAGTCGCCGAGCGTGTCGAGCGGGCGATTCGTGCGAGGCCCGGCGTGGCCGACGTGCAAACCCATCTCGAGCCGCTCGAGCTGCCCCTCGTCGCCCGCCCGGCCGACGATCGCGCCGACCGGCACGCCGCGGCGGAGATTCGGCGCCTGGTGCGCGAGCGAACCGGGATCGAGCCGCGCTCGGCACGGCTGCTCTCCACGAAAACCGGCCGCGTCGTGTTTCTCACGGTCGAGGTGGGCGCGGACGCCTCGTTGGTCGACGCCCATCAACTGGCGAGCGAGCTCGAGGAGCAACTGCGCCGGCAGATTCCGGATATCTTCGACGTCGTCGTTCACACCGAGCCTTAGCTCACCGGATCTTCGAACGTTCACACCGAGCCTTAGACTGACGAGCTTCCCCCGAGGAGGGTGCGTTGCACGTCGCTTCCGATCGCGCCCCGGCGCAAAGTCCCGAGTCACAGACCACGGACCAGCCCAATCTGAGGCTGGTGTTCGGCGGCCTGCTGCTGGTGATGCTGCTCGCGGCGCTCGATCAGACGATCGTCGCGACGGCGCTACCGACGATCGTCGGCGACCTCGGCGGCCTCGACCACATCTCCTGGGTCGTCACCGCCTACCTGCTCGCGCAGACGGCCGTCACCCCGCTGTACGGGAAGCTCGGGGATATGTACGGGCGCAAGGTCGTCCTGCAGGCCGGCCTGATCGTGTTCTTGATCGGCTCGGCGCTCTGCGGTCAGAGCCAGAGCCTCGACGAGCTGATCGCCTTCCGCGCGCTGCAGGGACTCGGCGGCGGCGGTCTGATGGTCAGCGCCCAGGCCGCGATCGGCGATGTCGTGCCGCCGCGCGAGCGCGGCCGCTACACGGGCCTGTTCGGCGCCGTGTTCGGTCTGGCCTCGATCGCCGGGCCGCTGCTCGGCGGGTTCCTGACCAGCGACTTCAGCTGGCGCTGGATCTTCTATGTCAACCTGCCCCTGGGAATCGTCGCCTTCTTCGTGCTGGCGGCGACGCTGCCCTCGGTCACCGAGCGCGTGCACCACGTGGTCGACTATCTCGGCACCGCCCTGCTCGCCGCCGGCCTGACCGCGATCGTGCTGGCGGCCTCGCTGGGGGGAAACTCCTACGCCTGGGGTTCGTCGTTCATCGTCGGCCTCGGCGTCGCCGGCGTGCTCCTGCTCGCCGCGTTCGGGTTCGTCGAGCGTCGCGCCGCTGAGCCGGTACTGCCGCCGCGACTGCTCTCGAACCGC
>Ga0302326_10027204_pt1 | contig 11537 bp, 10 predicted proteins | sample Palsa_T0_3_FD_202264 | JGI IMG/M metagenome (GOLD analysis project Ga0302326, IMG submission 202264) | Peat permafrost microbial communities from Stordalen Mire near Abisko, Sweden - Palsa_T0_3 | ecosystem: Environmental > Terrestrial > Soil > Palsa > Peat permafrost | place: Sweden: Abisko...
CACCATCTTCGCATGGGCCGTGTCCAATCCTACCCATCGAATCAGGGCGCCCTCGACGTCACTGTGTTCCAACTTTTTCATTACAGTTCTTCCGCGCCCGGAAGGCGCCAAATGCTAGTCGCTCATTTCTTCAGGAGATGCGGCTTTGGCCGAGCTCGAATGAACGGCGGCGCTATAACTTTCCTCCAATGCCCATCGCACCAGCATTGCAGCATCCAATCCCGAGGCTGCGATCGTCCGAGATAGGATTCTGCCGCTTGACCGGCTTTCGCCGGAACAACGATTCGGTGGTATCAGCGCGGCTACCAACGAGCTTCGCGTCTTGGGGGGTTTCCCTTGGAGGCTGAGGATAGGCAACACGTCGGAGTCGTAATAGCCCCCAGAACCGCGCCCCGCCAAGAGCCGCGCCTGGTCAAATTGCCCTAAACAGGGCGCTTGATTCCGGGTTCTCGATTTGTCAGCGAACATATGTTCAAGGGCATCCTGTTTGGGTCTGAATACGCCTCCCCTAGATTGCCTCGCCGCAATTTAATTCGGCGGCCTCCTGCGCCCCGGTCGCCTGTAGCAGACGAACGTCCTCTCCCAAGAGCGAGAACGCGTGCATGGCGCTTAATGGGGGAGAGTAAATATGCAGCGTCACCAGATCTTGATCATGGGGTTGAAGATTGGAGACCTGGTGCGTGTCGGAGTCCTGAGTCGCAACGATCGCACCCTCGGCCTGATCCAATGTATGCAGCGGATAGACCTGCCCACAGGGCCCAAAACCGTAGACTGTTTCGCTGCAAATTCCCGTCATCACCTTGAAGGCGCATGAGGAACCGGCATGGTCGTGGATCGGACTGCGCTGTCCGCTTCTCCAGCAGATCACCAGCAGGTCATACCACTTTCCACGCGACACGAGGTTGCGACGGTAATGTTCGGCGTCGAAATGCATCCACTCCCGCAGGTCGCGCAAGGAGACCCTGGAATCGCGCAACCTAGTACGTAATTCATCGAGAGGAGCGCGTTCCGTCAGATTGTCCAGGTAGCGGACGATTGGTTCCAACGCAGGCGGCAGAACGGGCGAGGTCATGGTGAAATCCTTGATTCAGGGCTGAATCCATCGTGTCCCGGTGCCGATCGGGCTTTGGCGGCCTCGGCGGCGAGCCCTTTCCCCTGGGACATTTCGCGCACGGCGGCAAACGATACGACCGATACCACCACCCAAAGGATCACGGCCTGCGCGAGCGGCCGCCACCCGACGCTCTTCAAAGCCTCCCGGTTGAGGGCCGCTCCGACCAGAAATAGGGTCACGGCCAGCCCAGCCTTAGCCGCGCCCACCAAGACATGTGCTGTGCCTTCGCTTCCCGGAATGAATGTTGCCGCGGCGGATGCAGCCAGAAACCCAAACACGAACCATGGCACAGTAGTCCGACCTGGCGTCCTCTTCAGGAGCGCGGCGCCTGCCGCCAACGGGATGATCCACAGTGCCCGCGCGAGCTTTACCGCCACAGCCACCGTAAGGGCCGCTTGGCCATAGTGGGCGGCGGCGCCAGCCACTGAGCTGGTATCGTGGATTGCCATCGCCGCCCACAGGCCGAAGTCCGAAGGATTCATGCCGGCCCAGACTCCAATCGCCGGGAAAACGAAAAGGGCGACGGCATTCAGCAAGAAGATGGTAACGAGCGAGACGGACATCTGCCGTTCGCCGGCGCCCAGCACAGGGCCCATGACGGCGATGGCGCTCCCGCCGCAGATGGCTGTGCCCGCGGAAATAAGTTGGCCTGTGACTTGGTCGACCTTGAGCCAGCGGGCGAGCAGCCAACCGAGTCCAAGAGTGAACAAGAGCGACACCGCCGTGGCCCCCACGCCCTTTTCGCCGGCGCTCAGCACGACTCCGATCTTGAGGCCAAATCCCAATCCGACCACCGAGGCCTGCAAAAGGTACTTCTGCACCTTTGCGGTGAGCTTTGGCTGCGAATTGCCTACCGTGAGGGCGAAGGCGATTCCCGCCAGTAGCGCCAGGGCTGGATTGGACCAAAGAAAAGCACATGATGCTGCCACTGCCCAAAGCAGCCAGCCATAGATCTGGGGCGCCGCGATCGGTAAGCGGCGGGATCCTGTCCCAATCGATCTTACTTCAGCCGATTGTACCTGCATCTTCCGCGACGTTCAGATTCGCGGTAGCTATGCTCAAATGTTCAGTTTGGTACTTTTGCACCATACCTGCCTGCCCACGCTCGGCACAGGCACTGACGCCTATTTTCAAATGCTGTAGGCGTTGTTTTCGTCGCGCTCCGTCGCCTGGGCTGCCTTGGACGCCGAGATGCGATGCAGGCGCGCAATGAGTTCGTACCTGTTCGCTATACCGAGTTTGCGCATAGCGTTCTTGAGTTGGTTGCGAACGGTGAGCGGTGAACGGCAGAGTTGGGCTGCGGCGATTTTTGTCGGAAGTCCGCTGCCAACGAGCTCCACGACGCGTTGTTCAGCCGGACTCAGATTCTTGCGACGCCAGGTCGCGGGGAGCTCAATCGATGGATGCTTTGGGGCCTTGCTCACGGAGCCACCAACTGCGGATCGGCACCAACCAGGCCGCTCTGCAAATCTGGAGGGATGTGACCGACGTCACCCACGCCAAGCACTCTGAAAGTCCCGTGCGGGGTCACCTGGATGACTGTAAGGCTGGCATTGCCCACGGTGAATCCAGTCCATGCCTTTGTGTCCACACCAAGCGCCTTCATCACCAAATACCTGATCACGTTCCCGTGACAGACGAGGATGTCGTTCTCGTCGGATCCCTTGGCTGGCACAAAGTAGGTGGCAAAGGCCTCGTTCAGCTGCGCTTCGGCAGCATCGAGTTCCGCCACTGGGACACCCCTCATAGCGTCCTCACGCGAGGTGCGCGGCAAGCATTCGCATAGAAGGGTCGTCGTCTGAAATGGAACATCTGGCAATGACTGATGGATCACCATTGCAGTCTGTTTGGCCCGCAAAAGTGTGCTCGAAACTAAAGAATTGAAAGTCACCGGCATGCCCCTAAGGCGAGCTGCGATAAGCCGCGCCTGTGCCAGGCCCAATGCCGACAATGCATCGCTGGTGGTCTCGTCACCACTCTCCACACGGTCATAGGCGCCGTGACGGACCAGATAGATCGTGCGGGTGTGCAAAGGCTCGCTCGACCCGGAGGGGGCATCGGCGGCCGCCATTGTTGGGCCCACCGAAACGAACGCCGCGCATGCAAATGCCAGTGTGGCGAGGAGGTGCTTCATTTGATCTAGGAAAACCTAACTACGCAGAACTGTCGTGACCAAGACCTCGGATTGGTCTATTTATACCACACGCCGAGCTTGAATGGGGCCGGGCCGCTCTTTAGAAGCTCCTGCGCGTCTGCGCGCAAATGCGCCAGCGGATCATCTGGCCTTTTTCAGCAGTTTTGAAACCAGATCGCGAAAACGTGCTAATGCCGGAGAGTCGTTGTCCCTCCGCCAGACCATGAATGCGGGCAGAATGGGCGTCCGAAGGATCGGCTGGTAGACGACATTGTCTCTGTGGAGTCCCTGAAGCGATGCAGGCACAATCGATATTCCAAAGCCGAGGTGGACGAGCCAGATCGCGGCCTGTAACTGATTCGCTTCCACCTTCCGTTTTGGCGCAAAACCCGCCCTGAGACATAGCGTGCGCGTCGTCTCGTTGAGGCCCATCGATCCCCGGTCGGGCACCATGACAAAAGTCTCCTCTTTGAGGGAACGCGCCGCCACAAGCCCCTTTCCGGCGAGCCAGTGGTTCCTTGGGAGGGCGACCATGAGCGTGTCCTGCCACACCTTTCGAGCGTCCAATTCCTCATCCTTGAAAGCAGCCCGCAGAAAGCCGACGTCAATGCGTCGCTCTCGAAGCGCCTCGTAAATGGCGTCGGGAATGAGGTCGTTGAGCTTCAGGTCGACTTCAGGGCAATCCTCTCGAAAAGCCGTCATGATTCCGGAAAACCTCTCGTTTGTCATGGAGGTCAGATACCCGACTGTGAGCGACCCCACCCTCCCTATGTCCGCGTCCTTTGCCCTCTGCGCCGCGCGTCGGCCCTGTGCGAGAATCTTCCGGGCCTCATCGAGATAAACCCTGCCGGCATGGGTGAGTTCGACCCGGCGGCTGTTCCTATTGAAGAGCTGCAGGCCCAGTTCCTCTTCGAGTTTCCTAATCTGCTGACTCAAGGGCGACTGGGCCATGTGGAGCCTCGCCGCTGCGCGGCGGAAATTGAGCTCTTCAGCCACGGCGATGAAGTAGTTTAGGCGCGGGAAGTCCACGTTTCCATCGAGAGGTTAAACATCTCGCTGGGTCAACTAAAACGGGATTCTCAAGCATGCTTAATTTCAATAGAATGGTCGTTTGACGACCCGGACGCCCCAAGACCTCGATGGACGAAGCCTTACCATGGCTACCTTGGGCCGGATTGTATCCGATGAAAGCCCCGTCCAGCTGTCAGGAATGGCGCGAGAAAGAGTCCGGGCCTCGCGGGAGGTGGTCGAGCGCCTGCTGAACGAAGGCGGCACTTATTACGGCATCAATACCGGATTCGGCGCCCTGGCCAATAAGCGCATTTCGGATGCCGACCTGGATAAGCTCCAGGAGAACCTAATCCTAAGCCATGCAGTCGGCGTCGGGGACGAGGTGCCGCAGGAAATTGTGCGGCTGATGATGCTCTTAAAAATAAATGGCCTCGCTGTCGGCCTTTCGGGCGTGAGGCCGGAGCTCGTCGAATTCCACATCCGACTTTACAACGAGCGTGTCACTCCGATCGTATTCACCCAGGGCTCCCTCGGGGCCTCGGGAGACCTGGCCCCTTTGGCCCACCTGACGCTGCCTATGCTGGGATTGGGCAAAGCCCATTGGGAGGGCAACAAATGGGACGCCAGCGAGGTTTTAAAGAAACTCGGACTTCCTCCGCTCCGGCTCAAATCCAAGGAAGGGCTGGCCCTAATAAACGGCACTCAGTTCATGTCTGCGTATGCGGTTCACGCGCTGCTGCGCATCCAGGCGCTATTGAAAACTGCCGACATCGCAGCGGCGATGACGCTAGAGGCGAGCCGGGGAAGTGCGGCGCCCTTTGATGAACGAATCCATCTTGCGCGGCCACATGCGGGCCAGGGAGACACCGCCAAGAATCTAAGGAAGCTCCTTGCGGCTTCAGAAATTCTTCCCTCCCACCGCAACTGTCCGAAAGTTCAGGATCCCTACTCCATTCGGTGCGTCCCGCAGGTTCACGGTGCAGTGCGGGACGCAGTTGCCCATGCTCGCCGGACGGTCGAGATCGAGATCAACTCTGCAACCGACAATCCGCTCGTTTTCCCCGAGGGAGACATCGTGAGTGGAGGCAACTTCCATGGGGAGCCCCTCGCCTTCGTCATGGACTATCTTGCGATCGCCACCGCGGAGCTCGCGACAATCTCGGAGCGCAGGCTATATCTACTCCTTGGGGGTGATACGATCGGGGACCTGAAGCTTCCCAAGCTCCTCATGAAGGACACGGGACTAAACTCGGGCTTCATGCTTCCCCAGTACACGGCGGCCGCGCTCGTCTCAGAGAACAAGATCTTAGCCCATCCGGCATCGGTGGATTCCATTCCAAGCTCCCTTGGGCAGGAGGACCACGTGTCAATGGGCGCAATCAGTGCGACGAAGCTCCTACAGGTGGTGAAAAACTCGGAGACTGCCCTTGCGATTGAGATCATGAGCGCCGCCCAGGCTCTCGATTTCATTCATCCACTAAAGAGCGGCCCGGCTGTCGAGGCCGTGCATCGAGAGGTGCGGGCTAGGATCCCATTTGCGGAATCTGACCGCCTATTTCACGACGACATCCAGGCGGCCCTTGAACTCGTCCATTCCGGCCGGCTCACAAAGGCCGCCGAACGCGAAGCCGGCCCCCTTGATTGAATTTACCATGAAACGAACTGCGCGCGTCATCCGCGCTCCCCGCGGCAACAAGCTCACCTGCAAGAACTGGATTGCCGAGGCGGCGATGCGGATGCTCATGAACAACCTCGATCCGGAGGTTGCTGAGAAGCCCGACGAACTTGTCGTCTACGGCGGCCGGGGAAAGGCGGCTCGCAACTGGCTGTGCTTTGACGCGATCATAGCCGCGCTCAAAAAGCTCAATATTGACGAGACCCTGCTTGTGCAATCAGGCAAGCCAGTGGGCGTGGTTAAGACGCATCCCGATGCACCGCGGGTTCTCATTGCCAACAGCAACCTGGTTCCCAAATGGGCCACGCAGGAGACATTTGACGACCTGGAACGGCGCGGACTCATCATGTTTGGCCAGATGACCGCGGGCTCGTGGATCTACATTGGTACCCAGGGCATCCTCCAGGGCTCCTATGAAACGTTTGCCGAGGTGGGAAGGCAGCATTTCGGCGGGACGCTGGCTGGACGGATCTGCGTCACTGCGGGCTGCGGCGGGATGGGAGGCGCGCAGCCGCTGGCGATCACAATGGCCGGCGGAACCTGCATCATAGCCGATGTGGACAACGAAAAGCTTAAGAAGCGGGTTCATGACCGGTATCTGGACGAGATTGCGACCTCGGCCAACGATGCCATCGACCGGGCCATTCGATACGCAGACGCGAGGCGGCCCCGCAGCATCGGGGTGGCCGTCAATGCCGTGAACCTCCTGGAGCGCCTTATCGCAAGGGAGATTATTCCCGCAGTCCTGACGGATCAGACGAGTGCCCACGACCCGCTGCACGGCTATGTTCCGGTCAACATGCTCCTTCGGACTGCTGAGCAACTTCGGGTCACCAACCCCGGGAAGTACCTGTCACAGAGTCTGGCGACGATTAAGCGCCATGTCCATGCGATGGTCGCCCTGAAGGAGCGCGGCGCAGTGGTCTTCGACTACGGGAACAACCTAAGGCAGCATGCCCATGACCAAGGACTTTCGGATGCATTCTCGTTTCCGGGCTTTGTTCCTGCCTACATCCGGCCGCAATTCTGCCTCGGCCGAGGGCCATTTCGGTGGGTGGCGCTCTCAGGCGACCCCGCGGACATAGCCACGACCGACAAGGCGTTGGTCGACCTGTTCCCAAAGGACAAGAGGCTGCATTGCTGGCTCAAGATGGCGGGAGAGCGCGTTGCGTTTCAGGGATTGCCAGCGCGAATCTGCTGGCTCGGCCTGGGAGAGAGGCACCTTGCGGGCCTCCTCTTTAACGAAATGGTCGCGGACGGGCGCCTGAAGGCGCCCATTGTCATTGGTCGGGACCACCTGGACTGCGGCTCCGTTGCCAGCCCTAACCGGGAAACAGAGGCAATGATGGATGGCTCCGATGCGATCAGCGACTGGCCGATTCTGAATGCACTTGTGAACACGGCCAGCGGGGCGTCATGGGTCAGCTTTCACCATGGTGGGGGCGTAGGGATAGGCTTCAGCCAGCACGCGGGCCAGGTGATCGTAGCCGATGGCACTGCGGATGCCGCGAGGCGGTTAGAGCGTGTGCTGACGAATGACCCCAAGATGGGAATCTTCAGGCATGCCGACGCCGGTTACAAGGAAGCTCTTGACTGCGCCGATCGCAATGGAGTGACGATTCCAATGCGAAAGATGGCTGCCAGTGCGTGATGCCAACTGGGATTATCAACACTGTACCCGCGATTTGGTCCGGGAATGAACACGGGCGGTTCGCCTCGACGATAATAACCGATGATCCCAAGGACTGCGCGGTCGCCTTGCTCGGGATTCCAGACGATACCGGCGTGTGTATGAACAAGGGGCGTCCTGGAGCCGCAAAAGGGCCCTTTTCGTTCCGCGAAGCCCTCTCAAAGCTTGGCGCGGCAGAACCAGCTTTTTTCTCGTGGCCAAGAATTTTCGACGCAGGCGACATTCTCGTCGGCAAGACGCTTGTGGATACCCATTCGCGTGTAACGGAAGCCACTTTGGCGCTCCTTGACCTTGGCTTGTTCCCCATGGCGGTAGGTGGCGGCCACGACCTCACTTTTCCCTTTGTCCGGGCAGTGGCACAGAAATCTGGCACTTTGGACGGGGTCTACTTTGACGCGCACCTCGATGTCCGTGAAACCGAGGGCTCAGGAATGGCCTTTCGCAGGCTGATCGAGGAGTGCGGCGTATCGTCGCTTTACCTGCATGGATTTCGTCCGCTTTCAAATTCTCGGGAGCACTACAACTGGTTCAAGGCAAACGGCGGCCACCTTCAGTCCAGCCTGACACAGCCCATGTTGCCGCGCCATGCCCGCAACCTATTCGCGAGCTTTGACCTCGATGTAATCGACATGGCTCATGCCCCGGGTGTCAGCGCGCCGAATCCGTCCGGCTGGACGCCCAGGGAAGCGGAACGCTGGGTCTTCGAATGCGGTGCGGATCCACGGATGCGATGCTTCGATATAATGGAGCTTTGCCCTGATCGTGACGAGGGCGGCCGCACAGCGCGCCTTGCGGCCCACCTTTTTCTCACCTTTCTGTCAGGCTTCGCCAGCCGCACGTGACTCTGCTCATCCGCAACGCCCGCATCCTGACCCTTGCCGCAGGCGCGCGTCCGCGGCGGGGCAAGGAGATGGGCGTCCTTGCAATTATCCCCGACGGCGACGTGCTGGTCGAAGGCGACAGGATAGCCGCGGTGGGACCCAAGGTGGAAGCGCCTCCCGGGACTGACGTCATTGACGCAAATGGCCGAGTGCTCATGCCGGGGTTCGTGGATTGCCACACCCACGCCTGCTGGGCAGGCGATCGGCTGGACGAGTGGGAGCAGAAGCTCAAAGGCGTGCCATATCTTGAGATTCTAAAGGGCGGCGGCGGGATCCATTCGACTGTGCGAGCGGTCCGCGAAACGACCAAGAAACAGCTGGCCGCCGGACTCAGGGAGCGGCTGAACCAGATGCTCCGCGATGGAACGACAACCGTGGAGGTAAAGAGCGGCTATGGACTCACCACCGAGGCCGAGTTGAAGATGCTTAGGGCCATCGTTCGCGCCGGCCAGGACTGGCCCGGCACAGTGGTACCTACCGCGCTCCTTGGGCATGCATTCGAAGGGGACCTGGACGATTACGCGAGGATGGTCGTAAAAGAGATGCTGCCCGGGGTTTCGAGGGAATTTCCTGATATCGCCGTGGATGCTTTTGTCGAGGAAGGCGCCTGGACGCGTGAAGCCTGTGTTCGCCTCTTTGAAAAGGCCTCGAAGCGCCACCCCCTCAGGGTCCATGCCGACCAGTTCAACTCCTTGGGCATGATCCCGGAGGCCCTCCGGCTTCACGCGCGCAGCGTGGATCACCTCGAGGCGTCGACCATGGCGGACCTCATCGCCCTGGCCGGTTCCCAGACATGCGCCGTGGTCCTCCCCTGCACAGGCTTCCAAACCGACGGGCGTTATGCCCGGGCAGGCTTCCTGGTGGATCAAGGCGGAGCCGTAGCCCTGGCGACAAACTACAATCCTGGAACCGCCCCAACGCATTCGATGCCATTCGCTATAGCGTTAGCCGCTCGTTTCTGCGGCCTCACGCCGGCCGGGGCCATCACTGCATGCACAGTTAACGCTGCCTCAGTGTTGGGCCTGAAGGACCGGGGCACAATCGAACCTGGACAGCGTGCCGACCTGATCCTCCTCTGTCACACGGACGAGCGGATGCTGGCCTATGAATTCGGGAGCAATCCCGTTGACACGGTCGTTTGCGGTGGCCGAGTGCAGAGCTGACGAACTTCATCCCATCCATGCAACCTTACGGTTTGGTGATTCACGGCGGCGCAGGAACAATTCTTCGCAAGAACATGCCCCTTGAGCTAGAAAACGGCTATCGGGCCAAACTCAAGGAAGCCCTGGATGCCGGATACGCCGTCCTCGAATCCGGAAAGCCCGCTCCGGACGCGGTTGTTGCGGCAGTTACGGTCTTGGAGGATTCGCCGCTATTCAATGCCGGGCACGGCGCTGTCCTCAACGCCGAGGGTCGATGTGAATCGGATGCCGCAATCATGGACGGACGCACGCTCACTGCCGGCGCAGTTGCTGGCCTTCAGCACGTCAGGAATCCAATCATGCTTGCCCGGTCCGTAATGGAAAGATCGCCCCATGTCATGCTCGTGGGCGAAGGCGCCGAGAAATTTGCAAGAGAGGAAGGCTTCGAGACTTTGCGGAATTCTTATTTCCGGACAGACCGCCGGCAGAAGGAATTGGAAATTGCAAAGAGGCTCGAAGAAACAGACCCAGGCGCACTGGTCTCGCAAGGCCTTCAGGAGCAATTCCATGAAGGAGATACTGGCTCGCCCGATTCCACTCGCTCGGAATCCAAATTTGGAACGGTCGGATGCGCAGCTCTCGATAGGAATGGCAATCTGGCCGCAGGGACTTCCACCGGCGGCCTGACCAACAAAAAATACGGCCGAGTAGGAGATTCGCCCATTATTGGGGCTGGCACCTATGCGGACAACGCCACGTGCGCGGTATCCTGCACAGGCGCCGGGGAATTTTTCATTCGGATAGTTGCCGCTCATGATGTCGCGTCCCAAATCAGATACTGTGGCAGGAAGCTCGCTAACGCGGCCGATTTGACCCTCGCCAAGATCCGCATGATTGGCGGTTCCGGCGGGCTGGTTGCAATCGATAAGGAGGGCAATTTCGCACTGCCGTTCAACACGCCGGGAATGTACCGAGCGGCCAGGATTTCGAATGGAAACGAAATAGTGGAGCTCTATGGAAACGGCTGAACGTTTCTCTGGCGTGGCAAGTTAACCGGCCGAAAGAAAAGATGAATTATAGCCGCCGCAACTTCATCCGCCTGTCCGGGCTCGCCGCGCTAGGCGGCGCTGCGATGCCGCAGCGTCTTTTGTCCGCAGAGTCGGGCGAATTGGTGCTTCCCTTTGGCAATGGCGAGCGGGAACTCATCGCCTACCCCGAGAAAAGGCGCCTCATCCGGTTGACCGCGCGACCTCCACAACTTGAAACGCCATTTAAGGTTTTCAACGAAGGGCTCATTACCCCCAACGATGCCTTTTTTGTCCGGTACCATCTTGCAGGTATTCCGACTTCCATCGATCCGGACGCTTTCCGGCTTAGAGTAAAGGGTAAGGTTTCGAGGCCGCTTGAGCTGAGTCTGACGGAGCTGAAGCGCCTGGCCGAACCAATCGAGGTCGTGGCGGTGAACCAATGCTCCGGGAATAGCCGCGGCTTTATGAAGCCCCGGGTTGGCGGTGGTCAGCTTGGGAACGGAGCCATGGGTAACGCGCGCTGGACCGGTATTCCATTGCGGGCGATCCTGGAAAAGGCAGCGGTGCTGCCGGGAGCCCAGCAGGTGACGTTTGAGGGCCTTGACCGACCCATTCTTCCTGCTACCCCCGAATTCATCAAGGCGCTCGCTTTGGACCATGCCGGCGATGGGGAAGTGATGGTGGCCTATGCGATGAACGGCACCGACCTGCCCTTCCTTAATGGGTACCCGCTGCGTCTGGTCGTACCGGGATACTTTGGTACCTATTGGGTCAAGCATCTGAGTGACATCACGGTCGTCGATTCGGTCTTCGACGGCTATTGGATGGCAACTGCCTACCGCGTGCCGGATACGGTAGATCA
>Ga0302326_10027205_pt1 | contig 11537 bp, 13 predicted proteins | sample Palsa_T0_3_FD_202264 | JGI IMG/M metagenome (GOLD analysis project Ga0302326, IMG submission 202264) | Peat permafrost microbial communities from Stordalen Mire near Abisko, Sweden - Palsa_T0_3 | ecosystem: Environmental > Terrestrial > Soil > Palsa > Peat permafrost | place: Sweden: Abisko...
CGCCCGAGACGATGAGGGCCCTCACGGAGTATGACTGGCCCGGCAATGTTCGCGAACTCCAGAATTTCATCGAGCGCGCAGTCATCTTGTCGCCAGGCTCCGAACTTCGCGCGCCTCTGGAGGATCTTGATTGGTCGAAACAGATCGCTCATACCCAGCCCGAGACCCTGGCGAGGGCCGAGTTTGGGCACATTCTGAAAGCTCTGAAGGAATGCGGCTGGGTCGTGGGAGGCCCGATGGGCGCGGCGAGTAGACTCGGACTCAAACGCACGACTCTCATCGGAAAGATGCGGAAAATGGGAATCTTCCGTTCAAAGGAGGCAGTTCTTTCGCCTCTTCCCCCGGGCCTCGCGTAACCGTTGGGCTGGCGACCGCCCGCGAGCATCTTGCTTCCAAGCTATTCAGACTCTAGTCGGGTTCTGTTGGGTTTACAGGTTTCTGATGCAAAGCGGGCCGACCTCTGCCCGAGCGGCAGAGTCGGCCTGTTTTGGGTCAATACTGGACCTTAAATGGACTATCGTTGGACCATGAATTCTGAATTAGCGTGCTTGTACCGAAATCAAACCGCCAGCAATTCGCTGATCAGCCTAGCGTTGGTGCAGAGTCACGCAACCGCTCACAATCGCACACGGCCTTCACACGGCAGAGTTCTCAATTTTTATTTCTGGAACTGAGCTGAGAATCTACGGCGAATGCATTTCTCCCAACTGGCGGACCTTGAGGTGCACTGTACCCTGACGTCTGGTCCACAACTGGCACACCGAATTGTCAAACAATGGCGCGAAAAACGCGGCACCATCTAGCGGGAATGCCGGGGCGCGGCGATTGAGAACCAGGCTTCTTCATCCAGGTCATCGCAACGGGTATGGTTTGAAAAGTCGAAAACCACACATCAGGGTGCGTGGAGCTTCCGTGCCATAGAATCGTTATTGTGCGCAAGGCTGACTGAATCCTACTTCAGGCAGAGTTGATGGCGAGTCTAGCCGGTCACGCTACCCCGTTCCTCTCTCCTTCTGGGTCTTGCGGAGTATGCGAACACTCGTCGAGCTTCCCACATGTACCTCGGTGGCCATATCTAGGAACATTCCGTGTTCCACGACGCCCACCGTGTCATGCAAGCCGGCCGCTCGTGATTGGAGCGAAATGTCTTTGTCAAAGGAGCAGTCTACAATGTAGTGACCGCCGTCGGTGACATAGGGAACTCGCTGGGGGCCCAAACGCAGGACTGGTTTCCATCCGAGACGCTCGAGGCGGCGCGCCGTGGATTGCCAGGCGAACGGGACGATTTCAACAGGAACTTCGCCATGCGAGCCAAGTCGATTCACCATTTTGCTCTCATCCACAACTATGATTAACCGCCGGCTGGAGCTGGCCACGATTTTTTCGCGCAGTAATGCGCCGCCCCGCCCTTTAATGAGGTCGAGTGAACCGGCCTCCACCTCGTCGGCTCCATCGATCGTGAGATCGAGCTCGGGGTGATCCGCGAGCGTCGATAATGGAATGCCCAAGTCGCGCGCGATTTCTTCGGACTCATGAGAAGTGGGGACAGCTATTATCTGCAGTCCGTCCTTCACCTTCTCACCGATGATCTGGATAGCGATCTCTGCGGTGGATCTAGAGCCCAAGCCAATGACCATGCCGTTTTTCACAAGGCCAGCGGCTGACTCAGCGGCAAATCGCTTTTCGAGAATCGCGTCATCCATTTCGATTGCCACGCTCTTCCTCCGACAAATTGCGGTTTCGGTCACCCGAGTTTTTTGGTGTAGCAATCCCGGAAGGACGACTTGAATTCACTTCCCCGTTGGCCCTCCGCACATTTCTCGAGTCGTTGCAGGTCCCTTCGATGAGAATCTGGTCGCAATAAGTTTGTCGGTCGCCATGTAACCGACAGTCATTGCGGCCACAAGTAGGGCGCCTGCGAGCTTAGGGGGGCTGGGCGCAGGAATATCGAACCACCGGCAGCCTGAACCAATCAGCAGAGCTAGAATTATTCCGACGATCATTTTGATCATGTTTTTTCCATCTCCCTGACGATCTGAGTCCGATGAGCGAAAGGCCGACGTGGCGCACTCACCTTCAATCCTACGCGAAAGTCAAAAACCGGAAGTCGGGAACCGCACCCTTAAAACCGAAGGGTGAGCCACCCGACATCAAAAGTCGTATACGGAAGGGCTCATAGCGGATCGCGACGCCCTAGCGTTCTTCCACCCCTTGCAGCACATTGAACGCTTCAGACGCCCTGATACACCAATGTGAGAAACGCGCTGGGAGTCATAAAACCGTTGCCCCATTCCGCATCGGTCCGAGCGCCAGGATTGGCAGCGATAACTTCTTCCACGGACATACCCTTTTTTTTGAGCGTTGCTACTTTTTCACGGAGTTCGGCCAACACATCGCGAAAGAGGACCAGGTCGGCTCTTGCACCAACGGCTCCGTGGCCCGGAATTACGATCATCTTGTCGGTCACTTTTGCGATGTTGGCTTCTGCGGCGCGGATCTGACCGTCGATACTGCCGCCGGTGGAGTAGTCGATGAAAGGGTAATTGCGATTCCAAAACGTGTCGCCGGTATGGAAAATGTCAGCTTCTGTAAAGTGCACGGAGATGTCGGAATCCGTGTGCGCCGGCAAATAGTGCTTGAGAACTAAAGTGGAGTTATTGGCGAGCACGGTGTGATCCTCTTGGAAAACTGTGGAAGGGATCGCCCCCGCAGGAGATGCCGGGAAAGTGTGCTTCCAACCTTCGACGCGCGTGTCTTTGAGAAGATGCTTGCGGGTATTCTCTTGCGCCAGAATGCTGGCTCCGGCCTGATGAAGCCATTCGTTTCCACCGGTGTGATCGAAGTGCCAGTGAGTGTTGATCAGTTGCTTGATTGGGTCCGCATTAATGCTGGCGAGAGCTTCGGCAACGTGCGGACGGGAAGTGAAGATTTCCGCATCGATGAGCAGCTTTCCGTCGGCGCCGGTGAGTACCGCGATATTTCCACCTGGGCCCAAGAGAGCGGTGATGTTGCGGCGAAGTGGTTGAACCGCGATCTTTGCGGTGGCGGCCTCCTTAAAAGCACCTAGAACGAGGGCGTCCTCCTGGGCAAACAGGCTCCCTGGGGTGAACCACGCCGCCGCAAGCGTAAAACTACCGGCGGCTAAAAAATGACGACGAGACGTGTTGGGTGTCGATCTGGGAATCATATAGGCTCCTTAATTAGTTTTCTGCGTGCTAATGGGGACGCGAGCTTTTCTGTGATCGAATCCAATAGTTTTTTTGCTGCGGTTTGCCCCAAATATGGGGGGCGCGTGGCAAAGCGCCGGTTAGACCTGCACCGCACCACCATCCACAAAGAGCTCCACGCCGGCGACGTAGCTGGAGTCATCCGACGCGAGGAACACCACAGCCTTGGCAATTTCGTCGGGTTGCCCGATCCGGCCCAGCGGGATATTCGCGGTCATCTCCGCATACATGGCCTTACGCTGTTCCTCGGTTTGCACCAGGCCATCGACGCCGGGAGTTTCGATTGTTCCGGGGCTGACCACGTTGACCCTGATCTTGCGATGCTTCAGATCGGTCGTCCAACTGCGGGCGAAAGACCGCACCGCAACCTTGGTGGCCGAGTAGACGCTGAATGCGGGCAAAGCTTTGACGGAAACCATAGACGCGTTTAGGACTATCGAGCTGCCGTCCGGAAGCAGGGGCAGCGCTTTCTGTACGGTGAACAGGAGACCTTTGACGTTAGTGTTGAAGGTCTGGTCGTATTGCTCTTCGGTGATCGATCCCAGGGGCGCGAACGAGCCGCCTCCGGCATTCGCAAACAACACATCGAGACGCGCATGCTCTTTCTTGATCTGTTCGAATAGCCGGTCGAGGTCCGCCAGGTTGGAAGAGTCAGGATGCACGGCCTTCGCGCGCTCTCCGATCAAGGCGGCTGCTCTGTTAAGCTCAGCCTGGCGGCGGCCGGTGATGTACACGAACGCGCCTTCCTTTACGAAGCGCTGCGCTGTTGCGAGGCCGAGCCCGGAGCTGCCGCCGGTAACGAGTGCGATCTTTCCTTCCAACTTGCCCGCCATAAGCTTCTCCGTTGACGCATATTTTTGGAAAGCACGCCGAGGTCCGTGTTGAAGCTGCGATAATTCCTTTAATTACGGGCAAGTACAAAACCGCGAACGATGCACCTTCCAGGAAATGTCACGAGTACGGCTCCCTGTTCGGCAAGTGTCGAAATACCGACACTTGTACTTTTGCTCCCGAGCGCACAGAGATAGCGGCGAGAACGTAGGAAGACATATACCTCACTCAGTGACTGGTTTGCCGGTCTTCTTGAAAGATTTACTGCGCTCGGCGAGTTTGGCCGCACAACTGCAATACCGAGTTCGCCGTGAATATTTGATTGATCGCACCAACAATCTGGAGGAATCAGATGACAAGCGTCGGCACGTCCGCACAAAAGGAATTCGCTGTGCATTACAAGACTGCTCAGGTAAATGATCTAGACATCTTCTATCGGGACGCGGGTCCACAAGACGCGCCGGTGATTCTGCTGCTACACGGATTCCCAACTTCTTCTAATATGTTTCGCAATCTGATTCCCCGGCTGGCCGGCTCGTTCCGGGTGATCGCCCCGGACTATCCCGGCTATGGTCTGAGCAGCATGCCGGATCATGCGAGCTTTGCTTACACGTTTGAGAACTACGCCCGCATCGTGGACGGATTGGTGGAACAGCTTGGAGTAAAGAAATACTCGCTGTACCTGATGGACTACGGAGCCCCGGTGGGCTACCGGTTGGCGTTGCGGCATCCCGAGCGGGTGCAGGCGCTCATCGTGCAGAATGGAAACGCCTACGACGAGGGATTGGTGAAGTTCTGGGATCCGATCAAGAAACTTTGGAACGACCCCACACCCGAGAATCGAGCACCGATTTATTCCCTCTTCGATGCGAAATCAACACGCTGGCAGTACGAGAATGGCGTAACCGATCTAACCCTGCTGGACCCGACCACGTGGGCCTTGGATCAGATCGGGCTGGATCGCCCAGGCAATCGTGACATTCAGCTGGACCTGATGTATGACTATCGAACGAACGTCCCGCTGTATCCGGAATTTCAGGCTTTCTTCCGGAAGTATCAACCTCCGACTCTAATTGTGTGGGGCAAGAACGATTTCATCTTCCCGCCGGAAGGCGCGACTCCCTACAGCCGCGATCTCAAGAATATCGAGACACATCTGCTGGATACCGGACACTTTGCACTGGAGACGCACGGAGAAGAGATCGCCAGCCGCATCGCGGGGTTTCTCTCGAAAAACAAAATAACCGGGTGAGCTAGAATGTCCTCGCGATTGCTGCGGGCTGGCCGTCGAGCCAGCCTGCGGAAAAAGATGAGAGGACAATGGCATACGATTTTGGATCGTTGGTATTTACGCCGGCCGTTAAGGCCTTACAAGAGCGATATGGTAGCCGCAAGCAATACGCACGGATGGAAGAATCGGGTGGCTCGCCCGATGGCAAGCCCACTGGCCTTGGCCCGGAGGAGCAGGAGTATTTCGGCGAACGCGACACATTCTACATAGCAAGCTGTGGGGCAACCGGTTGGCCATATGTTCAGCACCGAGGCGGACCGAAAGGCTTCCTGAAGGTATTAGACCCGCATACAATTGCATTCGCGGATTTCCGCGGGAACAAGCAATACATCACCACCGGCAATTTGATGACCGACGACCGCGTGGCTCTGATTTTGATGGACTACCCGAACCGGCTTCGCCTGAAAATTCTGGGGAACGCGCAGGTTTTCGAAGGCGACAACGCGAAAGAGTGGATTGGGAAGGTGCGCGATCCGGAATACAAGGCAGTGATTGAACGAGTGTTTGTGATTCGGGTGGACGGGTTCGATTGGAATTGCCAGCAGCACATCATTCCCCGGTTCACGGAGGAAGAAATCCGGGACGTCCTGGCTCCGGTCGAAAAGCACGTGCGGGATTTAGAGCGGGACAACGAGAACCTTAAAAAACAGATCGCTCGATTCAGCAAGTAGCCCGCAGAACGCAGAACAAACAGCGACGATACGAGCGGCGTCTAACGTACGGCTGAACAAATTTGTCTGGAGCAGGTTACGGCACCTGAGAACCATTTAAAGGAGAACAGCCATGGCTACGATCACGACTAAGGACGGCACACAGATTTACTACAAGGACTGGGGCAAGGGACAGCCGGTAGTCTTCAGCCACGGCTGGCCGCTCAGTACGGATGCTTTTGAGGATCAGATGTTGTTCTTGGGGGAGCGTGGGTTTCGTTGCATCGCGCACGACCGGCGCGGCCACGGGCGTTCCAGCCAGCCGTGCGATGGAAACGATATGGACACCTACGGCGACGATCTCGCGGAGTTAGTGACAGCGCTGGATCTGAAAGACGCGATCCACGTCGGCCACTCGACGGGTGGCGGCGAGGTTACAAGATACATTGGCCGCCATGGGACAAAACGTGTAGCCAAGGCCGTCCTGATCGGAGCGATACCGCCCTTGATGCTGAAGACACCTGCGAATCCGACGGCCTTCCGGTCAAGGCATTTGACGAACTTTGAGGATCCCGCCTTTGTTGACAACTCTTCGCCTTGTTTTAGCAACCGCTGCGCCTCACCGAAGCGGCCGTAATATGCCTGCATAGCTGCTTCGGGCTCAAGCAAATTCATCGAGCGCGCCGTGATCCTGTCGCCGGATACGGTACTTCGCGCGCCGTTGGAGAGCCTCAGTGGGCCGAGACAAATCAATGAAGCTACTCCACAAACGCTGGCGCAAGCAGAGTCCGACTGCATTCTGAAAGCCATCAAGGAAGCCGATTGGGTCATTGGGGGACCGAAGGGTGCAGCAAAGAGGCTCGGCCTCAAACGCACTACGCTCATTGGCAAAATGCGCAAGCCGGGGCTATTCCGTTCGATGGAAGCCGCGGCTTGGTCCTCGAGACCATGCCTGGAGTAACGAGGCATCCGCCTCCGGAGCTGGAGTGGGCCTCACTAAGGTAAGGAGACGCTCGTGAATAAACGCGCTTGGGGATTTGCAATTCTATTAATCTCGATTTCAGCGGCTACAACCCCGGCATTGCAAGAAGGCATTCATTCTCATCCCTCCACGACCAGCCCGGCGCTTGCGTGGTCCGAGCTGATGGCGAGCATGGAGAAAATGCACGACGCTATGGCATCGATCGAGTCATCCGGAAGCAGCGATGCTGATTTTGTCAGATTGATGCTCCCGCATCATCAAGCAGCAATCGACATGGCCAAAACACAGCTTCTTTACGGCAAAGATCCGCAGATGCGCCGGCTGGCGCAAGAGATCATCACCGATCAGCAATCGGAAATGGAACTGATGCAGCTTTGGCTGCGAGAGCACGCACCCGCCTTGCAGAAATAGTCGGACGCCTTCCTCGAAGATGAACAAGGAGCACCAATATGAAAATGATCCGCTGTTCGCTGCTTCTCTTCTTAGCGCCGTGCGCGTTTGCGCAGCAGGCCCCGTGGGGCCGGGCAGACATTCCCGTCTCCAGCCATGATCGCGTGTATGCGGCGGACCAGACTTCCAACACAGTTTCTGTGATCGATCCTGCAAGCAACAAGCTTCTCGGGGTAATCAGGCTCGGCGATCCGGTTCCTGGCGCCCTCAGTCCACTCTACAAAGGCGAACTTCTCGTGCATGGTCTTGGCTATTCGCCAGATGGTAAAACCCTGGCGGTAGTCTCGGTAGCCTCCAATTCGGTAACCCTGATTGACACGGCCACGAATAAGGTGAGGGCGCATATATACGTGGGCCGATCGCCGCACGAAGCATTTTTCACGCCTGACGGGCGCGAGTTGTGGGTAACTGTGCGTGGCGAAGACTATGTGTCGGTAATCGATCCCGTCCTGATGAAGGAAAGGCGGCGCATAGAAATGGCCAACGGTCCGGGGATGACTATGTTTGGCCCAGACGGCCGATATGCATTTGTCTGCTCGAGTTTCGTTCCGGAATTATCGGTTATCGACGCCGCGTCCCATCAAATTCTGAAGCGTGTGCCGCAAGCGAGCCCGTTCTGTCCCAACATCGCGGTGAGTCCGGAAAACGACGAAGTATGGATCACCCTGAAAGATGCGGGCAAGGTGCAGGTATTCAGCGCCAAGCCCCCGTTCGAACAGCACGCGCTACTGGAAACGGGGCCGATCACTAACCACGTGAACTTTGTAAGCAATCGCAACGGCAAATTTGCCTACGTCACTATCGGCGGAGCGAACGAGGTGAAAGCGTATCGAAGAGGTGCGACGCCTGAGTTGGTCGCCACTATCCCTGTGGGAAATCTTCCCCACGGAATTTGGCAGTCCGGCGACGGGTCCCGAATATATGTGGCACTGGAGAATGGTGGCGCGGCTGTGGCGATTGATACGTTGACAAACAAAGTGCTCGCCAACATTCCGATTGGGCAGACCTCGCAAGCCCTGGTATATGTGCCGAACGCGGTTCCCGAAGGTCCCGGGACCGAAAACTTGACTCCGTTGGGAGAAGCCGGCAACTCGGCGCGCCTGCACCTGGAGGCGGGAGGTACCGCGTTTCCGAACGCACAAGCGTCGGTATCCGTTAACTCTCTTGGCCTACTGGATCTAGTTCAGATCGCGGCGGAAGGACTTGCGCCGACGGCGCAATATCAAGTGTATCTGGCGAAATCCACTCACCCGCCATTCGGGGAACTTCAGGCGTTGGCGCTTCTGAGGACGAATCCCGATGGCGCGGGCATCGTTCAAGCGATCGGACCGCTGAAGGTGCTTGCGCCGAAGACACCAGATTCTTCCACCGTGTCCTCGCAACGATTTCTGATCGTGCTCGACACTAGTGATACGAATCAGGTGGTGCTCCGTCAGGCCAGCCCTTCCAGCGCTCCATAGATCTCGTCCTCGAATTCCTGGAGCGTGAGGTCCGCCGCTAGAGTTCGGTTGAAAATCACGAGGCCCTGGGTGGCCGACTAATAATCGGCCCAAAGGAAGTCGAACTTAGGTCCCAACCCCATGGCTGATCGAACCAGAATTTTAGTTTGACGCGCTGCAACCGCACGCCGTCACACCCTGTCCTAAGGGTGAGGTGAGAGAAATGAACTACACAATCGGTGACGGTATGGTTGTGCTGGCGTTGGCGGCAGGCATTGTTGGCTAGCTTTACGTGAAGCATCTGAGCCGGCAGAAAAGGCTCGAGATCATTCATCAGGAGCGCATGGCGGCGATGGAAAAGGGAATACCGTTGCCGGAGTTTCCATTGGAGCCAGATTTTGAGCAAGCCTATCGCTTGCTCGGCGAAAGCTTCGATGGTCTGCTTCCGTGGGGGTGGATCGACAACCGGCCATTCCTCCGCTGCCTGAATGGATTTGGGCTGTGCCTTTGCCGACTGGGCAGGTTCGAGGAAGCCGAGAATATTCTTAAGCGTATGCTGTGGCTGAATCCTTCCGATAACCAAGGAGTGCGTGGCATGGCAGAGCGGCCGCACCGAAAGAGAGTAGCGCGCACCTGGCATTAACACGGTAAGCTCCAGAGTGTCATCGAGGATCTGAATTTCCGCAACCGGTCATCGACAGCCACAGCCTGAGGTACAAAACTGCGTGCATTTCGTCTGGTCACGCGAGTGATCGAGCTTGACATCATGATGTCTACTTTGCGATCATCAATGTGTGCGAACCACTCTTTCGCTTGATGAGGATGTCGCCAAGCTGCTTCGCCGCGAGATTCGCCGATCTGGCGCTTCCCTGAAGGCGGCAGTGAACCACTTTCTTCGGCTGGGTTTGATGGGCTCCGGGAAGCCGGATCGAAAGCAGTTCTCGGTTCATCCAAGGGAATTGGGTTTGCCTCCAGGGTTGAGCTACGACAACGTGGAGGACTTGATCGAGGCGATAGAAGGTACAACGCACAAGTGATTGTCCTCGACGCAAATATACTTTTATACGCGTACGACACGAGTTCGGAGCATCATGCTAAGGCGCGTGCGTGGATTGAGCAGATTTTCTCTGGCGGAGAACCGATCGGATTGCCTTGGCAGACAGTCGCCGCCTTCCTCAGGGTTGTGACGAACCCAAGGCTTCCTGGCAAGCGATTCACACCCCAAGAGGCGACTGAGCTTGTTGATCAATGGCTGGAACAGCCGAACGTTCGCTTGTTGGCTCCTGGTGATCAGCATTGGGTCTTGCTGCGTCAACTTTTGCTTGATGGCCAAGCCCGGGGTCCTCTCGTGACAGACGCGCAACTCGCCGCGTTGACGACTGAGTACGGCGGCATTCTACATACAACGGACCGCGACTTCGCGCGGTTCTCCGGATTGCGCTTCACCAATCCGTTGCGGTAGGCAGTTCCGTCAAAGTTCGACGCCAAACCGTGAAGGCATGATTTGGCCACTACTTTGAATCAAGTTGACGGAATCCGAGCACCATCCTGCGCATTCCAGGACCACCTCCTCCGCCTTTCAGCAGCCAGGTACAAGTTAGGTACAACAAAAGGTAGCCGCCTGGGGGAATCCAAGAGATACGCAACCCGCCGCCGCTTTTCGAAGGGCACTGGAGGACAGGCTTAAGGATATCGCTGGCAAGCAAGGCGTTAACTTGCAGCGTTTGCGACGTCAGGTTGCCTTTGATCGACTCCGCAAATAAACTTCGCTGCGCAAAGAACTTCAGAGTACCAGCTTTTATCGGAGTCCAGGCAAAATGGTTCTGGAAATGACGTACGGACGGCGATTACAAGTGCAGAATAGTTTCCGTCAGGAGGGACTGTGCCAAAACGCGCGCTGAAAGATTTTACGAAGGGCGTGCCGATTAACTCGCTACGCGATGGCGAAATGCTTGGCGGGCAAATCGGAAAAGACAAGGTGCTTCTCATATGCCGCGGCGGAGATTTCTTTGCCGTCGGCAGTGAATGCACGCACTACCACGGCGATCTCACGAAGGGTCTACTCGTCGGTGATGAAGTACGGTGCCCCTTGCATCATGCATGCTTCGACTTACGTACCGGGGAAGCGTTGCGCGCGCCTGCGTTCGATCCCATTCCTTGCTGGCGCGTGGAACGGATCGCTGACAAAGTGTTCGTGCGTGACAAAATCGATTTCGACAAAACAAATGCGAGCGACCGCGAGCAGAAGCAATCAGACAACGCAGCAAAGAATCATCCATCGTCCGTCGTTATTATCGGCGGTGGCGCAGCTGGTTTTTCGGGGGCCGAAATGCTCCGGCGCAAAGGCTACTCCGGGCACATCACGATGGTCAGCGCTGATAAAACCGCGCCATATGATCGGCCGAATCTTTCGAAGGATTATCTGAGCGGCGACGCTCCCGACGAATGGATGCCTCTCCGCCAGCGCAATTTCTATAAGCAGCACAAAATTGAGTTAATGCTAAATACGCGGGTAGCTTCGATTGACGCCAAGAAACGCACCATCACACTTGAAAAAGGAAAGACGCTGGAATACGGCGCTCTTCTGTTGGCCACCGGAGCCGAACCCATCAAGTTAGCACTGACCGGCGCCACGAAATCGCAGGTGATGTACCTGCGTTCGTACGC
>Ga0302326_10027206_pt1 | contig 11536 bp, 9 predicted proteins | sample Palsa_T0_3_FD_202264 | JGI IMG/M metagenome (GOLD analysis project Ga0302326, IMG submission 202264) | Peat permafrost microbial communities from Stordalen Mire near Abisko, Sweden - Palsa_T0_3 | ecosystem: Environmental > Terrestrial > Soil > Palsa > Peat permafrost | place: Sweden: Abisko...
GCTTGTTCCCAGGTCCATGAGAGAGTTGTGTAATCGGGTTGACCAGCATCGCGGCGATTTACCGCCTTCTGGAATAAGGTCACGAGTTTTCGTTCGTCTCCGCTTAAATCATTGAGCTTCAGTTTGGTGGCTTGGACGCGTAGTACGCTGAGATCGACGAATTCTTCCAAGGCGCCCAACGCGAAGAACTCATGTTGTTTCGTAATAGGGCTGGAACCGCCTTGGCTGCGGGCAATCGTTCGGAACGCACGGAGAAAACTGAGAAATCCAGCAGATGAATTGCATAGCGCCCTAGCCCACTTCTGAGATTGACTGGCTCGCCCCCAGGTCTTCCATATCTGCAGCCACGACTGAAGCTCCTCGGATTCGCGGAACACAACGGTCGAAGACTCCTTTTTGATCTTAGACACCACTGCGGCCTTCACCGCGCCTGTGTCTTTTCCCGGCGCAAGAAGGACGTCTGGGCCGCTTGTGTGAGCCTCCGAGTGTGCAACAGCGTGTTGAGCAATCCCGACACACGTTGCAATATTCGTTGCGGCCTTTGACGCATTGACCAAGAGCTTGGCGCGCTCTCGTAGGGATGCCTCTTCGCGCAGATACGCGTACACAATGCGCCAAATATCCTTCTCGGACTGAAGGGAACCAAAAAGAATCCGTCTTGCCCGTGAACATCAAGGCTAAGCAGCGCGATCAAAACACCATCAGGGTCTGTTCGGTCGAGACCGAAGCGATGGTAGTCAAGGCGGTCAAGCGCCTGCTCAAGCATGCCGCGTGAACGCAGGTCAGCCAAAGCGCCTTGCAAGGCATTTCGATCCGACATCTTAGCCAGCAAATCTTGGAGCTCGCCCTCTGATAGCTCATCTGAAGGGACACTCAGTCCGAAGTATCTGTCGAATTGTTTTTCCGATGCAATGCGCAAACCCACAACCCAAGGGGTCTCTTGTGTGGTGTCGGAGAAATGGTGGCCGCCGAGTAGCGCAGCTGCTGGCGGAAAGAGAACCTCCAAAATACGTTGCACAGCGGCCCGCACCTTCTCGTCGACGACCTTCAGGACGGCTGTCAGACGCGCAAGGTCTTGGGCTTTCTTATGTTCCCTACTCCAGACGAGCTGATCCGTCAAAATGGACTTGAGTTCGGGCAATCGCTCATAAAGCGCGGGCGTGAACACGCGTAGTGTTTCAATTCCAAAAAGATCGACCGCGTTGACTTCATAATGGCCACCTTTCGATTGGAACACACCGGCATGAAATGCCAGCGAGGATAGATATCGATTCACGTCCCTCAGCGTTTCGAAAAATACCTCCATGCCTTCCCTATACAAGGAGATCCACCGTTCTTGATCAAAGTGCCTTGCAAAGTTCGGGTCGGCGAGAAGCCGATCGAGCCCACTGGTCAGCACGCGGGCAATCTGCGACGGCCGGATATGGGGGATATGAAGAGGCACTTGGACGATCTTTTCGAGAAACTCTTCGGCCGTGTCCGGCGCAATCTCCTTGAGCGCATTTATCACGGACTCGCGTCTCGCAAGGATTAAGTAAACGAGGTGAGGAAAATCCGCAGTAGCCTTAACTAGCTGAATTATCTGCCTGACCTCGGGTGCACTCAGACGATCGAGATCGTCCAGTACTACGAGCACGGGCCGCGGCAACGATTGCAGGGCCTCTGCAACTTCTTCCTTGAGGTCGGATATGGTTTTTTCTTTTAGGGTTCTCCCCTGCGCCTCAAGGCCCGCAGCGCCTTCTTTTGCGACCTTAGCCGCCCGCTCCATAACCTCGCCAACTGCATAGATAGAAGCTCCGGCTACCGGTGTTCCGAACATCCCCGCGAGGAGTGCGCCAGATTTCGCAATAGACCCGCCAACGCTTAGCACGGCAGAGTATGCCTTCCACTTCGCACTTCGAATTTCAGCTGTTTCCTTGTCTTCCTTGCCGATCGGCTGTTCGAGAGCTTTCCCTATTTCTCCAAAGAAGGCGTTCAAGAGTTGGTTCGCATCGACTACCTGCCAAGGATTAAACTGAACGATAGTGGGACGGCGGTCCTCTTCCAGATCCCGCAACTTTTCGACGATGAGGTTCTTCAGTGACGATTTGCCCGAGCCCCAGTCACCCCATATGGCGACGACGAGGCTGGCATCGTCCTGCCAATTGGCGATAGCCTCGGCGCATGACATCGCGAAGCCGGCCCGTCCCAACAGGTCAGACGCTCCCGTTTCGATCGGGGCGTCGGCGGAAAGCTTGAACACGGGTGTCATGCGACCTCAGACCATTATCGTTTGATCGTATCGGATGGGTTGCCCGAGACTGATGAGACACGTGCAAATGAATGAGCAGCACCATGCGGAAACAAGGCGGAGCATAGCCACGCCTCCATCCGACGATTGTTAGGGTTGCGAGGCTCTGTGGCCTGTTCAGTTACTAGCGTCAGCCCAATGCAGTAAATCCTCACGCTTACACGGCCACACTTTGTCGCGGCTGTTCAGGACAGTTCGCTGAAACAGTTGCGCTTGCAAGCCGCTCCGTTGACGGGCCTCACTTGTCATGGGTCTGTCCGGCGCAGGCGTTTGGATAACTGCGCCGAGGTTAGACTGCAACTTGTATGCAATCTCCCGTTTGGGGTAGTGCCTCGATCATGGCTTACAAAAAACGCGTAGCGAATTGATCGCATTTATCCGCTGCGATCACCTAAAGCAGCAAAGGGCCCTGGGTCATCGCCGTATCAGCGAACTCAAATTGAGCACGGCGTTGGGGAGATCTCAACCCCCATCGGGAATCGGCGGGGCGTTCCTCCACATAGTCCGCGCCCACCTCTGAACTTCGGCCGCTTCTGCAAAAGTCATCGGCCATTTGCGCACTTCGCAGATCTTCTTGCTGTTTCGTGAAACCGACGACGTGGTAGCGATGAGCCCTTTCTCCGCGCCCTCGAAGTGAACGTCCGCCCAAAATGCCTTAATAGTCTCGATGCCAACCACGTCTTTGTATCGCTTACATTGGATCAGCATCAGTGGCGGACCTTCCTTGGATTCTCTGTCGGTCCAGATTCTAACGTCCACCCCGCCGTCCTTCGTCCCAGCGCCGAGATCCACCTCATAGCCCTGTCGCCGGAAGAATTCGGTGGTCAGTCGCTCGAAGTTTCGCCAGTGAATCTTACCCATCTCCTCACTGTTCTTTGCGAGGTAATCGATGTATCGCTGGTCGAGGTAAACCTCTGGATCATTAGGAATGTGCCCGCCCTCAAATAGACCATCCAAAGAGACCGCGCCGTCCCATTCTTTCTGTCTTACACGGCCATACAGGAAGTTCATCTTCCGTTTTTGCATCTCGCCTACGGCATCCATAAACTCTAGGACATGCACGGGCTGCTGGCCCGAGATGGCAATAATTTCCTCAAAGGCCTCCTCGTTGACACTGGAGTATTTGCCGGATTCGCTGATCGCCAGGTACGCCTCGGCTATTTTAATTCCGTCCCCACCCTTGTTGTGCAATGCGATGGCCGCATCGAGCACAAAGAATTGCCCCATTTTCGTGTCCGGCAGGTTGCCAATCGCTTGGCGGATGTTTAGGACCGCGTCCTCAAAGTCCTCAGGCCGAATCACGCTCTCCCTCTCACCCCGCTCCAGATGACGGAGTTCGTGAATGTGATACCGGATCGATAGCGTCTTAATGTGGCGGTCGGTCAGCAGCACACCGCTACTGCACGCCACCTCCTCAGATGCCAGATCCAGGAAATACCCCTGCGCCGCACGGATTCTTCCCAAGTCTTTATCAAATCACAAAAAGTTGGACGCTGCGGAATCCGCCGGCGGTCATTTTCCCGAGGGCCCGGCCTGTTTTACTGCCAGGCAAAGGAGAGGTGCAGGCACTAAAGAGGGGTTTGGTCTAGATCAAGGCGGACCGGGGCGTTTGTCGTGTCCCGTTCGGCGAAACTTCCCAGACCGAGATCCGGCCCGCGACGGTCTCCAAATCCGCGAGTTGGGCGTTTCTCGTCAAAGTGGAATCGACGTTTCCTCCAACGCCGTATCTCGGGATCACGATCGGCACCAATCAAGGATAGCCGGGAAAAACCAGCCAACTGATTTTCGTGCCACGGCCGCAAGCCTTGAAAAACGCGCCGATTCGGACGTAACCTAATGCACGCTAGCATTTGACTTCCCCGCCAGGTACGCTTGAACTCGTGAGTAGGCGAACGAGCGGTCCTGCTCGAGGAGCTGCCGGCTTTCGGATTCCAGAAGTTGAATGTTCGCGCGGAGGCTTTGCGGGACTTCGCGAGGAATCATGAGATTCCGGAAGCAAATCCGGGCCCCGGGCCGGACGGTTCTCGCCACCTGATTAAAAGTTCGCTCGGTTTCCGCAAGGTTCATCAGCTCGCAGATGTTGGAGAGGCTAACGCGATCAAAGGAGTTTTCCTCGCGGCCAGCAAGCCAGACTTTCAGGTCCCTAGTGACGATCTCAATACGATTCAGTCGCTCTTTGATAACTGGCAAGTGCGCTTTTCGCAGATAGGCGGGGGCGGAATCCGAGCTGGTGTATCTGCCCAGCAGGTACTGAGCGATGAAATAGTTCGTCGCGATAGGAATATCCCGAAGAGCTCGTTTGGAGCGCTGAAGGAAACTATCCGCAAAAGACGCGGCGCCATCGTCGAACCGGAAGTAATCGGCCGATAGCCCCCGCCGGGCCAGTACTTGCTTGTTAAACAATAGGTGGAAAAGTATTCGCCATTGAGCCGTGTTCCAGACACGGTCAAAGTAATCGCGCTGCTCCTCCAGCGTTTGACACTCGAACAGGCCATCCATCCGCCGGCGTCCTTGGATCAGGTACACCAACCGGCGGAAGTAGCGAAGGAAGCGTTCGTACCTGCCCTGGTAAACAACGCCGTCCTCGATCGCCTGGGCGCGGCTCCGCCAATACGCCAAGGCCTGGGCGCTCAGATCGCTCTTGATGGACTCGAAAATTTCCAGCCGATTTCTAGACTGCTTCAATCCCAGAAAGGCCAGCAGATCGTCATGATCCAGACGGCGCACAGCCGAGCACTTCAATTCCAACAAATGCGACTGGCACGGATTGATGTCGACCGCGAAAATCCTTCCGGGATTTTCCAACAGCAGATCAAAAGTATTGCAACCGCCTGAACCGATCGTGACGATTGCTTCTCCCGGTTGGATCTTGAGAGCGCGCCGGTCCGATTCCGGATCTTCCCAGCTCATGCCGAAGAGCAGCTCGGGAAATTCAATCTGGCCTTTTTCCACGGGGTTCATTGTGGGACTCCGCGTCCCAAGCAGCGCATGCCTTCTTCCACGGACCCAGCGCCGTTAAACAAAGGAGGAAGCCCGATTCCGTGCTTTTGGGCGATTTGCCAGATGTCTTCCACTCGCTGCGGGGTGATGAGGCCGCGGCCCTGAGAGAACGGCTCAAACCGCTTCTCCATGGCGAGAGCGACACCCTCCAAGAAGCAGCCGTGCGCAACGTTGCCGACCGAGTAAGGATAGATAACACCCAGAAGGTCCGGATCGAGTTGTATTCCGCCGGAAGCTTGGCCCAGACCACCGTAGAAAATTGCGCCTTCGCGCGGCACAAAATCAGGGGACACATTCTTTGGATACCCCGCGTCGCAAACAATCGAGCTTAAAGGGAGGGCGTCGAAAACCAATTCCGGGGCAGGCGTACTGGCTGCACAGATAACAACGTCCGCCATCCCACTGAGCTTCTTCAAATCCGTATCGGCCATGACTGGGCTCCGCAGTGTCGGTAATTCGGAGGCGAACCCTTTCAGCCGATCCGGATTTCGAGCAGACAGAAAGAGCCGTTTGACCCTTGGCGCAAGGCACCGTGCGCAGCCGGACCCGACGTCGCCGCTCGCGCCGACGATCAAGACGTTCGATTCACCGAGGTCGCGGCCTGCCAAAGCCACCGCTCGTTCGATGCCTTTGACGATCAGCGCCACGGTCAGCGTATTCCCGGTAGTGAACGCCGTTTCCGCGTGGGATGGAAGAAGATCTGCTTTCCCCTCCAGCAAAATGGAACTGAACCCTCCGAGAGTTACGATCCGCGCACCCTCTTTGATGGCGCACGCTGCGGCAGCGCGGACACGCGCGAGGTTTTCCCTCAGGAAGCGGCTGTGCAGCCGGTCAGGCGGAATGAAGGAATCGATATAGGCGCCGCGTACCTGGAATCCTTGCGAGGATCCTACGGTGACCCTGCTCGCAGTGCGCGAAGGTATCCAGGGGATAATCTCGCGGACGTGTTGCTCGGCGACCGGCGGCCGGTCCGCTCCGCGAAGCACGGAGATCACCGCAGCCGCGCGGTTCCAGCTTTCGGGATGTCCGATTAAGGCGAAATCAACCTGCGGCATGTGTTTCAGCGGCTGTGTCAAACCGGCAACTGGGCAACCCAGACCAGGCTGGATTCGCCTGGCACGCCGATTTCATCCAGCGTCCGCAAGTAGCGCTGTAGAGAGACTCCGCGAATCTCGCTAAGACTGATGCCGGCATCGGGGAGAGAGTGCTTGACGCAGCTACCTTGGCAAAGGCCGCAGTGGCCGCCTGGGTCGTCTCGAGCAATCATCTCGGCCAGAGCCGTCATGATTTCCTCGTGCATCTGATGTACCTTTGCGTCAAAAGCCCCCGGGTCGCGCGCGCGCTCGGCTTGGAGCAATTCTATGGCATGGGCGACGTGCTCGCCCTCTTCGCCGGCGATACGGGCGAAGGTAGCGCCTAACTCACCAGGAGCGGCTTCGGCAACCACCGAATAGCTTGCCACGGCGAAAGACTCCAGCATCACTTCCTGCGCCAGAATACAGCCGATCAGATCGCCTGCTTGAGCGCGCGAGAGAAAAATTGAGCGAATCCGCTTCCAATACTGCGCCTCCAGGTTGATTACCACTTCGATTCCGAGCGCCCGGCCAGCCTCGGTGAACGATGCTGCGTGGCCCCGCTCTCCCTGCGCATGTTCCAGTGCCTCGGCTTTTTCGGCGGCGTCTTCGTAAAGTTCAGCCAGCGTCGTATAGTTCAACGCTCCAATCAACTCTCCCGTCACGGCTTGCGCCAAGACGTCTGCCCAGATGTGAGTCTGGTCTTTTGAACATGCGGGCACTGTAACGGCTTGCATATGATTCCTCCAGTTTGTTATTTGCGATTCATTCAAACTAATGCATAGTCCTCAAAGGGAATCCCGTCGGCAAGTTTCGTCAGACGAGCGGGAGATCCGAGGCTGGTGGCAAAGGCTAGAGATGAGAACGTAAATCTTGGAATTCCGGAAATCAGGCTGCGCAATGGATCGCGTTCGTGCAGTCCCAAGCTCAGGAAGGAGAAACGATGCCGGAAAGCATCGGCGCGCGCGAGTCTGATCAGCGATTGCAGCGCCGGCGCGTGACCGTCCTCGCAGGCCGCATACCGCACGTTCATCAGCTTGAGCGAGTGGCCGATGCGGGGAACCTGGAGCCCGGGAAATGGTGCCGCAACGATGCGCAGTAAAGTCAACGCGCCCCGCAGCAGGGACGGCGCATCCAGTAGCACGTTGCGCTTCACCGCCGCAACATCGGTAAGGGTAAGGGTGGCCACCAGATTCGATCCGCTGCGAGCCACAAGGGTTCGGCAAAACGGTTCCTCAGATCCACTGGAGAGCACTCTCGCGATCTCGTCCTCCGCCAGCCTCGGCGCAAACTGCCGGGAGCTGTGAAAACGATCCAGAAGGTTCGCGATGGCCGGCAAAACATCAGGTTCCGCCACCTCAATGGAATACCGGTGCGAGCGGCCCTTGCGTGGCGAAGGCAATAGTCCATCCACCAGAAAGCGACCGAGCGAAATCCAGCGCGGTATGCCGAGCCGCCCTTCAAACAATGGCATGGCGCGAAGGTTCCCGTCAGCCACCACGCTGAAGCACACGTCGATACCGGCGGACTTCAGATAAGCTTCGAGAGCCTGGATGAGGCGTAAGGCAATCCGGCTTCCGGAAGACCGCGGATGCACCTTCATATCGCCGACGTACGCGGCAGTCTCCGGCGCTCCCGAGATGTAGACTGTGCGAAGCGCGGCTGAAATACAGCCGATGACTTCGTAGCCCCGCACGGCCACGTAAACGATACTCTCGCCGCGCATGCGGAGCAAAGCGAAAAAATCCGGATCGCGATCGATGCGAAGCGCAATGGTTCCCGCCATAGGCGTCGCGCGGGACAGGGCCAGCAGGCCTTCGTTGTCGGCCCGGGTGGCCGGGCGGATTTCAATGGAGCCGCTCATCATTCGCCTTTCACCGCTACGGGCGAGCGGGTTGCGCCCGCCAGGCCGCCGGGCCACCAGTTCCAATCGCCCGCAATACCTAGAAGCGCGGGGCCGATCACCAGGCGAACCAGAGTGGCGTCAATAAAGACGGCTACCGCCAGCGTGAATCCGAGCATCTTGATCACTAGGAAACTTCCGAAAGTGAAAGCCGCGAATACGACAATCATGATCGCGGCGGCGCTCGTTATCAGGGCGGCGGTTCTGGCCAGCCCCTCCGGGATCGCATCGATTTCTGTAAAACCGCTCCTCCTCGCTTCCCGGACCCGGGCCACCAGGAAAACTTCGTAATCCATGCTCAAACCAAAGACGATGGCAAAAGCGAGGATGGGCACAATGGGGAACACGCTGCCGGTTCCATCGCGAACTCCCAGAAAGGCGCTTCCATGTCCGTCCTGAAAAACCAAGACCAGCGCTCCGAAAGCGGCCGCGACCGAGAGCAAGTTCAGAGCGATGGCCTTCACGGCGGCGAACAGCGATCGGAACCCAAGCAGAAGGGAGATGAGCGTCCCTCCCACCACCAGCGCCGTTACGGACGCAAATCGGTCGCCGACAATACTCTGATAGTCAGCGTTCACTGCCGGGATGCCGCCGACGCGCAACGTTGCGCCAGGTGCTCCGGTGAGAACAGCCGCGTCGGCCCGTCGCAGCTCCCGCACCCAGTTGACCTGGTCGCTCGCGGAAACGGAAGGTTTAGGTAACAGCTCGATAACCGCCGCCCGACCATCGCGGCTCAGGAACGTTCGGATGGTCTCACGTGAGAGGCTGGCAAGCGAAGACCGGTTGCCTTCCGCTAGCGTGGTCAGAGAGATGGCCCGATCCGCGCGGGGATCGCCGGCAAGCCGCCTGGTTAACCGATCGAGCGTATTCCAACCGGCATCTGCCCGCGAAATCGACTCCGTTGGAAGTTCGATAATTACCCGTAAGGACTGAACAATTCCCGCCCGGCCCATATGTTCGAGGGTGTGAAGCGCGACCACCGACTCTGCCGCCGGAGGAAGCCAATCCCCTCTCGGGAGACTTGTGTCGAGGCGCGCGGCCTGCGAGGCGAGCAGAAGCAAGGGCGCGCCGGCCACAATAATAGCAGCCCAGGGATGAGCGACGATCATCCTGCCCCATCGCCTCCAGCGGTTTCCTATGCGTGCCTGGCGATCCGCGTCCAACCTCGCGGTAAAGCGCAGGCGTCCGGCATCAATTCGGTGGCCCAGAAGCGCCAGCACTCCCGGAACGAGCGTGTTTGTAAGCAGGACGCTCGTGCCGGCCACCAGGACTCCAGCCACACCGATGGAGCGGACTTCGCTGATGGGAACGGTCAAGAGGGCTGAAAATCCGACTGCCACCGTGGATGCGGAAATCAGGAGTGTATGACCCGCTTGCCGGGCAGCAATATCAGCGGCTTCGAGTGGGTTATACCCGTCCGCGATCGCCTCTCGGAAGCGGCTGACCATGAGGAGCGCGTAGTCGATCCCCAATCCCAGGCCAAGCATCGTAGCCAAGCTCTGAATCAGAATGGACAAGTGGAAATAAGGCGCCAGGAAAGCCGCGATTGCCAGAGTCATCGCAATGGCGAGCTGGCCAACCACCAATGGAATCAGAGCGGCAACAACGCTTCCGAAAGCCAACAGCAGCAGCGCCAGCGTCGCTGGAATAACCAGAGTCTCTCCGTGCCGGACGTCATCGGCGCTGGCTTTCCGAATGTCGAAATTAAGCGGTGTTTCGCCGGTGAGTTCAAGCTTGACGGCCGGATAACGGCCGCGTAGCTGATTTTCAAAAGAGTTCGCCCTCTGGCGAAGCTTGGGGACCAGCGACTCGACCGGACCATCGCTCGGCGCGAGGCCCACCAAAACAAAGGTTCCTCCTCCGTTGCCCAGGAAAATAGAATCGCGTAAATCGAGACGGGAAACTACTCCGGACACGCCGGGTTCCTCCCTTAATCCCGAAACAATTGTAGTCAATGCTTGCTGCCCTTCCTCCGAGTCCGCGGATGGGAGTCCCTGAATTACCAACACAACCCGGTCGACGAAGGGGGAACGAAAACGAGTGGCAAGCTCCAGAGCTAGACGTTGCGCCTCGCTGCCTTCAATCCGCGTCGCAGTTTCCAGCTGGCGCTCGGCATGAAATGAAAATGGAAGAAGTACCAGCGCCGTGGCGAGGACGAACCCGGCTAACCGAAAACGGCGCGCATCCGCTTTCATTCTGTTCACACAAAATCGTTGCCGGTAAGGGCATCATGGTGGCGCGACGGGAGTGGTCCGGAGGGTTGGAACTGGGAGGGAAACGCCGCTTCCACTGGCTGGGGAGGACGCCACAGGCCGAAATAAGTGGCCAGGTAGCCACGATTGGGGGGATCACCTGCAATTTCCGGAAGGTAAATCCACGGAACCCAGACGGCCAGATGATGGGTGAGGTGGTAGTTAAAATACAGATACAACAATTCCAGCGGGCGCCACAGCCGCAGGTCGTAAGCGCCCAGGACAGCGTGCCGCGGTGTGCGCACATGATAGATGTACTGCTGGCTTGCCCAGGAGAAGCCGAACGCCGCATAACAGACGGCCAGAGCCGTCAGATTCAAGCGCAGGAGCGGCACTGCGGCAATCCAGATGGCTCCCGTTACGAGGAGATCCCGGCGCACCCTTCCTGGACGCACGTCGTTCAGAAATTGCGCGAAGCGCCGGAACACTCCTGCGTTTTCATCAGGGCTCGGGATACGGATGGAACGCCGCGGGATCATGGCGATCGCCGTAGAAGACAGCGGAATCAACAACCAGAAAAAGCCACAAATGAGGAAATAGTAGGCAACTCGCTTTTGCCATGAGACTTCACTCGGCAACACGTAGTCTTCGAGCTCGGCATCGGAACGGTTTCTCTTGTGATGGAGCAAGTGAGCGATCTCGAAGAAGTGGAAGCTGCCAGGAAACAGCGCGAATAACAAGATCCCAAGTCCCTCGTTGATCTTTCTATTTCGATGCAGTTTGCCGTGCACGGCTTCGTGAGCAAGGCAGAACCCCATTTGCATGACAAAGGCAAATGCTATCGCGAGGAGAGCAACCATGGCGTGATTGTTCGTGTGTGAGGCGGCAGCGAGGAGCGCTAACGCGGCGGTCGACTGAATTGCGGCCACCAAAAGATTGAGTTTCACGGGGATGGGATACGATGCTCCGTCGCGTTTCGGAATCATCGATCCCTCCGCAACCGCTTGCCGCGAGACCAGCGGATCCCAGCGGATTCGGGCGCCTGGATCAACCTTCATTCGAAAATGTAGCTCCGTTT
>Ga0302326_10027207_pt1 | contig 11536 bp, 8 predicted proteins | sample Palsa_T0_3_FD_202264 | JGI IMG/M metagenome (GOLD analysis project Ga0302326, IMG submission 202264) | Peat permafrost microbial communities from Stordalen Mire near Abisko, Sweden - Palsa_T0_3 | ecosystem: Environmental > Terrestrial > Soil > Palsa > Peat permafrost | place: Sweden: Abisko...
GCAGAACCTCGATCGCGAGCAGGATCTTTATGACAAAAAAATCTCGCCGCTCAAAGATGTTCTGCAGGCGCGAGCCGATTACGACACGAGGATGGCCGCCTATCGCGCCGCCCGGGAGACTCTGAGCCTGCTCGTCCCCACCGAGAATCCCGATCGTGTGAGCTGGTCCGATCGGCCCGGCGCGCTCTCTGAGTTTCCGCTGACTTCGCCGATCGCCGGCACCGTGGTCAGGCGCAACCTGACCGTCGGCGAAGCCGTCGACAGCACCAAAATTCTTCTCACGATAATAGATCTCCGCGAGGTGTGGGTGATTACTAACATCTTTGAGAGTGACCTCGCCGCCATCAAGCTCGGCGACCAGGTGTCGATCGCGGTCGACGCCTATCCGGACCGCACCTTTTCCGGCCGGCTCTCATACATCGGCGACGAAGTCGACCGCGCCACGCGCACCGTGCAGGCCCGCATCTCGGTTCCCAATCCCGACGCGCTGCTGAAGCCGGGGATGTTCGCGCGCGCCAGGATCGAGAGCTTCAACGGGGGTTCGCGCGAAGTGATCGCAGTGCCGGAGACCGCCGTCTTCAGCTACCAGGGTGGTCCGATCGTGTTCGTTACGGCGGGACCCAACCGCTACATTGCGCGATCGATCGTGCTCGGCGAGCGCGCCGGCGATGAAGTCGAAGTGCGCACCGGCCTGAGCGTCGGCGATCAGATCGTCGCCCGCGGTGGACTCGCGCTCAAGGCGCTGCTGATGCAGCAGGCCGGGTGATCTGGTGGCCCGCAGAATTTTCGAAGCGGCCCTCAACAACCGCCTGATGACGATCATGCTGGTGATCGTCTTCGCCGCGATCGGTATCCGCGCGATGCTGATGCTGCCGATCGATGCATCGCCCGACGTCACTCCCAACGTCGTTCAGATCGTCACCAACGCGTCCGGGCTCGGTGCCGTCGAAGTCGAGAAGCTGATCACCTTCCCGGTCGAGGTCTCGATGCGCGGGCTGCCGGGAATCAAGGAGATCCGTTCGATTTCGCGCTTCGGCCTCTCCTCGGTCTCCGTCTACTTCGACGAGACGTTCGATATCTACTTCGTGCGTCGCCTGGTCATGGAACGGCTGCCGCAGGCGACATCGATGTTGCCACCCGGCTACGGACCGCCCGAAATGACGCCGGTCTCCACCACGCTCGGCGAAATTTTTCAGTTTGAAGTGGTCGATCCAAACCGCTCGCTGATGGATCTCCGATCGATTCTCGACTGGCAGATTGTACCGCGCCTGAAGGAGGTGCCCGGCGTCGTCGAGGTCAACAGCTACGGCGGCGAGCTCAAGACCTATGAGGTTCAGATTCGCCCCGACTCGCTGGTCGGCTATGGAATCTCGCTGGAGAATGTTTTCAACGCGCTCCAGCGCAACAATCTGAGCGCCGGCGGCGGCTATATCGTGCGCAACGGCGAGCAGGACGTTATTCGGGGTTCCGGCCTTATCCGCAACCTTAACGATGTCGCCGATATCGTCGTGGGCAGCCGCGCGGGAGTTCCAATCTACATCCGCAATCTCGGCACGGTCACCTTTGCTCCGATGCTCCGCCAGGGCGCGGTCACCCATGATGGCAAGGGCGAGACGGTCGCCGGCGTCGTAATGCTGCTTATCGGGCAGAACTCGCGCACGGTGGTCGATCAGGTCAAGGCCAAGCTCGTGCAGATCGAGCCGACGCTGCCGCCCGGCGTGAAAATCATCCCTTACTATGATCGCTCCGATCTGATCCGCCGCACGATCGACACCGTGATGAAGAATCTGATCGAGGGCGCGGTCCTGGTTACGGTGCTGCTCTATCTATTCCTTGGCGATATCCGCGCGAGCCTGATCGTGGCGGTCGTAATTCCGCTCTCGATGCTGGCGGCATTCATCGGCATGAACTGGATGGGCGTATCCGGCAACCTGATGAGCCTCGGCGCGATCGACTTCGGCCTGATCGTCGACGGATCGGTGGTCATGATCGAAAACATCGCGCGACGGTTCGCCAAAACCCCCGCCGGCGGCTCGACGGTGCATTTCGTATTCGAGGCGGGGCGCGAAGTGCTGCGGCCGATCGTATTCGCGATCGGAATCATCATCATCGTGTACCTGCCAATCCTGACGTTCCAGGAAGTCGAAGGAAAAATGTTCCGGCCAATGGCGCTGACGGTAATCTTCGCGCTGGCCGGATCGCTGATCTTCGCGCTGACGATCGTGCCGGTGCTGGCGTCGATTTTTATGCGGCCGGGAGTCCATCGCGATCCCTGGCTTGGCCGGATGGCCGACCGGCTTCACGCGCGCCTGGAGCGGGTCACGATGGGCCGGCCGCGCCTTGTCGTCGCAATTGCAGCCCTCGTCCTGGTCGGGAGCTTCGCCGCCGCGCCGTTTCTCGGCACCGAATTCATTCCGACTCTCGATGAAGGAACGATCAATCTCGACGTGATGCAGATTCCCAGCATCTCGCTGGAGGACGCCATTCGTAATGCGACCGAAGCCGAGAAGGCGATGCTCGAGATTCCCGAGGTGACCCGTGTCGTCAGCCGTATCGGCCGCCCGGAGATCGCGACGGACACGATCGGCCCCGACGAGGCCGACGTCTACGTCTTTCTGAAGCCGCGCAGCGAGTGGACGGTTAGCAGCCGTGCCGAGCTGATCGACGAGATATCGAAAAAGCTGCATACCCGCGTACCCGAGATGCAGTTCGGTTTCTCGCAGCCGATCGAGTCGCGCGTCAACGACATGATCGCGGGCGTCAAGGGCGATGTAGCGGTTCAGCTCTACGGCGACGATCTCGACAAGATGTTCGCAGTCGGCGCCAGGATCGAAAACGTGATCGGCGCGCTGCCCGGCGCCGCCGACCTCAAGATGATTCCGCGCACCGGCCTGCCGTCGATCGATATCGAAGTCGATCGCGACGCGGTGGCCCGCTACGGAATCAACGCCGCCGATGTGCTCGATGCGGTCGAGAGTATCGGCGGCAAGGTGGTTGGGCAGGTCGTCGAAGGGCAGGCGCGCTACCCGCTGCAGGTGCGCTTCGCCAAGTCGGCGCGCTCGACCTTTGAGCAGATCGAGGACATCAAGGTGGCCGCGCCCTCGGGCGCCCTGATTCCGCTCGAGCAGCTCGCCCATTTCAAGCGCACCGACGGGCCGGTTTCGATCTGGCGGCAGGATTTGCAGCGTCGCGTGACGATCGCCGCCAACGTGCGCGGTATCGACCTCGGAAGCTTCGTGTCGGCGGCCAAAGCGGCAGTCGCCAAGGATATCCAGTTGCCGCCCGGATGGCGCATCGAGTGGGGCGGCCAGTACGAGAATCTACAGCGCGCCTCCCAGCGCCTGATGATCCTGGTGCCGGCCTCGCTGCTCCTGATAATCGTGCTGCTCTACAACACTTTCAGTTCGATGCGCCTGGCGTTGCTGATTTTCGGCAACGTACTGCTCGGCGCGGCGGGCGGCATTGTGGCGCTGCTGGCGCGCAGCCTGACGTTCTCGATCACCGCCGGCGTCGGCTTTATCACTCTTTTCGGCGTGTCCGTGCTCAACGGCGTGGTGCTGGTCTCCGAGATCAACCGGCTGCGCGAAGCTGGAGTGCCGGTCGATCAGGCGATCGCGCAAGCTTCGCACGAGCGCCTGCGGCCAATCCTGATGGCGTCGCTGGTGGCGCTGTTCGGGTTCATTCCGATGGCAATCGCGAGCAGCGCCGGCGCGGAAGTGCAGCGGCCGCTGGCCACAGTCGTTATCGGCGGCCTCCTGACCTCGACACCGTTCACACTCTACGTGCTCCCGATCCTTTATCGATGGACCACTTCCGACAAGGAGATGAAGGCCGCCGCCGACCAGCCAGCCGCGTTATCGCCGAGTTGATCGCGAGCGATTTCGTCGGCGCTGATCGCGCGCTATGAGAGTTGCCTCGCGGATGGCGAAGGACGACGCTTGAAGAATGAAGATCGCGAAACGATCGATAACGACTCGGATTATGGCCGCCGCGATCGCCGCGATCATGGCTGCCGGCGTCTCAGCGATAGTTGCCGGATGCTTCGTGCATTCGCAGACCAACGCGAAGCCGAACCCAGCGATCACGCCCGTGCCGGCAGCGCCCGCGGGCACGAGCAACGGCATGCCGCCGCCGGGCACCGCAAACGCCAATACTCCTTACGGCAGAGGGCTTTAGGCCACTCCGCGCTGAGAATTTAGAACAGGGTCGGCTCGGGCTCGAGCAGTTCAGGACCCTCGTTGTTGGCGTTGTTGACCAAGGAAGATGCGGCCCGCACCTCAAGCAGATCGAGCGGCGCGGGAACCAGCAACCGCTTGAGCGATCGCGGGTCGGGCTCACGCGGATTCATCCAGTCGTCGGCGGCGCGATCGTCAAGGATAACCGGCATCCGGTTGTGAATCCGCGCGATCGCCTCGTTAGGCGGGCAGGTGATAATCGTGAACGTGGTTTCGGGTTTGTCCGGCGCGGGAAACCAGGCCTCGTAAAGTCCGGCGAACAGGATCAGATCGCCGTCGCGCGGATGAATCCACCACGGCGTGCGCTTGCCTTTGGGCCCCGTCCATTCGTAAAAACCATCGGCCGGAATGACGCATCGCCGGCTCCTGAAGGCGTCGCGAAACGACGGTAGCGAGTCGACCGTTTCAGCCTTCGCGTTGATACATTGGCTGGCGCGCGAATTATCCCGTGCCGAAGAGTTGACCAGGCCCCATTTGGCCGGCGCGACTTTCCGGCTTTCGTACTCCATCGTGATGATGAAATAGGGCTGCGTCGGCGCGATATTGTAGCGGGGCTTGTAATCGATAAAGGCTGCCGGATCGATTCCGAGGCGGCCCGCAAAGTCGCTCGGCTCGCGCCGCGTCATGGTGAACCGGCCGCACATCAGGGGAAAATTATAGCGCCAAGTATTTCCGAACGCTTACCGCCCGCAAAACTTTCACTACGGCTGAGGGTTCTGATACACGAGCCATCCGTTCGCGATTAGCTGTTGGTGCGCCAGCGCCGTCGTCGGAGCGGGAATCCAGAGCACGCGCTTGGGCATTGCGAGCATCGCCGGATCGGTGGCGAAGCCCGCGATCCGCGGCGTCCACGAGAGAAAATCCACCGGAGCCGGCACGATCGTTCCGCCGTTCTGATCCGTTCCAACTATCACGCCTTGCATCGTGAGCCGGACGATCGGGCTCCTCGTTTGGCCCCACTGGGACAGCATCTTTATCGACGTAACCAGGAAGCGCGCCTGGTATTCCGTCATCACGTTGGCGAGCGCGTTGGCCACGGAGCGCCGCCCGGGAATCGGACCGAGGCTCTCGAGGTCGCGGACCGCCGAGACCTGCAGGCTCAGCGGAATTGCGGTATTGTGGGTGAAGACGGCGATATCGGCCTTGCTCAGGCCGATGTTATGCAGCTTCTTTTCGACCAGCAAAATCAGGTCGCCCTTCGGTGTCTGATAGACCAGATCGTCGGTGAACTGCACGCTCGAGATGATCATCGAACCGGGCACCGCGACAGCCTCGACGGCATCCACGCTGATACGACCGGCAAACATCGCCCACGCAATCTTGTTCAGCCGCTCCTTCAGAATCGGGTCGCTGGTATAGGGATCGACGTGAAGCTTCCGCGCGAGATCGCGGCGGTCCTGATCGTAGCCCAGCGCGGCCTTGGTGATATTGCCGGTTTCATTGCTGACCTGCTCCGCACGTTCACCGCCGCTTTCCGATGAATTGGTCGCGGTAGAGTAAACCTGTTGGGCGCCGAGACTGACCCGGCCGAACAACTCGCCGACGCCGCTGGGCAGCCCCGTCACCGTGTCCATCGGATGGGTCACCATCTGGGCGGCGTCTTTGACCGGGCGCACGGCGCTCGCGGCAAGCGACTTGGCGAAGACTCCTGCCTCACTCATCTGATCGAGCTGAGCGATAGCGGGTAGTTCCGACAGGCGGATTTTCAACAGGTCGAGGCTCTCGACCTGGTAAGCGCCCGCATCGCCACTCGTAAAGACGGAGTTATTGAGAACGATCGTGTACTGGCCCATCGCGCCGTTGGTCGGCACCATCTGCAGAACCTGGAATCCATTGCCCGTGAGCGCGTCAGGCGGCAGCAGGGCAGTCACGTTGATAACGGGCGGCTCCTCGAACTGGCCGTTGGTCGCATTTCCCGTTGGCGCCTCGACGGCCTGCATCGTGGATTGCGAGGTCATCGGCGCGGGTTGAGCGGCGCCCTGTGGCACGGACGCGGGCGGCGGCGATGGTGGCGGAGTCAAGGCGGGTGGCGCGGAACTCTGCTGGGCACATCCAGCGAACATGAGCGTCGCTATTATTGAGACAGTGGAAATGGCCGAGACAGCCGCAGTTAACGGACGCGACGTTTTATCGTGAGATATCAATTCAGGCTCCTCTGTAAACGCGGACAAACCAGCCTGAGGAGTCTCCCATGCGACCTCAGTTGGCACAATAGAATCGCGCTTGGCTTTAATCGTCGCAACTATCCCCTGCGGACTGCGGGGATGTTCTTAATCGCTACGTAATGTGGTGCCACGCGGCGGGGGCGCCGCCACGTTGTGCGTAAAGGCGGCTTGTCAGGTCGGGCGGCGGGACTTTTCGCCGGGCGCCAGATGAAGCTCGGCGACCGGATTCGGTCCGACCAGCCAATTGACGTTGCGCTTGAATACTTCCATGTCGTGCCCGGGCACGACGCGCGGCAGGTTGGGCCCGACGACGTCCGACATCTTTTCTAGCACCTTAACGACGTTCCACGGATTGCCTTGGATATACCCTGGCGGCCACATCTTCTCGATATTCGCGTACCAGTAAACGCAGTCGCCGGCGACGATATGGGGTCCTGACGACGTGTTGACCTCGACCCACTGCGAGCCGAACGTATGGGACTGCGAGGCGAGCCGGCAGGTGATTCCGGGTGCGATTTCGCGATCGCCTTCGAGCAGCGTCACGCGGCCGGACGCGATTGCCGCGTCGAACTCGTCGAAGTTATCCCAGTTGATCGACGACAACGCCCACGAACCAAGCTGATTCGATCTGATCTCGGTGCCCGCCCGCACGCGCTTCCATCCTTCGTACTCCTCGCGCTGGACGAAGACCTTCGCGTTGGGAAACGAAACGACGTTGCCGGCATGGTCGGCATGCATATGGGTCAGAACGACGGTATCGACGTCGGCAGGCTTGAAGCCGATCTTGCCGAGCACGATATCGGGCCATTCGATATCGGTGAACAGATCGCTGAGCGTGCCTTCGGCGGAGCTGAAACCGGTCACGCCGAAGCCCGTATCGACGGCAATAATTCGCCGCTCGGCTGTGCCGGGCGCTGAGACAATCAGTGTATAGAGCATGGGGATGTCGAACATGCCGGTGTTGCTGGCGACCGGCGAGCCGCCCATGAAGTCGCCCGACACCTTCGTGCGCGCGTAGCACAATACCCAGATCGAATAGTCAACAGCCATCAAATATCTCCCAACCTATCGGACTGACTAATCGCAAAACTCCGTAAAGACACGGTTAAGACTGGGGCAAATCGCGGGCTGTGACGGCGGTGAGCTAACCGGCGGCATCGCGCAGGAGTTTCATCTGATCGAACATCTTCGACTCGGTCATTTCAGGTGTGAAGCCGAGTTCATAAAATGTATGAGCGACGCCATGGTCGCGAGCTGCCCGCGTGTCGGTGCGAATCTGCTCGAGCGTGCCGGAAAAGAGATGGCCGCTGGCGGCGCGCGGCGCATTCTTCAGATCAACGTGGGCCCGAAGGATTATCGACAAGGCGTCAGGATTGCGACCGGCCTCGCGTGCGGTGTCCCGGATGAACTTCCAGTTACGATCGAACTCCTCCCAGCTGGCAGGATTCGGCGGATTCCAGCCGTCGCAGTAAAGCGCGGCGCGGCGCATCGCCTTTTCGGTGAAGGCGGCCTGATAAATCGGCGGATAGGGCTTCTGGATCGGCTTCGGGCCGATGACCGACGGGGCGATCTGATAATAGTGGCCCTTGAACTCGACCGCATCCTGCGTCCATACGGCGATCAGACCCTGGATCACCTCAACCATCCGCGCTTCCAGCCCTTTTTTCGACATGCCGAGCGCTTCGTACTCGTCGCTCGACCATCCGATACCGATACCGCAAATCAGCCGCCCGCCGGACAGGATGTCGAGCGTGGCGAGCCGTCGCGCGAGCATCACCGGACCGTGATAGGGCGCGACGAGGATGCTGGTGCCGAGCTGAACGCGGCGAGTCAACGGCGCGACGAAGGTGAGAGTTTCGATCGCATCAAGGATGTATTTGTAGGGTTCGGGAAGGCTGCCGTCAGGAGTATCGGAGTAGGGCTCGCGAGGCTTAAGTGGCCACATCAGACGCTCGTTGACCCACAATGAATCGTAGCCGAGTGCTTCGGCGGTCTGGGCGAAACGGGCGATCGTATCGGGCGTGACATTGGGGATCATCTGCGGAAGCGCGATACCAACTTTCATTTGCAAGACTCCCCGGATTAGCGCGTAGATGCCTTTTTCATTAAGTCCGCTACGCCTGCCGCTCTTGTGACACGACCGCCTGTCGTCAGCGCAGATGCGCCATCACGCCCTCGGCAAACAGCTCCTGCGTCTTGGTGGATTTCCATAACTCGATATTGCCGTAATGGCTCAGTATCGAGATCTCGTCGACGCCGAAGTTTTCCTTCAAATCAGCGCATTGCTCAAGCACTTTGGCCGGCGTACCGATGAAGGCATAGCCGCCATCGACGATCTCGTTGTACGAGAGCTTGTCGAGCTTTTCGAGCATCTCGCTCGCATAGAAACCGTAGCCGGCATCGAGCATCTCCTGCTTGTGCGACGGATTTACGGTCGTGACAGGCGAGTTATTGTAGGCGAAGAACTTCTTAAGCGCCCCTTCGCATTCGACGCGCGCCTGTTTTTCGCTTTCCGCCAGATAGACCGCACGGACGCAGGCTACGACCGGCTTGGTGCCGTATTTCGCGCAGGCATCGCGATAGCGATCGACGCCCGGCTTGAACGCGCTCACCGGCGCGGGACCGCCGAAGCCGAGGGCCCATCCTTTTTTCGCGCCACGCTCGAATGATGCGCCGCTGGTGCCGACCATATACACGGGAGGGTGCGGCTTCTGAATCGGCTTGGGCACCACCGCGACATCCTTTAGCTGATAGTACTTGCCTGTATAGGTGAATTTCTCGGTCGTCCAGGCGAGCTCGAGGATATCGAGCGCCTCGTCATAGCGGCCCTGCGTCTCCCTCATCGGGATTCCGGCTGGGGGATACTCCCAGGCATGACCGCGGCCAACGCCCACATCGAGCCGCCCATTGGTCAGAATGTCGGCCACGGCGATTTCGGCCGCCTTCACGACTGGATTGGTCAGCGGCAACGTATGGCATAGCGTGCGAAAACGGATCTTGTTGGTTCTTTGCGCCGCGGCCGTGAACAGTGCGAGCGGATTGGCCGAGATGCTGAACCGCTGGAAAAAATGATGCTCGATCAGGTTGAAAACGTCGTAACCCGCCGAATCGGCATGCTCGATCAGGCGCATGACATCCCAAGTCACTTTCGATTCGTCGCATCCGAGGCCGTTCTGAATTTCTGTATAGATCCCGAAGCGCAAAGGATTCGCCATTATTTCACCATCCGCGATAAATCAACCAATGACAGACAAAGTCCGCCGCGACGCGCGCGCGAGACAATTCGGCTCTGAATATGTACGCGATATGGCCGCCGGCACTGACGGAGGCGGCCGAGACTTGAGAAGCGGAGCAGAGCTTATGCTCCCGGAATTCCACACAGGCTTGGTACCATTGCGCTTTCCGCCAAGTCAAGGAATCGATCGTCACGATCCGCCTGCGACTGCTTCTATTTTAGGCGGCTCCGACGATATCGCGATCTCGTTGAAGCGCTCGTGAGCCAAATCGTCCAGCGTCATCGACCCCAACAATTCCTTATGCAACTGATTGAGGCGGATAAGAAACGCCTTGATTCGACCATCCGCCGCGAGGTCGGCCGCACGCGACGACATTGTGCCGATCGCATCGCTCAGCCTGATTTGCGACGGCGCGCGGGCAAGCACCAGTCCGTGGCGTCGCGCCTTCGCCTCGCCGGCTTCGATAACGAAGCCGATCGATCGCAACCGTGCAATAACCGGCTCGAGCAGCGCCGCATCGACGTTCAGCTCCGATGCGAGCGTCGTCATCGTTATCGGATGCGCCCCGCGCTCATGCTCGTCGGCCAGTCGCAGCAGGATATGCAGCGCCGCCGCATAGGCGAATTCCGGCGTGCCGGCGGGTACATTCAGACGGCCGCCGCCGCGCTGAATCGCGGCCGCGACCTCGGCACCGAATAGCACGATCGACCAGGCGATATAGATCCAGACCAGGAAGATCGGCAGCGTCGCGAGCGCGCCGTAAATCGCCTGGTAGTTGGCGACTCCCACCTGAAATCGCACATATGCCCACTGTCCGATCTGGAACAGTATGGCGCCGACCAGCGACCCAATCAGCGCCGCGTCGTAGCGTACGTGGGTATATGGAAAGAATATGTAGAGGAAGAAAAACCCCGCCCATGCGAACAGCCACGGCGACAGCATCGCGACGTAGGCCGCTTCCGATGACAGCCGCGTCGATACCATCGCGGTCATCGTGAGCGCCGCGACCATCAGGATCGGCACCGTGAACAGGATGCTGAGGTAGTCGGAAAATTTGCGCAGATAGCTGCGGCTGCGCGATACCCGGAAGATCGAGTTGAGCGCGAGCTCGACGTTGCTCATCGTGGATATCACGGTGAACAGCAAGAACGCGGCACCCGCCGTGCCGACCGCCGCCGCATTGGTGCGGTCGACGAAGGTCATCAACTGGTCGGTAATTTGAGGCGATCCGAATGCGATCGACCGCTCGATAACCGGGCGAAGCTGGTTGAAAGCGCCGAATCCCTTCAAGGCTGAGAATGCCAGCGCCAGGATCGGCACCAGGGACAGCGCGACGGTGTAGGTCAGCGCCGAGGCGCGAAGCAGGTCGTCGTTGCCGAGGAAGCTGGTGATGGCCGACGAAGCGGTCGCGGTCGCCGCCGCCATCCAGCGGCCAAAAATGGTCTTTTCCTCGGCCGTCCGCAGGGCGTCGGCGAGGCGATTAAAGCGGCTGTCTCCCGACTCGGCCATCAGTTAAATAAGCGACCTCGACACTCGTAAAAGGCGGCATGACGATTAAGCCGCGAGTACGCGCCAGACCGCGATTGTTCTGACGATATAACATGGAAGTCAAGCGCGGACTCTTGATAATCACCGCTAATTAAACGGATAGTCGGCAAATACGGACCGAACCAGCTTACGCGACGCGACCGACGGAGGCACCATGCCATTCGCACCAGTCAATGGAGTCGAGCTCTATTACGAGTCATACGGCGACGGACCCGCGCTGGTGTTCGCACACGGCGCCGGCGGCAATCATCTCAGCTGGTGGCAGCAACTGCCGGTGTTTGCGTCGCGCTTCCGATGCGTCACGTTCGACCATCGCGGCTTTGGATTTTCTCGCGATGTGCCCGACAGTCCC
>Ga0302326_10027208_pt1 | contig 11536 bp, 9 predicted proteins | sample Palsa_T0_3_FD_202264 | JGI IMG/M metagenome (GOLD analysis project Ga0302326, IMG submission 202264) | Peat permafrost microbial communities from Stordalen Mire near Abisko, Sweden - Palsa_T0_3 | ecosystem: Environmental > Terrestrial > Soil > Palsa > Peat permafrost | place: Sweden: Abisko...
ACCAAACGCATGCGGCACGTATTGCAATAGGACCCGGCGCGGCTCGGGCAAACCGAATATCAGATCGCGCGCCGTTGTGCGGGAAGCGACGTCGAAAAAGCCGGGGAGCCGATGGACGATGACGCCGGCCTGTGGCAGATTATCGGCCGGCGGCGCGAAGATGTGAACCGGATCGCCGAGATTCGCCAGCGCCAGCGCGACCTGCGATGTATAATCCGACACACCGCCCGTTTGTGGCGGATACTCGCCGGTGATGATTGCCCAAGCCACCCGCTTATCCACCACGGAATACCGCCAACCGTAAAGAGCCGCCCTGACGCCGAGGCCCGCCCAGCTTAGGGAGTTTATCAGAAGAAGCGGCCTGGGCGACATCCCGCGTGGGCGTATCATCTGCCGGGCGTGGCTGTTTTTCCGGGATGGCTTAATTTGAGCCTGACATCGCCAGTTTCCAGTACGCCGCACACTGTTGGCTCTGGTACATCGCTTCCCCAGCTCGGCTGCTCGAATTCGCCACGCATTCGTTCAAGGAACTGTTCGACAAGTGAAGATAATGGGACGGCCCCGACATAGGCAAACGTACCTACTGACGGCGACTATTGCCCCGGGCGATCCCACCGACTATCCCCCATGGAAAATGTCCAAATCCCAGGGCGACGCCGGCGTGCCCAGTTCCGATGCCTTGGGCCGCTGGGAAAAGGGCGGCGCCTTGCCTGAATGCACATCAAACAGCCGCTTGTTGGTTGCCTTGGCCGCCTCCACCAATTCGGGATACGCGCGATCCGCCGCATCGACAAAGCCGATGTTGTAATTCTCACCGTCCATTCGCCCCAGCACCGGCTCATCGCGCCAGGCGAACCACCACTCTCCCACAAAACCATCCAGCGAGGCCGCTTGCTCAACAAAATAGCGGTATGCGATCCCCCGTTCGCTCTGGTTCATTGCCTGTACCAAGCCCGCGCCCAGCCCGTTTTCGGGAACGCCGATATGAAATTCGCCGACCATCACCGGGCGGCCCGACATGCGGTAAGTGCGCTCCACCTGCACCGTCGGTTCATATTCGTAGACATTGATGCTGCAGACGTCGAAAATCCTCGCCAGACGCAACACTGCCTCGGATGGGTTCCCACCAAAGCGAATGCCAACGATCAGATGATTGGGATCATATTTGCGCACGTCTCCGCAGACCATTTCCAGATATTTTCCAAACGCCCCCACCACAAATTCGGTTCGTCGCTTGCGCGTGTCGCCAGCCGCGAGAAATTGTTTCAACTCAGTCTGCGTGGCCGCTGGATTGCCCGCAAGGATCAAATCGCAGACTTCCGATTCGCGTCCACCCCACGGCGGCTCGTTCCCCACAAAATAGCCGATCAGCAATGGATCGTTTTTGCGGGGTGTACACTGCTGATTGGCCGCGGCTTCGAGTGCGGCGGCAAACTGCGGCGAATAAACATCCGGCAAACCGAGCCAGGTTTGGCCCAGTTGAAAGCGAAGAAACGCGATGTTGGGCCGCCCGCTTCCGCCGGTGGTCATTCCCCAGGAATCAAGACGACGATTCACGAGATTGTTTGGCGCTATCGTCACAACTGTCGTCGCGCTCGCTGTTGCCACCGTGGCCGGCGCCGCTCCCGCCGCCAGCCCACCACCCCCGCCACCGCGCCGGTCACGACCGCCCAAACCGCCGGGGGTCCCGTTGACTCCCGTCGCCAGAAACAAATGGCCATCCGGATCGACCAGCCACCACTTCCCATTCACCTGCTCCACGCGGAAAAAGCCCGTGGCCTTGGCCTGTGTGGCGGCGTAACCGTTGTAGCGCCCATAGCCATAGTCCGCCGGCTTGCCAAAGCTCTTCGTCTCCTCGGCAAGTTCAGCGGTCAATTGCTCCTGGCTATGAATTTTCCGCGGCCAATCACCCAGTATCCATTGGCCGAATTGATCGACCACCTTCCCGTCCGGCCCGGTTTCGAGAAACTTCGATCCCTCATCAGCCTTTGCCAGATGTATGTTCCTGATTTCGATCGCCGGATCGTTGATCGGATAGTCCATCGAAAAACCGATCGCCTGGACGCTCGTGAGCTCGCCCCACGGACCCCAAACGGAAACCCAGAAGGTGTCGCTGCGCCGATTGGTAGACGCGGCCAGATCATTGCCCGACACCTGTGCTCGCCAATAGGAGAGCGGCACCGACGCGCGGAACCACGCGTTCTGCCCCAGCGGTTGAAATTCGATCCGGCGAGGGCCAGCCTCCGTGTAAATCCAAATGCCAAACCGCTGCGGAGTATGGACGCGCATCTCCATCACCAGATGCGAATATCCCGTCCAATCCGCCGGAAATTCCGCTCCGTCCCCCAGAGCGGCCAGGTCTTGAAGTGTCAGTCGCGCCTCCGGCAGGACGCACTGGAACGAAAACTTCCGCGCTGTGTCCGCCCCCCTCGCGGGCATCGGCCCCACATCCCACAGCACCGCCAAGGTCAATACCACCAGGAATCTCACCTTGGCCCGTTGCACGACTCGACTGCCCATACTCGCTCCCAAGTGATCGGAAACCGTTTGCGGAATTGTCAGCGTCCCGCTTATTGTGTTCTCCAATTGGCAAGGATGCCAGGACTCTGCGTTAGCGGTTAGACGATTGATCCATCGGAGGAAACACACATGCGGAATTGGCTTCTTCTTCTCATCACGGTCGTCATCCTAGGAGTCGCCGCGATCCGGGCGGAGCGATTGTATGGTGATGATGCTCCCGCAGTGAAATTGCCGCCGTCGGGAACCACCGCGACGGCCGCGCTGTTGGCTTCGCCGCGGCACGGCGAGTGGGCGGATATCGCGCTGAGCGGTAGCGATGTCAAATTGCACACGTGGGTCTCCTATCCCGAGCGTGCGGACAAAGCCCCCGTGGTGATCGTGATCCACGAAATCTTCGGCATGTCGGATTGGGTCCGATCGGTTGCGGACCAATTGGCGGCCGAAGGATTCATCGCCGTCGCGCCCGATCTTCTCTCGGGATTCGGCCCCGATGGCGGCGGAACCGAATCGTTCAAAGGCGATTCGATGCGGGCTGCGTTCGGCAAGCTCACCGCCGACGAATTGACCAAGCGCCTCGATGCCGCTCGCGACTACGCACTGGCCCTTCCATCGGCGACAAGCAAATCCGCAAGCGTTGGCTTCTGCTGGGGCGGCGGCGCGAGTTTCACCTACGCCACGCGACAACCCAGGCTCAACGCCGCCGTTGTTTTCTATGGTGTGCCACCCGCCAAGGATGCGATGACGAACATCGCCTGCCCGGTGCTCGGCTGTTACGGCAAGAACGACAATCGCATCACCTCGACGGTCGATGCCACCACCAAAGCGATGGCCGAGCTACATAAAACATACGACCCGCACATCTACGATGGCGCCGGCCACGGTTTTCTGCGCCAGCAGGATGGACAAAACGGCGCGAACCTGAAGGCCACGCAGCAGGCGTGGCCGGAGACAATTGCGTTGTTGAAGAAGAGTTTGGAATAGCTCCAGGGCAGGTCACGATGAAATCCATTTTTCTGTTCGCCGCCTTTGGCATTTGCCTTTGCTGGACCCACATGACCACTCGCGCACAGACGGCTTCTGTTTCGGTACGGGTGGATAAGCCCGCTGGGCAAGTCAGCCCCACGCTGCACGGGATTTTTTTTGAAGACATCAACTTCGGAGCCGATGGCGGGCTCTATCCGCAGCGCGTGAAGAATGGGTCGTTTGAGTTTACGCCCGATACGATGGTGGGATGGCGCAAGACTGAAGACAACCGCGCCGGGGGGACGCTGGCGATTCTGGATGACAAGCCGCTGAATGCGAACAATCCGCACTATCTGCGATTGACCGTGCTCGATGGCGGCCAGCCATTCGGCATCTCGAATGAAGGCTTTCATGGCATCGGGGTGAAGAGGGGGGATAAGTACGATTTCTCGGTATATGCCAGGCCCGCCAGCGCGGAGGCGATGAGTCTGCAGATCAGCATTCTCGATTCCAAGAATCAGGTGATCGGATCGGGTGAACTCGCGAGTTTCTCAGGCGATTGGAAGCAATACTCCTGCACGATTGAATCATCGGCGACGGTGGAGAAGGCGCGTTTGCTCATTACCAGCAAAACGCCGGGCTCGATCGATCTCGATATGGTATCGCTCTATCCAGAGGAGACATGGGCCAACCGCCCCAACGGCCTCCGGCCTGACCTGGTGCAGTTGCTCAAAGATCTGCAGCCCAAGTTTCTTCGCTTCCCCGGCGGGTGCATCGTGGAGGGGCGGTTTCTCAGCAATCGATATCAATGGAAAAACACCATCGGCGATCTGACCGAGCGAAAATTAATTCTCAATCGATGGAAGACGGAGTTCAACTGGAGGCTCTCGCCGGATTATTTTCAATCATTCGGACTTGGCTTCTACGAATATTTCCAATTGTGCGAAGACATCGGCGCGAAGCCCCTTCCGATTTTGAATTGCGGCATGGCGTGTCAGTTTAATTCAGGTGAACTTGCGCCGCTGGATCAGCTCGATCAATATATTCAGGATGCTCTGGATCTGGTGGAATTCGCCAATGGTTCGGTGGATACCCCCTGGGGAAAGAAGCGCGCCGAGATGGGGCATCCGGCGCCGTTCAATCTGGATCGGATCGGGGTGGGGAATGAACAATGGGGGCCGCAATATGTCGATCGATTAGCGCCGTTCGCCAAGGCGATGAAGGACAAATATCCGGACGTGAAACTGGTGGCGGCCGCCGGGCCGTTCCCCAAGGGGCGGGAGTTTGATTATGCCTGGCGGAAGCTGCCGGGCTTGCCGGTGGATTTTGTGGATGAGCATTACTATGCCAATCCCGACTGGTTTCTTCAGAATGCCAATCGGTATGACAACTATGATCGAAAGGGATTGAAAATATTCGCCGGTGAGTTCGCGGCACAGAGTGTGGCGATCGCCAGTCCGTTGAACAAGAACAACTGGGAATGTGCGCTGGCCGAGGCCGCTTTCATGACGGGGCTGGAACGCAATTCCGATGTGGTGGCGATGGCATCCTACGCGCCGCTGTTTGCCCATGTGGAAGGCTGGCAATGGACGCCCAATCTGATCTGGTTCGATAACCTGCGATCGTTTGGAACGCCCAATTATTACGTGCAGAAACTTTTCAGCAGGCAGATCGGCACGGCGATCCTGCCGGTGAAGATCGATGACAGTTCCAAAGCCCTGTTCGGTAGTGCGACGCGCGATGATGCAACCGGCGATGTGATCATCAAGCTGGTGAACACGAAATCGGCGGTTGTGTCGGCTGACCTGAACCTGTCCGGCGTATCACCAGGCCCGTTGGGTGGAACGGCGTATGTTCTATCGAGCGATGATCTGAACGCTCAGAACAGTTTGGATGAACCGATGAAGGTTTCTCCGCAGGAATCCCCGCTCGCGAATTTGGGCGGTCAGCTCAAACGCGATTTGCCGGGTTATTCGGTGACGGTTTTGCGGGTTCGCGCGGCCAATCGCTGACGTGAGACGACCATTCGTCCGCAGACAATTGGGGTTGTTTCACACTTGTGCCAGGGTATTCTCATTTCCCGGCGGTCACTTTTGAAGGTCTTCCAGTTCCTTGCGCAGGACTGGAAGGTGCACAAGAATAATATTCCAGGTGATTGTATGATCGATGGTGTCGTATCCATGAATCAAGGAGTTCCGGAAACCTGATATCTTATTCTGGTCGGTAAATCGGGCAGCGATCTGAGGTGACGATTGGCGAAGGCGCGTCATCGCTTCGCCCACGATTTCAAACTGCCTCTCTACCGCCGAGCGCAAAAAGTCGTCCGAAAGGTAATCGTCGAAAGTGCGATTCTCGGTGTACCGCGCGATTCGGTCCGTTGCCTGCTTCATGTCGTGCAGCAGCTTCTTAGGATCATGCGGCATATAGGTTCACTCGTTCCTCATCCACCGATTTTCTGAAATACGGATTGCGAATAGCGGTATCTGAAACCAGATCGATCTTCCGACCAAACAGCTTTTCCAAATCTGAGAGAAGATCAAAAAATCGGTCGGCCGCGTTGTGAATGGTGAAGTTGTGAAAATCGACGAGGAAATCGAGATCGCTGTGCGCGGGATCGAAATCGCCGCGAACGGCAGAGCCGAAGACGTCAAGCCGGGCCACATCGTACTTCCGGCATAACTCGACAAGCTGCTGGCGATGTTTGGCGATAAGATCGACCATTGCCGTATGATTATACACGAGGCGACGCGCAGAAACTGGCGGGTCCGAAAAGGTTGCTGCGGAGAACCATCGTAACGTCGTGGACCTGCCGCCCTGAGCGATGGAACTGTTGAGCTGAAACGAGCGAACATGAAAAAAATGAATCGTAGAAACCTGCTGATCGCGGGCACTGGACTGGCGGGCGGACTATTGCTGCCGGCGAGTTGGCGACGGGCGATGGCCGGCGGCCAGACGACTGCGCCCGCCACCCCCGATCAAAAGCTCGATCGCAAATCCATCGTCACCCGGCATAACCCAACCGTCGGAAAGATCGATCCGTTCTCGGCCCTCACCGTGGGCAACGGCAGCTTCGCCTTCACCGCCGACGTTACCGGGCTGCAATCATTTCCCGACGAGTATGAAGAGCAATTTCCTTTGTGCACCGCGGCTCATTGGGCCTGGCACACCACGCCCATCCCTGCCGGAATGAAACCGGAGGATTATCGCTTCAAGCAATACAAGGTGAACGGCAGGGATGTCGGTTACGCCACCGATTCCAAAAGTCAGCCCGAGCTTTTCGACTGGCTGCGCGAGAATCCGCATCGCCTGCATCTCGGCCGGATCGGTCTGGTGCTCAAGGGAACGGAAGGCACGCCGGCCACATCGAAGGATATCACGGCCCTCAGTCAGACACTTGATCTGTGGACGGGTTCGTTGTTGAGTAAATTTGAATTCGCCGGCCAGTCGGTCACCGTGCGGACCGCGTGTCATTCCGAGATGGATGCGCTGGCCATTTCGATTGAATCACCGCTGGTGGCGGATGGCCGGCTGGCGGTGCGCATCGCCTTTCCCTACGCATCGCCCGAAATCGACATGGCCGATTGGAAATCACCGGATCGGCATCAGTCGAGCTGTGTCATCGGCGATCACCGCGCTGATATTTCCCGCACGCTAGATCAGGATCGGTATAGCGCGACGGTCGGCTGGGCGGATGGACACTTCGAGCAGAGCGCCGTTCACGAGTTCAAACTGCTAGGCGCGGGCAATCGTCTGGAATGTGTCGTGCTCTTCTCGCCGGCGCCTCATGCCGATGCGTTGCCTTCGGTGGAGCAGAGCTTCCAATCGGCCGCAGCGCATTGGCTTGAATTCTGGAACAGCGGCGGGGCGATCGACCTGTCCGGCAGCAGCGATGAGCGGGCCAACGAGCTCGAACGGCGGATCGTGCTTTCGCAATACAACACCGCGCTGCACTGCGCCGGGTTCATGCCGCCGCCGGAGACGGGGTTGCTCTTCAACAGTTGGTACGGCAAATCGCATCTGGAAATGCACTGGTGGCACGGCGTTCATTTCGCCGCGTGGGGCAGGCTGGCGCTGCTGGATAAGAGTCTGGACTATTACCACCGGATTCTTCCAGTCGCCAAGGCGACGGCTGTTCGGCAGGGGTACGACGGCGTTCGCTGGCCGAAGATGGTGGGGCCGGACGGGCGCGATTCGCCGTCGCCGGTTGCGCCGCTGCTCGTCTGGCAGCAGCCGCATCCGATCTACTATGCCGAGATTTGCTATCGACAGAATCCCAATCAGGAGACGTTGGACAGATGGTCAGAGATCGTCTTTGAGACGGCGAAATTCATGGCCAGCTATCCGGTTCTGGAAGGAGATCGGTATGTGCTGGGTCCACCGATGAAGACGGTATCAGAGAATGCGGACACGATGACGACGCACAATCCGACGTTCGAGCTGGCATACTGGCGATTCGGTCTCGAAACGGCGCAACTCTGGCGCGATCGCCTACACTTGCCGCCCGAGCCGCGGTGGGCGGATGTGCTGGCGCGATTGTCTCCTCTGCCGCAGCAGGATGGGATGTATCTGATACAGGAGGGCATGACCGACACGTACACCAAATGGAATTGGGAACATCCGGCATTGCTCGGCGCGTATGGCGCTCAGCCCAGCTCCGGCGTCGATCGCGAAACCATGCGCCGAACATTGAAGAAGGTGATGGAGGTATGGCAGTGGGACCGCGCCTGGGGCTGGGATTTCCCGATGGCCGCGCTGAACGCCACCAAGCTGGGCGAGCCGGACCTGGCCGTCAAAGCATTGATGATCGAATCGGTGAAGAATCGTTACCTGCCCAATGGCCACGTCTATCAGCGGCCCAGCCTCACCGCCTATCTCCCGGCCAACGGCGGGCTGCTCGCGGCGGTGGCGATGATGGCCCTCAGCCCCACGGGATTTCCGCAGGATGGGAAATGGTCGGTCCGATCGGAAGGGCTCTTATCAATTTTATGAATTCGTAGGACACTCTGAAGCGCCGGCACGGGCGAGACGCCCGTTTTAAGAAGGGAGCATTCATTCCAATGACAGCTCCGATGGAGAGATCCCCGATCTTCTTTCGGCATGTCGGCGTCTCTTCCACTTTGGCGGGATGGCGGAGCAAATGCTAAGCTGGGTCGGCGGTGAGCCTGGACGGGATAGTAGAGAATCAACATCAAGCTGGCATTTTGGTAGATATCTACGTTCCCCCTTACTCCATTTTCTGAGGGCAAACATTTTGGTACTCATAACCCGTTCCTTATCGTGTGCGCTGTTGGCTACTGCTCTAGCTGTTGGATACCCGCGTGCGGCCGGCGCGGCGCCCGGAGATGCTGCGCCCGATGACCAGAGCAAGACGGGGCGCGAAGAACCAACCTCGCAATCAACCGCCGAGGCGAACGAAGGGGCCAGCACAGCGACCACTACCTCCACGAATTTGGCGCCATCGCCATTTGAGGGCCCGGCGGCGAAATATCCCGGGCCGTATGGCCGGCCGAGAGTGGAAGACGTTACCCGCATTCTCGAGCGCGTGCGGGATCGAGCCGAGGCGCGGGTGGTGCTGCAGATCACCGATCCTGCCACCAAGCAGCCGTTGAGCGATCCACCGGGCGCGCAGGTGTTGACTGTTCCGGGAGAGCAGCAATTTAACCCGACGAGTTACCCCGCGGGAGTGTTGTATGCCGGTTTGCTTTCGGCTGGCGACGCGACGGGTGACAAAGCGTACACGGACTACGTAGGCCGTCGATTTAAATTCATTGCCGATAACGTGAGCAAATTCAGGGACCAGCAGGGCCCGCGCGTGAGAGTTCCGTTTCGCAATCTGATTACCATTCAGTCGCTGGATTCGTGCGGAGCGATTGGGGCGGCATTTATCAAGGCGAAGCGCGCCGGCGTGGGGGATGAACTTGAACCGTTTATCGAGCGCTACGCTGATTTTGTCAGCAAGACGCAGTTTCGTCTTCAGGATCAGACTCTTGCGCGCAAACAGCCATTCCCCAATTCGCTGTGGGCCGACGACATGTATATGAGCGTTCCGCTGCTGGCGCAGATGGGCGCGATGACTGGGCAGGCGAGTTATTTCGACGACGCCGCCAGGCAGGTGACGCAGCTTTCGGCGCGCCTTTTCGTTCCATCGGTCGGGCTCTACACGCATACATGGAACGCGCAGACCGCCGACGATCAGCCGCACTATTACTGGGGTCGGGCCAACGGCTGGTGCGCGATGGCCATGGTCGAACTGCTCGATGTCATGCCGGAGAATCATCCCAAGCGGGATGAGGTGCTCAAGCTTTTGCGTGCACACGTGCAGGGACTGGCGTCGGTTCAGTCGGGTACGGGTCTTTGGCATCAGATGCTGGATCGCCAGGATTCATATCTGGAATCCTCCGGCAGCGCCATGTTCACCTACGCCATCGCGCGTGCCGTCAACCATGGATGGATCAATGCCGGCACGTACGGGCCGGTGGCGATCGCCGGCTGGAACGGCCTGACGACGCGAATTGATGCCCAGGGCAAAGTCACCGGCACGTGTGTCGGCACCAATTACGCGGCTGATTACATGTATTATTACAACCGCCCCAACTCCGAAGACCAACACGGCTACGGTCCGGTGCTGTTGGCCGGCGCCGAAATCATTCGATTGCTCAAGAACCCGCACCTGCGGATTCAGGAAATGCGCGGGGCGCCGTTAATGGTGACTGAAAGAAGGCCGGGTGATACGACCAATCCATCCCAGCGGCGAGGCGGTCGGGGGGGTGATGGGCAGTAATTGCCGCGCGAAAATTCCCGCTACGCGGAGAGGGCCGTTGTGGAGAGGGCTCGGACGATTCTCTCGCACATTGGAGCTTCTATGGCCATTGGTCGTTGCTTGTCGCGGGTTTTGTGGGCTGTCGGATCGGCCTGCTTATCGTTCGCTATTTCAGCGAACTATTGTGCATGCTTCGCAAGCACGACTTCTCCCACACCCACACCTGTGACGGACGATGTCCGGTCAAAGGTGATAAATCGGCTTCTGGGCTTGCGGAATGTCGATGTCGAATACGATCTGGTCAAGGATTACACGCCCTCACAAAAATCGTTGGAACTGACGGCAAAGATCACCAAGGTCCGTCCGTATGTGGGCCGCTACTATAGCAGCGGTCGGCTCTCATTCCTTGATGGTAGTGCTCGGTACGAAACCGAGAACAGTCCTCAAACTTTGGCACGCGAAAAGGCTGAGACCGGCGCGCAGGAGGAGATCTCAAATATTTTCATTTCAACACCGAAGAGGTGTGAGGCGCTCACTCGTTGGCCGGGGCCGTCGCTGGTGGGTGGGATCAGCAATCCCGGTGATCAGGACCTGCCCGATCGTGATGGAATTGACACCGCGCTCGGCCTCCGCGCGGGTTCACCCAAAGCGACGTGGCTCGATTCAAAGGTGCTTGAGGAGGCAAGGATCGAGCCTGATCCAGATGCTGCCGGCCAGCTAAAGTTGACGATCCCGTTCCGAGACGGATTGCAGAATTCGTGGTGGCTGCGCCTAACTGGCGACGATACTGCAATCACAAAATACACCTACGCCAGCGCGAACGGAGAAGTGTACTGGCAAGTGGATTGAACCGATTTTTCGAAAAACGAGGACGGCGTGTCACTGCCCCACAAGGTGGTTGCAAGAACCTTTTACCACGGCTTGAACGAGACGGCGTATTGCAACGACACCATGACGATCACGGTGCGAACTTACAACAACAAGAAGGACAACACTGCCGAGCGGTATCTGATGATTTGGCCTCTGGGCGCGAACGTGACTGACCAGCGAACCAAACAGAATTTTCATATAGGTTCGGGTCCCAGGACCCTTGACGACGATTTTTTAAACGCAGCGGCAGCGAAAGCCCGCCAGCCGGTCGAACGCTGATCTGGAACGCGCTTGCCCGAGGAGGAGAACTTCATGCGCGGTTTAGGGCCTGTCGATTTAGTTGGCGCATCCTTCGCTAATGTTTCCACGTCGGCCAATTTGGACTGGCTGGCGCTGAATCTTGCGGCAAGGAGGCTGATTCAT
>Ga0302326_10027209_pt1 | contig 11536 bp, 13 predicted proteins | sample Palsa_T0_3_FD_202264 | JGI IMG/M metagenome (GOLD analysis project Ga0302326, IMG submission 202264) | Peat permafrost microbial communities from Stordalen Mire near Abisko, Sweden - Palsa_T0_3 | ecosystem: Environmental > Terrestrial > Soil > Palsa > Peat permafrost | place: Sweden: Abisko...
GGAAACTAATACTTCATATGCATCACGATAGGTTTTAGACATCACGGTCGCTGAGAGAGAGTATTGGTAATGGAGGGAATATCATTTATAGATGGCGTGATTTACGATTCGAAAAAGCGGAGATACCAAGAAGGGAAAGAAATTTCAAAGGTTGGGATATTTAGGCGATTGAATTTTTGGGGGCACAAAAGACTATAATTTTTACTTTGAACTACTGTATTCTTGAGTGGTTTGTCTCGTCGTTTTAAGCACAATTCCCAAATCCGTGTCGCGTCGCACCATCGCAAAAGATCACCTATCGAGATACATAATAAAACCTTGCAGATCTGATGGCAAAACATCATCCCAAAAAGTCATGGCATCACGCAAGTCCCAAGTCATGAGAAGAAAAAGGCGTCTCCAAGTGCCCGTGAAACACACCTACACTCAATCTCCAAGTGGACGGAGCATCACCTCAAGGTATCCTACAATACCATATAAGCCAAGTATTCGGTCCTCCATATGATTTCGAGGCCTTCCTTAACGAAGTCAGTCTCCGGCTATCAAAAGTACAAGCCCAACGGGAGCGCAAACTTGGTGTCTTGAAACATGAGAAGCCCGAACAAAGTTCTAAGTAATGGAGCGCTAGCGGCGTAGCTTTTTGTTTGGATTCATCATGTATATACTATCCTTACGTACAGAAAATATTTGCAATCATACCGTACCTGGCATCAACATTAATCTCATACCTTTGTCCCAACGCCAATAACCCGAAATATCAAATACATTGTCCTGAAGCTTTTGCAAAAGAAATATACATGCCAACAACTAATATGCCCATCTCCGTTACGATGTCCCTGGTAAGTTGAATGGAATAGCAGCCGCTTGACGATGTTCTTCGTTCAGTGCATCCTGTCTTGCCTTCTTGAGATGTTTGTCCTGTTTCATGTATACCTCTAATACATCAGTTTTCACGTACGAGAGAAGAGGCAGACCAGCCAAAAGATTTCCATCGACAAGTTGCCATAACTGGTCTCGAGATTTTTGAGCTCCAATGTATGCCATTAACCCGAGTTTCTCGGCGTGTTCCGTGGAAGTATTGATATAAAAGCGAGCCATGGTGATTGTGAGAGCCATGAAGCGTAATCGGGAGTTCAAGTGGATCGCTGCACTGTGAATGACATGACTCAGAAGTTCCCTACAAGTAAGCAACATTTTTGGGATTGGGGGAAACTTTGATCGAAGGACTTCGTTAGAAGTGATTCCACGGAGAAGATAGAGTGCATCTCGTAGCTGCGGGTACGGGTGTTGAGAGGCGAATAGTCTCCGCTCAACCTCATCAAGACACTTGATCGCCTTGGATTGATCTTGTTGACTTCCTCCTCTCAAGATCAAGCTTTTATTGAGCAGGGCGAGGAGATAAGTTTCGCCTGCCTGGACAGGGATATCTGAGTAGAGCTGCAAAGCAACACCTAATTGACCTGTATAATGATTCCGGATGGCGATGAGAAGTTTGTACAAGTACATAAATGCAGTATCGTCTGCGGTGGTAGTATTAGAAAAATATTTCTCGTTGCAATCATGGAGTTGTGATGTGACGCGCAGTACAACATCCCACTGCGAACGCAGAAGAGCTGCAAACGCAGAATAAAGCAAGGAATAACGTTTTAACCGGAGCAGCCGATCCCGTCGCGTAGTCACCTCTGATAACCAGGATTTTGTATCATACGTCTCTTTACCCAATATCGCTACTGTCAATTCAAAGCCAAGAAGCAAGGGGGACGTACTATCAGCGACTCTGATCCCCTCTGTGAAAAAGTTCAGTGTTTTCTCCGACGAGTCAGAAAAATATACCGCCCCACTAAGGATATATCCAAAAACAAACGCCTCGGACTGAGTGAACCATTCAAACCATAATTTGCTCTCTCCATTACATATTAATAAGTCGAATTTCCCTTCCTTGTCCCATATCTTCACATCACTGCCTATTACCGAGTCCATGAGCTGATGATGTTCTTTCAATTTCGCGAGTGCGGCATGTCCATCTCCAAGTCTCATGAGATGCAGAACATGGAGCAACATTCTCATCAAAGATAACTGTTTGTGGTTTTGGCGCAATGGGTTCTTGGACGAGAGTTCCGCGGCGAGGGCAAGGAGAGTGTCGATGCCCAGGGAAAGGAGAGAGTCGACGTTTGGGGAGGGGATATTGTGTTTCAGGGAGTGGGATATTTCGAGGAGGTAAGATAGTTCGATTATTTCGTAGTCCAGGTGTTTTTGGGCCAGAGCTCGGAGGTTGTGAATTGTCTTTGTGTGTTGGGTTAGTTCGTGCATGTCGGGTTGGGGGTGGATGTGTTGAAGTCGAGTTAACATAAAGGAGTATTGCCATATCAGCATTTCACGACTATTGTCAATGGAAGATACGAAGGGTTATACTCTGAGGCTTCGTCGAGACAGGTTTTGAGATGCGAGCGGGAGGCTTTGAGTGAAGTCCTGGTCAGGATTGTTGCTTGGAGTTGCTGCATAGCAAATTTGATATCGTAAAACTCGGAATTCTACAATAAGTCGCAGGACAAGATCAGTAGACCTTGGGCATCCTCAACACCTAATATTATCACCGCATAAAAGGAAAGATACCCCCTTGGACAACAGATCCTCCGCCATCTCTAGATTCTCCGTCTCCATGACCAGCACATGCGCTAACCGTAACCGAGTCTGCATCTCCGCCTTAATCGAAAGCTTCTGTCTGTCCAACTACACTCAGCATCCTTCAATACACGGACTACAAGCAACACAGCGTTCAAACACTTTATCCCCGACAAGAGCAGCCTATGATACTTGTACGACTGTTGTTCATCATTAGTCCGAGCGACGACGGCAGAGAGTTTCTGCGCACTGGCGAAATAATCCTCCGCCAACTTCCACAGCACAACATACGTCTACTGTCAGCACACCGTGAGCCAAAGCGCCAACCTCGGGTCTCGGAAGCGATGGCTGTGGAGGCGGAGGAGGTGCAGGCGGCTGCTGGTAATAGAACAATTGTTGGGGAGGATTCATTGGTGGCGGATGCTGTTGCTGTGGCGCTGGAGGCTGGACATACGTTAAGTGCTGGTCCACAGGCATATATTGATCCATCAGAGAGGCTTGCAATGGCGAGAACGACTAAATATCTGTGTTCATGATGGTGTGTTTGTCGGTGGGTGATCGGGCGCGGCGCATTTCGTTTGGTGCCTTGGTCGGGATTGGAAGTTGTCTCGATGAGATCGGCGAGCACGCAGATTTTCAAGATTATCGACGCAGAACAGCAACCGTCAAAGGATGCACTCGATGCGGCTTGTGAGAGTCTCGGTGTTGCAGAGCCCACGGCACTTGGCAAGAAATGCGGCATATTCGATTTGTATACGGAGAGGGTCACTTTTACAAGGGACATGTGTTCGACTATACAGTCAAGCTACTTCACCGATTCCCCCTCCTCATCCAACCGAAACAACATCCAAAAGCAGTGGCTTGAATCACCAGTTGCATCCCACAGGTCGTCCTCCTCTGAGCCCAACTGCACGCTCATCGTCCCCAGCTGCAGCTGCCGACAACTCCGGTGAAGTGGATTCAGCAAGTACAGCCACTGCTCCGCAAGAGTCAGAGACAGTCGCTGATGCAGGTGTATCGAGCATTACCAAGGGATACAGAACACCTTTACGAGTAACAAATTCGAGTACCCCGATCGCAGCAAGAGATACCGTCAAAGTCGTCTATGAAGCTCCTCTCATAAAGCCTGTGCGTGGACTAAAAGCATTTTCTATTTCATCGTTAATCCTTTCTTGTGCGTTGACACCCTTTATTATGACTATGGAAGCACCCATCCCCACCATCGCACGAGTCTCTGTCGTCACAGCAGGTACCTCCTTTCCACAATTCCATTTTCTCCTTTTCCTTCTTACTTCTAATTACCTCAACGTCGCATCTGGATTTCACCCCTGAGCCTCCGTCCAATATATGTACTGACAATAGCGCTCGGAGCAAGTATCCTATCAACAGGTCTGATCCACTACTTCCTCTCCCCCTACGTCATCAAAGCAACCTACATGTCCCTCTCGCACCAACTAAACCTCCAAACCCTCAACCTCTTCGCCCGACGCAAGAACAACGTCGTCAACGTCGACGATCTCAGACGTATCGAAGCCGACGGATTCCGTTTGGCAGCCAATCTCAAGGACGAATCCACCGGGAAAATATGGTATGTCCATCCGGAGCAGGAGATCTCGGGGGAGTTCTGGGAGACGCTGGATAAGCCGAGGGGCGGGTACAAGGATTTGAGTACGGGGAAGGGAGTCAGGTTTAAGGAGAAGGTAGGGGAGGGGACGGAGGCGAGGATGTTTGAGGAGCCTGTTGGGTTGAAAGACGCCGAGGTCGAGGGGAAGAAAAAGTAGTTGGAGCAGACAAAAATGGAGCAGAGATATTCATAGCCAAAGGCAACGTACTATTATATCCAATGTAATTAATATTGCATATCCCCTAACGCCGGTATTATAAGTCATCAGCACCATCCTCTTTTCTACCCTTCTTCCGCTTCTTATTCTTCAACAACTCCTTCCCCATGTCCTCCTGCAAATTAATCCAACACTGGACAGGGGTGAGGGCATACCATCCTAGCCTTCTTACTCTCAGCACGAGCCTCATTCTCTCTCATCCTGGCCTCCCTTATAGTCTCCATATTCCTCTACCATTAGCTACCGATCCAGCCGGGGCGGAGGGAAGGGTCGATACAGCTTTCTGTAGTTTACTCTGGATCTCGCCGTCATTTTTGTCCGCTACCTCCGCTACTATGGCTAATAACGAGGACTACTGTTAAAACCCCGAATTATTTTGTGAATGGGAGGTACAGTGTCTTCATTGATGAATTTTTTGCCTTTCTTTTTGCCTTTGAGGTTTTCGATCCCACTGGCTCGGCCGATAGTATTCAACTTTGGTTCCTCTACTCGGGCCTACACATAAGCCCACTGCCGTGCAAAAAAACCAGCAACACCGCCCGGTCACAACACACCGTTTCCCGATCCAATTCCTCAAAACGCAATTGAATTACCAGCCATCGGGAGAGGGTTCGCAGGGAATAATATAGGAGGACAAGGATACAGACCTTAAACTTCTGGAGTGTCTTCTGGTATTTTTCGCGGGCTTGTTGTTTCGGAGTCGGATTCTTGGGTACCTTTTTCTTCTTCGGGTTTGATGGAGCGAGGTTCGGCTGGACCATTGCGCTGAGTCGCGATGGTGCAAGGTCGAGAGCGGGAGGTCCTCGATGGAAGGGCGGCGCTGATGAGAAAACTTCGTTGCCGATCAAAACTCAATCAATCAGATCACGTGGTGCATCTCACGGAGGAAATTGCGAATATGCGATGAACGCGTATCTGAAGACCATTAACTGGGACGTAGCGATTATAACTGACGTTGGCGCCTCGATTATAGCTTTTTATTACATGAATTTTTGTCTTCTATGAGCAATTATTATCATAAGTGCTTATATTACTTGCTCTATTTGTATCTGACTCCGTGGTTTAAAAGCATGTACGTCTTAAAGAAACTGAAGCCGAATTTTTCTTCTTCTTTGGGGAAGGGATATTCTGCTCCCAATCGACAAGCAACACTCATTCCGCTCACAACCGCCAATTCATGCATATTTACCTGTCTCAGTCAGCTGGTTGCGCTCCCATCATCGAGAGAGATAATGAATGGAAATAGCTTAAGAAAAGAGTGCGCCCAAACGAGTGAGTCAAATAGATCAGGGAGTTGGAAGACGACTTAAGGGCTTTTAAGGGAGGGAAGTACAAGAGTCCATGATCCCGCGAACCAGGTATGTTGTTTTCCTTGAAGGAACATCATCCAGGGGACGACTTTACAGTAATGAGTCCAGTTGTGACCGAGTTGATGCCACCATTTTTCGAGAATGACTTTATCGTGCTTGATCTCTTTAAGTGTCCAGAGGTCCGAGTGGGAGTTGTCGAGACTGTTATTAGACATGGCAGTAGGAAAGGATACAATATCGTTTGAAAAACATGTCTGTCGAGAGGTAAATCTTTTGGAAATTGGGGTTGGTAATTCGTGCTGCTATCAGTTTTGGTATAAGAAAGGTGAAAGTAGGAAGCAAGTAGTTTGAATTAAAGAATGATAGTAGGTGAAGAAGACAGGGGAAGGGAGGGAGGGGGTTACCAATCAAAACTCATCTCAATCCTCTTTGGATCTTTCTGATAACTATGTGTATAATACATCGGTTTAAACTCCCGTCTCGCAAACTCAACCTGTTCCTTCTGTTCCCTCTCCCTAACATCCTTCATAACCAACTCCTCCCTAAACGTAGTCTCATAATACTTTTCAAAATACTCCAAATCGTTATGCGTGACAGTAATATCCTCAAAAAACTTTGCCGACCCCAAAACCCATTTCTCAAGAAACCGTGCCTTTTCCCCTAATAAGCGTTTCGCATCGTCCGCCAGAACAGCAAGGACCAACTCGTCGTATGAATCAGTGACTTCGTTGCCCTCGGCGCCGGTTGGACGGGTTTGAACGACGACGCCGGAGGAGGAACGAGAGAGGATGGAGACGAGTTCGTGGCTTGTGCGGATTTTTATGCCTTGTTTGTGGAGGTTGTTTGCCCAGGCGGCGTAGAAATCGCCGAGCTTGGGGAAGGTGAACATCTTGGGGAGATTGGGGAGGAGGGTTTTGTCGGAGTAGTCCCATAGCTTCATATTGGGATCCAGGAATAATCTCTCTAGAATTGCCGACGAGACATACGGAGTTTGATTTCCTAATGTCAACACCCATCTCACCCTCGAGAAGAATTGAGAGGAAAGATGTGTATACCTGTGCCGAGGAAGAGTGCCATGAGAGGGTAAACCATTTTATCCCCAAATCCCTTTGAAAAGAAGAATATCTTCAACAACAACCATACCGGCACCAACGCAAACACAATCTCCAAAAAGTGCACAACTTTCAATACTTTACCAAACTTTTTAATATCCTTTTGAAACTCTTGAACTAAATGCGATGGAAACACATTACTCCAAAACCCATCTTTGCCCTTCCCAAATGAGATCTGCAGTTTAACTTCCGTGGCTTCATATCCCATCATCTTGAAATAGCGGAACGTGTGCGCAAAAATCTCGCTTCCCCCCTGGACGCCATCATTCAGAAAGTCGGCGCCGTAGTGCGTGGAGTCGATGGAAGAGGAGGTTGCTTGGCCGCCTACGAAGGATTCGCGCTCGATGAGGGTGACGCTGAATTTCGAGGGGTGGTTTGCTAGAGTTGCGGCACAGGACATCCCTGCGGCTCCGCCGCCGACAATGAGGATTTTCTTTGGAGGCATGCGTACGGCGAAGAGAGATCGAAAAGAGTGTAGTGCAAGGTGAGGGATAGGCGAGAGACTTTGTAGGTGGTATGAGTGTTTGCAGACGACGACATGACTTTTGTGTACCTGAGTGTTGATGTCATTGATCCAAATGTCGATCATCGATCTGGGGGGCCGGGCGCGACCACTTCCGAATCACATTCTTTCTGATTCGATTCCACAAAGCAAAGCCCACTAGAGACATAAGAGTTCCAGAGGCACTCTCGATTGCAGCTCACCTCGAATGTCGATACAGAGCCTTAAATTCTTGAGCATATATATATCCTACCGCGTCTAACATTTGAAGTAGCATCGCGGTTATGATATATGCGCTCTCTACTAACATGAACAGACAATACAAAATAAAGAATAGGTTAGAATCTGAATCCGTATTATCCAACATCACACAAATGCCGTGCTTTACTACTCGCCAGATTGTTTCATTCATCTGACCATCACAGCAGGTGGCGCTTTGGGGAAGTCGCCAAATTGTTTGCCGCCGATCACCGCTCACCGCGTTCCGAGCTTCCCAAACTCTCCCACAATGGACTCCGATGACGACGAGTTACAGCGCGCAATACGTCTGTCTCTCCAGCCGACGGAATCCGCTCCCCCCAAACGTTCCGTCGATATCGTTGATTTGACGGAAGACAACGTTAGCGCTGTGTGGCCTGGCTTCGATGGCACGGATGATATGGACTTTTGGAAGGCAATTGCAGTGTCAATGGGAGAAGGTGCTTAATTGGGCTTTCAAGTTACTTAATTATAGAACCGTCGTACGAAGTGTGCAAGAAACATAAATTGAAGGATCAAGGAGAGGAGGATAAGATTCAGGAGCCTGTATTGGATGATACGACCGATTCGGGATCGGATACTGCTTCTGAGGAGGATGAGCCGTCGCGGCCGGCGACGAATGCCGTGAAACAGCCTGCTACGGTTAAAGTTGGATTAGGAGGCTTGAATAGAGCACAGATGGAACGGGAAAGACTCGAACGATTGAAGCGAACTGCGAAGAAGGAAAACATGCCCGAGTCACCGGCAAAACGGATTAAAGTCGATCATCCGCTCATAAAGGATTCGACAACGTCGGAAGTCAAACAAGCGTCAACTCTGAAGTATCCTGATGGGACAATCAAGTGGACTTTTGCGGCGGGATATCCTGTGGAAAGTCATCATATTACTATTGAGGAAGTTCTGCAAAAGGAAACTCTAAAAGCAGCTGTTCTATCGGCCTTTCAGGTACTTTTTTTGATATCCCACTGAGTAAGATTGACTTCCCTTGGATATTGAAGAAACTCGATTTAAGCAAGACGGCCGTTGTGTTCGTTGCACATTCTGATTCTCCGGATCAAGTACGTGTTTGCTGTTCCTTGTACTTACTGCAGGAGAGTGAGTCGGTGATGGGTAAAGGGATACGGATCGTATTTCCTAAGTTAAAGAGCTTTGGGGCTTTCGGAGTAGGGTGCATGCACTCGAAACTCCAACTGCTGTTCCATACAGACCACCTCAGAGTGGTGGTGCCGACGGTACTGGACGAGTTGTGATAGCCTGACATTAGGGCAATCTGGAGGCATACGACTGGGGAGAGACAGGGATAATGGACAACGTAAACGCTCCGGTTTCGTGATCTCATCCTAGAGCATGTACATTCAAGATTTCCCCCGAAGTTCTCGGCAACAGTCTGTCGAAGAACTACCTCAGTTTGCAAAGGACCTTCTGTTCTTCATGAAGGGGCAGAACCTACCCTCACATATCCTCGCCAAAGTATGTGAATACAACTTTGAAAAGTCTGCCGGTGTAGAGTTTGTGCACAGCATGAGTGGCGAGTACTTTGACGAGCTGGAACGACATGCGAAGAACGGCCTCGCGACCGCGGTGAAGAGACTCAAACTTGAACCTACCCAGGGTCAGACTTTACAACTTTGTTATGTGGTAACGAACCCAATCTTGATGGGGAGTCTATTTGACAGGCATCAAAGACGCCCGCCATCGTGGGTGACAACTGACATGTAGACGTCGTCCCTGGGAAACCTTAATGACGGCTTTTTGACGGAGATGTACCGTGCGGCCAGCGGCAGACGGCAAGAACCTGTCAAACGAGGCGGTCCTTCAGCTGGACCTGAAGTGACCTCGCACGACAGCGCAAAGTTCAGAATCTTCTTTCCCTCTGCGAAGACGGTGAAAGAAAGTCGAGGAGGGGCGGGGTACTTTGCCACCCATTCGATGCCATGTCGTCTGCTAACAAAATTTCTTACAGTTGCGGAGGGACCATCTGTCTGCAAGCCAATCACTGGGATAACGCGGCTTTTCCTAAAACATTACTCTATGACTGCGTCAATAGGAGGAAGGGCCTCTTGATGCACAACAAGGTCAGTGCCATCTTGCCCCATTTCCACATCCTTCGCCACCGATCTACATCTAAATTGGATTAATCTGAAACAATTTCCGCTCAACTTAAAGTTGAAATAACTGACTTTTTAATGCAGGTACTTTGCGGGAGGATTGTGCGCCATAAGCGAAATGGCAATGTTGTGAGCGGTCAGGCCGACGAGTTGGTCAATGCTCAAAGCACGGATCTGGATGAAATTACCAAGAGCTGGTTTTATCTCGGAAGCGCAAATTTATCGCCTTCTGCATGGTAAATTGCTCCATTTCCCATATTTGTACTCAACGGCACGGTGGCTGACCATGGGTCATAGGGGGAATAAAGTTGTCACAGACCGCGCTAGTAAAAAAGCTAAGATGGTCATTCGGAACTGGGAATGTGGGATCGTCTGTTCTACGGAGAGAATGGGGTTTGGAAAGGACTCTTGGGATATTCTGAAACGCTTCATCGTCATGGAGGGGGCCGTGCCTGTCATCCATGTTGGCAGGCCTTGGATACGCGAAGAAAACAACGGGCTGTAAAGCAAGAGGAAGAAACTTTTTTGACCGGCGCAGGGACGAGCAAGGGGTGGCGGGCACTAGCACAATCGTTAATTACGGGACGTTTATTGTTATAACGGACGTCTGAAACAATGGTGGCTGCCCGCAATTAAAATGGCCATCGCTCGAGATGGTCTATGGGCTTTGCCATGAGGTACATGCGGCGGACCGTTTGATCTTCCAACTTTCGGGGACGGAGATGAACGGCCTCATTTAAGACCTGGCTTGCGCATTGACCCTGCGTGGTGACCTTGTGATGCCTAGTTACTGCTACGTGGATACAAGCATGATTCAATCAGGAGGGATCCTAGCGTGGGGGGCGCTTAGCCTGTCGGAACAGAACTCGTTTCAACCCCGAATTCCGCGGAATCAACTCGTTTTCGCAGTTCATGTAGAGCGACGAGCGCTTGCGCCTCCTACATCGCTTCCGCGAATTCCGACCGTATTTCGGCAAAATCCTCGTATTTTTCATTAGGAATTAAACGATCGGCGGCCACGTCTCGGAGAGTTTTAATCCATTTTGAATTGTGTCCTCATGCAACTATAATTACGGCGGAACAGTGATTAACATTATACTTTGAAGCTAAGTTCAATCTTTTAATTTGTCATCGAACCTAGTTGGAGAGTCAGACCGTTGCCGATCGGTCGAGGTTCGCTGGGATCCGACGATAGCGGCGCCTAGAATTCCTTGTCTCGGAGGAGTCCATGGACGGGTTCCCGTGGGGCGGTAGGTCCAAGACCGGCAGGCGCTGTGGTGACCCGACCCAGTTTGTAAGAGCGGGTGCATTGTTATCAGGCCCATAGTCCGCATCTCATTACACCATTCCGAGGGACTTCTCTTTTCGGTCGCGATGATCTGATCAGCAGGTTTTTTTGTAGTGTTGATCATTTGATACACACATCGTATCGTGCCGAATGGGACGCCGTCTCTGGACGCCGTGCGACAGACAAGGAAGGAAGGGGCTGGCTGGTGCGCTGGGTGCGCACTGACGGTGCTGGCTGCTCCATGCTGCATATCTATGCGGACAGAGTCACAAGTCCTGGCGACCCTGCCTCCCGGGGGTATGCGAAAGGCGTGGGGGAGATCTAAGCTGTGGCAGGCTGGCTGGGCAACGGAGCAATAATATTAGGCTTTTGCGTTGCGAGCAAGAAAGTTTCTTTGTTGGAAGGCTGGCCAATAATAGGTGCAGGCTGTGTCTTAGGCATAGGCGCGCTGAACCTTGTTTGCCGCGCGATTTGGTAATCAGCCAATTTTAATTA
>Ga0302326_10027211_pt1 | contig 11535 bp, 8 predicted proteins | sample Palsa_T0_3_FD_202264 | JGI IMG/M metagenome (GOLD analysis project Ga0302326, IMG submission 202264) | Peat permafrost microbial communities from Stordalen Mire near Abisko, Sweden - Palsa_T0_3 | ecosystem: Environmental > Terrestrial > Soil > Palsa > Peat permafrost | place: Sweden: Abisko...
GCGGAGGGCGCCGGCGGGTATGCCCGCGAACTCACCGCCGAAGAAAAGGCCAAGCAGCAGGAAGTGCTGGATGCGCGGATTGCCATCAGCGACGCCGTGATCAGCACCGCCTCGGTGCCGGGACGGGCGGCGCCGAGAATCATCACGCAGGCGGCGGTCGAGCGCATGAAGGCCGGTTCGGTGATCGTCGACATCGCGGCCGAGCAGGGCGGCAACTGCGAGCTGACGCGGGCGGGCGAAACGGTGCTGCACCGGGGCGTCAAGATCGTCGGCCCCCTGAACCTGCCGGCCTCGCTGCCCTACCACGCCAGCGAAATGTACTCGCGCAATCTATTCAATCTGCTGAAGCCGGCGCTGGTGAAGGGCGATCTCGCCATCGACTGGAAGGACGAAGTATTCGCGGGCTGCGTGCTCACTCACGACGGCCAAATCAAGCACGAAGCGACGCGCAAATCGGCGGAGGAACAGACATGATCGATGGCGTCATAGCACTATATATATTCATGCTGGCGGCATTCACCGGTTACGAGGTCATTTCCCGCGTTCCGGTGATCCTGCACACCCCCCTGATGTCCGGATCGAATTTCGTGCACGGCATCGTGCTGGTCGGCGCCATGGTCGCCCTGGCCGCGGCGGACTCGACGCTGCTGCGCGTCATCGGCGTCATCGGTGTGTTTCTCGCGGCAGGCAATGCCGTCGGCGGCTACGTGGTGACCGAACGCATGCTGAAGATGTTCGTGACCGCCGGCAGAAAGAAGGGAGGCTAGACGATGCCGTCCGCTTCGACCATACAAACCGCGACGCAGCTGTCCTATCTGGTGGCGGCGGCGCTCTTCATCCTCGGCCTGAAGCGCATGAGTTCACCGGTCACGGCCGTCAGCGGCGTCCGCTGGGCCGGCGCCGGCATGCTGCTCGCCACGATCGTGACATTCGGATTCGTGTCGGGCGCCTCATCTCTCAATTTGATGCTCATGATCGGCGCCATCGCGGCCGGCGGCATTCTGGCCTGGGTCAGCGGCAAGCGTGTCGCCATGACCAACATGCCGCAGATGATCGCTCTGTACAACGGCATGGGCGGCGGCGCGGCGGCCGCCATCGCGGCGGTGGAACTGTTTCGCGGCAGCGAGCACAGCATCGCTCACCTGACCATCGCGACAATCGGCGGCTTCATAGGCTCGGTATCCTTCAGCGGCAGCTTGATCGCCTTCGCGAAGCTGCAGGGATTGATCACCAAGTCGGTACGCTTCGGCGGCCAGAAGTTTCTGAATCTGGCCATATTGCTGGTGACGGTGGCACTGGGCTTCATCGTCGTCTCCGGCATGGACTTCGGGTTGCCGCTGGGCGGCTTGCCCGCGGTTTCACTGTTCTTCGCGTTTGCGCTGCTCTTGGGTGTGGCAATGACGCTGCCGATCGGCGGCGCCGACATGCCGGTGGTGATTTCGCTGTACAACGCATTGACGGGCCTCGCGGTCGGTTTCGAAGGCTTCGTGCTCGACAACGCCGCCATGATCATCGCGGGCACCGTGGTGGGCGCGGCCGGCACCTTGTTGACCCAGCTCATGGCCAAGGCCATGAACCGCTCGCTGGGCAATGTGCTGTTTTCGAACTTCGGCGAGAGTTCCGCGGCGGCCGGCGGCGGCGTCACAGGCACACAGAAGGCCATCGAGGCCTCGGATGCCGGGGTCATGATGGCCTACTCCCAGAAGATCATCATCGTCCCAGGGTATGGCCTGGCCGTTGCACAGGCCCAGCACAAGGTGTGGGAACTGACGCAGCTGCTGATCGATCATGGCGTAACGGTGCGTTTCGCCATTCATCCCGTCGCGGGCCGCATGCCGGGCCACATGAACGTACTGCTGGCGGAGGCCGGAGTACCGTACGACCTGATCTCGGATCTTGACGAAATCAACGCCGAGTTCGAGACCGCCGACGTGGCCTTGATCATCGGCGCCAACGATGTCGTCAATCCCGACGCGCGCGCCAACAAGGCGAGTCCGATTTACGGCATGCCGATCTTGAATGCCGACAAGGCCAAGAACGTCATCGTGATCAAGCGCGGCCAGGGCCAGGGCTTTTCAGGCATCGACAATGCGCTGTTCGTCCTCGATCAAACGCGCATGCTGTACGGCGACGCGCAGGCGGCGGTGAGCCAGCTGATCCAGGCGGTCAAGGCAGCCGGCTGATCCAGGCATGATTGAGCCGGTGTTGCCACATGCCCAGCGGGGGTCTTCGTCTCCGTGAGACTGCTGCTCCTGGCCGTGCTCTGCACCTTGAGTGCCGCCGGTATCGCGGCGGCGAGCAGCGCCGGCGCAGCGGGCGGCACCGCCGCAGCGAGTGACGCCGCCGCAGCGAGCGACGCCGCAATGGCATCCCACAGCGAGGAAGCGCGCTGGCAACAGTTCGCCCGGAATGCCCGCATCGTGCGCGACAACTGGGGCATCGCGCATATCTACGGCAAGTCGGATGCGGATGCCGTGTTCGGAACGATTTACGCGCAAGCCGAGGATGACTTCGGCCGCATCGAACACAATTACCTCAACGGCCTGGGGGTATTGGCGCAGGCGGAAGGCGAGCCGGCGATCTACAGCGACCTGCGGCAGAGATTGTTCATTGACCCGCGCCGCCTGCAGCAAGATTACCGAAGCAGTCCTGCCTGGCTCAAGGCGCTCCTGGTGGCCTGGTCCGACGGACTGAATTACTTTCTGTCGAAACATCCCCAGGTCACGCCCAAGGTCATTCATCATTTCGAACCTTGGATGGCACTGTGCTTCACCGAAGGCAGTATCGGCGGCGACATTGAAACCATCGACCTCGACAAGCTTCGGGAGTTTTACGAAGCAGCGCAGCCTGAGCCGCCGACGCGCACGGTAAATTCGCGGATGTCCGCGCCGCCAGCCGCCGCAGCCACAACGAGCGCCACCGCAACAGCCGCCGAATTCACGGAGCCGCCTCCCAGCGGCTCCAACGGCTTCGCCATTGCCCCCAGCCGCAGTGCCTCCGGCCATGCCCTGCTCTGGATAAACCCGCATACCTCGTATTATTTCCGTTCCGAACTGCAGATGGTCAGCGAGCAGGGATTGAACGTCTACGGCGCGGTGACCTGGGGACAGTTCTTCGTCTACCAGGGATTCAACGCGCACAACGGCTGGATGCATACCTCGGCCGGCGGCGACGCCATCGACGAATATGCCGAAACCCTGATCAAGAAGCCGGACGGGCTGTATTACCGATACGGCACCAGCTCGAGGAAGTTGCAGACCGACAAAATCATCATCGCGTACAAGCAGGGTACGGGGTTCGGGCATCGGGAATTCACCGTGTATCGCAGCCATCACGGCCCCATCGTCCGCACCGAGAACGGCCGCTGGATCGCGGTCAAGCTGCTACAGGATCCGGTGCCGGCGCTGGAGCAATCGTATTTGCGCACCAAGACCACGGACTACGCATCTTTCCGCAAGACTCAGGAGATGCGCACCGACACCTCCAACAACACGGTCTATGCCGACGCCGACGGAACGATTGCCTATTTTCATGGGAATTTCATCCCCAAGCGCGATCCTAAGTTCGATTTCACGCGTCCGGTGGACGGCAGCGACCCCGCCACCGAATGGCAGGGGCCGCATGCTCTCGAGGACACCATCACCCTGCTGAACCCCAGCACGGGGTGGATTCAGAACACCAATAACTGGCCTTTCTCGGCCGCGGGCGCGGCGAGCCCGAAGCGCGAGAACTATCCGGCCTACATGTGGACCAAGGGCGAGAATTATCGCGGCATTCACGCGGTCGAGGTCCTGCAGAATATTCACGGCGTGACATTGGATAGCCTGATTGCCGCCGGCTATGACAGTCACCTCACGGCCTTCGATATGCTGCTGCCGCCTTTATTCAAGGACTTCGACGGATTGGCTGCGAACGACCCGCAGCGCGCCAGCCTCGAAGAGCCCATCAAGGCCTTGCGAAGCTGGGACCGGCGCACCGCTGCGGATTCGGTGCCGACGGCGCTCGCCGTCTTCTGGGGCCAGGAACTGCTCAATCGCAAAGGTCCCGAGGCCCGGGCAGCGTACCAACCGGTCTATGACTACTTGCTCGGCCATTTGACCTCGGCCGAGCGCATCGAGAGCCTGGTCGCAGCCATTGCAAGATTGCAGCATGACTTCGGCCGGTGGCAGACGCCCTGGGGCGAGATCAACCGCTATCAACGCCTGACCGACGATATCGTGCAGCCCTTCGACGATGCCAAACCGAGCCTGCCCGTGGGCTTCGCGCCGGGTAATTGGGGCGCCCTGGCATCGTTCGACTCTCCGTATCCGCGCAACACCAGGAAAATCTACGGATCGGTGGGCAACAGCTTCGTCGCGGCGGTGGAATTCGGCCCCGTCATTCATGCCAAGGCCATCATGAGCGGCGGTGAGAGCGGCGATCCCGCCTCGCCTCACTTCACGGATCAAGCGCTGATGTTCACCCGAGGCCGTTTCCGGGATGTTCTATTCAGCCCGCAAGATGTACAGGCGCATGCCGAACGCACCTATCACCCGTGAACAACGGTCAGGGGGATGAGAGGTGGGAGGCCAACGAAGGAGAACAGTTGGCCTCCCACCTCTCATCCCCCCTGGCCGTGCGCATCTGGCCGACCTACATCACCGCGTCGACGGAGCAGTTCGAGTTGCCTTTGGCACCGTGATGTGGACTGGCAAGAGACTTCGCACGACGGCACCGAATCTGCTCCTCATCTGGTGATGTAGTACATCCTGCACGGTGATGTACCTCGGCCCAATACGCACAGCCTTGGGGGGACTCAGAGGCTGGACGCCAACTGCTGCCTTTACGTTGGCGTCCAGCCTCTGAGTCCCCCCAGGCCGTGTGACGGGTCAACATCACCGTGCAGAGGCACTAGCTATCGCAAACTGTGCCGCGGCGGCGGCGCTCTCTGCACGCCTCTGTGGCGTTGCTCCGGAGTCATCTGACGCCACTGCCTGCGCAATTCCGTACGCCTTTCGGGCGGTATTTGTTTGAACCGGTTAAAAGATTCGCGCACATGCTGCTGCTGTTCCGGCGGCATGGCCTTGAATTGCTGCCAGCGCTGACGCAATTGCTGGCGCTGCTCCGGCGGCATGGCTCGCCATTGAGTGAAGCGCTGCTGCGCACTGGATCGCTGCGCGGGCGTCATGGTGAGCCAGCGCTGGCTGCCTCTGGCCAATGCCTGTTGGCGTTCCGGAGGCAAACTGTCCCACTTGTCCTGATAGCTATGCAGCAATTCCTGCTGTTGGGGCGACATCGAAGACCATGCCCGCGGAACGGCTGGAGCAGGCGCAGAGGCTGGCGCAAGCGGCGGCACGGAGGCAGCAGGAATCTGCGCGACACTGCTCGCCGCGAGAAACAGACCTGCACAGACCAACAACGCCCGTATCATTGCTTCGCATCCTGCGGCGGCGTTGCGGGGGGAGGATTCTCCCCTCGCGGCGGCGCCTTCTTCAAGAACTCCCACCAAGCTGCATCGCCCACATCATCCGCGCCCAAGAACTCGATAAAATCATCATCGGGCGCGCTCTGCGCCGGGGGCTGCTTCGCTCCCGGCGGCTGCTGCGTTCCCGGCGGAGGCGATTGCTGCGCCCCCGGCGTTGGCGGAGGCGGCTGGGCGGCTGCGGCCGCGCACACGAGCACGCCGATCCACAGCCAATGCCTCCCCCGCGCTATCTGAGATTTAACTCGAGGTTGACGATCCTGGGGTCGCGGCCTTATTCGCCCAATCATAGAAATCGACATCGTCTTGCAGCATATCCATGGCGTCACCCGACCCTTCGGACGACGCAACGATATCCAAATCTTCGAGATTCGGCTGACCATCAGCTACTGTAACGGCGTGCTGGCCCAATGGCGACCCCACCCATAGGAATACACCCAGAATTGCCGCGGCAGTCACGCCGGCCGTCGGCGTCCATACGCCGATGCGAAAAAACCAGGGCCGGCGGCGGATGGACGCGGCCTCGACCGCAGCATGGCGCGCCTGGGTGAGGCGCGAGCGCAGCGCAAAGTCCAAGCCTTCGACGCTGTCCTGGAACAGCGCGCGACTGCGCTCCTCGAAGGACTCTCGTGAGTTATCGTCCATCACCATACCTCGCCCAACTGATCGCGCAGGGTGTGCACCGCACGCGAGTAATGCGTCTTGACGCTGCCTTGCGAACATCCCATGGCAGTCGCCGTGTCCGCGACATCCAACCCTTCGAAATTACGCAGCATGAAAGCCTGCCGCTGCCGCGCCGGCAATGCCTGCAGCGACGTCTCGAGCTTGAGCATGGCCTGATCCCTCATCAGCACCTCCGGAACCGCCGGAGACGCGTCGGCGACGTTTTCCAACGGATCTTGGGCCTCGTTGTCGGGATCTTGCTTCGCGCTCGGCAGCCAGGTCATGAAGCGCTTGCGCACCGACCGGCGCCGTTGCAGATCGCGTATGCCGTTTTCCATGATCCTATAAAACAAAGGCCGCCATTCGGCGCTGGGGCGCGACGCGTAATTGCGCGCCAGCTTCAGCATTGCGTCCTGCACCACGTCCATCGCATCGTCGGGGTCGCGAAGCGCGACCTGCGCCATGCGGAACGCGCGGCGCTCGACCTCGGCCAAGAATTTCTCAAGCTCTCGCGTGTACTCCAGAACCGCTTCCTCGGGTGCCGGCGCGGGACCATCCCAGACCATCCAAGCGGGGTTCAGCGTATCAAAGGGTGGCATGCCTCGTCCTCTCAACGTCGACGGAGCATCGTCGTTCCAGGTATAAACGCCTGTCGGCCGTAGCGGTTGACGGCGGGGGTTTTCGCAAGATCAGAGACTTACGCACACCGCCTGTGACATCCATTGCAATATTTCGAGCCAACACCTCAGTGCGGGATCTAGAGGGTGTCGTAACTTATTGAATTTAAAAGATTCAAAGCTATTTCGACCACTTTTTCGCCAATTTGAAAGGGACTCGAAACGGAACGGGCACTTAAGACCGATGATCCCGGCTTCTCAACAGACTTATCCACAAGTTTTGTGGACAAAAGAATCATGATTTTGCAGATCGCGCTGGATACTCCGCTGCGCCGGGTCTTCGATTACCGTCCGCCCGCGGAGTTCGCCGGCCAGGGGGCGGCACCTCCCCTCGGTGTGCGAGTGCGGGTGCCTTTTGGTCGCCGCCAGTTGGTCGGCATCTTGGTTGGGGTCGCTTCCGAATCCGACATCGCCGCTCCCAAGCTGAAGGCGGCGCTCGGCATATTGGACCAGTCTCCCATCCTCGATCCAGTCACCTTCGATGTGCTGCGCTGGGCCGCAGAGTACTACCACCACCCGGTGGGCGAAGTGTTCGCTGCAGCATTGCCGGTCGGCTTGCGGGCGGGTCAGCCCGCGCTCGAAATGACCCAACAGTGGTCCCTGAGCGAGTCCGGACGGCTGGAACTGGCGAGTCCAACGACCCGGCGCGCTCCGCAGCAGCGCGCTCTGCTCGCCTGGCTCGAGATCCGAGGGCGCGCCACCGCCGAAGAAATCGCTGCCGAGTTCAAGGCCGCCCAACTGCGGACGCTGGCGGCGCGCGGCTGGGTCATCGCGGAAACCGTCGCTCCCGGCCCCGAGGCGATGGAGTCGCGTCCCAGCGAGGTGGCTCTCACCCAGGCACAGGAACTCAGCGTTGCCGCCATACTCGCGTCCTTGCCGGGCTTTGCCGCGCATCTGATCCACGGCGTGACCGGCAGCGGCAAGACCGAGGTGTACCTGCGCGTCATTGCCGCCGCGATCGCCGATGGCCGCCAAGCTCTGGTGCTGGTGCCCGAAATTGCCCTGACGCCTCAGCTGGTCGATCGCTTCCGCCGCCGCTTCAGCTCGGGAGTGATGGTGGTGCATTCGGGTCTCGCCGGCAGCGAGCGCCGCGATGCCTGGCGGGCGGCGCATGGCGGCCAGGCGCGAATCATCATTGGTACCCGTTCCGCGGTGTTCACCTCCCTGCCCAAGCTCGCGCTCATCGTCGTCGACGAGGAACACGATGCCTCGTACAAGCAGCAGGAAGGGTTTCGGTATTCCGCGCGCGATCTCGCGGTGATGAGAGCCCAGCGCGCGGGGGTACCCATCGTGCTCGGCTCCGCGACACCGTCCTTGGAAACCCTGGAGAATGCGGCCACCGGGCGCTACACAAAGCATGTGCTGCCGCAGCGCCCGGGCGCTGCGCAAGCGCCGCGCATGTCGCTGGTGGATCTGCGCCGCCACGCCGCCGATCAGGGTTTATCGACGCCGGCCATGCAGGCCATGGACCATCACCTGAAGGCGGGCGGCCAAATCATCGTGTTCTTGAACCGCCGCGGATATGCCCCGAGTTTATTCTGCAACGCCTGTGGCTGGGTCGCGCCCTGTGCGCATTGCGATGCGCGGATGACCTTGCACCGCCGCGCGCAGCAGCTGCGCTGCCATCACTGCGGCGCGCATGGCGCCGTGCCTGCGACTTGCGGCAGCTGCGGCCAGGCATTGAATCCCGTGGGTCAGGGCACCGAGCGCGTCGAAGAGACCTTGGCGCGATTGTTCCCGCAGGCGCCGCTGGCAAGACTGGATCGAGACACGGCGTCCGCGCGCGGTGCGGTGCAAACCGTTCTCGACCGGGTGCACAGCGGCGAGGCGCGGATTCTCATCGGCACCCAGATGCTCACCAAGGGCCATCACTTCCCCGAGGTCAGCTTGGTGGTGATCCTGGATGCCGATCAGGGACTGTTCGCCAGCGATTTTCGCGCCACCGAGCGTCTCGCTCAAACCATCACGCAAGTCGCCGGCCGGGCGGGGCGCGAAAGCCGGGCCGGGGAAGTCTTGATCCAAACGCAGTTTCCGGAACATCCGCTGCTGAACCGGCTCCTCAGGGAAGGCTACGAAGGGTTTGCGGCCAGCGCCCTGGCGGAGCGCCGCGAGGCCGGTTGGCCGCCCTACTCGCGTCTGGCCATGCTGCGTGCGGAGGCCAAGGACAGCGCCGGATTGGACGCGTTTCTGCACGCCGCCGCGGACGCCAGCCGCTCGCTGGGCGAACCGGCGGTCCAGGTGCTGGGGCCCGCCGGCGCCTTGATTGCACGGCGCGCCGATCACTATCGCGCGCATCTCCTCATCGAGACCGCCGCGCGGTCCACGCTGCAGCGCTTTCTCAAGGAATGGCTGCCCCAGGTGGAAACGCTGCTCAAGGCTCCCGGCCTGCGCTGGTCGATCGACGTGGATCCTCTGGAAGTAGACTGAGAAGATTGCGGTAAACTGCCCACCCTTTGTACTCCGGACCCTCAGGATTCGCCTTGAAGACTTTGATCGAAGAATTGCTCACGCAAGCGCTCGCTGCTCTGCCCGAGTCTGCAGTGCCGGCGGCTGCGCGCAGTGTAAGCATTGAGGTCGAGAACACTCGCGACGCGCAACATGGCGATTTCGCGAGCAATCTCGCCATGCGGCTCGCCAAGGCGACGCGCCAGAATCCGCGCAAACTGGCGGAGGCGCTGGTGCGCGCGCTGCCGCCCAGCGCGGCGGTCGCCAAGGTCGATATCGCCGGCGCCGGCTTCATCAATTTCTTTCTGTCCAGGGATGCCTATCACGCCGAAATCGGCACGGTGCTGCGGGACGGACGCCAATACGGCCGGTCCCTGATCGGAGCCGGGAAATCGATGCAGGTGGAATTCGTGTCGGCGAACCCGACAGGGCCGCTGCACGTCGCCCACGGCAGGCATGCCGCCTTTGGCGCATCGCTCGCGAATCTGCTCGAGGCGGTCGGATATCGAGTCGAGCGCGAGTACTACATCAACGACGCCGGGCGCCAGATGGACATCTTGGCGGTCAGCAGCTGGCTGCGCTATCTCGAACACTGCGGCGAAAGGTTCACATTTCCGGCGAACGGCTACGTCGGCGAGTACATCGCACCCATTGCGGCGCAACTGTTCGCCGCCGAGGGCACGGCGCTCAAAGCCTCCGCCGCCGAAGTCTTCGACAACCTGCCGCCGGACGAACCGCAGGGCGGCGACAAAGATATTTACATCGACGCCGTCATCGGCCGTGCGCGAGCCCTCATCGGAAACGCGGCGTTCGAACGCGTATTGAGGCTGTCGCTGGACGGCATCCTCGCCGACATCCGCGAGGACCTCGCCGAATTCCGCGTCACCTTCGATTGCTGGTTCTCCGAGCGTTCCTTGAGCGACAGCGGCGCGATCGATCGCGCCATCGAGACATTGAAGCGGTTGGGCCACGCCTATCTCAAGGACGGGGCCCTATGGTTCAAGAGCACGGACTTCGGTGACGAGAAGGATCGCGTCATGGTGCGAGAGAACGGCGTGAAGACCTATTTCGCGTCGGATATCGCCTATATTCTGAATAAGCGCGAGCGCGGCTTCGAACATTTGCTGTATGTGTGGGGCGCCGATCACCATGGCTACATCGCGCGCTTACGCGCGGGCCTCGTGGCGCTGGGCGGCCCCGCCGAGGCCTTCGAAGTGCGCCTGATCCAGGTCGTGTCGCTGTTCCGCGGCGGAGAGAAAGCGAAGATGTCGAAGCGCTCGGGCGACTACGTCACGCTGCGCGATCTGCGCAGGGAAGTAGGCAACGACGCCGCGCGCCTGTTTTACGTCATGCGCAGCAACGATCAGCATTTGGACTTCGACCTGGAGCTGGCGAAATCCCGCTCCAACGACAACCCGGTGTACTACATTCAATACGCGCATGCGCGCGTCGCGAGCGTGATGCGGCAGCTGCAGGAGCGCGGGCTGGCCCACGACCCGGCGCATGGCCTGACCTGTCTGAGCAAGCTGATCGAACCGCAGGAGCTGCAATTGATCAAGCGCGTCAGCGCATTTGCGGAAGTCGTACGCCAGTCTGCGGCACAACGCGCGCCCCATGCCTTGGTGCACTACCTGAGGGACTTGGCCAATGACTTCCATACCAACTACAGCGCTCATCAGTTCATCGTGGATGATGCCGGGCTGCGCGACGCGCGGCTCGTTCTCGCGCTGGCCACCCAGACCGTGATACGCAACGGTCTCGATCTGCTGGGCGTATCCGCGCCCGAAACGATGTAGGCAGCAATGGCCAAGGCCGCGGCACGCGACTACAAGACCCGGCACAGGAAGGCCAAGGGATTTTCCGGCTGGCTCGGCGTGCTGTGGGGATTGGGGCTCGGCCTCGCAGTGGCCGGCATCATATACATCAAGGACCATCGGCCCGAGGCACAGATCCAGAAGGCGGCCAAAGCGGAGAAGAAGAAAACGCATGGCAGCGAACCCGCCGATACCGAGACCGGCGCGGATTCCGCCCCCGAGAGTCCAGAGAAGTCCTACGCCTTCTACGACCAGCTGCCGAAATTCGAGGTGGTGGTCCCGGAGAAGGAAAAGGACGTTCGTCCCGACATCAAGCCCGTCCCCGAGACACGCCGCGGCACCTATGTGCTGCAAGCCGGTTCGTACAAGAATTTCGCCGACGCCGACCGCGTGCGCGCCCAGCTGGCATTGCAAGGCGTCGAATCCAAGGTACAAAAAGTATCCGTCGACAGCGATACCTGGCACCGCATCCGAA
>Ga0302326_10027213_pt1 | contig 11534 bp, 10 predicted proteins | sample Palsa_T0_3_FD_202264 | JGI IMG/M metagenome (GOLD analysis project Ga0302326, IMG submission 202264) | Peat permafrost microbial communities from Stordalen Mire near Abisko, Sweden - Palsa_T0_3 | ecosystem: Environmental > Terrestrial > Soil > Palsa > Peat permafrost | place: Sweden: Abisko...
AGCAACGGGAGGTCCTGACGTGCAACGCACGATGATGAAGTCAAAGATCCATCGGGCCACGGTGACCGACTGCGACCTCAACTACGTCGGGTCGATCACCATCGACGCCGCCGTGCTGGAAGCGGCCGACATCCGCGAGTTCGAGCAGGTGGCGGTCGTCGACGTCAACAACGGCGCCCGCTTCGAGACGTACACGATCGCCGGAGAATCCGGCTCGGGAGAGATGAAGGTCAATGGCGCCGCCGCCCGCCTCGTGCACAGCGGCGACACCATCATCGTCATCTCCTACGCCGGCTACGACCCCGACGAGCTCGAGAACTACGAGCCGCGCGTGGTCCACGTGGACGCACACAATCACATCATCAACGTCGACCGCGAGGTGGCGACCCTGCTCGGCTGATCGCCGGAGCGCCAGGGCGCCAACCACGGCAAAGGAGACGAATCGATATGTCCGCAACCCCGCAGATCCCTATCCCCCACGGCATGGACGCACCCCTGCCGATGACCCTGCCCCGGCTGGCCGAGAAGAAGCGACTGGGTGAGCCGATCGTGATGGTCACCGCCTACGACTACCCCTCGGCCCAGGTCGCGCAAGACGCCGGAGTCGACGTGGTGCTGGTGGGCGACTCGGGCGCCATGACCGTGCTCGGCTACCCGTCGACGGTACCGGTCTCCACCGACGAGATGCTCGTCCTCGCCGCCGCCGTGCGGCGCGGCCTCCGCTCGCCCCTGCTCGTCGGAGACCTGCCCTTCGGCTCCTACGAGGCGTCGAACGAGCAGGCCATCGCCACCGCGCAGCGATTCGTCAAGGAGGCCGGCTGCGACGCCGTCAAGCTCGAGCGCGGGGGCACGAGCGCCCAGCGCGCCCGCGCCATCGTCGACGCCGGCATCCCCGTCATGGGCCACATCGGCCTGACGCCGCAGACGGCCACGGCACTCGGCGGCTACCGCGCCCAGGGACGCACGGCGGCGCGAGCGATCGAGGTCGCGCGCGACGCCGTCGCGCTCGAGGAGGCCGGATGCTTCGCGATCGTCTTCGAGGCGATTCCTGCCGCCGTCGCCGACGACGTGATGGCGCACCTGCACGTACCGGTGATCGGGATCGGCGCCGGACCGGGCACCGACGGCCAGGTGCTCGTGTTCCACGATCTGCTCGGAATCTATGACGGCATGGCCCCACGCTTCGCCAAGCGCTACGCGGAGCTCAAGGCGGAGATGGTCGCCGGCGTGGCGCAATATGCCGCCGAGGTACGCAACCACGCCTTCCCCGGCCCCGAGCACACCTACTCGATCGACGAAGAGGAGCTCGCGGCATTCCGCGAGGGCCTGGCATAGGGGCCGCTGGCGGCGCCACCCGCCGCCGGCGCCTCACCTCGAAGTAGCATCTTCCCGAATGGGACGGCTGTCACAGGTCTTCGCACCTCGCGACCGCGTGTTCTTCGAGCTGTTCGAGGAGGCCGGGCAGAACATCAAGCACGCGGCCGATCTGCTCGATCGGATGCTCAGGAACTACCCGGATAGCAAGGATCTCGCCCGGGACATCCTGATCTGCGAACACGAGGGCGACCGGATCACGCACGACATCATCACCCGCCTCAACCACACTTTCGTCACGCCGATCGATCGTGAGGACATCCTCGCGCTCGCCTCGGCTCTCGACGACATCGTCGACTTCACCGAGGAGGTGGCCGACTACCTCGGCCTGTACAAGATCGAGGCCCCGATGGACCAGGCGATCCGGCTGGCTCATGTGCTCCTCCTCGCCAGCGAGCAGATCGCGGAGGCGATCCCGCTCCTGCGCGGGTTCCGCGACCTCTCCCAGCACACGGTGGAGGTCAACCGGCTCGAGAACGAGGGCGACCGGATCACCCGCGAGGCCATCGCCTCGCTGTTCCAAAACGGGATCGACCCGATGGTGGTGATCCGCTGGAAGGACCTGTTCGAGCGTCTCGAGGAGGCGGTCGACGCGGCCGAGCGCGTGGCGAACATCCTCGAGGGCATCGTCATCAAGAATTCCTAGAAGGGCCGTACTCGATCGTTCTCAGGACTCGCGCCGGGGCTCCGGCGGCGATCGAGAAGGGTGGGATGTCGGTGCTGACCACCGAGTTTGCGCCGATGACACAGCGCTCGCCGATGGTGACGCCGCTGGTGACGACCACGTTTGCGCCGCACCAGACATTGTCGCCGAGACGTGTCGGTCCCTTGGTCGTGAAGCCCTGCCACGGCACCGGGCGATCGGGGTCCTCGAAGCGGTGGTTGGCGTCGGTGATGAAGCATCCGTTGGCGAGCATGCAGTGGTCTCCGATCTCGACGAGCTCGAGCGCGGCCACCATGACGCCCAGGTTCAGGAACACACCCGATCCGATCCGTATCCGGGCGGGCGCAGGAGCGGTGATCCAGACGCCCGGTTCCAGCAGGGTGTCATTGCCGATCTCGAGGCGACCGTCGAGCAGGGCCTCGAGGACATCGCCGTGCAGGGGCCAGCGTGCGAAGGCCCCGCGGCGCATGATCTCCCAGTGGATCCTCGCCCGGTTCCAAGGCAGCGAATTACGCTCGTACCAGCGCCATTTCTGCGCCCAAAGCTTCGCCTGCTCAGCGACCGGCTCCATGGACGAGAACCGTATCCGGCGGGCCCCGCCGGGGGCGGGCGATGCGCTCGGCGACCAGGCAGGGGGCAGCGCGGCGGCCGCGCGGGGCAGCGCTCACCGGTCGGGCAGGCGCCCTCCGTACAGCCGCTCCCGGACCCACGCCTCGACGTCATCGCCTACGAGCACGACGGTCTGACCGGGCGCCGGCTCCGCGCCCGAGTAGGGCGCTGCGCCGGGGGGCTCCGCAGCGGCGAACGGATATCCCAGAATCGCCTCGCGGGCGCGGGATCCGACCATCATTGCCGTCCTTCGTGCCGCCGATGCCATTCCCGGGTCCCGCCTGGCGTCCGGTTCTGCTCCGCTCGGACCGTGACGCCAATCGGGTGCAGGCGCGGCGGGCTCGAGGCGAGGAGGCCAAGGCGTCGGCGTCGCCTCCACCGCGAGCTCCGGGCTGAGCGGCCAAGGCGTGGGTGTGGCCTGCAAGGCCGGCTCTGCGCGAGGAGACCAAGGCGTAGGTGTGGGCTCCACGGCCGGCGCCGGGCCGCGCGTACGGCTAGGCGGCCAGGCGGGTGCAGGCTCTGCGACAGGCTCAGGGAGAGGGGCCCACGACGCGGCGTCCACCGCCGGCTCCGGGCTGGGCGCCCACGTGGCGGCCGGGGTGCGGGACCTGGGCGTCCGCGATATCACCCTCACGCCCTCTTCCACCACGGGCTCAGCGGCCGTCCTGGCTTCGCCGGGCTCGTCGCTGTCCGATCGCCGCCGGCGGATGCGAAACGGCGCAGGAGCACGGGGCGCAGGCGCAGAGGCGGCAGACGCAGGGGCGGCGGCAGCCGCTGGGGCCGAGAGCGGCGCGGCGGCTGGAGCCGGGAGCGGCGCGGCGCCTGGAGCCGGGAGCGGCGCGGCCGCTGGGGGCGGAAACACGCCGGCCGCAGGGGCCGCGAACGGCACCGGCGTTCTGGAGCGTGTCCGATTGGTCGACGCCGCCACCACCGCCGCGACAGTCCGCGCTCGATCGCTCGCCGCCGCCGCTAGCGGCCCCATGACCAGATTCGGAGCCGGCCCAGGGTCGGAAGCCGGCGGCGAGGGCGCACCCGACCACACGACCGGCGCGGGCGTGACCGCGAGCGACACCGGCGGCTCGGGCGGCGCGATCTGGAGCCCTCTCGGCGGCGGGGCCGGGGTGGTAGTGAACCCCAGAAGCTCAGGGAGCGAGCGCGGCACGTTCATATCCCCGAAGGCGCGACCCCCATACTCCAGAAGGAGCCACACCAAGAGCCCTGCGGCCGCGACGCACACCAGGACGACGAGGATTACCAAGACAACCTCCGCGGATTTTGGTCAGCGGTTCCTGCTCAAAATTCATTGTAGGTCACTGGCGATGACTAGCTACCCGATTGCCGCAGATTTCACCCCGCGGCCGCGCCGCACCCGGACGGGCAGGAGATCGGCGAGAAAGCGTCCGGTGTGGGACTCGGCGACCGCTGCCACCTGCTCGGGCGTTCCCGTGGCGATCATCCTCCCCCCCTCCTCTCCGCCTTCGGGCCCGAGGTCGATCACCCTATCCGCGACCTTGATCACGTCGAGGTTGTGCTCGATGACTACGACCGAGTTTCCTCCCTCGACGAGGCGCTGGAGCACGATCAGCAGTCGCTGGATATCGGCGAAATGGAGTCCCGTCGTGGGCTCGTCGAGGATGTACAGCGTCCGGCCCGTCGCGACCTTCGACAGCTCGGCGGCGAGCTTGACTCGCTGAGCCTCGCCTCCGGAGAGCGTCGTCGCGGGCTGGCCGAGCCGCATATATCCGAGCCCTACGTCGTTCAGCGCCTCCACCCGGCGGCGGATCTTGGGGATGTGGGCGAAGAACTCGAGTGCCTCCTCGATCGGCATCTCGAGCACATCGGCGATCGTCTTGCCCTTGAAGCGGACCTCGAGTGTCTCCCGGTTATAGCGCTTGCCGTGGCACTGCTCGCACGGCACGTAGACGTCGGGGAGGAAGTGCATCTCGATCTTGATCTGGCCGTCGCCGCGGCACACCTCGCAGCGCCCACCCTTGACGTTGAACGAGAATCGGCCCGGCTTGTACCCGCGCGCGCGGGCCTCCTGGGTCTTCGAGAACAGCTCGCGGATCTGGTCGAACAACCCGATGTAGGTGGCCGGGTTCGATCGCGGCGTCCGTCCGATCGGAGATTGGTCGACCGAGATGATCTTGTCGAGCTGCTCGAGCCCGGTGATCCGCCGGTGGGTTCCCGGCCGCTGGCGGGCGCGGTGCAGGCGGTTGGCGGTCGCCTTATAGAGGATGTCGTTGACGAGGGTGGACTTACCCGATCCCGAGACCCCGGTGACGCAGCAGAAGACGCCGAGCGGCACCTTGACGTTCACGTCCTTCAGGTTGTGCTCGCTCGCCCCTTCGATGGTCACGTAGCCCGACGGCTTGCGCCGTCGCTTGGGGATCTCGATCACTCGCGTGCCGGCGAGGAACTGCCCGGTTAGCGACTCGGGCATCTTCTCGATCTCGGCAGCCGTCCCCTCGGCGACCACGTGGCCGCCATGCTCCCCGGCTCCGGGGCCCATGTCGACGAGATGGTCGGCGGCGCGCATCGTCCCCTCGTCGTGCTCGACCACAATCACCGTGTTACCGAGGTCGCGCATCCGCTCGAGCGTCGCGATCAGCTTCTCGTTGTCGCGCTGATGGAGACCGATCGACGGCTCGTCGAGGATGTACAGGACCCCCACGAGTGAGGATCCGATCTGCGTCGCCAGGCGGATCCGCTGCGCCTCCCCGCCCGACAGCGTCGCCGCCGCCCGGTCGATCGAGAGATATCCGACGCCGACGTTCTCCAGGAACCGCAGCCGCTCTTCGATCTCCCGGAGCACGAGCCGGACGATCCGGCGGTCATGCTCGGAGAGCTCGAGCCCGGCGATCCAGTCGAGCGCGCGCCGAGCCGAAAGCGCAGTGAACTCGTGGATCGGCGTGTCGGCCACCAGCACCGCACGTGATTCGGGTCGTAGCCGAGCCCCGTGACACTCCGGACACGGCCGCAAGGTCATGAACTCTTCGATCTTCTCGCGTGAGAACTCGGAGTCGGTCTCCAGGTAGCGGCGCTCGAGGCTGCGCACGATCCCCTCGAAGCTCGTCTGATACGAGCGCCGCCGGCCGAAGCGGTTCCGGTAGGACACCTGGACCCGGTCTCCGTTGGTCCCGTACAGGAAGAAATCGCGCGACTCCTGGGGCAGGTCGCGCCATGGCGTCTCGAGGTCGACGCCGTAGCGTTCGGCGATCGCCTGTGCGAGCTGGTCGTAGTAGTTCGACGCGCTCACCGACCACGGCGCGATCGCCCCTTCCCCGATCGACAGCGAGGGGTCAGGAACGACGAGCTCGGGGTCGATCTCCATCTGCGATCCCAGCCCGGTGCATCGCGGACAGGCGCCGTGGGGCGAGTTGAAGGAGAACACCCGCGGCTCGAGCTCGACCAGGCTCGGCCCGTGGACCGGACAAGCGAACTTCTCGGAGAAGGTGAGGATGCGCGACATCTGATCCGGGGATGTTTCGCCGCCAGGCGAAACTCCCAATGCCGGCGAAGCCGGCACCAGCTCGATCTCGACCAGCCCGTCGGCGAGGGCGACCGCCGTCTCGATCGAGTCCGCCAGGCGCTTACGCAGGTCGTGCTTCATCACCAGCCGGTCGACCACCACTGCGACGTCGTGCTTGAACTTCTTGTCCAGGACGATCTCCTCGTCGAGCCGGCGCAGCTCGCCGTCGATCTTGACCCGGCTGAAGCCCTCCGCCTGCAGCTCCTCGAGTCGTTTCCCAAACTCCCCCTTGCGACCGCGGACGATCGGCGCGAGCACCATGAAACGGATTCCGTCAGGCAGTTCCATAACCTGATCGATGATCTGCTCGGCCGACTGGCCGACGATCGGCCGGCCGCAGATGTGGCAGTGCGGCTGCCCGATCCGTGCCCACAGCAGCCGCAGGTAGTCGTAGACCTCGGTCACGGTCCCGACCGTCGAGCGCGGATTGCGCGATGTCGTCTTTTGATCGATCGAGATCGCCGGCGAAAGACCCTCGATCGAGTCCACATCGGGCTTGTCCATCTGGCCGAGGAACTGCCGTGCATACGCCGACAGCGACTCGACATAACGTCGCTGCCCCTCGGCATAGATCGTGTCAAAGGCCAGCGACGACTTGCCCGACCCGGAAAGGCCCGTGATCACAGTCAGCGAACCCCGCGGGATCGCCACCGTGATGTCCTTCAGATTGTGCTCCCGCGCACCGGAGATAACGAGCTGATCCACACAGATGATTCTAGGAGACCGAACAGACGTTCGAGAGCCTTGCACCCCGCAAGATGCGGCTCTTGGGCGTGCTGCGCTGTCCCAGAGCCGTTAGCCGAGGGCTGCGACGCCGGGGGCCGTCTCCCGGCTACTTGCGTCCGAACCCAGCCCCCCGCCCGAGCCCCCACGCAACCACCAGGACGCGAGTAGCCGGAAGACGGCGCCGGCGAAGCTTCTACTCGACGCTCGCGTACACCTCGTCCAGCAGGGCACTGCGATCCGGGAGCTGGAAGTTGTCGGCGAGGTAGCGGTCCGTCTCCTCCCGCGGGGTGCCGTTGAGCGCCATGTTCAGAGCGATCAGTCGGGCCCCTTCGGTGTCGTCAGAGCCTTCGGCGTCCGCTGGTTCTGGCTCCGCGAGGACCTCCGCGAGCGGGTCGACGACCCCCCCAGGCGGTTCGTCGGCCATCACGATCCCCGGAGGGGCATCGAGCTCGACCGTTTCCGTCGTCTCGTAGATAACGGCGACGGCCGGCTCGTCCGGCGTGGACGGAAATTCGACGAGGGCCTCGGGCTCGAGCTCGAAGCGCGGGCGGGTCGAGGCGGCGTCGGTCAGGTCAGTGAGATTCCCCTCGAGCAGCTGGACGTCGGCATTCAGCCGGTTCGAGCCCGTCCGGAGGGACTCGATCAGCGCCCCCAGCTCGCTTTCCATGGCGTCCAGACGCTGGAGCATGACCGCGGTGGACTCGGAGACCTTGGCCACGTAGTCCCGAGCCTGCTCGGACGCTTGGTCACGCGTGCGCTGAGCCTCGGATGTTGCCTCAGTACGAATGTCTCGCGCGTCCTCCTCGGCCTGGCGCTGGATCTCGCTGGCGCTGGTCTCGGCGGCTTCGACGATCGCCCGCACCTGCTCGCTCGCCGCGGAGGCGAGGGTCTCGCTGCGGCGGCGCGCCGATCGCTTGAGCTCGTCGACCTCATCGGCGAGGCCGGCGAGATGCACATCCACCGCCTCGGGGTCGTAGCCGCGGCGGCCGATGGGAAAGTCTTTCTTCTCGATGCTCTGTCGGTCAAGTGCCAAGCTAGCGTTCCTCCATATCGAGATGGCAGCCCGGGCAGGGTACCTCACGCTGGTGCCTGAAGCGCGTCTCAGCGGGCAGGCGCGCCCCCGTCGGCGATGGCCCGGTCGAGGGCGTGCTTGAGATCGCGGATCTCATCCCGCAGCTTGGCCGCGTATTCAAACCTGAGCTCCTCGGCCGCCGCCAGCATCTCCTCCTCGAGCTCGACGATCATGCGCTCGATCTCCGCCGCCGTCATGCCGTCGCTCTCGCGTTGGCGCCGCCGGCGGGAGCGCGGCACCTTGGACTCGGACTGCAGGAACTCGGCGATGTCGGAGATCCCCTTGACGATGGTCTCGGGCGTGATCCCGTGCTCCACGTTGTATGCGCGCTGGATCTCGCGGCGGCGGTCGGTCTCCTCGATCGCCGAGCGCATCGCCGCGGTCTCGCGGTCGGCGTACATGAGCACCTTCCCCTCGATGTTCCTCGCCGCGCGCCCGATGGTCTGGATCAGCGACGTCTCGCCGCGGAGGAAGCCCTCCTTGTCGGCGTCGAGGATCGCCACCAGCGAAACCTCGGGCAGGTCGAGTCCCTCGCGTAGAAGGTTGACGCCGACGAGCACGTCGAACTCCCCGAGCCGGAGCTGGCGGATGATCTGAATCCGCTCGAGCGTGTCGATCTCCGAGTGCAGGTAGCGGACCCGGAAGCCCGTCTCGAGCAGGTAGTCGGTCAGATCCTCCGACATCTTCTTGGTTAGCGTCGTAACCAAGGTGCGCTCGTTGCGATCGACGCGCCCGCGGATCTCATTCATCAGGTCGTCGATCTGGTTGCGCGTCTCGCGGACCTCCACGTCCGGGTCCACGATCCCCGTAGGCCGGACGATCTGCTCGACCACGCGCTCGGCCCGCGTGCGCTCGTAGTCGCCAGGCGTCGCGGACACAAACACGATCTGCGGCGTGATCGAGAGGAACTCCTGGAAGGTCTGAGGACGGTTGTCCAGCGCCGACGGGAGACGGAAGCCGTAGTCGACGAGCGTCTGCTTACGCGAGCGGTCGCCCTCGGACATCCCCCCGATCTGCGGCACGGTCTGGTGGGACTCGTCGATGAAGCACACGAAGTCCTCGGGAAAGTAGTCGAGCAGGCAGTAGGGCCGGTCGCCGGGCCGGCGCCCGTCGAGGATCCTGGAGTAGTTCTCGATCCCGCTGCAGAAGCCGAGCTCGCGCAGCATCTCCATGTCGTACTGCGTGCGCTGGCGCAGCCGGTGGGACTCGAGGAGCTTCCCCTCGGCTTCCAGCTCGGCGCAGCGCTGGTTCAGCTCGGCGCCGATCTGCTGGACCGCGTCCTCGATCATTCCCTCCCGTACGTTGTAGTGGGTCGCCGGCCAGATCCCGACGTGCTCGAGGTCGTCCTCGATGAGCTCGCCGGTCAGAGGGTCGAAGTGCTGGAGTCGCTCGACTTCGTCGCCGAAGAGGATGGCGCGGTATGCCGTCTCGGCGTAGGCGGGGAAGATCTCGAGCGTCTCGCCGCGCACGCGGAAGGTGCCGCGCGCGAGCGCGGTGTCGTTGCGCGTGTACTGGATCGAAACGAGCTTGCGCAGGAGCTCGTCGCGATCGACGTACTCGCCCTTGCTCAGCGTCTGCAGGTTCGTCTCGTAGACCTCGGGCGAACCGAGGCCATAGATCGAGGACACGCTGGCGACGATGATCACGTCGCGTCTCGCGAACAGGGCCGCGGTGGCGGAGTGGCGCAGCCGGTCGATCTCCTGGTTGATCGCCGAGTCCTTCTCGATGTAGAGGTCCTTGCTCGGGACGTATGCCTCGGGCTGGTAGTAGTCGTAGTAGGAGACGAAGTACTCGACCGCGTTGCGCGGGAAGTAGGCGCGAAACTCGTTGCACAGCTGGGCGGCGAGCGTCTTATTGTGGGCGATCACGAGCGCCGGCTTCTGGACCGCCTCGATCGTGCCCGCCATGGTCATCGTCTTGCCCGTGCCCGTCGCCCCGAGCAGGGTCACGAAGCGCTCGCCCGCCTCGATCCCCTCGGCTATCGACGTGATCGCGGCCGGCTGATCAGCGGTCGGGCGGTAGGCGGCTTCGAGTTCGAACTTTGGCATCGCTGGGACCCCTTAGCGTAGCGACGACCGCGGACGGATCTGGGTCGAGCGCCTCGTCTGCCGCCGTCACGCCCGCATGTCCGTCTAGCCGTAGCCGAGCTCGCCGGGATACGTTCTGCGGTAGCGCCGCTGCGCGCTCATCACCTTCTCGACGTACGCCCGCGTCTGTGGGAACGGGATCTCGTTCACCGTCAGCCCGTGACCTCGCGCCCGCGCCCGCGCGATCCACTCGTCGACATTGGTCTGACCGCCGTTGTAGGCGGCGAGCGCGAGCATCTCGTTGTCCCCGTAGCTGTCGAGGAGATAGCGCAGGTAATAGGTCCCGTAGGCAATGTTGACCTGCGGGCTCGAGAGGTCGGCGACCGTGAAGGTCGTGGCCCCGGAGCGGCGCGCGAGGAACTCGGCCGTCGCGGGCAGGATCTGCATCAGCCCTTCCGCCCCCGCCGAGGATGTCCGAGCGTCGAATTTCGTCTCGGCGTAGATCACGGCGGCGATCAACGCCGGATCGAGCCCTTTTTCGTGTGCCTGCTGGACGATGATGTCCTCGTGCTCGAGCGGAAGGGTGAGGTGCTCGTAGGCGGTCTCGAACAACGGCAGAACGACCAGCACCACCACGACGGCGGCCACGAAGGCGCCGAACGTGAGCACGGCGCGGCGCAGCCGGCGCCGCCGGCGCGCGACGATGGTGCGCCGCCGCTGGGCCGCGGCACGACGAGCGGTTACGCCCGCGGAGCTCGAGCTCATCTCCTCAGCATGTCAAGCACGGCCGACAGAGCACTCTCCAGTTCCGCCGGCGTTCCGTCGTTGACGACCACATACTCCGCCTTCGCGGCCTTCTCCTCCTGACTGAGCTGGCGAGCCGTCCGCTCCGCGACGGCCGCGTGGCCGCGCGCGCCGGCACGATCGGTGCGCACTTCCTCGTCCGCGACGACGGCGATCGTCGCATCGAAGGCTGCCTCCATTCCCGACTCGAAGAGCAGCGGGACCTCGACCACGGCGGCCGGCGGACGCGGATCCTGGCGGTCGACCCCGTCCCGCCAGTCCGTCATCCGTTGCCCGACTCGCGGCCAGAGCAGGGTCTCGAGCCACTCGCGTTCCGAATCCCTCGCGAACGTCCTATCGGCAAGGGCTCGCCGATCGACCACGCCGCCTGGGGCCACCTCCGCCCCGAACCGCTCCACCACCGCGTCTCGCACCTCCTCGCTCCCGTAGAGGTCGTGTACAACCTCGTCGGTCGAGAGCACGGCGGCCCCGAGCTGCCCGAGCGCAGCGAGCGCGGTTGACTTGCCGGCGCCGAGGCCGCCGGTGAGTGCGACGAACGGAACCCGATCGGCGCTCAGGCCGCCGGCTCGCCCGGGCCGGAGCTGCTCACTCCCGCGGGCGCATCGACCGCGTCCGGCTCGGCATCCGATTCTTCGGTGGCAGGGGAATCGGAGGCTTCGAGCACCTCAGAGGCGGCGTCATCGACCTCGGCCTCCGCGGGAACCGGAGCCTCAGCCTCGGCCTCGG
>Ga0302326_10027215_pt1 | contig 11534 bp, 10 predicted proteins | sample Palsa_T0_3_FD_202264 | JGI IMG/M metagenome (GOLD analysis project Ga0302326, IMG submission 202264) | Peat permafrost microbial communities from Stordalen Mire near Abisko, Sweden - Palsa_T0_3 | ecosystem: Environmental > Terrestrial > Soil > Palsa > Peat permafrost | place: Sweden: Abisko...
GAAGCATCGGCAGCAGCTCAGTGAGGCGACCCTGATACCAACGGATCGTCACGAGCTGCGCGCCGGGCCACCATTCATTGTCGACATCGCCCGCCGCCGTGCCTTTCTCGGCGCAGCTGGCGACCAGGTCCTCGGCCTCGTCGAAACGGCCGGCCCGAATGGCGAGCATTACATTGATCGCGGTGATTACGAAACCGACCGCCAGATGATCATGCTCGGCGAGATGGTCGCGCAGTTCGCCAAGGTGACGTTCGGCGTGCGGGTCGCCCTCGGCAAAGGAATCGGCCGTGCGCCACAGCAAGCCCATCAGCAAATCCCCGCGGCGTTCAGTGCGAAAGCTCGTCTTAATGAGATCGGCCGCCAGTTCTCGCCGCAGCCGGACATCATCGGGACCGAGCAGGCAGTGATGGGCGAGGCTGAGGGCCTCGGCCAGGACAACGGGGTCCGGGTCGGGGCCCGCCCGTACCTCATCAAGCACGGCCATGATCGCTTCATGCTGGCCATGGCGGTAATCGGCCTCCGCCGCCAGTCGGCTGCGGAGCCGGAGCGCGAGCGGAGTATCGGCCTTGAGCAGCGGAAGGACGTGCTGCAGCCGGGCTTCTAGTTGCGCCGCGCCGGAAACCGTCCGTCGCTCGCTTACCCACAGCCCGGCCAGGCCGAGGGCGGCCTCCGCCATCGCCTGCACGTCGCCGGCCGCCACCGCAAGCTGGTACGCCCGCTCGAAGTTATGCCGGCTTGCGCGCAGGTCGCCATCGATCTGCAGCGCGCGATTCCCGCATGAGAGGGCTGACTCAAGCTCATCCGCACGCAATGCGACAGAATCCGCCTGATGATTGACCTCACTCGCCACCTTCTGAATGGTATTCGCGGCGCCCTGCACCGTCGAGACTTCGGATGGAACGGGATGGCACTGAATGGACCGCCCCTTTTCTGTAAGGCGGCTCACCAGTAAATAGCGCCAGCCGGTTTGGCGGCGCTGACCTTCCAGCACCAAGGGGGACCCCATGTCGCTCCGCGACGCAATGCGCGATTCGGCCGTTCCGTACCTCGAGCCAGGCGAGTCGATCCAGGCGGTGATCGGAGCGCAGACGGCCAGCCAGTATCTGGCGGCGATCACCGGTGTCTTCGTGTTCCTCGGCCTCAACCGCTACCGCATCCTGGCGGTCACGCCGAGCCGGATCGTGGTGCTCGACGCGGGCAAGACGAGCATGAAAAGGGCCCGCGGCGTGATCACCGAGCTGCCGCGGTCGACCCGGCTCGGCCCGGCCACCGGCATGTGGCACCAGATCCCGGCCGGCGGGGAAACGCTCCGGGTGCACCGGCGGTTCTTCAAGGACATCGAGACCGCCGACGCCGTGCTCACCGCCTCCGCGTGACCCGCGGACACACGATGCGTCATTGGCAGCCGGAACCCGGCGACGGACCCGGCGGTTGGCGACGCCGGCTACCGCCTGCTGAGCCGCGGTGAGGGCGGTACCACCCTGGCCGCCCTCACCGGCTCGTGTTACCGCGTCGCCGCGGCCAGCGCCGCGCGGATGACATCGGCGCTGGCGGGCGTCCCCTTCTCGTCGTCGAACGTCCCGTACGGCGGCCCGTAGGCCGGCGTGCCCGGCTGCTGGCGCCAGCCGTCGGCCAGCGTCCCGGCGTCCACCGCCCCGTACCCGATCGAGTCGAGGAACTCGGTCACCGCCGCCTTGGCCGCCGGGTCGTCGCCGGCGATCGGCAGGTACGAGCGGTCGGCCGCCCCGGCCGGGCGGGCCAGGCTCAGCAGGTGCTTGTAGAAGATGTTGTTGAACACCTTCACCACGTCCGCCCCCGGCAGTAGCTGCGCGAGCAGCTCGCTGCTGGTGAGCGCTCCGCTGTCGAGCTCGGGGAGCTGCCCGTCGCGCTCGGGATAGTAGTTGCCCGTGTCCAGCACGACCTTGCCCTTCAGCGGCCCGGCTGGGACGTCGTAGCAGGCCTTCACCGGGACCGTGACCACCACGAGGTCACCGGCCCGGGCGGCCTCGGTCGCGGTCGCGGCCCGGGCCTGCGGCCCGAGCTCGGCGGCCAGGTCGGCCAGCGTCTCCGGTCCGCGCGAGTTGCTCAGCACCACCTGGTATCCCGCATCCACCGCCAGCCGCGCCAGCGTGCCACCGATCATTCCGCTTCCGATGAGTCCCAGAGTCGTCATACTCGCGCCAACCAGGGGACGCGGTCCGCCATTCCGCCGGCGAGGCGGCGACGGGCGTGACCGCTCTCACCCTTGCTTGCGGCGAGGGCCGAACCCGGCCAAGCCGGACCCGCGACCGGAATTGTCTGCGCGAGTCCCCGTGCACGGTAATGTCGGCCCGGTGTTGCTGACTGAGTCCTACCGGGAACTTTTCACCGCGCTGGCCACCTGCGCGGCCGGCCTGACCGGGCTGCTGTTCGTCGCGATGTCGGTCGCCCCCCGCGAGGGCAAGCCCGCCCAGCCGGCCGTGATCCACCACGTCCGGGCCGCCTCGGCGCTGGTGGCGTTCACCAACGCGCTCGTGGTGTCGCTGTTCGGGCTGGTGCCGGGGAACAGCGCCGGCAAGGCGGCCATGGCCGTGGGTGCGGTCGGCATCTTGTTCACCGCGGCCAGCGTCCGATCGATTGTGACCAGCCGCGATGTGTCATGGGAGCAGGCGTTGCGGCAGGCCGGCCTGATCGCGCTGCTGCTGGCGGCCTTCGGCGCCGAGCTCGGCTGCGGGATCGGCATCACCGTGAACCGGACCGCTGTCTTCGGCCCCGAACTCCTGGGGGACGTCCTGATCGCGATGCTGCTGATCGGGATCGCGCGCGCCTGGGAGCTCGTCGGCGACCGCGACACCGGCATCGTCTCCTCGCTCGCCGTGCTGGTCGGTCACAGCTCCGCTCCCGACGATGCCGGTGACCCGCCCCGCCCGGCCTCAGGCTCTAGCTCGCGAGCGACTCCGCCGCCTGAGTAGAGGCGCCGGCGGCCGGCGCCAGCACCCGGATCGCGTCGGCCGGCAGGCAGCAGTGCACCGGGGTGCCCTGCGCCCACGTCGCCGACGACTCGTCGTTGGGGATGACCGCCTGCAGCGACTCCCCGGTCGCGAGCCGGAGCATGACCTGGGTGGCCGCGCCCAGGTAGACGACCCGCTCAACCAGCGCGGGCACCCGGTTAGCCCCGTCAGAACCGTGCTCCTCGACCCGGATCCGCTCCGGCCGGATGACCGCCTGCGCTGTTTCGCCCGGCGCCGCCGGGACCGCTCCCGACGTCGTCAAAACGCTGTCGCCCAGCTTGAGCGTGGACGTCGAGCCAACGGTCCGTTCGATAACAGAGATTTCGATCAAGTTCGCGGCGCCGAGGAAGTCGGCCACGTAGGAGTCGGTCGGCTCCTCGTAGACCTCCCGGGGCGTGCCGATCTGCGCGATCCGTCCGGCGTGCATGACCGCCAGCCGGTCGGACATCGTCAGCGCCTCCTCCTGGTCGTGGGTCACGTAGATGAACGTGATCCCGACCCGCTCCTGCAGGGCCTTGAGCTCGACCTTGAGCGAGCGGCGGAGCTTGGCGTCGAGCGCCCCGAGCGGCTCGTCGAGCAGCAGCACGGACGGGTTGAGCACCAGCGCGCGGGCCAGCGCGATCCGCTGCTGCTGGCCGCCCGACAGCTGGGACGGGCGCCGCGAGGAGAACGACGTCATGTCGACCAGCGCCAGCGCCGCGCCGACCCGCGTCTTCAGCTCGGCCTTCGAGCACTTCGCGTAGCGCAGCCCGAACGCCACGTTGTCGAAGACCGACATGAACGGGAACAGCGCATAGCTCTGGAACACCGTGTTGACATTCCGCTTGTGCGGCGGCACGCCGGAAACGTCGACCCCGTCGAGCAGGATGCGGCCCGCCGTCGGCTCCTCGAACCCCGCGACCAGCCGCAGGGTGGTCGTCTTGCCGCAGCCGGACGGCCCGAGCAGCGAGAAGAACTCCCCGCCGGCCACCGACAGGTCGATATTGTCGACCGCGGCCGCGTGGCCGTGGTGGAACCGCTTTGTCAGCCCGACGAGCTCAATGCCTGCGGCCATGCCGTCATCTCCGTATCTGCGATCCCTACTGCTGCCAGGTGAAACTGAGCTGCCCGGACGCGTAGCGCATGGCGAGATCATAGGCTCGCGCAGGCGGCACATCCGGATCTTCCAGTGCAATTTGTACGGCCATACCGTCGAGCATCGCCGAGAGCGTCACCGCGAACTCGCGCGCGTCGACCGTCGCGCTGAACTCCCCGGCTTCCTGCCCGGTCAGCACGGTCGTCTCGATCGTCTGCCGCCACCGCTCGTCGAACTTGCGCCGCACGGCGGCCACGCCCGGGTTGCGCGGGGAGAGCGCCCACAGGTCGAGCCAGAGCAGCCACTCGGTCGGCTTCCCGGTCGTCGTGCCCGGGTCGGTGTCGGGCAGGCAGGTCATCGCGATCAGCTCGGTGAGCCGCCCGGCGGCCGTCGCGATCGCCTCGAGGCGTTCGAGGCCGGTCGCGTACCACTGGTCCTCGGAGTAGCGCAGCGCCTCGGTCAGCAGCTGGTCGCGGGTCTTGAAGTAGTAGATGACGAGGGCCGGGCTGGTACCCGCGTGCTCGGCCACGTCCGCGATCCGGGTGTCCGCGTAGCCGCGGCTCACGATCACGTCGAGCGCGGCCCGCAGCAGCTGCTCGCGCCGCTGCTCGGCTGGCTTGCCGTCGGCGGCCTTCGTCCCGCCCCCGGACCCAGTAGACCCCGATCCAGTAGACCCCTGTGCCATCGTGCCCTCGCCGGCTCGCCGTCCCGATGGACCACCGCCCGGTGACCCTAGTCAGATCGTAGCAGTCGACTAGACTGAATGTTCAGTCAATCTTGTTCAGATCGCATCGGCCTTCTAGACTGAATGTTCAGTCAAAGTTTCACGCAGGCTCACGGAGCTCTCGGAGGCAACCAGCATGGCAGCGGACAGCTACGACGCGATCGTCGTCGGCGGCGGGCACAACGGCCTGGTCGCGGCCGCCTACCTCGCCCGCACCGGCGCGAAGACCCTGGTGCTGGAGGCGCGGGGGACCACCGGCGGCGCCGCCACGACCGAGGCGCCCTGGCCCGACGCGCCCGAGTTCCGGGTGACGCGGCTCTCCTACGTGATGTCGCTCCTCCCGGCGACGATCATGAACGACCTCCAGCTCGAGCGGCACGGCTACAAGATCTTCCCGATGGGTCCGTACTACCAGGCGTTCCCCGAGGGCGGCAGCCTCACCTTGTACGAGGAGGACTCGCAGCGCGCCTACGACGAGATCGCGAAGTGGTCGAAGCGGGACGCCGACGCGTACCCGAAGTGGAACGCCTGGCTCGGCGGCCTGGCCGACGTGCTCGGCCCGCTGCTGCTGACCGTCCCGCCCGCGATCGGCTCGCGCAAGCCGGCTGACCTCGCCGCCACCCTCCGGCTGGCCTGGCGGCACCGGGGCCTCGACGTCCGCACGATCGCCGACGTGACCCGGCTGATGACGATGTCGATCGCCGACCTGCTCGACGACTGGTTCGAATCCCCCCAGATCAAGGGCGCGCTCGCGGTCAACGGGGTGATCGGGACCTGGGCCGGCCCCTACGAGCCGGGCACCGCGTACGTGATGGCGCACCACTCGATCGGTGACGTCGGCGACGGCCGGCTCGGCTCCTGGGGCTTCCCCGAGGGCGGGATGGGCGCGGTCGCGGACGCGATCGCCAGCTCCGCCCGCGCCAACGGCGTCACGATCAGGACCGGCGCGCCGGTCGCGAAGATCACCGTCGCGCCCGGCTCGGGCCGCGCCACCGGCGTCGTCCTCGCCAACGGCGAGGAACTCCGGGCGAAGGTCGTCGTCACCTCGCTGCACCCGAAGACCGCGTTCCTCGACCACGTCGGCCGGGAGAACCTGCCGCCGGACTTCGCGGCCGACATCGAGCACTGGAAGACCCGCTCCGGCGTCGTCAAGATCAACCTGGCGCTGGGCGAGCTGCCTGACTTCACCGCCAACCCGGGCACGCACCTGCAGGAGCACCACACCGGCTCGGTCGAGATGGCGCCGTCGATGGAGTACATCGAGCGCGCGTTCATCGACGCCCGCGAGGGCCGCCCGGCGCTGCGCCCGTTCTCGGACGGGGTCATCCCGACCGCGTTCGACCGCACCCTGTCGCCCGAGGGCACCCACATCATGTCGCTGTTCACCCAGTGGGTCCCGTCCGAATGGGCGTCCGAGCCGCACCAAGACGAGCTCGAGAAGTACGCCGACCGGGTGATCGACACCTACAACGAGGTCGCGCCCAACTTCAAGGGCGCGATCCTCCACCGCGACGTCGTCGGCCCCTACGAGATGGAGCAGGACTACGGCCTGATCGGCGGCAACATCTTCCACGGGGAGCTCTCGCTCGAGCAGCTCTTCCACATGCGCCCCGCCCCCGGCTTCGCCGATTACCGGACCCCGGTCCCCGGCCTCTACAACGCCAGCTCCGCCACCCACGCGGGCGGGGGCGTCTGCGGCATCCCCGGTATGCAGGCGGCCAAGGCGGCTATCGCCGACCGCCGCAAGACCGCCCGCGCCCGCCGTAAGTAATCCCGATCACCTCACCAGACACCCCAACCCCACGTTCATCTAGATAACAGCAAGAAGAATCGGCAGTCGAGTCCCGGACCTCGGGTCGGTCATGATCACGAAAGATTTTGGTACCTATGCGATTGGGATCCTTCGTCAGGAAAAAATCCTTCGTGATCATGTGCCGCGTCCGGATAACAGCATGAACCGCACCGTGGCCGACCCGCTCGCGGTCATGCTCGAGGCCCGGAGCGTCGCGCTGGTTGGCGCGTCGCCCCGGCCGGGCAGCCTCGGCGCGCGGATGATCGAGGAGGTCGCGAAGTCGGCCAGCGCGCCCCGGCCGTATCTCGTCAACCCGCGCTATACCGAGATCGGCGGCGTGCGCTGCCATCCGACGCTGGACGATCTCCCCGAGGCGGTCGACCTGGCGCTGCTGGCGGTGCCCGACGCCGTGCTAGAGCAGCAGCTGAAGGTCGCGGCGGAAGCAGGCGCGCGCTCGGCCGTGATCTTCGGTTCGGCCGTCGACGCCGGCGCGGGGCTCCGGGACCGGATCGCGGCGACCGCGCGGGCCGCCGGGATGCCCGTGTGCGGCGCCGGGTGCATGGGGTTCGTGAACGTGGCGCGCGGGCTGCGGGCGATCGGCTACACCGAGCCCGACCCGCTCCCGGCCGGGCCGGTCGCGCTGGTCACGCACTCAGGATCGGTGTTCTCGGCGCTGCTGCGGACCCGGCGGGCGTTCGGTTTCACGGTCGCGGTCTCGTCCGGCCAGGAGCTCGTCACCTCCGCCGCCGCCTACGCCAGGTACGCGCTCACGCTTCCCGAGACGAAGGTCCTCGCGCTCGTCCTCGAGGCCATCAGGGACGGGGCCCTGCTCCGTTCGGTCCTCGCCGACGCCGCCGCCCGCGACGTCCCGGTCGTGCTGCTGGCGGCCGGCACCTCGGCCGCGAGCCTGTCCCTGGTCGCCGCCCACTCCGGCGCGCTGGCGGCCGGCGACGGCGCCTGGCAGGCGCTGGCGTCCGCCCACGGCGTGCACCGAGTCGCCGACCTCGCCGAGCTCGCGGACACGCTGGAGCTGTTCTGCTCCGGCCGCCGCGCCTGGGGCGGGGGAGTCGCCACCGTGCACGACTCCGGGTTCGAGCGAGCGCACGTCGCGGACGTGGCGGCCTCCGTCGGCGTCCCGTTCGCCCAGTTGACCGACGAGACGAGGCAGCGGCTAGCGGCGGTCCTCGATCCCGGCCTCGAACCAGGTAACCCGCTCGACGTCTGGGGGACCGGCCGGGACTCCGAGGAGCTGTTCACCGAGACGCTGTCGGCGCTGGCGGACGACGCCAACGTCGGCGCGGTCGCGCTGGCGGTCGACCTGATCCCGGAGTACGACGGCGACGACTCCTACCGCGACGCCGTCCGCGCCGCCGCCGCCAAGACCGACAAGCCGGTCGTCGTCCTCGCCTCCGTCCCGGCCGCGATCGACGCGGTCGCCGCGACCCGGCTGCGCGCAGCCGGCATCCCCGTCCTCGAATCAACCCGCTCCGGGCTGCTCGCCCTCGGCCACCTCCTCGCCCACGGCCGCACCAAGCACCCAGCCCCGCCCAACGCCCTCGCGCCCGCCGACCCGGCCGCGCCTGTCTCGGCCGCTGCTCGCCGGCCGCGGTGGGCGGCCGCGCTGGCGGCCGGCCCGCTCGGCGGCGCCGACCTCTTCGACCTGCTCCGCGACTACGGCGTCCCGGCCGTCCGCGCGCGCTCGGCCGGCACGCTGGCGAAGGCGACCGAGGCCGCCGCCGCGATCGGCTACCCGGTCGCGATCAAGACCGACGAGCCCGGCGTCGCCCACAAGTCAGACGTGGGCGGCGTTCAGCTGAACGTCGCCGACCCGGCCGGCCTGGCCGCCGCCTACCAGGACCTCGCCGCGCGCCTCGGCCCCCGCGTCGCCGTCTGCGAAATGGCGCCGCCGGGGACCGAGCTGATCCTCGGTATGGCCCGCGACCCGGCCCTCGGCCCGCTCATCGTCGTCGGCGCCGGGGGAGTGCTGGCGGAGTACCTGGCCGAGCGCGCGGTCGCGCTTCCCCCGGTGTCTGAGGTCGACGCCGCGCGGATGATCGCCGGCCTGCGGGTGGCCGAGATCCTGGCCGGCGTCCGCGGTCAGCCGCCGTGCGACGCCGACGCGCTGGCCGGCGCGATCGCCGCCTTCTCCCGCCTGGTCGCCGACCTCGGCGACCACCTCGACGCCTTCGACATCAACCCCCTGATCTGCTCTCCCTCCGGCGTCGTAGCGGTCGACGCGCTCGCGCTGCCGTCCCGACGCTCCGATAAAACCGATTAGCGCCTTATTGCGAGCACCCGAACCATTGCGAGCACCCGAACCATTGCGAGCACCCAAATCATCGCCACTTCACCCCCGCCAGCCTCAGGCATACCGCCGCAACGTGCGGCCATCATCTTGCTATCGGTTCTGACCACTTCTCCGTCCGATTTGTCCGATTCTTGTGGTCAGAACTGATAGGAAGCAGAAAAAAATGGTCAAAACTGATAGAAAGTCGCTCACGCGCGGACTCGCGGGCGCGTGATCCACGAGGCGCGGGCTGAGTCGTGAGATCGGAGAGTCAGCCGGGACCGTTCGGTCGACCGATTGTCGCCCTATTGCGGGAGAGGCGCCGGGGTGCCCGAGCCGGCGGTTCCTGACGCGAGCAGCCGCCGGCCGAGGTCGGCCGTCGCCTCCCGCAGCTCGGGCGAGCCGTGCACGCGGAAGGCGTACGGGAGCACCGCCAGCCGCCCCGCGTACCACCGGGGGTTGGCGGTGGACGCGCGCAGCCGGGTGCGGCGGCCGTCGTCCGACGGCGACAGGAGGCCGAGGCTGCGCGGAAGCCAGCGGGCGACCTCGGCCGGGGCCGCGTCGATCAGCACGTCGACGGCGTACGCCCAGCCCTGCGACAGATGCTCCTCAAGCACGCTCAGCGCGTCGAGGCTGGGCGGCGGCGTGAACGTCTCCATCGTCGGCGAGGCGGTCACGATCCGGTCGATCCGCAGCACCCGTCGCGCCTCCGCCGTCCGCGACCAGCACAGCAGGTACCAGCGGCTGTGCCGGAGCACGACCGCCCACGGCTCGACCTCCATCTCCCGGTCGGCGCTGTCGCCCGCCCAGTGGCCGCGCCGGTACGTCAGCCGCAGCCGCCGCGCCGCCGCGCACGACTCGAACAGCGTCGTCGTCACCTCCAGGCTGACCAGAACGGCGGGGTCGGGTTCGTCCGGGGTCGCGCCCGCGGCGCTTTCGCGGATCGGCCGCACCTGCGCGGCGACCCGGGCAGGCAGCACCCGGACGATCTTGGCCAGCGCGCCGCCAACTAGATCGGCCGGGTCGGCCGCTCCCTTGTGCCCCTCGAGCACGGCCATGACCAGGCCGGAGGCCTCGGCGGCGGTGAACGTCAGCGGCGGCAGCCGCAGGCCGTGCCCCACCTGATACCCGCCGTAGGGGCCGCTGACCGAGTCGATCGGCAGCCCCGCCTCGCGCAGGATCGCGACGTAGCGGCGGGCCGCGCGCTCGGTCACGCCGAGGCGCTCGCCCAGGCGGGTGGCGGTGATGCCGGGGACGTTCTGGATCGCCTCGAGGGCGAGCAGGGCCCGGGCGGTCGGGCTGATCTCATGCCCTCCGCTGGCGTGCGTCATCCGACCCCATCCTCCCCGGTTCCCGGAAGCAGAACGTCCGACCTAAACGGTACTCTGGCCCGGTCGAGGGGAGTAGCGCTAAGCAGAGGAGGGCCATGGAGCGCAGAGCCATGGAGCGCAGAGCCATGGAGCGCAGAGCCATGGAAGGTCATCAGCCGCTGACGCCGAGCAGCCTGTCCATCGTGCCCGCCAACCAGGTCCCGTGGGACGACCTGAAGGCCGTCTTCGGCGACCGCGACAGCGGCCGGTGCAACTGCCAGCGGTTCAAGACCCGCGGCTGGTTCTGGGAGCAGGCAACCGACGAGCAGCGCCGGGCGCAGCTGCGGGACCAGGCCAACTGCGACGACCCGGCGGCGACCTCGACGACGGGCCTGGTGGCGTATCTGCACGAGCAGGACCAGGACCACGACCGAGACCGGAATCAAGACCGCGGCCAGGACCGGCAGGCGACGCCCGTCGGCTGGGTCGCGGTCGAGCCCCGCACCGAGTACCCGAGGCTGCTCGGGCTGCCCACCGTGTGGAAGGGCCGCCCGGACGAGGAGAAGGACGACGACTCCGTCTGGGCGGTCACCTGCTTCGTGGTCCGCAAGGGCTACCGCAGGCGCGGCCTCACCTACGCCCTGGCCGAAGCCGCCGTGGGCTACGCCAGGGCGAACGGCGCGCGGGCGCTCGAGGGCTACGCGATGCTGACCCAGCCGGGCCGGGAGATCACCTGGGGCGAGCTGCACGTCGGCGCCCGCCAGGTCTTCGCCGAGGCCGGCCTGGCCGAGGTCTCCCGGCCGAGCGTGCGCCGGGCGGTCATGCGGATCGACTTCACCACCAACGACGGCGCGGCCGCCGGCAGCACCGCCGACGACCGCGCGGAAAGCCTCTAGAAAATCGCGTAGACCTTGCGCACGGTCTCGTGCAGGTCCCAGGTGCCGCGCCAGCCGCGCGGGAACATCGCGCTGTCGCCCGCGCCGAACGTCACCGGCTTCCCGCCGTCGGGGGTGACGGTCAGCGAGCCGGAGAGGATGTAGATGAACTCGTTCTCCTCCTGCACCCAGTACGACGGCCCGGCCGTGCACTGCCAGATCCCGGTCTCCTGGCCGCTGTCTTCCGGCCCGGTCCACATGGTCAGCCCGTGGGTCTGCATCGGCACCTCTTCCGACGTCGCCTCCTCCAGCGGCCCCCAGTCCTCGAGCTCGGCGGTGGCGGCGGCGCTGAGCACCGTGGTGTCGATGAAGGGAACCTCGGTCGCTGAACTCATGATCACGACGCTTTCTCGGGGAAGGGGAGTGCGATTGGATCGGCCGCAAGCCTACTGCGGCCGGAGGCGTCGAACCGGTCGAGGCC
>Ga0302326_10027217_pt1 | contig 11534 bp, 12 predicted proteins | sample Palsa_T0_3_FD_202264 | JGI IMG/M metagenome (GOLD analysis project Ga0302326, IMG submission 202264) | Peat permafrost microbial communities from Stordalen Mire near Abisko, Sweden - Palsa_T0_3 | ecosystem: Environmental > Terrestrial > Soil > Palsa > Peat permafrost | place: Sweden: Abisko...
CTCTTCGGCCCGTCGCTCGTCTGCACCTTCAGGAACGCCACCACGTCGCGGCGGTCGTTGGGGTCGGGCATGCCGATGAAGGTCATCTTGGTGCCGGGGAGCACGGCGCGCGGATTGGTGATCCACTTGTCGATGCGGTCGGCGTCCCAGGTCCAGCCGGCGTTCTTCAGGTCGTCGGAGTAGGTGAAGCTGGCCTTCGAGCCGGCTTTGCGCCCGAAAATGCCCCACAGGTTCGGGCCGGTCATGTCGTCGCCGCCTGGCGCGGTGGTGTGACACGAGCGGCAGAGCGCGAACTTGGCCTCGCCGTTGGAGAGGTCCGCCGCCTGGTAGGCCGCCGGCAGCTGGGCGATCAGCGCCTTCTTCTGGGCGTCGGTCAGGGTCGGCGCCGCGGCGGGCGGGGCGGTCGCGGCTGCGGTGTTGGACGCCGATCCGCCCGAGGGTCCGCAGCCGGCGAGCGCGAGCGCCAGGGCGGTGGCGAGGCCGAACAGCGACGTCGTGCGGATCAAGTTTCGTCTCCTCGAGAATCTCGCGCGAACCTACCCGCGCGGCCGAGCTTGGCAATGGCGGTCAGTCGAACAGGCGGGCGCGGTTGGTCTTGATCGCGCCGCGCTTCTTCTTGTCGTCCACCCGGCGCTGGCGCGAGGCGTAGGTCGGCTTGGTCGGCCGCCGCGGCGTCGGGGCGTGCGCGGCCAGGGCGATCAGGCCCACCAGCCGCTCGACCGCGTCGGCGCGGTTGCGCTCCTGGGTGCGGAAGCGATTGGCGGTGATGACGATGACGCCGGCCTCGGTCATCTTGCGCCCCGCGACGCGCCGCAGCCGCTCCTTCACCGCCGGCTGCAGCGAGGGCGAAGCGGCCGCGTCGAAGCGCAGCTGCACCGCCGACGCCACCTTGTTGACGTTCTGGCCGCCCGGCCCGGAGGCGCGGATGAAGCTCTCCTCGAGCTCGTCCTCGGCGAGGCTGATCTGGTCAGTGACGGGAATCATGCGGATGCGTTGGCTTTCGCCGCCCCCTGTGCTCCAACCCGAACGCGATTGGAAGGCGAGGGCGCGATGGCGATCACCGAGGACGACTACCGTGCCCAGGACGCGATCGGACTGGCCGGTCTGATCGCCGGCGGCCAGATCACCGCCGCCGAGGCGCTGGAGGCCGCACTGGCCCGCTCGGCCAAGGTCAACCCGAAGATCAACGCCATCACCCTGGATCTCGCCGACCGGGCGCGTCGCGAGGTGGCGGCCAAGGCGCCCACAGGTCCGCTCGCGGGCGTACCGTTCCTACTCAAGGACCTGGGACCGAAGCTCGCCGGCACGGCGACCACCGATTCCTGCAAGCTCTACGCGGACGACGTCGCCGAGGCCGACAGCCCACTCACCAGCCTCTACAAGGCCGCCGGCCTGACCATCTTCGGCAAGACCAACACCCCGGAGTTGGGGCTGGAGCCGGTGACGGAGCCGGCGATGTTCGGCCCGACCCGCAACCCATGGGACCTTAGCCGCTCGTCGGGCGGCTCGTCCGGCGGCGCGGCCGCGGCGGTGGCGGCGGGGATCCTGCCGGTCGCGCACGCCAGCGACGGCGGCGGCTCGATCCGCATCCCGGCCTCCTGCTGCGGCCTGTTCGGGCTGAAGCCGTCGCGCGCCCGCGTCTCCGCCGCGCCGAAGGACGAGGGCTGGGGCGGCTTTTCCTGCGGCCACGTGGTCTCCCATTCGGTGCGGGACAGCGCGCTGCTGCTCGACGTCGCCGGCCAGCCCATGCCCGGCGATCCCTATTGGACCGCGCCGCCCGCCGAACCGTTCCTGACCGCCGCCGGCCGCGATCCGGCGCGCTTGCGCATCGCCTTCACCACCGCCGCCTTCTCCTCGCCCGGACTCGACCCGGAATGCGCCGAGGCGGTTCGCGCGGCGGCGAAGCTATGTGAAAGCCTCGGCCACCGCGTCGAGGAAGCCGATCTGCCGATCGACCGCGGCGCCCTGGCGTCGGCTGGCGTGGTGATCTCCGCCAGCGTCGCCGCCGACCTCGACACGGTGGCGCTGAAGCGCGGCCGGCCGATCGCCGAGGACGAAGTGGAGCCAATCACCTGGGCCAGCTACCAGCGCGGTCGGACCATCACCGGCTCGGCCTACATCCAGGCGCTGCGCATCGCCCATGGCCTCGGCCGCACGGTCGCCGACTTCTTCGGCGGCTACGATATCCTGATCTGCGCGACGCTCGGCTCGCCGGCGATACCGGTCGGTTATCTGCGCGGCGAGCCGCTTGACCTGGCGGGTTACACGGGCCGCCTGTTCGCCTTCATGCCCAACACCCAGGCCTTCAACGTCACGGGCCAGCCGGCGGCCAGCCTCCCGCTGGCGATGAGCCGCGGCGGCCTGCCGATTGGCGTTCAGTTCGTGGCGCGGCAGGGCGAAGACGCCCTGCTGCTGAGCCTCTCCGGCCAGCTGGAGCGCGCCGCGCCGTGGGCCGGGCGGCGGGCGCCGATCTAGCCGCCGATCGCCTTCATCGCAGTCCCGATCTCCGCCACGGCGCGCCGCGAGGCGGCCGGGAGGTGGGTCAGGCTGGCGAAGCCGTGCCTCGACGGCGCGAACGCCTACTGCGCCAACCCGGCGCCTTTGCAGCCGGCGTAGGCGACGCCAGGACCTTCGGAGGCTTGGTCAACGTCGGACCAGAGCACCTCGCCGTGCTTGATGGCGACGAAGAACCAAGCATAGCCGCTCTGTCCGCCTGTCTGGTCGCGTGAATTGAACTGACCGCAGACCACCGATACCGGCCCAGCGATGCGCTCGCCAAAGGCGCCGCGTTTCACCGACACCACCTCGGAGCTCTTTTCGGATCGAAACTGGGCGCTGTCCGGATCGGCAAGGCCGTGCCGGATCGCCTCTTCCGCTTGTTTCCGCGCGCTGGCGGGTGGCCGCGGCGCCGGCGCGTTCATGCGTATCGCCCCGCTGGGCGCCCCGTTGTCCTGAGCGGCCGCCACGCTCGCCGCGCCGGCAAACACCACCGCCAGAATCAGACCCCGCATAGCCACCCTCCGATCTACCTCGCGTGCCGGTTGCAGGAATCGAACCCGCGACCTACTAATTACAAATCAGAGACCGACCACATTGGAAGCGCTGAACAATCACATCGAGGATCACCAGATCGGGTGAGTGCTGTTGCATCATGTCCAAGCATTCGGATCCGCTGGCCACACCGATGAATGCAAAGCCTTGAGACTCAAGGATCGCCTGCAGCAGCCTGAGGTTATTGGGATTATTATCCGCAGCGAGCACTAGCTTAGTCCGCCCTAAGGATGCAGAAGAATAGGCCGTGTGCACGTGATGCCCCCGGTTGGCGAGTCTTTCTGGCGGGGATAGACGGCCCCGGCTGATACGCTGCCCGGGCCGCCTGAAGCGCGAGTCAGGAGCCACCCGAAGCCATACAGCGCGAAGCTCCCCTCATAGAGTTTCTGATTGGTTACAGGGTAGTCCGCGACACCCCGCAAGGCCGATCAGTTTGCGACCGAAGCGCGCTGGCAAAACCGGCGCAACCAGGATCGGGGCGGCTGAGTCGCGGCGCGGTAGTGAGTTTGAACGAGACACTACTTGGGAGCCGTCGACTCAGCCGAGGCGCAGGGCCTAGCCTCCAGCGATGATTGCTCCAGCTCATCAGCCCCGCTCTACCGCACCACGGGATGGCAGCGTCTATCGCGGCTTCTTCGAGCGCACCACGCCAAGAGGCGCGATGTTCAAGGCGGTGAGTTGGAGCCCGGATCGAGGCTGGATCGATCTGCACGGCGAGGCGATCGATGAGGCATGGCGTCTGAGCGCCTGGTCTCCCGACTGATCGCAGGACCCTTAAGCTATTTTGTGAGCTTGTTCGACCCGGCAGGGCGCGAGTTGACCAATATCGTCGTTCAGGGCGCTGACGATGTGCGCATAGTCACGTGGGCAAGAAATATGGTTGTGGACCGGTATTGCGCGTCGGCGCGAGTTGAACGTAGGGGCAGCATCCTGATCCGGCTCCGTTCGGTAAACTAGCCAAACGCTCCTTTCGCCTTCAGATCATTGGCGGTCTTCTCGGGCCGGTGCGACGATCGCCGAGGTACCTCGCGCGTCACGTGCTCCGGTTGCTACTGCAAGCCCGGCCTGCTGGCGACGATGAGTTGGCGATCGGAGGACTGGGCGGGAGGGCGGCGTACTCGGCGAAGAAACCCGGAACGTTCGCATTAAGATCGCCGTCCAGCCTCCCAGACTATCCGTCCATAGGGCCCAGCGATGAATGCGAAATCGCAGGTGGCGATGGCGTCCGCGTAATCCGCGGTGAGGCGGCTGATCGCAGCGGCGTTGTCTTCGGCCTCAATAGCGTAGGCGCTGGCCAGCGTACCCGGTCTCTCGCGAGGCTCTCGGCGCTTGTAGAGTTTCAATCGGTAGGCTGCCATGAGCACAACCCTAGACGATGGGTGGGTGTAGGCTAATCTCCCGACACGGAGCTACGGGTTTCTCGCCTAGAGCGAGTAGATCGCCCCTACAGCCGGCTCCGGTAATTTTTTCGAGATCCGGCGGAGATTGAAGTGGCGATCGCCGAAATGCGAGCCGCGCTCGCCGAAGGGGCTTGAGCCCTGACAGCGAAACCCCGGTCGGGGCCGGGGGCGGGCCGCTCGACCGGGATCCCTATCAGCGGCCCGTAGATATCTTGGGGGATTGGCCGGCGCCGCTCCTATGGCATGCCGAGGTTTCGGCTTTGTGGCCGCCGCGAAATCAGAGCCCACATCGCGACCCGCCCGCCGTTGTCTGCTCGACAATCTGAGATCGTGACTCCCGCCCGGATAAAGCGCACCGTCGTCCACGGTCGGGGCAGGCCGAAAGGAAGGCCGCAATGTCCGAAGCGTTCGATGAAGCAATGCACCATCAGAGCGTCCGCAACTATCGGCGGGAACTTGCGCTGGAGCCGATGCCACTCAGGCGCGCCAGGCTGAAGACGCTGATCGCCCGCGCGATGATGGTCGCTGAGGACCACGGATGGCCGGCAACCCTCGACTAGAAGGGCTCGCGTGACCTGGGGCGACCGAAAGGGTGTCAAATGCCAAACGCTACAATCGAGATGCTCCACCATCAGAAGGTGCGCTACTATCGGCACGAACTCTCGACAGCACCGGAAGGCGCACGGCGAACTCTGCTGCTGAGCTTGATGGCCCGCGCGATGACCTCAGCGGAAGAGCACGGTTGGTCGATGACTAGCGACTAGTGGAAACCCTAGGGGGCGCCGTTGCCGGGCTCAGGAGTTCCATCGAAAGAGCGAGATTTCCAGACTTCATGTCCAATGTGTCGGACGCCCGACACAACTGCGTGCTATGGAGAACCGTCGTCGGTTTCGCCCTGGGCTCCGACGGCTGACTGCCGCGCTCCCGCTCGTCGGAGAGTTAGCATGCGGACGTTCACCTTTTTTGTTCGAGACGATAGGTACACGGTACCCACCATGGCGATCGTCATGGTGGGTAGCATGAAGCGGGCCGCGGCTCTGGCGCGAGAGCGGCTTGAAGAGTCGGCTCATCACCTAAACGTCGAGATATGCGAGGATGACGAGCCTTTGGCGCGCTTCGGCCGTTTGGTTGAAGAAACCTAGCTGCCAGGCCCTTTAGGGCCGTAGGCCGCCGGCCTGGCGTGCGAGATCGCGCCATGTAGCGGCAAGTTCGAGGAACTGACGCTTGGTTTTAGTGTCCTGGGCCTGTGCCGCCTTCGCCTCCGACGCTTCGGCGCGTCGCTCGTAATCTGCTGCCCGGTCCATGATGAGACAACAATCCGAAGGCAGACGGAGTTCACATTGAACGACGAGTATAATTTGACCCCAGCCCTCAGATTTCCAACCGCGCCGGGAGCGCACTGGCGATGCGCTGCACCAGTGAAGCCGAATCGAGCTCCAGCGCACGGGCGACGGCAATGAACTCGACCACGTCCAGGCGCCGCTCGCGGTTCTCGATCTTCGACACGAACGATCGCGGCTTACCGAGACGCTCGGCGAGATCCCTCTGAGATAGGCCGGCCTCCTTGCGCGCCTCGACGATCACCTTGATCGCGGCCTCGTAGGAGGGTGACTTGACCCACGGTCGCTCCATCCCCTGCGCATTTCGCCAGCGAAGGGTGTCTGGTAGAGAGCGCTGCAATTGCACCCATCATGGGTGCGGACCGACCGTGACGGGAGGTGGCCTTGCTGCAACGGGGATTGGCCCGATCCATGGTCGCCGGCCTCGGCCGACCCGCATGCCAAAGGGATTGCCGCCGGCGCGTCACCGCATCGGGACATTGTTCGCCCGCCCAAGATCCGGCGTCGTCACTGACTAGCTTCACCTGACGACCGAAACTAAGCCCGCGCTGCACACACCACGGCGCGGGCTTTTTGCTGCCAATAGATGCACCGCGCAGGCTGGCGGATGTTTCGGCGCGTCGAAGCGTTGCCAGGGATGGCGCCCGGGACAAGGCCGCCCCATCATAATGTCATGAGCAGCTTCATCGTAACTTCTCAGACCGATCGAGACGGCGAGGCGCAAACGGCCGTATTCGCGCCTACGGCGCAGGCGGCGTTGGTGATCGCTGAGGGTAGCCGACCCGGGGCCATGATCTTAGCGCCAGATCGCGAGACGTACGACGTCGCCGAGTTTCGCCGAGCGCTAGACGCCGGCAAGTTCGGCGATGATGCTCGGCACGCCGAACCCGGCTGAACTGGCGGAGGGGCGGTTTCAGTGCGCCGGTTCCAAGCCTACCTGCACATTTGCTGCAAACCGTGAAAATTTTGTAGCAGCGAACGCTCTAAGGCATTGAAATCATTGCGTGCCGGTTGCAGGAATCGAACCCGCGACCTTCTGATTACAAATCAGCTGCTCTACCGTCTGAGCTAAACCGGCGCGCCGGGCGGTTATGCCAAACGCGGTGGGGCGGTGGCAACGCGCGGACGGCCGATGACCGCTCGGCGGAGCTTGTTGCGGCGGGCGGCGGTTGGCAAAGCTGCGGCGTGGCCGCGTCCGACTCATCCTCCGCCATCACCCCGCTGACCCGCAGCATGCGGCGGCCGGGGAACCTGCTGATCACCATCTCGGCGATCACGCCGGCGGCGTCGGTGTTCATCATGGGCCAGGACGTGATCCATCAGGCCGGGACCGGCGCCATCCTGTGCTTCGCGGCGGCGGCGCTGCTGGGGCTGACCACCGCCTTCGTCTACGCCGAATCATCGTCGGCCTTCCCGCTGACCGGCGGCGAATACTCGATGATCGGGCGGACCATGGGGCCGGCCTGGGGCTTCATGGCGCTGGGGCTGAACCTGGTCGGCGGCGCGCTCGGCCAGGCGGTGACGGCGCTGGGCCTGGCGGACTACCTCGGCGTCGTCGCGGCGGGCGTGCCGGCGCTGCCGGTGGCGCTGGGCGTAACCGCGGCGACGACGCTGGTCACCGTGCTGAACATCCGCCTCAACGCCAAGATCACCGGCGTCTTCCTGCTCGTCGAGCTGGCGGCGCTGGGGGTGATGACGGCGCTGGGGCTGGGCCATCCGCATCGCTCTATCGTCGAGGCGACGCTGCACCCGGTGATGCTGTCGGGGTCCGTCCTGGTCCACACGCCGTGGCTGGTGATCGGGGTCGGCACGGCGGGCGCGGTCTACGCCTACAACGGCTACGGCGGGGCGGTCTATTTCGGCGAGGAGATGTACGAGGCCCGGACCAAGGTGGCCTGGGTGATCTTCGTCTCGCTGGCCGTGGTGGTGCTGGCCGAGTTCGTGCCGATCGCCGCGGCGATGACCGGCGCGGTGGACCTGAAGGGGATGCTCGCTGCCGACAAGCCGTTGCCGGTGTTCCTGCAGGCCGCCGGCGGCGAGCTGGTCGAGAAGGCGGTCAGCCTGGGCATAGCCTTCGCCATCATCAACGCGATGATCGCCATCGGCCTGATCAACGCCCGCCAGCTCTACTGCAGCGGCCGCGACGGGGCCTGGCCGGGGCCGGTGAACCGGTGGATGGCCACGGTGCATCCGCGCTTCAACTCGCCCTGGATCGCGACGCTGGTGATGGGCGCGGCCACCGCCGTCTGCTGCCTGCTGCCGCTCGACCTGTTGATCATGCTGACCGGCACGGGCTTCGTGATCGTCTACGCCGGCGTCTCGGCGGCCGCGATCATGGGCCGGATCAACCGCACCACCGACGTCGGCCACTACCGCATGCCGCTCTACCCGCTGTGGCCGGCGGCCTCGCTGGTGATGCTGGCCGGCGTCGCCTGGGCGGAGCTGATCGATCCGGACGAGGGACGCCCCAGCCTGATCGCCAACCTCGCGGTGATGGCGATCTCTGCGGCGTACTACCTGTTCTACGTGCGCCGTCGGGGTGGGTGGACGCTGCGAGGGGCCGACGGGGCGCCGCTGGAGGCGGAAGCCACGCCTTAGCGATGGAGGCCGGACCTTGACCGTGGCGCTGGCGCACTTGGCAATCAGCTCGCGGCCGCCTATCTGGCGCGGATGACCAGCCGCTGGACATCGAGCTTCGGGCGAATGCCCGCCGGATGAGGGGTTAAGCCGCCTCATCCGGTCGACCTGCCGCGCCTACAGGCCACCGCCAACCCCTCGTCCGAGCGTCAATCTCTCTTCGCGGCAAGCGGAGCGGGACGAACGGCGTCCAATCGTCTAGGGGACCACCCAAATGGCCCGTATTCTCATCACCTCGGCCCTGCCGTACATCAATGGCATAAAACACCTGGGCAATCTCGCCGGCTCACTGCTGCCGGCGGACGTCTGCGCCCGCTTCAAGCGCTCGCAAGGCCATGAGACGCTCTACATCTGCGCCACCGACGAGCACGGCACGCCGGCCGAGCTGGCGGCCGCCGCCGCGCACCAGGACGTCTTCACCTACTGCGAAGAAAACCACCGCCTGCAGCACGACATCGGCCGCGCCTATGGCCTGTCGTGGGACTGGTTCGGCCGCTCGTCCTCGCCCCAGAACGCCCGCCTGACCCAGCATTTCGCCGGGGTGCTGGAGGACAACGGCTTCATCGAGGAACGGGTCGACAAGCTGGTCTACTCGATCGATGACGGCCGCTTCCTGCCCGACCGCTACATCGAGGGGACCTGCCCGCACTGCGCCTATCCCAAGGCGCGCGGGGACCAGTGCGACAACTGCGGGCGGCTGCTGGACCCGATCGACCTGATCGAGCCCTATTCGGTGATCTCCGGCTCGCGGAACCTGGAGGTGCGCGAAACCCGCCACCTCTACTTGCAGCAGACCAAGCTGGCCGGCGCGATCCGCGACTGGCTGGAGACCCGTACCGACTTCCCCAGCTTCGCCCGATCGATCGCGCTGAAGCACCTCGACGAGGGCCTGATCGACCGGGGCATCACCCGCGACCTGGCCTGGGGCGTGCCGGTGACGCGGCGCGGTGCGCCGCGCCCAGGCTTCGAGAGCAAGGTGTTCTACGTCTGGTTCGACGCGCCGATCGAATACATTGCCGCGACCCAGGAATGGGCCGACGCGACCGGCGAGGACTGGCGGCGCTGGTGGCGCACCGACGCTGGCGCCGAGGACGTCCGCTACGTCGAGTTCATGGGCAAGGACAACGTCGCCTTCCACACGGTGAGCTTCCCGGCGACCATCCTGGGGTCGGGCGAGCCGTGGAAGACGGTCGACGTGCTGAAGGCGTTCAACTGGCTCAACTGGTACGGCGAGCAGTTCTCCACCTCGCGCAAGCGTGGCGTCTTCATGGATGTGGCGCTGGAGCTGGCGCCCGCCGACACCTGGCGCTGGTATCTGACCGCGGGCTGTCCCGAGCACTCGGACAGCGCCTTCACCTGGGAGCTGTTCCAGTCGGCGGTGAACCGCGACCTCGCCGACGTGCTGGGCAACTTCGTCAACCGCATCGCCAAGTTCTGCGAGACGCGGTTCGAAGGGGTCGTGCCGGCGGGCGGCGAGCCCGGCGCGCGGGAACAGCAGCTCCATGCCGATATCGCCGCGCAGCTGGCGGATGTCACCGCCCAGTTCGAGGCGATCGAGATCCGCAAGAGCGCCCAGGCGCTGCGGGCCCTATGGGTGCTGGGCAACGAGTATCTGCAGGAGGCCGCGCCCTGGACCGCGATCAAGACCGATCCGGCGCGGGCGGCGGTGGTGGTGCGCACGGCGCTGAACCTGGCGGCGCTGTTCGCGCGCGTCTCGGCCCCGATCATCCCGTTCGCGTCGGAGCAGATCGCGCTGGCGCTGGGCGAGCCGTTCCCGCCGACCTGGCCCGGCGACGACATCGCCGCCGAGCTTTCGCGCTTGCCCGCCGGCCGCATGATCGCCACGCCGCCGGTGCTGTTCAAGAAGATCGAGGACACGGACGTGGCGGAATGGACGGCGCGGTTCGCCGGCGTGGCGTGACAGCATTCGCGCGAGTCATCTAACGTCGCCGCGTCAGAGGGGATGGCGGCGATGAAACCCACCTATGCGAATCTGTTGGCGGCCAAGAACGGCACGATCCAGGTGACCCTGCCGGCCGCGAGTACGGGCGGATCCGGGCTCGCCAGCCGGCGCACGAGCGTAAGCCTCTCGGGCGGCGCAGCGCCGACGCTGGACAGCGGCCGTGGCGATCCGCCCGGCATGTGGGTGCATTATCTGGAGACGCGGGCGACCTATGGTCTGTCCGAGGGCGCGGAAACCTGGGCCGCCAGCGGGCCGTTCAGCGGCTGCCAGGTCATCGTCGGCAAGTGCGACGGACGCGTCTTCGTCGCCCACCTGGCCCAGTAATCCGGCTCGACGGCGGACGCCGACTGGGCCAAGCGCGGCTTCCAGGACGAGGTGTGGGCGCGCTGGAAGGTGCCGCTGCCCTCCGACCAGTTCTTCTCCAGCAGCATCGTGTTCGTCGACTGGTCGAAGGGCTCCAGCCCCTCGGGCATCGAGGTCGTCCGCGTCGACGTGAAGACCAAGAACATGGGCGGGTTCGATCCGACGCCGATGTCGATCTTCAACGTCGTCCAGGTGAACGCCGAGTAGGGTGTGGAACCAATTCACGTCATTGCCGGCTGGAGCGCGAAGCGCGGAATGCCGGCACCCCATGAACATGGTTCAGCGGCCGTGTTCCTAAGTGGCCGGGACAAGCCCGGCCATGACGTCGGGGAGGGTGTTTCAGCTAGTTCCAACTAGAATTTGAGCCAGTGCAGCGCCACGATGCCGTCCCAGATCATGCGGCTGGACACGAATAGGACGATGGCCAGGCCGATGTAGCCGATCCAGGGCAGGCGCTGCAGCAGCTTCGACACCAAGGTCGCCGCGAAGCCGGTCAGCACCACCGATAGTCCAAGCCCCGCGAACAGCACCCAGGGCGGCTGGTCGCGCACCACGCCGGCTACCGCCAGCACATTGTCCAGCGAGGTGGAGACGTCGGCGATGAAGATCTGCACCAGCGCCCCGGTGAGCGTCTTGCGCTTGCGCGGCGTGGCGGCATGGTCCTCCCCACGGCTGCGGGCGCGCAGATCTCTCCAAAGCTGCCAGCAGATCAGCAGCAGCAGCAGGCCGCCGGCCAGCACCAGGCCCGGGCCGCCGGCTTTCAGCAGCTTCACCGCGAAG
>Ga0302326_10027218_pt1 | contig 11534 bp, 5 predicted proteins | sample Palsa_T0_3_FD_202264 | JGI IMG/M metagenome (GOLD analysis project Ga0302326, IMG submission 202264) | Peat permafrost microbial communities from Stordalen Mire near Abisko, Sweden - Palsa_T0_3 | ecosystem: Environmental > Terrestrial > Soil > Palsa > Peat permafrost | place: Sweden: Abisko...
ATCCGCCGATCACGGGGCCGGGGGTTAGCCCGAAAGATGCGACCAGTATACCGCCCTCATCGCCTTATTTTCTTCCATATGGAATCGTTCTCTTTGGTTAGCCACTCAAACGACCAGGTTGAGTTCTTTGAAACCAAGAAATCCAGTCACGTCGTGCGCCGTGGTATTGGCGACGTTGATGTATCGCTGACGCTCGCCTCCAAGGCAGGCATTATTTTAGCGTGACCTATTCTCAACTACTTTGCTGTCATTTGCTGTCATGTAAATATGGACTGCTGCGTTGGAGGCCTTGTAATCGAGAGGAGTCTGGAGGCCCTGAGCAGCTACGACGCTTGCGTGACAATAGCCGTCAAATCCCACATATCCACGCATGCCGCCGCAATCCGCATCCGCTGACCGGCGCTCAGTTCCTTTTGGAAGAAACCGCGGCGCTTTCACAAGCGTTTGCTGAAGGGCGCGTTGCTCGGCAGCTCAAGGTCGCTCCGAAGGCGACGCGCGACAGCGTATCCGCCTCCAGGCAAACAGCAAAACGCTGGAAGGTTCCGCGCACCCGGACCGGGATGCTCTGTTTCACCATCTCGCAGACAAGAGCCGGGAGTTTCAGCAAGCACGCCAGCCGGTTATTTCGGTAGATACGAAGAAGAAGGAACTGGTCGGCGACTTCAAAAACAACGGAAGGGAACTGCGTCCGAAAGGTGGCAGCAACGGAGCCAGAGTCCGGCTCTGGAAAATGGAATTGCAGAAACTGGCCGACGAAACAGGAGTGGAGATCTCAGTCTGTCACCTGCCGCCGGGAACCAGCAAGTGGAACAAAAGCGAGCACCGAATGTTCTCCTTCATCAGCCAAAACTGGCGCGGCAAACCTCTGGTGAGTCACCAGGTAATCGTCAATCTGATCGCGGCCACCACTAAGACCGGATTGCATGTCCGCGCCGAAATCGATCCCGGCCAATACCCCAAAGGAGTCAAGGTCTCCGACCAACAGGGCCACCAGATCCGACTCGAACGCGACCCGTTCCACCGAGAATGGAACTACGCCATCCGTCAGGAATCCTCAGTGCCTTTTGATTTTAGATGGTTTGCCGCGCGTCGGAAAAGAGGGGAATGGCACCAATTGCATCCCCCGGCTAGTCGGATGCGAGCCTTCTAGACTTCGCCCTCTAGGCTACTTCCGACAATCCGACATGTCAAAGGCACCCGGAAGCACCATCTCTTTCTGGCGACCGCGACCTTGGCGGCGTCCACATACAATTCAGGCCTCATGCCAGCCGAGCCGTTGAACCCAACACCCATCTCGCACATAAAAAACACTTAAGTGAGACTTGGCCGCCACTCCCCCGATCCTTGAACCGAAGTCACCCGGGTCAAATGACCCGGCAAGGGGGGTCAATAACCAATCAATAGACCCGTTAGATCCGCCGAACGCGCCACACACGCTCTCGCCGGCCGCGTCCCGGTCACACAAGCGCAAACTTATCTATCTAAACCACCTAGCAAGAAACAGGCTCTTCCGCGATCCGCCCAAGGCCTATACTGTGGCCGAAGGATAAAGTACATGCAAATAGCAGAGCAAACACAGAACGCCCCTCCGAATTGTCGGTCTGATCCCAGCAAATCCTGGAAAACAAAAGCTCGGGCACGAAAACTAGAACCCGGCAACAACCGCATTCCCCGCGTGAAAAGCACCGCCATCAACCCAATTTCCGCCTGTTTAAGCAAATTCACGGCTCCCGTGCCAAGCAGCAAAGCGTTCCGCGAGCGCACAAGCGCCGGTACAAGTGAAAGATTTAACTTCCCGCCCGCGTCGCACAGGAGTAGTATGTCCTCCAGGAGATTTGCCATGCCGCAAAAAGGTCTTCAGGGCCCCTCATGGATCATCGCCTCTGGTTTAGGCTTGATCCTCTCGACTTCCGTTCTCTTCGCTCAATCGGGAACGGGCGAACTTAACGGGACAGTGTACGACGCGCAGAAGGCTGTAGCGGCGTCCGTGCACGTAGTGGCGACCAATCTCGCCACCAATGTCACCCAGTCAGCTACCACGAACAAGGATGGCATCTACTCGCTTCCGGCGTTGGCTCCTGGAACCTACCGAGTCACCCTCGAGAAGGCTGGATTCAAGCGGTTGGACCGCGAGCCGATCACAGTCTTAAGCGGCGGCGTTGCGGAACTGGATTTCGATATGGAGGTCGGGAGCACGTCGTCGCAGGTTACGATCAACGCCGACGTCTCGATCATACAGACCGGCACATCCACGATTCAATATGGCCTGGATTTGAAACAGATCGACGAACTTCCCGTGCCCAACCAAAGCGCCATCCAAATTCTAAATCTGATTCCCGGGGTGGCCGGCGCGGCAGGCGGAGAACAGGCCGCCGTTACGACCGGCTTTACGACGCCGGGCGCGGGACTGTCAATCTCCGGCGGCCAAATGGGGACGGTTCAATTTCAGGCTGACGGCGTTTCGAATACCAGCCTTTACTACGGGCGCATCTCGCTTCCCTTAAGCACCGACGCCATTTCGGAAATGCAGGTCGTGCAGAACTCCTATAGCGCGGAATACCGCAACGGCGGCGGCGCCGTGGTCAGCATGATCAGCAAGTCCGGCACCAACGAGTATCATGGCACGGCGTTCTCTTTTTCGCAGAACGACGATTTGAACGCCGCACCCTGGCTGAAATATACGAAGAAAGGCTTGGTGCGTTACTGGCGGGGCGGCATCGACGTCGGCGGCCCGGTGGTCATTCCCAAGCTGTACAACGGACGCAACAAAACCTTCTTCTTCGCCAACTTCGAGCCCTTGCGCCAATACACGCAAGGCCAATACTTTGATCGGATGGCGACCCCGCTGGAGCGTCAGGGAAACTTCTCACAGTCCGTTTACAACACCGCCACCAACCAGCCCATCGAGATCTTTCAGCATTTCCAACCCGGCACAAATACGCCCATCGTTGACCCGGCCAACGCGGCTTACCCTCAGTTCCCCAACAACATCATTCCTCCGTCCCTGATTTCGAAGATTGGGCAGAATATTCTGAATCAGGAACCGCTGCCTAACATGCCGCAGAATGCCCTGGGCGAGAATTATTCGGTCTTCCGCAGCGTCCGGAATACTGACAATCGCTGGCTGGCAAAAATCGACCAGGTCATCACGAGCGACAACCGCCTCTCAGTTCGGTTCTCGGAAGTGCCCACCCAGGGAATCCGGTTCAACCAGGGCGGCTTTATCGAGCAGGTTCCCACTGATCACAACACCGGGACCAACGCGACACTGAGCGATACCCAGACCTGGGGTGGAAACAAAGTGAATGAATTCCGCTACGGATTCAATCGCTCGAATAACGCCCGCACCCAAACTCCCCAGGAGCTGTCAGTCAATGGGTTCGAGATGTTCGGTTTCCCCTCGTATCTCACCAAGGGCGTACCGGTGGTTGGCGGCTTTGACGCCAATGTCCAGAGTTTCGGAGTTGACCCCGGTGTTTATGAAATCGACAACTTCTTCGAGACCTCCGACACGCTGAGCTGGGTAAAGGGCAAGCATAATCTGAAGATGGGCGTCGATTGGCAAGCGCCGCAACAGAACATCGTGGATTTCGGCAACGTGGCCGGATCGTGGAGCTTCAGTTCGTCCTACACCAACATCGGAAACGGAAACACGGGAACGGTGTTAGGCATCCCCAACGCGACGACGGGCACCAGCTTCGCGACACTGCTGCTGGGATATCCATCCGCGGTTAGCGTCGCACCCGCTGTAATTCCTTATCAGTACCGCTGGAAATACTGGGGCTTCTTCCTTCAGGACGATTACAGGATCACTTCACGGTTGACCCTCAACATCGGCATGCGCTACCAGATCGAAGTGCCACGCACCGAGAAACACAACTTGCAGGGGAATTTCGTCGATCAGACAGTGACGCTTGCCAGTGGCGCGCAACAGCAGGGATACATTCAGATGGATGGATATAACGGCACGCCAGCCACGCTATGGCCAACCCGCTATAACAACTGGGAGCCCCGCTTCGGCTTCGCTCTGCGCCTGCCGCATTGGATTCCAGGTCTTCAAGTAATGCGCGGCGCGTATGCCATCAACCATGTTCCGACCAGCGGGCTGTTCAGCACCGCCTTTCCGGATCTGAGCCCGAAATCGGAGGCTCTTGCAACCAACGGCGCGGCCAACGGCGGCCAGGTGCAGATGGATTTCGCTCCGCTTGTGCTTCCAACGGAAGGAATTACCATACCGTCTAACGGCCAGTTCACCAACATCAGCAACATTAACGCGATCTACGAGCTCAATCCCCACGTGACGATCCCTTATGTGCAGCAATGGAATCTGGGCTTCGGTTTTCAGTGGGGAAGCAAGATGGGGCTGGACATCAACTATGTAGGAAGCAAGAGCACCAATCTGTTCGGCCCCTCGGTAGTCGATAACGCGATCAACCTGGCGCAATACAACGCGGACTTCGCGGCCGGCGACAACATGAGCGCGCTGGTCCCGAACCCGCAGGGCATCAAGGGAGCCAACGGCGTCGTCCAGAGCGTGACGCTTGCCAATTCCTTGCGGCCGCTATCCACGCTCGGGGACATCACCGATCCGACCGTGCAAGGTTATGACGCGCGCTACGACGCGCTGCAGATGAACTTCACGAAGCGTTTTTCCGGCGGTTTCCAGTTCAACGCGAGCTTTGTCTGGATGAAGGCGATGGACGATATCAGCTGCATGGGGCAATTCTGCACGAACCAGATCCAGAACTGGGGCACGTCGGCGCCGCAGCTTCTCGGGGATATTTATCCCGATTCGCATAATCTGGAGAAGGCGATCTCTGCCTTCGATGTCGCGGCCGATTTCAAGCTGAACTACAACTGGGACCTGCCGTTCGGCAAGGGCAAGCATTTCCTCAATACGCAGCACGGCTGGGTCGACCAGATTGTCGGCCATTGGAAAACGAGCGGTAATTTCGAAGAGCGCAGTGGATTTCCGTTCGACGCATATGCAAACACCGCGGCTGGCTGGCCGGACGATACCAAGAGCATCCGTCCCAACATCAACAGCGGCGTGAATCCGATCCTTCCCGGCTGGAAGGCTAACTGTGATAACGCGGTAACGCAAGTCTGTCCATATCTCAACTCGCAGTTGCTATTTTCGCCGCCGGGATATTTGCAAATCGGCGACGCCCCGCGCATTCTCAACATCCGGATGCCGCACACCCAGGTTTACAATATGGCATTCCTGAAGGAGATCCCGATTCATGAACGCGTCAAGCTGGTGTTCCGCGCGGAGCTCTACGGCGCGCTGAATCACCCTTCGTTCGGCACCAACGGAAACAACTTCAGTCTGTACACGGGCCTGAATTATCAAACCAATGTCGGAAGCGTGCCCGTGGTGACAACGAACAATATCACGACCTCATTCGCGAGCGTTAGTAGCAATATCAGCGGAACGCGAACCATTCAGCTGGGCGCGAAGTTGTATTTCTGAGGAGGCGCCATCCGAACACCCACTCTCTTTCTGTTCGCCGCTATCCTATGGGGCCAGCAGGACCTTCCCGCGCCTGCGCCGGAAGCCAATCAGGCATTGTTTGGAGCGCACCTCCAGCGCTCCATGACACTGCTCGCAACCAGCAGCAAGGAGCGGCGATGGCCGGTCAAGGTACTGATCTACGGCCAGTCGATCACCGGCAGCAGCACGCTGACGCAGATGATCGACAAGCTGCTGCGCGAACGGTTCCCCTATGCGGATCTAACGCTCGAAAACCGCTCCATCGGCGGCTTCGAAGCGCCGCGCCTGGTGCGCACAGCCATCCACGATCTCTACCCGTTCTATCCCGACCTACTCATCTTTCACGTCTACGGCGGCGAGAATACGGGCGAACTGGAGCGCATACTGTCCAATGTTCGGCGGTACACCACCGCTGACATTCTCATCTTCAATCATCATCAGAATCGCGATCAGAAGGCGGTCCCGGAATTTGGGCCGAAGACCATCCGCTACCTCGCCCAGAAATATGATTGCGAACTGGTGGACGTCTCTACGCAATGGCCGCGCTACCTTCAGGAGAACAATTTCGAGCCGGGCAAGATCCTGCGCGACAACGTGCATCCCAACGTCGACGGCTTAGCCCTGCTGACGACTTTCATCGGTCGACACCTGCAATACAACCCGCTTTACTCCGCCCCTTCGGGCATGAGCACCGTTCGCTGGTATGAGGCCAAACGACCCATCGAAGAAAACGCATCGGATGAGATCTCGTTCACAGGCGAACCTTGGCGCCTTGAACCGGAGGGCGTGACCGGCGAATCTGGCTCTAGCTCTCTCAAGCTACGCTTCGAAGGGAATCGTATCGAACTGATCGCCGCTCATACGAAAGTCGACAAGCTGGGCTCCGCGCGAATTTTGATCGATGGAAAGCCCCCATCCGAAGATCTTCGCCTCTACGCCTACACTCTACCCAGCAAGGGTCCGGAAACGTGGTTCCCGTGCATTCGCACAATCGGCTTCCAGTCACTGCCTCTGCTCGAAGACTGGACGCTGCGAATCACAAAAATCAACGCCGATGCCACGCGCATAGGGTTCCGTGTCGAGGGATCGAAGACGGGTTTCGACGGAGAAGGAACTTCCACGGAAAAGTTCGTCTCGCGCTCCGGCCGCGTGGTGATCGAACCGCGTGACTGGATGCTGGCGGACATCATGAAAGTCTTCCACCAAACCGCGCCTCCTCCCGTTGGCTACGAAGTCAAATGGAAGGTCTTACCGATGTTCACCGACCGGTACCAGGCGCCCGCGACATCCGATAGAGGCAAAGTTTACTTCACAAATCTGGCGCAAGGACTGTCTAACGGCGTCCACACGGTTGAGATTGTTCCTAATGGGGATGGCCCCATCCCGGTTGAGGCGCTCCAGGTTTATCGCCCGCCCATGAGATGAACCATGCGAACACTTTTTTCCGTAATTTCATTTTTCGCACTGTTTCAATCAGCCGAAGGCGCACCTGCTGTGTGGAACAGCGCGCACGAGCTTCGCTTTGTATTGGAAGAACACACCAGCCAACCCTTCTATTGGTGGCCCCGGACTCTGTTGAGTTACCCGATCCGCTTTGAAGAGAAGGTCGACCTGGGACAACTGGTTCTTAAGCAAGCCGCGAACGGCGAGCGCGTCCCCGTTCAGTTTTCCGATGTGGTCCGTGATGCGCGGGGAGTAAGTTCCGCAACGGCCAACTTCTTCTCCGACCTTCCCAGCGGCGAGCGCCTTGAATTTATTCTCTCCTCCGGCGCTCCCGCTCAACCTGCAACGGGAGTGGTCGAAAGCCAAGACGGAAGGACCATTGTTCTCGATTCCGGCGTGCTGAAGGTGCGTATCCCCGCAACGCAGACCGTTACCGGCGATGCCCCCGGCCCCATCCTGCAGTTTTCGCGCGGCGGCAAATGGATTGGGTCCTCAACGCTTTCCCTTGCAGGCGATCGCGTCGTCAAGCTCGAAGCGACCCGCGTCGATCGCGGTCCGCTGTTCGTTTCCTACCAGCTCACTTACACGACGGAACATCACGCCACCTATGTCGCCGTAGTCCGCTGCGCCGCGGGAATGGATTTTGTCCGTCTCGAAGAGGATATGGAAGGTTTACCGGAGAAAGCCACCGGAGTGTTCGAGACATCTTGGGATGGTTTTGCCGTTACGCACCGGCAGGCGGCCAATCATCCTTACCCCTTTCCGAATCGCCTCGCGAGCGCGCACGAATATCGGGATTACCCCTGGGAACGGATCGACGAGCGTCAGATGAATACCCATCTCGGCGTGCAGCCGGGCATGGGCAGCAATGGCGAACTCCCCTTCACCCTGGGCCTTTTCCAGCCGTGGCCGACATTTCGCGTTAGCAGCTTCGCCAACTTCTGGAGCCAGTCTTCCGGCGACGCACTGGGAGTCTTTATTGACCGCATGGCGGATTGGCAGGATCACCAATACGCCATCTGGCATAGCTCTCCCACGCTGCAGGTCCGCTACTATTACCGCGACAACGCACTGTCATGGCAGTGGCCTCTGGCCAAAGGACATCGCTCCACCGGCCTGGCGTTTTACGACCACGCCAAGGACATCGATACGATGCAGCGGATGGAGAAGGCCGTGGCAGGCGTTCGCGGGAAGGACGGCGTCATCTACCGCGCCGGGCTTTCGTCTACCTCCTACGTTCTTTTTCTACAGAATCGCTATGGGACCCTCGATCTGAACATGGTTAAGGACTGGGTGCTCAGCTACTCTGACCAAGCCCGGCAGCCGAAGACACTCTTCACCGATGGGCACTACAAAAAGGCCGCCGAACTGGAGCACGCGGTCCTATCTTCCAGCCTGACCAACGAACTCGTTTTTTCCGGCACGCGTCAAAATGGCGGATTCGGCCCCGTGCCCAGCCGCCAGATTCTTGATTCATGGATTGACGGCTACAACCGCCTCTATCAGGAGATGAACGAGCAGCAGCGCAAACGGATCGCCGCCATTTACCTCATGATGGCCTACACGCATGCCGAAGAGGATTACATGCCGATGATCCCCATGCTGAGTGGACATCCCAATTTCCTGTCCGACGTGAAATCAGTTCCGGCGGCGATGGCCTTCCTCTTTCCCGATCATCCCCAAGCCTCTTCCTGGGCGGACGAATGGGAGAAGTTTGTCGAATTGAATACGCGGTACCATACACGTCCCGCGGTCGACGCTTGGGACGCTCGCGGCGGACGTTGGACGGAGAACATTGGAACCTACGTTTGGGGTTTCGTGCGTCCCTCTGCGCGTGCCGCTTTTGCGCTGGAGAATTTCGATGGAGTCCAACGGTTCGTCACTCCGCAACTGGCCCAGATGGGTGACTGGCTTGTAAATGCGCTTTCGGCTCCCTTCGCCGGCGAGAGCAAAGAGGCCCTGGCCTTGGAAGACTTGCAGCGCGATGCGCACGAGTGGGGCGTGGTAACTCCAGAGCGGGGGCCGCGCCGCGTCTTCCCGCCGGAAGGAGCGCACTCGGAACGCCGCATGACGCCTCGTTCCATGTGGTATCTGGGAGTGAGCCTCCAACACTACGCTCCGCTCATCGCGGAGCATCTCATGTGGGCGGCTCGTCCTACGGATCAGGATCAGGAGGTTCTTCCGGGCCGCGTCGATCCCTGGGACGCCATGTACCGCGTACCTGATAATCGCGGGACGAATCCCCATTTGCGCAGTGCCAAGTACACCGGGGCCGGCATTATCTTGCGCGCCGCTGTGGATGCGCCCGGCGAACTCTCGGTTCACCTGGACCAGATCGATGAAGGTCCCAACTATCGCTGGGGCGTGGCGGCCGACGGCGGCAACGGCGGTTTGTACTTCTTCGCCAACGGGAAGGCATACACCCATAACGGCCCCGAGGATGTGGGAGACCGATGGGCGCAAGACACTGACTTCAATACCAACTTCGGAGTCTGGAAGAATGGTGGATTCCGCTCCATCGGGCGGAACGTACTCTCACGGCCGATGTACGATCTCGACACGGCTCAGTTCGCCGAACTGATTCCAAACACGGGTAAGGGCGCTTACGCTTGGCCGGAGTACGTTAGCCGCAGCGTGCTGCTGGCGGGAAATGATTATTTTGTCCTTTACGATGACGTCGCCAATCAATCTGTAGGACATCGCCTCAGTTGGTTCGTGCGGCGCGGCGATGAGTTCCCCTCGATCACACTGGTGCGCGGCGCGGAACGAAGGCTCGAAACGCAGGTCACAGAGATCCAGACCCGCACTACGCTTGGAAAATGGTTCGACGGTCTCGGAGATTCTATGGCCGTAGTATCGGCCCGCAAGGACCTGAATGCGAAACCCGCGCCTTTTGGCTGCACGGTCCAGGCCCCGGGCATCGACGATATGGTCTTTCGCGATCCGGACGGAATTCATTATCAAGCTGGGGGAATCGTGTTCGAAGGGACTGCCGGCCTCGTTCGCAAGGGTCCCGAGGGTTACCAGATCGCGCTCTTTCACGGCTCCCGAATCGGCATCCCCGGATTGACTTTGATGCCCGCGAACTCAGATGTGGGGATTTCCGCTGAGCTCAATTCGAACGGCGCAACAGCCGGCCGCTATTTCGCGCCCGAGGCCGCTGTTCTCAAATTCGAGGCCGCAACCGCCGGCGCCTTTTATATTGATGGTGCGGCCCAGCCGTTAACCCACGAAGGCCCTGCATTGGCTGTCAGCTTGCAGCGCGGTCTCCATCGATGGGAATACACCAACCGCCTGCCCGTGCCTTTGCCGCCCGACATCGAGAGAACCGAAAATTTCGCGGGAGGCGCGCGAGTCGTGATTCGGCCGGTGGTGGGGGCTACTGAATATTCGATGGAGCTGAGCCGGGACAAGGGCCTTACCTGGTCGCCCGCCGGCAATGCCAGCAAGCCGGAACTCGAGCTCCGTGGCTTGCCGAATGGGGCAAAGGTACACGTGCGCGCTCTGGCATCGAACAAGGAGCAGCACAGCGTTCCTGGCCCTGAGTATCCCCTCTATATCGACAATCGGACGCCCCCTCCGCCCGACGGACTCCGAGTGTCTCTCTCCGATGGCTCCGCCGCTCTTTCGTGGGGCGAAGTGCTCGGCGTTGCGGAATACCGGCTCTACATGCGCCGCAGCGATAACGATACATTCCAGTTCATCTACCACGGCCGCGACCGAACTTACGTGGACCGGCGGGCTGGCATCAAGAGATCGAACCCCATCCCAGGCGAAGGTTCTCGCACGCCGGCTTATCAGTACCGCGTGACGTCAACCAACGGGAATGGAGAAGGTGCACCGTCGCGCATCGCCGATACCAATCCCGGTTCATGGCGCAATTGGGACCCAATGCCTGGAGAGCCGTTCCGTAGGCCGGCGTTTGAGATCACATCCAATGATTCACTCCCGCGTTATTATCCACGCCCCTGACCGAACAGTTTCAAATAGGCAATGATGTTGGCCCGGTCGGCGCGGTCCGGGAGGCGAGTGGCCATGTCGTTATTCGGTATGAGTTTCTCCGGATCCTCAAGCCACCTATCGAGAGTCTGCTCGTCCCATTTCAGGCTGGAACGCTTAACCGCGTCTGAGTAAGGGAAGCCCGCTACGCTCCCCGAGGGCTTCCCGAAGACCTTCCGAAGCATCGGACCTTCCTTAGTTAGTTCGATCGAGACGGTGGTATCCGGCGCAGCGCTTATCGAAAACCTCTTTGCCCCGAACCGCATCCGCAGCGCTAGAGACCATAACGCAAAACGCGAACAACGAGGTGATCGCAACGATAAAGATCTTCATGCGGTCAGGGAGTGTCAACCACGGCCAGCGAATGTTTGCCGCTGACGAATATGCCGGCGATAGGGGTTCGGGCATGCCATGACTCTGCATCCATTGCCCTGGAATCCTGGCAACCCGTAGCTAAGTGATTGATTCTAAATTGGTGGGGGAGGAGGGACTTGAACCCTCACGGCGAGTGAACGCCGGCAGATTTTGAGTCTGCTGTGTCTGCCATTCCACCACTCCCCCGGAAAAACAAACTCCCTCTAGTTTACACACACCGTCG
>Ga0302326_10027219_pt1 | contig 11533 bp, 9 predicted proteins | sample Palsa_T0_3_FD_202264 | JGI IMG/M metagenome (GOLD analysis project Ga0302326, IMG submission 202264) | Peat permafrost microbial communities from Stordalen Mire near Abisko, Sweden - Palsa_T0_3 | ecosystem: Environmental > Terrestrial > Soil > Palsa > Peat permafrost | place: Sweden: Abisko...
AAGCCAATCGGCAATACCTCAGACTAAATCCTTTGCGGAATCACGAAGGCGACTATGCCGCTGGCAGTGCCGCAAACCCGGTACTTCCACCACGGACTGTTATAGCAATCGTGCCGGACACCCGGAGCTCGATAACTCACCCCGTCATATGGCGAAGTTGAATTTGACGGTCCCACTGATCGACCAATCGTGGTTTGCGGGGATTGAGGGGCAATTCTTGGGGAGACGTTTGACGTTGACGCAATAACCCATCGCCAGCTATCAGGTCCTCAACCTCACGTTGCTCGGGCACACGGTCGGAAAGCACCTGGATGTCTCCGCCAGCGTTTTCAATGTCCTCGACAAGAAGTACTTCGATCCCGGCCGGCCCGAGGACCCCGAAAATGCCATTCAGCAGGATGGCAGAAGTTTTCGGATCAAACTTACGGGCAGGTTTTGAAGGTCAGGATGCATTTCTCGGGCAAAGCCGAATGGTCGCCATGGTGTCGGTCGCCCCGGACCGTTCTGGGGATTGGTCTTGCCTTTTTGGCGCTTCAGCTTTTTGCGCTAGGGCAGCAGCGGAATGCGTCGGAAGATCAGGTGAAAGCCGCATATCTTTTCAATTTTGCAAAACTTGCGGAGTGGCCACGACAGTTTACGCTGGATGGCACGTCACCTCTGGTCATCGGAGTGAGCGGAGGGAATGATGATTTTCTTGATGTCTTGAAGGCCATTGTCGGCGGAAAAATCATCGGAACCCATCTGGTGATGCTCAGGGCAGTAAACTCTGAGAAGGACATGAGATCGTGCCGCATCGTTTTCTTTCGCGCGTCCGAGAGCAAGCATACGCAGGCCGCCATCGAAGGCCTGGGACAGGCGGGCGTGCTTTTGGTCGGGGAGGACGAGTCTTTTCTCGGGAAAGGGGGCATGATCAATCTCGTCCGGGAACACGGTAGTATCCGTTTTGAAGTCAATTCCGACGCACTGGACCGCTCGGAAATACATTTCAGCTCGAAAATTCTGGCCATGGCCAAGACTGGCTACGAGTCACCCAACCACGAGTCTCCCAATACGGCGGCATCGAACGCGGCAATGGAAGGGACGCGTCGACTGGAGCACAGCGTTGCCCCGGAGTACCCCGACATCGCGAAGCGGATGAACCTGAGCGGAATCGCGCAGGTGCGGGCGCTGGTGAAGCCCGATGGGACGGTAAAGGAAGTGAAGATTCTCGGGGGGCACCCTGTGCTCGCAGATGCTCTGGCACGCGCGGTCATGCAATGGAAGTATCAGCCCGGGCCCAGGGAGACCCTGGAAATCGTGAGGGCCGGTTTTGGCCCGCCATAGCCCCGAGCGGGAAAAGGCCGCACATTTCGGAGTTAGAATGATCCCGCTCGCAGGGTGGCGTCATCCCCATGAAGGGGTTCCTTGCACCGGTGCTGTTTGTCGGTTTCGTTCTTGTGGCACAGAGTCGTTTCGACCCATCCTGGGGGAGGGGACGGACAACCTTGCAATTCTCCAACCCACCCGAACAATACCTGCTGGGCAGCACGATCAAGAACGCTCTGCGATCGTGAGTTCGTCATCTCACAACCGAGTTTGGCCGGTTTCGTAACAATTACAAGGCTCGCATGGTGCGTCATGCTGGATTAACGGGAGGATGGAATGAAAGCGGCGGATTTTCGCAGAATTGCATTGAGCTTTGAGGGCGCGGAGGAGGGTTCGCATATGGGGGCGGCCGATTTCCGTGTGGGAGGCAGGATCTTCGCCACCCTGGCGTCGCAAGAGGAAGGTTATGGCAACTTGATGCTCACACCGGAGCTACAGGCGGAATTTGTCCGTGAGTTGCCGAAAGTTTTCCTGCCCATTCATGGCGGATGGGGACGGATGGGAGCAACTCACATCCGGCTGGCGCAAGCGAACGAGGACGTGCTGACCGGCGCTCTGCGCACGGCTTGGAAACTTCGGATGGATAAAAATACGGGGGCCAAGAACAAGCGCACTCCACGGCACGGCTAAGTGCGCCGACAATCGGCGATTGGCCTGCAATTTAAATCTTTACGAAGCTTTACGTGCGGAGCATAAGTCTCAAAACGAAATGTGCAGCCTAAATGGTGTTTTACGCATCCTTACTAGAGAGATTATTATTAAGCGCCTCAAGATTTGTGGGAAACCTCAAGCGATGAAGGTGCGGAGGAGCGCAGGAATTATGAACATTTTTGGATATGACTCAGGGATTTCAAGGCCTGGATGGGGCAAGCAGAGTTTGGTTTGCCTCTTGTCAGTGGCTCTGATGTTTGCGACTTGGCCGCTGAGCGTGTCAGCCCAAGACCAAGACGCCGACGCCTCAGCGCCGCAAGATGCCCAAGCCCCGCAGGGCGGACAGGCGCCGCCATACGCGCAGCAGACTCCCGAACAGTTGCAGCGCTTAGTGGCGCCGATTGCGCTCTATCCGGATTCGCTGGTGGCGCAGATTTTGGCGGCGTCCACGTTTCCCGACGAAGTTGTCGAGGCGGACCGATGGGTGCAGGCGCATCCTGATTTGAAGGGACAAGCTTTGGGTCAGGAAGTAGACCAGCAACCTTGGGACCCGAGCGTCAAGGCACTCACTGCATTTCCGTCCGTGCTCGGGAATATGGACAAGAATCTGTCATGGACGTCATCTCTCGGCGACGCTTACTACAACCAGCAGCAGGATGTGATGGATGCGGTGCAGGTGATGCGCCGGAAAGCGGAAGCAGCCGGCGCTCTTAAAAACCCGCAGCACGAGGTGGTGAAGGAAGACGGCCCGACGATTGAAATTGAACCTGCCGAGCCAGATGTGGTTTATGTTCCGGCCTATGATCCGTGGCTGATTTACGGATACCCCATTGTGGCATGGCCGGGATGGTATCCGTATCCTGGAATCTGGTTTGGCGGACCGTTTTTCTCGTTTGGCATCGGCTTTGGAATCGGCTGGTTCGGCGGCTTTGGATGGGGATGGGGGCATTGGGGATTCAACTGGCATGGCGGGTACCCGCTTTATGGCGGCGCCAGGTATTTCTCGAGAAGCAGGACGTTCTATAACCGCAGCAATTTCTACCGCGGCGGAGTCGGGCGCGGTTCGGCTTTCAATCGCGGAGTCGGAGCGAGGCCGTTCGAGGGAAACCGGGGTGCGGCTCGCGGCTACGCCGCGCCGCGCGGCGAGAGCGGCGTACGGTCGGGCGCGTTCAGCGGCTACGATCATGGCGGAGAGTCGAAGAGCTATTCGTCACGGGGTCGTGCCAGCTTCGGTGGTGGAGGTGGAGCCCGCGGCGGCGGATCTCATGGCGGCGGCGGGCGGCGTTGATCGCGGTCTTGATCCGAGGAACAATGATCCGAAGTTAATGATCCGAGGTCATTAGCGAGAGATTATTGTTCGAGCGCGGATCGAGCGCGAGCACGTGGAGCGAACCCCTGGTAGCTTGAAAAATTTTGAGATGGAGTTGGAGATGGAGATGAGCCATATGCGGCGAACGAACTTCACTGGATTTGATTGGGCCAATCTTCCGAAATTAGCGGCGGCTGCGATGGTTGCGATGATGTGCCTTCCAAGCGGTTTGATGGCGCAGCAACCGGGCCAGAAAACATTTTCATCGGCCGAACAGGCAAGCAAAGCGATCGTCACGGCGGCGGAGAGCAATGACGAAAAAACGATGCTCGAAATCCTCGGACCGGACGGAAAGCGTATCGTGTCGTCCGGAGACGACGCCGAGGACGCCGAGAGCCGGGCTAACTTCGCGAAACGATATCGGGAAATGCACCGTCTCGTAAAGGAGCCGGATGGAACCACGATTTTGTATATCGGTGCGCATAATTGGCCGTGGCCGATCCCGCTGATGAATAAAGCGAATGTGTGGTATTTCGATACCGTAGCGGGCGAGAAAGAGATTCTATACAGGCGCATAGGCCGCAATGAAGTATCGGCCATCCACATTTGCCAGGAATTAGTGACGGCGCAGAAGGAATACGCCGCGCAGCACAATGGCGAGTACGCGCAGAAAATCTTCAGCGATGAAGGGCAGCAGAACGGCCTTTATTGGAAAGCTGCCAATAGCCAGCCGCAAAGCCCGATCGGGCCGCTGGTCGCATCGGCGGTGGCAGCGGGCTATGCTAATAGCCAGGTGGGCGCGGCGACGCCTTATCGCGGCTACTATTTTCATATCCTCGAGCGCGAGGGTAAAGGCTCTGCAGCAAAGAGCTATGTCGTGAACGGAAAAATGACTGCGGGCTTCGCATTCGTCGCGTATCCGGCGGAATACCGGTCGTCGGGGGTGATGGCATTCATCGTTGACCAGGATGGAGTTGTTTATGAGAAGGATCTTGGCAAGAAAACCGACGTCTTTGCCAAAGAGATGAAGGTGTACGACCCGAGCGCTGGCTGGCAAAAGGCTGAAGAACAGCAGGAGGAGGCGGCGAACCAGCCGGCCAAGTAAGGGGTGTTCTGCGGCAGGGCTCGCTCCTGCCAAGGTTCCCCCACGCCCGTTCATCGCGACGCGCTCGGCCGGTATGCGGTCTTGATTCATGAAAGTTGCCCCTCCGACCAGTTCTTCTGGATGATCCGAACCTCGAACCTTCGCGATTTGCGGCAGCCTCGGCTGCGTCCTTACTGAGCAAGTAGGTTTGCAGGCTCCGACCTTCTTTGTCGCCTCCGGCCTCTACTGGGGTCCACTCCTGTACAATTTTCCCGAATGACGCGGCGGGTCAGGGTCTCGACGATTCTCCGGATCGGTTCGATTCTGCTGTGGGCGGCGGTGTGGCTTGCGGCCGAGCCGATCGCCTCGCTGCGCCCAAGCAACTACGTCAATGATTTTGCCGGAGTGCTGGATGCAGCTACGCAGGCGCGGCTGAACGATCTTTGCCAGCAGATCGATCAGAAAGCTCACGCGCAGATTGCTCTGGTGACGGTGAAGTCGCTCGACGGGCAGGACGAGTCGGGTTATGCGTTGGCGCTGTTTCAAAAGTGGGGGATCGGGGCGAAAAACTCGAATCGCGGGGTGTTGATCCTGCTCGCAATTCAGGATCGAAAGCGTTTTATTCAGGTGGGTTACGGGCTGGAGCCGATTCTTCCGGACGGGAAGGTGGGCGGATTCGGGCGGGAGGCCGTGCCCATCCTGCAAACCGGGAATTACGCGGCGGCGGCTACGCTGATGACCACGCGCGTAGCCTCGGTGATTGCGCAGGATGCCGGGGTCACTCTGGACAATCAGCCGCAATTGGCCGCTCCTCGGGAGCAGCCCGCGCCTGGAGCGGGGCTGGTGTGGATTGGAATCCTGGTCGTCATTTTTATCGTGATTCCCCTTCTGCGCGCGATCTTTCGCGGAGGCGGTCCCGGGCGACCTGGAGGCGGATCCGGATTCTGGTCGGGGCTGCTCTGGGGCATGTTGTTTAGCAATCTGGGCGGCGGTCGGGGCGGCGGATTCGGCGGCGGAGGTTTTGGCGGTTTTGGCGGTGGGGGAGGCGGAGGCGGATTTGGCGGGTTTGGCGGTGGCAGCACGGGCGGTGGCGGGGCGGGCGGCAGCTGGTAGAGAGAGCAGTTACGCAAAATCTGGCGCGTTGATGCCCACGTTCATGCTGAGCGGAGCGAAGACCCCCGTATTTGCCGGTGCCCGCAAATCACATTGGTCTTTCGCTTCGCTCAAGGATGACAAACCAAGCTGAATGACAATCCGGGGTAAAGCTCGAGTTGGCAGGAGGCCGCTAAATAGTGAGGGACGTCGAATGGTTCCGGAAAAACTGATTGACGAGTTTGTCGAACGGATGCGCGGAGCGGCGGGGACCAATCTGCTGGCTGTGATTCTTTATGGATCGGCGGCGGCGGGGGATTATGTTGCCGATCACTCGGACGTAAATCTGTTGTGCGTGCTGAACGAGACTTCTTTCGCTGCGATTGAGGCGCTGGTTCCGGCGATTGCATGGTGGGGGAAGCAGAAGCATCGGGCGCCGCTGCTGATGAGCGCGGACGAGATACGGCGGTCGGCGGACATATTCTCCATCGAATTTCTGGACATGCGGCGGCATTATCGCGTTCTCTGGGGAGAAGATGTTTTGAAAACGCTGGAAATTCCGATGCGCTTACATCGGGCGCAGATGGAGTATGAGCTGCGGGAGAAGACGATCCTGCTGCGGCAGCGGTTGCTGGTGGCGGGCAATGACGAGGCGAAATGGGAGCTTTTGCTGCGGTCCTTGCCGGCGTTTGGTACGCTGTTCCGTCATACGCTCATTGCGCTCGGGGAAGCGGCGGCGGGATCGAAGCGGGAAGCGGCGGCGGCGATGGCTGGCAAGCTGGGGATTGATACGAGCGTGTTTGGCGAGCTGCTGGATTTTCGGGAGCGGAAGAAGAATCGGAAGTCGGCTAAGGTCGATGAAGTGTTTGCGCGCTATCTGAAGTTGGTGGAGCAGGTGACGGCGGCGGTCGATAAGATGTCGGATCCGGCCGCGTAATTGTTTTGCAAGGGATCTGCATCCTGCGGCAAACGGCAGGTCCGTTGCCTGCGTTCAGGGTGACAATTCGCAGGAAGGGTCCCCGGTAGAGATCAACTTTGTATTCGAGGAGAGTGACATGGGCAAGGGCTTGATTGTGCTGGTGGTGCTGGTGGTGATTGTGCTCGCTCTGTTTGGGCAATACGTGGGCGTAAAAAACAGCCTTGTGGCTAAGGATCAGGCAGTCAAGGCGGCGTGGTCGCAGGTTGATATTGTTCTCGAGCGACGCGCCGACCTGATCCCGAACCTGGTAGAGACGGTGAAGGGATACGCGCAGCAGGAAGTGACCGTGTTTGGCGACATTGCCAAGGCGCGATCGGCGCTGCTTTCGGCGCAGACTCCGTCCGACAAGATTGCCGCGAACGGGCAGTTGGATGGGGCAATCGGCCGGCTGCTGCTGGTGGTCGAGAATTATCCGCAGCTGAAATCGAATGAAAATTTTCTGCGCTTGCAGGACGAGCTAGCGGGCTCGGAGAACCGGATCGCGGTCGAGCGCAAGCGTTATAACGATACGCTGCAGGATTACAACACTTACGTGCTGCAGTTTCCGAATAGCCTGTATGCGGGGTGGGCAGGCTTCAAGCAGAACCCGGCATACTTCCAGGCCACGGAAGCTGCGCGAGTGGTGCCCAAAGTGGACTTTGGCACAAAACCGCCGGTTCCGGCGACAGCTCCCGCGCATTGAGTGGGTGGTAGAGTCGTTGGTCGCAAGTGTTAGTCGTTGGCACTTCGAGTCCGGACGCGAAACCGCCACCCGGCTCAGAGGTTTCGCTCGCGAACGAGCATCGATCTAAAGACCAACGACCAACGATCAACGACCAACACTAACGACCAACGACTCGACTAGGAAACTGAACATATTGCGTGTGCGGGCGTCACATTTCGGCGAGGGGCGTTTTGGTATATCTATCGGTAGGGTCTCTCGGATTTCCTCTCGGCTCCGGAGTCTCGGATCGACTGGATTGGTATGTGCTGTTGGAGGCTTAGTTAGGTGTCTGGTCTTAGGTCTTAGAGGGAGGCCGCTGCGATTTGCAACAACGAATAGGTGTGGTGATGAGCCGACAATGGCTTTGAGAAGTTCGGCAGGCCACGTTATCAAGTTTAAGTGCACTTAATCAGTGAAGGGAGTCTACCATCTGGCTTATTATCAGCAACCTACAAGCTGTCTGAATGCGCCGAGTTCGTTTGCTCTGCGACCAACGAAAGTTTCGATGCAGTTAAATTCTTAAATGAAGTGAACAATTATGCACATTCTACTTGACTTAATAGGGTAAGGCTTGCCATAACTAACCAGTCCATTTAGGACGAGCAGGGGGGTGTAGTCCGTTGGCAGAAGTTCGACTTCAAGAGGGTGAATCTCTCGAAAACGCGCTGCGGCGGTTTAAGCGAAAGGTACAAACCGAGGACATTATCAAGGAAGTAAAGCGTCACTCGTTTTACCTGAAGCCCGGCGAGAGAAAGCGAGTCAAGGAAGCGCTGGCTCGCAAGCGCAGCCGTAAGAAAGCACGCAAAGAACAGGACTGAGAAAAGACGGGCCGTTCGCCGACGCGGGCCGGCCCGTTTCACCCACACTTGAACGTCGGAGACGCGGGCGAGCCGCGACTCTACGGGTCGAAAGGTCGTCAGCAGAAGCAGGATCAGTAAGGCAGTAACCATACGGTGCATGCCGTGTGGCGGGCCGAGTCCAAGGGGTACGAATGAGGGGGATGTAAATCTCCTGCCCACGTTGTGAACCGGATCCTTCCCTATTCGGGTCTCCCGTGCAGAGCAGGGACGCGGAATGGGAGCGCCTCTTCAATGGAATACCGGGATAAGGTATTAAAGTGCGTCGATTGTGGCACGGATTTCGTGTTCACAGCGGGTGAACAGCTGTTCTTCCACGACAAGCAGTTCACGAACGAACCCAAACGTTGCAAGAACTGCAAGGGCAAGCGAGTGGCTGTGCTTGGCGCCACATCGCAAAAGCCGTCGCGCGGGCAGTCCTATACGCGGACGGAGACCCGCACGAACTGTTCGCAGTGCGGGAAAGAAACCACGGTACCGTTCCGTCCGACCCAAGGGCGGCCAGTGCTATGCCGCGAGTGTTACCAGCAGGGACGGCAGGTCGCGAGCGCCTGATTATTCTTTGAAGGCTGGGCAAGTGGGGCCAACGGGATGCTCATCCCGGCGGCCGCATGGTCTCCTGTGCTTTAGGGGAAGGAATTCTGCGTTCGAATGCCTGGCGGCTCGGACCTTCAGCCGCGGCCCCCACTCGTTTACTATAGGGACGTGGCTCGCTTCTATATCGAGAATTTTGGCTGCCGTGCTACGCAAGCGGATGGGGCGGCGCTCGAACGGCAGTTTCTAGAGCGCGGACTGGAACGGGCTGGCGCGGTTCGCGACGCTGAAATCGTCGTGCTGAATACCTGTACGGTGACCGCGGGCGCGGACAAAGATGCGCGCGCGGCGATACGTCGGCTGCAGCGGGTGAACCCGGAATGCCGAATTCTGGTGACTGGCTGCTACGCCCAGCGTGCTCCGGAAGAGCTGGCCTCGCTGCCGGGCGTGACTTGGGTCGTGGGGAATTCGCACAAGCACCAGGCGGCGCAGATCGCGACATCCTCTTTTTTTTCCGAACCGCCCTCTACGGATTGTTCTTCGGCAGGTCGGGGTTTCGTTCCGCTCGGGCAACTTTCGGGAGCGGAGTTCCCACCCGTGCCGAGAGAACGCGCAAGCATGGAACACCCGGACAATGTGATTGTGGGCGACATCTTCGCCCATACCGAGCTGCTGGCGGCTCCGGTATTCGAAGCGGCCAATGAGCGAACACGTCCGAATCTGAAGGTGCAGGATGGATGCGACAACCGGTGTTCGTTCTGCGTGATTCCGTATGTTCGCGGGCAGAGCCGTTCGCTGCCGATCGAGCGGGTCGTGGCGGAGGTGAGGACGCTGGTCGAGGCGGGCTATCGCGAGGTCGTGATTTCGGGGATTAATTTGGGGCGGTGGGGACGAGACTTGGCTGCAGCTCGTCGGTCGCTGTCGGTTGGCGAGCACGACGATCCGAGCTCTCGGCATTTGTCCAGCGAGCCGCCTGAGTCGAACCCTGAACGACCAACGACGAACGATCGACGACTCGTCGATCTGATTGGTGTCATCCTCGATCAAACATCGCTTCAGAAATTGCGAATCAGTTCGGTCGAGCCGATGGACTGGAGTGACGAACTGATCGGGTTGGTGGCGTCGTCGGGGCGGATCGCGAAGCATGCGCATGTGCCGATGCAATCGGGAAGCGACGCGGTGTTGCGGCGCATGCATCGCAAGTACCGGCCGTGGCACTATCAGGAAAAGATCCGGAAGATTCGAGCCGCCATGCCAACGGCGGCGATTGGCGCCGACGTAATGGTGGGTTTTCCGGGTGAGACCGAAGCCGAGTTCGATCAGACGCGGCGCATGATCGAGGAGCTGCCGTTTACTTATCTGCACGTGTTCACATATTCAGCGCGTCCGGGAACGCCGGCGGCCGAGCGGGCCGGACAAGTTCCGGTCGCGGTGGCGCGGGAAAGAAACCGCGTGCTGCGGGCGCTTGGGTCCGGGAAGAAAGCGCTATTTATGCGGTCACTGGTGGGAACCGTAGTAGAGGCGATTACGCTGCAATCGGTCGGAGTGGAGTTCACCGAGGCGCTGACGGAGAATTATCTGAAGATGAAGATCTTCGGGCATTATGAGGCGAACCGCTGGATGGCTGTGAACATTCAAGGGGTCGATGGCGAGATGCTCTTAGGGCGGCCGATGCTCGATCCGGATTGGAGAGATGAAAAGCCAGGCTCGAGCCCGAGCGCGACGGAAGTGACTCTGGAGTGTAAGGAAGCCAATAAACGCATTGACCTCGAACATTTACAGGCTTACGATAACGAGAATCGAGAGATGCGGGAGTGATTTGGACCCGAGGTCACGGTCGCGTTTCGGCTTGCGGTGTGCTGTTTCGCTGTGATCGAGTTTCTGGCGCAAGGGCTGCTGGCGAGACGGCATCGGCTTCGATGTTCACCGGCGGCGCGGTGTTGGTGTTGACAGGCTCGTCGAATGCGGGGAGTCCGGATTGCCGGAAGAGTCCCTGCAACTGATTGTGACTTTGTTTTCCTGAGTTCTTTCCTAGGGGTTCTGGGGTGGGCGACTGAATCCATGTCGCGCTACGTTTCTTACCGAGATTTCGACTGGCTCCTGATGGCCTTTGTGCTGGTGATCTGCGCGCTCGGCGTGCTGCAGATCCACAGTGCGACCGAACACACCAAATTTGCCGGAGCCCACATCAAGCAAATCTACTGGATATTGGCGGGCGTGGGCGCCATGTTTCTCGTCAGCCTGGTCAATTATCAAGCCTTGCTGGAACGGATCCACTGGATGTATATCGCCTCGCTGGCGTCGCTGATCGCGGTGATTCTGTTCGGGCAGAAATATCTCGGGGCCCGGCGCTGGATCAAGATGCCGGGGGGCGCGCATTTTCAGCCGTCGGAATGGGTAAAGCTAATTCTGATTCTGGCGGTCGCGAAGTACTTTGCGGACTTGCATGAGCGGGAACTGTCCTGGCCGGACTTTCTGAAGGCGGGCGCGATCGTCGGTTTCCCGATGCTGATGGTATTGGCGCAACCGGACCTGGGGACGGCGCTGACCTATCTTCCGGTCGCGATCATGGGACTATTTCTCGGTGGGCTGCGCTGGAAGCAAGCGCTGATCGTGCTGATGCTCGCCGGGTCGCTGGTTCCCTTTGCATGGATGAAGTTGAAGTCGTATCAGAAGGACCGATTGACCAGCTTTGTCAATCCGGATGCGGATCGACAGGGCTCCGGGTATCAGGTGAATCAATCGTTGATTGCCGTGGGGTCGGGCGGGATCTGGGGGAGCAGCCAGGGCTCGCAGACGCATCTGGCGTTTTTGCCGGTGCCGCAGACCGACTTCATTTTTGCCGCCTTTGCCGAGGAACACGGGTTTGTAGGAGCTCTGGCGGTTCTGCTGCTATACTTTATAGTGCTGATGCGGTTGACCCAGAATGCGCAAACGGCGCCCGACCGCGCTGGGGCAT
>Ga0302326_10027220_pt1 | contig 11533 bp, 9 predicted proteins | sample Palsa_T0_3_FD_202264 | JGI IMG/M metagenome (GOLD analysis project Ga0302326, IMG submission 202264) | Peat permafrost microbial communities from Stordalen Mire near Abisko, Sweden - Palsa_T0_3 | ecosystem: Environmental > Terrestrial > Soil > Palsa > Peat permafrost | place: Sweden: Abisko...
TGGCAACCTCTACGGCACGACTAACGCCCGCGGCGGCGGCAGATGCGCCTGCGGGACGGTATACAAGCTGGACCCGGCAGGTCAGTTTACGGTGGTGCACACATTTGACGGCGACGACGGCCAATACCCCGAGGCGCCCCTGCTCTTGCATGAGGGCGCCCTCTACGGCATTACAAGCGGTGGTGGCCCGGGCGGCGGTACCGGGACAGTTTTCCAGATAACCCTTCCGTGACGCACAGCAGACACTTTCGCTGGCCGCCATCAGCGAGGATGAGCCTTCACGCCAGCATATCTTCCACTGTCCCTTGCGCTCGTCCCTATCGCTTGCGCGACGAGCAAGGACAGCCCATCGCTTGGGCCAATCTCTTTCTCGATGCCCAACGTCTTCGGGAACTGTCGTCGCCAATTTGGTGAAGTTCTCGCACAACTGACTGCCGCGAGGGCAGGTCTGGTGCCCGCGCTGGCCGAATCGCAGGCCGATCTTCTCAGGCGGCTCAAACTTGAACGGGTCGTGTCACGCGAAGTTCCAGCGCGGCGGGCCTCGCTGGTCGACCCGCTCACTTCGCTGCACGACGAGTGAAGGCCAGGGGTATCAACTATAAAGCGGAGGAACGGCTCTCCCCTCTCGGCCTGACGCCGCGGCGACTCCGCGCCGCCGCCCGCGTAAGCCACGACTCAGGCGCGGATGGGAATCCGGGGATGCCCAGAAAGGCGAGGTCTCGTCGGGGCCGTGCGCGGTAGCCGGTCGGATTTTACGCCGCCGGCGCGGCTGGGGAGAATTACCGATGCATCGCGGGGCAGGCAGGGCCGATTCGGGCCTTCTCAGACCGCCAGACATGCAATCGAAAATCCGGCCGCGTGTACATCTCGGGCGTTGCGGTCGGTCGGCTCCGTCCCTCACTGCTTTCTGGCTCTTTCTTTCGCAGCCCGTACGGTCTGCGTGGTGAGTTCCCGAGCTTGTCCTGGGGTGATTTTCGCATGCGTTGAACCTTTGCTCGTAGTGGACCAGCAGCCGTGGGCTGCGTTGATTGCCAGCTCGCGCCCCTTGAGAATCGTGAGTGCGAGGGTTATTTCCGCATCGCAGTATACCAACTTCTTCTGATCGGCAACCTTGCCCATCTCGTCGAAGCCGGCCGCCTGTAACGCCGGCTCTTCCAGGAAACCGCCCAGCCCGCGCTCGTCGCCGAGCAACGATTCGATTTCCTGGCGCAGGGCGGTGTAAGGGAGTTCGTTTGATCAATTCACCCCAGGCACCCGGAACGCACAAAACCCGCACGATCCCGCACAATTTGCGCGGCTCACCACCCCCGGACGCTACATGCATGGCGCATATACATCCAATGTACATTGGTTGAGCCGGCTTTTCGCCAGTCTATCCCTAACCCATTGACCCGTGGTATCTTTGCGACACCGGCGCAGCGGCGCGCGCCGTGCATTACGAACGGCCATGGCACACGGCGGATTCAAAGACGTTCTAAAAAACGGCGGCTTCCAGGCCTTCCTCTGGACCCAGTTCCTGGGGGCGTTCAACGACAACGCTTATCGCATCATCGTCTCCCTGCGCGCGGTCCACATCGTCGCGCAGGCCGATCAGAGCGGCAAATACCTGGCCTTGGCGGGCGCCATCTTCGTGCTGCCGTCGCTGCTCTTCACCGGATACGCCGGCCACCTGGCCGACGTGGTCAGCAAGCGCAAAGTGCTGATCGCCGTCAAGTTTTTCGAGATCGCCGTCATGGCCTTGGGCATCCTGGTCTTCTTCTCGCAGAGCGTCCCGCTGATGTTCGTGGTGCTGTTCCTGATGGCGGTCCATTACACGGTCTTCAGTCCGGCCAAATACTCCATCGTGCCCGAACTGGTCTCCGACCGCGACCTCTCCCGCGCCAACGCCCTGCTGGAGATGACCACCCTGGTGGCCATCGTACTGGGCACGTCTGCCGGGCCGCTGCTCTACAAGCTTTGGGGCGCGGCGGAATGGCGGATCGGCGCAGCCCTGACGGCTATCGCGGTCGCCGGATGCATCACCAGCTTCCGCATCACCCGCGTGCCCGCGGCCGGAGCCAGCGCGCCGCTGCGCTTCAACCCGTTCGCCGAAGTAGCGGACGGCACGCGCCACCTGCTGCGCGATCGCCCGCTATGGCTCGCGGTCATGGCGATCTCTTACTTCTGGTTCCTGGGCCTGCTGTTCCAGATGGACCTGCTGCTGTTCGGCCGCGAGACCCTGCACATCACCGACGACCTGTTGGAGGGGCTCCTGATCACCAGTCTTTCCGTAGGCATCGGCGCCGGCAGCATGCTGGCCGGCCGCCTCTCCGGCGACAAAGTGGAGATCGGGCTGGTGCCGCTGGGCTCCATATTTATGGGTGTCTGCAGCATGGGCCTCTACGCCGCGCGCGGTTCTTATGCGGCGTCGATGGCCATGCTGATCCTGCTGGGCGTTGCGGCGGGCGTGTTCTTCGTGCCGCTCAATGCCTACCTGCAGCAGCGCAGCGAGAGCGCCGAAAAGGGCCGCATCATCGCCACCAACAACATCTACAACACGCTGGGGATGCTGCTCGCGGCCGGCACCTTCTACCTCTGCCACGATACGCTGCACATCAGCCCGCCGCACGTCATCCTGGCCTTCGGCTTCGTGAGCCTGGCGATCACGGCCTACATCGTAACCGTAGTCGACGATTTCCTGATCCGCTTCGTCTTCTGGATGCTCACCCACACGATTTTCCGCATCCGCATCGTGGGCCCAGAAAACGTGCCCTTCCGCGGGCCGGCGCTGCTGGTGTCGAACCACATGTCGCACGTCGATGGCTTCCTGGTAGGCGCCTGCGTGCAGCGCTTCATCCGCTTCATGGTGTGGAAACCGTACTACCAACTGAAGGCGCTCAACTGGTTCTTCCGCAAGACCAAGTCGATTCCGGTGGGCGGCGGGCGCGATGCCATCCAAGCCATCCGCGCGGCGCGCCGCGAACTGGCCGCCGGGCACGTGGTCTGCATCTTCGCGGAAGGCGCCATCAGCCGCACGGGGAACATCCTGCCCTTCAAACGCGGCATGGAGAAGATCCTGGAAGGTCTGGATGTGCCGGTCATCCCCGTGCATCTCGATCGCCTGTGGGGCAGCATCTTCAGCTTCGAGCGCGGCCGGTTTTTCTGGAAGTGGCCGAAAAGCATTCCGTATCCGGTGACCGTTTCGTTTGGCGATCCCATGCCGGCAAGTTCCACCGCGCACGAAGTTCGGCAGGCGATCGAGGAACTGGCGGCCGAAGCCACCGCGCATCGCAAAGGCGCAGGCGATACGTTGCCGCGCCGCCTGATCCACAGCGCGCGCCGCAACTGGAGCCACTTCGCCATGGCGGATTCAACCGGGCGCGAGTTGACTTACGGCCGCATGCTCGCCGGCAGCCTGCTGGTGGCGCGGTGGGCGCGCACGCGGCGCGACGCAGAGATGATCGGCGTGCTGCTGCCGCCCAGCGTAGCGGGCGCCTTGGTGAATGTGGGAATCACGCTGGCGGGCCGCGTTCCGGTGAACCTGAATTTCACCGCGGGGCCGGAAGCCATGGCCGCCGCGCGCGAGCGCTGCGCCATGCGTACGGTGGTCACCTCGCGCGTGTTTCTGGCGAAGGCCAAGATCGCAGCGCAGGAAGGCATGGTCTTCGTGGAAGATATCCTGGCGCGCGCCGGCACGCTGGCCCGTTTGCGCGCGCTGGCCGCCGCGCGCTTTGTCCCCGCGGCTTTGCTGGCTGGCAGGGCGCGGCCGGATGCCCTGGCGACGGTCATCTTCTCCAGCGGCAGTACCGGCATTCCGAAAGGCGTCATGCTCTCGCACTACAACGTGATCGCGAATATCGAAGCCATCGCGCAGATCTTCTGGATCGGCGAGCGCGACCGCATCGTGGGCGTGTTGCCCTTCTTCCACTCGTTCGGATATACGGTCACCATCTGGTTTCCGCTGATCGTGGGGTGCGGCGTGGTCTACCATCCGAATCCCACGGACGCCAAGGCCATCGGCGAGCTGATCGCGAAGTATCGCGCCACCTTTCTGCTTTCGACGCCCACATTCTGCGCCGCCTATACGCGCAAGTGTTCGCGCGAAGAGTTCGCCAGTCTGCGATTCGTGCTGGTGGGCGCGGAAAAGCTGCGTGAGCCCATCGCCGCCGCCTTCCGCGAAAAGTTCGGCGTGGAGTTGCTCGAAGGCTACGGCTGCACCGAAATGTCGCCCGTAATCGCGGTGAACGCGCCCAATTTCGAAGCGGGCAAAGACACGCAGGTGGGCAATAAGCCGGGCACCGTCGGGCATCCGCTGCCGGGTGTGGCCGCCCAGGTGGTGGACGCCGCCACGTTCGCGCCGCTGGGGCCGAACCAGGCCGGGCTGTTGCTGGTGAAGGGATCGAACCGCATGCTCGGCTACCTGGGCGAGCCCGAGCGCACAGCCGAAGCGCTGCACGATGGTTGGTACGTCACCGGCGATATCGCCGCCATCGACGACGAGGGCTTCATTCGCATTACCGACCGGCTCTCCCGCTTCAGCAAGATCGCCGGCGAGATGGTCCCGCATCTGCGCATCGAAGACGCCATCGCCGCCGTGCTCGGCGATGCGCCCTGCGCAGTGACATCGGTCGCCGACGACCATCGCGGCGAACGGCTGGCGGCGCTATATGTAAGTGAGATGGAACCCGCGGATTTATGGCAGAAGCTGTCGCAGACGGATCTGCCGCGCTTGTGGATTCCCAAGCGGGAAAATCTGTATCGGGTGGAATCGCTTCCCCAACTGGGCACCGGGAAGTTGGATCTGCGCGCGTTGAAAGTACGCGCGGAGGAGTTGGTGGCGTAAATGGAATTCTTTCTGTTTTTCTGCCTGATTGCGGTGTTGGTGGTGCGCTGGATCTTGACGCGGGAACGCATGCAGCGGATGGAAGAGCGCATCGCGGAGTTGACCGCGCGCTTCGACGCGCAGAGCCAGTTCGTGGCCGAGCTGCACGCCCGAACCAAACCGGCGCCGCAACCGGCTCCAGTAACGCCTATGCCAGCCCCCGCGCCGCCCCCACCGCCCGCGCCGCAGCCGGCCCCAGTGCGGCCTATACCGATGCCTGCGCCCGCGCCGCCTCCACCGCGGGTCGAAATCGCTGCGCCGGCAAGAGTGCCGTCGCGGCAGGCACGAGTGCCTGCGCCACATCGCGATTGGGAAGCCATGCTGGGCGGGAATTGGGCCAACAAGATCGGCGTGTTTGTGCTGGTGGTAGGGATCGCGCTGCTATTGCGCTATTCGTTCACTCAATTTGGCCCCGTCGGCCGCGTGAGTATCGGCATCGCGGCCAGCCTTGCCCTGCTCGTATCCGGCGCGGTTATCGAATCGAAAGAGCGCTACCAGATCTTCGCGCGCGGCCTGCTCGGTGGCGGTTGGGCCGCGTTGTACGTCACGGTCTATGCCATGCACGCGGTGGACGCAGCCCGCGTGATCGACAGCGCCGTGGCGGGCGCCATCCTGCTGCTGGCGGTGGCCGCCGGCATGATCCTGCACTCGCTGCGGTATCGCTCCCAGACCGTCACCGGACTCGCCTATTTCGTGGCGTTCGGTACTCTCGCGATCACGGACATGACGTCGCTGCCCTTCCTGGCGTTGATCCCGCTGGCGGCTTCTTTGCTCTATGTGGCGCACCGCTTCGCCTGGACGCGCATGACTATGCTGGGGCTGGTCGCCACTTATGCCGTAGTCGTCCTGCGCGGCGATACCGGCGCGCCGTTGTGGCAGGCACAGACCATCTTCGCAGTCTATTGGCTCCTGTTTGAAGCCTACGATGTGCTGCATCCCGAAGCCCAGTTGCTGTGGCTCAATGCCGCGGGCGCGCTGGGCCTGTCGCTTCTGAAATGGCAGCATGCCGCGCCGGACAAGCTCTGGATGCTGCTCGCAGTGGCGGCGGGCGCTTACCTGGTGAACGCCGCGGTACGCATTCGTTCGGGCAAATGGCATGGCCCCGCGACTCTGACCGCGGCGCTGGCGGCCGGCGCGATCTTTCAAAAGCTCGATCACCAGTGGGTGGCTTCGGCGTTGGTGGTGGAAGCGGAACTGTTCTACCTGGCGGGCCTGCGCCTGCGCGCGCCATATCTGCGATGGCTGGGCACCTCGCTTTTCGGTCTAGAAACATTGCGTGTGTTGGCGAGCGACCTGTGGGCGCTGCCGCTGCAGCAGTGGGCGCCGGTGGCATCGCTCGATGCCGTAGTCTTCTACGTGAATCGCGCGATCTGCGCCGCGGATTTCTTCTATGGTTACGCGGGCGCGGGCATGCTGGCGCTGGTCATCGGCAAGGAGACCCAGGAGCCCTACCGCAGCGTGGCGTGGCAGGCCGCGGCGGCCGGCGCATTCGCACTCGGCTGGTGGCGGCGGTTGTTCGATTTCCGCTTGCAAGGGTACCTGCTGCTGGCCGTGGGCCTCGTGGGAACGGCCGCGGAGACGCGCGAGTTGCCGCTGGCCGTGGCGGCAGGCATCTGCTATGCCGCTGTGCTGTGCGCGCTGTGGTCCGGGCACGATCGTCTCGCGGACGACGAACGCGATCTGCTGCGCTTGGGCGCCGGCGGCTTGGCCGTGGCGGCGCTGATGGCGCTGATCTGGCGGTTGGTCCCCGGCGAATATCTGGGAGTCGCCTGGATGGCGCTTGCGCTGCCGATCCTGGAGCTCGGGTTGCGCCGTTTGCCCAGCGACTTCCGCCGTATGGCCTATGCGGCCGCGGCGGTTGGCGCCGTCCGGGTTTGCGCTTTCAATCTGGCAGGCCTACAGAACTCCGGCCCGTGGCCGCCGCGCCTCATCCCCCTTTGGGCGGCTCTGCCGGCCTACGCCATGGCCTCCCGCGCGCGCCGCGAGGAAGCCGGCCTCGCGCTGATCGGCGCTTCATCGGCCGGGCTGGCCTTCGCGGTCGTGGCCCTGTGGGCGCTGCTGCCGGCCGGGATGGTGGCCGCCGCATGGGCGCTGGCTGCTCTGTTGCTGCTGCTGGCCGCCAACCTTTGGAAGCAGGAGGTGTTCCGTTGGCAGAGCTATGCCGCAGCCGCACTGGCCTACTTTTTCTGCATGGCCAATCTGCCCGATCTATCGCTTGCACTCTGGCCATCCTGCGCGGCGGCCGCCTGCCTGTACGCCGCACAACTGGTGGCGAAGCGCGACACCCGCCCGCGGCTCTTCTTCTCGCTGATGGCAACCACCCTCACCACGCTGCTGCTCTACTATCGAATCTCGGGTAGCATGCTGACGGTGGCCTGCGGCATCCAGGGCGTGGTCCTGTTGGCCGCGGGCTTCCCGCTGCGCGACCGCGTGCTGCGCATCTCCGGCCTGGTGCTGCTGCTCTCCTGCATCCTGAAGCTGTTCTTGTGGGACCTGCGCCATCTGGAGACGCTGCCGCGCATTGTCTCGTTCATCGTGTTGGGATTGATCCTGCTGGGCGTTTCGTGGATCTACACCCGCTTCCGCGAGCGCGTGGAGAAGTTTCTATGATTGCCCGTCATTGGCGAGGGTGGACGAAGCCCGCCGACGCAGACGCCTACGAGGACCTTCTCCGGAACAGGATCCCTGGCTTGAAAAGCGTTGCAGGCTATAGAGGCGGTTACGTATTGCGTAACGATGGAGCCGACGAAGTCGAGTTCGTGGTTTTAAACCTATTCGATTCTCTCGAAGCGGTGCAGCTTTTTGCCGGTCCCGACTACTCAGTGCCAGTGTTCGAACCGGAAGCTAAGCAACTACTGTCGAGAGCCGATCCGGTCGCGATGCACTACCAGGTCCGTGCTAGTACCGTTTCAGCCGGATAGCCGGCAATTTTACAGATAGTACATATCCGCCGGTATCGCACTCTGCTACTCTAAACTCCGAATGGAGACATACGCAAGTGAACGAAACAACGTTTGCCATGACTCCGGTCTGGCGGCTCCCGCTCCTGGCGGCCGTCCTGGTACTTGCTAGCAGCGCCTCCGTATTTGGCCAAACTGAGACCGTAATTTACACCTTCCAGGGTCAAGCTGGAAACGACGGTTACTATCCCGAATTTAATCCTCTGGTCCTCGATAAAGCCGGCAATCTTTACGGCACCACAACCTATGGCGGCGGCGGTCCCTGCATCTCCGGAGTCTATGCCGGCTGCGGCTTCATTTATCAACTGGCGCCATCTTCGCAACCCGGCGCCGCCTGGACCGAGACTGCCATCTGGCGATTCCAGGGCGGCACGGATGGCGGCTACCCTAGTGTATTGCTGATGGCCGGCGGTTCAGTAACCTGGATCAGAATCCAACATCCGGAGTGGTCGTCGACAGCGGCGGTGCGCTCTATGGCGTCACTTATGTAGAGACTTATAAGTTCTTAGACGGGGCTCTTACTGTGATCGATAACTTCGACCCCAGCTCCGCCGGCAACGGCTACGCTCCAAGGGGCGGCGTGGTGCTCGACAAGTCCGGAAACGTGTACGGCGTTACCGCGGCTGGGGGTGAGTATGGTTACGGAACAGTCTATCAACTGACGCCGCCCACTTACACTCAGACGATTCTGCACAGCTTTGCCGCGGGGGCCGACGGCTGGAATCCGCTAGCTCCGCCAACCCTCGGGCCCGGTGGCGTTTTGTACGGTACCACGCAGATCGGCGGCAACGATGGCTGCAAGTTGGGCTTCGGCGGAACGGGTTGCGGGATTGTCTTCCAGGTAACTCCGTAGGTGGAGGGCGGGCAATCCTGCCCGCAGCCGGCTTTCAGGCGGCTCTCTGGAGTTTGGCCATTTCGTGCGACTAGTGGATCGCTGGCGTGGCGCACCCGGCGTGCAGGCCTTTCAGGCGGCTCTGACCCCCCTGAGCCGGCTGCGTGCAGAATTGGCCGCCCCGCGAGACTGGCACGGTTATTTTTTCTCAATGGCCCGCTCAATCCTAACTAGCTTCCGTGATGACGAATCGCGGTGGATAATCGGCGGCTGCCGCTGCTAAAGCCGGCTGCTGAGAGGTGCTACGGGTTCCCGCCCGTCGTCGCGATGCCGAAGGGGCCGTCCGCGCCTGTGACGATGCTCTGGTTAACGTCACTGCCGTCGAGATTCGCGCGCCCGATCGTGGCGCCGCTGTAGTCGCTACCCGAGTCCGCCCAGAAGATGTACGTGCTGTCGACTGCGAGGAACGCGACGTTCCCGTTGAGGCCGGTAATGAAATCCGAGTTCAGGCCGCTCCCGTTGAGCCCCACACGCCCGATCCCGGTGCCGCCGTTGGAACAAAAGTAGATGTAGTCGCCTTGGATGGCTATCCCCTGGCCTCCATAGTAGATAAAGGTCTGGTCTACGTCGGTGCCGTCGAGGGTCGCCCGGCCGATGTAGCCGTTCCGGTAGCTAGCCCAGTAGATATGCGAACTTGTGACCGCGAGCCCGCACCCTCCGCTTCCGGCGTTGATGAACTCCTGGTTCACGCCGCTGCCGGCGAGGTTCGCCCTGCCGATGTAAGTGCCCCCGTCACCGTACCAGTAGAGGTACGAACTGTTGACTGCGACCCCGCATGGATTCGCTCCGCCGGTAATGAAGGTCGGGTCCGCGCCGGTGCCGTTGAGGTTGGCCCGCCCGACGTTGGTTGCCGTTCCTCCGTTGGCGCCCGACCAGTAGATATAGTCCGCATTCACCGTCAACCCCGCATTTCCAGTCGCCCCGCCGGTCGTCGAAGGAACGAAGGTCTCGTCTACATCAGCGCCGTTGATTGTGGCCCGGCCGATCGAGCCAGTGTTATTGTTCGTCCAGTAAACGAATGGGTGGGTCGCGTTCGGCTTGACAGTCTGTGCAGGTAACGAAACGGCCCACGCGCAGGACATAGCCAAGATGGTTCTACCGAAGATATGCTTTTTGGCAGCGCCGTGCATCGTATTTTTCATTTTGCATCCTCCCAAGTGACATTAATGAGCCCCAGATCCATGGAGCTACTCCTCCGGCCAATCTGAACGAGTAATTCCATTATGGACCCTTGCGCCTCAATATAATACTCCTGAGCTGCCTTCCCTTCAAGCGTTTGTTCACAATTTGTGAGTACTGGCACTATCTACCTATCGCCAACCTGCCGTTGATGCACCTCAGCGACCCAGTTCCGGATCTTCTTCACAGCATCATCCGCCGCCACCGGTTCCCCAAGTTGTACGCGAGCATACTAAGCCAAAAGCGCACCTCGTTGGAGTGGAATTCACACTCAACGGGCGTTAAAGGAGAGCTCGAAATGGCCCGTTTTGTCTCTGACCCATTAGGTGTGGTCCTCAGTAGCGTCTTTTTTATCGCGGGGACGCTTGTGAAACCGGCCGTCGATCATGATGGCCGCCAGCCGCGCGCCATCCGTGGCCAGCACGGAGATGTCTTCCAGAGGATTGCCATCCACTAACAGCAGGGTCCGCCGCCGCACCTTCGCGGATGCACATCCGGCGAACGTGTTCACCAAACTTACACGCAGATCAAGACGCGTCTCGAAACCCATCCAGGCGTGGCGGTGGCGAGTTACGCGTGGCCCGGCATCTATGGCAATGGCGGCTGGTCGGGCGGTATCGAGATCGAGGGACGCCCCGCTGCGGCTGGCGAAGACAACGAAGTGGGGATGATCAGCGCCGGCCCAGGCTTCTTCGATGCCATCGGCATGGGTCTGTTGGAAGGCCGCTATCTCAACTCGCAGGATCAGAATGACAAGCCGCCCGTGGCGGTGGTCAACGCCAGCTTCGCACGCCATTACTTCGGCGGCGGCGCGGCGCTTGGGCGGCGCGTTGAGATGCCGGGGATGCCGAGGGTCGTGCGTGAGATTGTGGGAGTGGTGCGGGACGCCCGGCATTATGGGGTGCGAGAAAAGGTCATGCGCATGGTTTACCTGCCGGCCTGGAACGAGCAGGGCGGCGGCTTTTTCGTCCGCACGCAGGCTGGCGCACGCGCGTTGAGCGGCACGATTCGGGCGGAAGTGGCGGCCATCGATAAGACCGCGCAAGTGGAAGGCATCCGTCCGTTGAAGACGGAGGTTAACGACATGATCTCACAGGAGCGCCTGACGGCTACGCTGTGTTCGGTCCTTGGCGGGCTGGCGGTCGCGCTGGCCGCCATCGGGCTGTACGGAGTGGTGGCGTACAGCGTCTCGCGCCGTACCAGCGAATTCGGCATCCGTATGGCGCTCGGCGCGCAGCGCGGCGATGTGGAGCGCCTGGTGCTGCGGCAAACGGTCGCGATGATGGTTGCGGGCGTGGCGGCCGGGCTGGCCGCGGCGCTGGTTCTGGCACACATTCTCTCGAAGGCCATCGCCGGCATGCTCTACGGAGTCAGTCCGGAGGACGGCATGATCTTCGCGGGAGCGGCTCTGTTACTGGCGGTCATCGCATTGTTCGCTGCGTTTCTGCCGGCGCGGCGCGCTTCGCGCATCGATCCGACGATCGCATTGCGCTACGAGTAGTCCGCAGCAGACAGTTGAGTAGTGGGTCAGTTTGGTTTGGAGGGCAGCCAATCCTGGCCGCAGCCGCCTTTTAGGCGGCCAGAGCCGGCTGCGGGCAGAGTTGCCCGCCCGCCAAACCCAAACTGCCCCACTACCGACAT
>Ga0302326_10027221_pt1 | contig 11533 bp, 7 predicted proteins | sample Palsa_T0_3_FD_202264 | JGI IMG/M metagenome (GOLD analysis project Ga0302326, IMG submission 202264) | Peat permafrost microbial communities from Stordalen Mire near Abisko, Sweden - Palsa_T0_3 | ecosystem: Environmental > Terrestrial > Soil > Palsa > Peat permafrost | place: Sweden: Abisko...
GAAGCTGACCGACGCGCCCCCTTCCACGCAGTCCATCAACACGCTGGCGAGTTCTTTGATCTGCGCGTCCTCGAGCGCGTGCAAGCGTCGCAGGGACCAGGCGGGCAAGCTCATCGGCATGGTCGCACTTTATACCCGCGCGGCCTGATTCCACAAGAGCGCAAACAGCCCTTCTTAAGGATACCTGTTAAACCTGAAACCTCTTTCGTGATTGACCCGAACGGGCGTTGCCCTTACTCACCAAGCATGAAAGAGATGGCTTCGATAACCCTGCAAACCGGCAAGTTCCTGGCGATGATCAAGGAAGGCCATTGGGAATACGTGGACCGGGTCAATGCAACGGGCGCCGCCATCATTCTCGCGGTAACGGTGGAACAGAAAATTCTGCTGGTGGAGCAATACCGCATTCCTGTTCACGCGCGCACGATTGAGCTGCCGGCCGGAATCATTGGAGACGAACCAGGCGACGCCAACGAATCCCAGGCCGAGGCGGCGCGGCGCGAATTGATGGAGGAAACCGGCTACGCTGCCGAGACAATCGACCGGCTCATGACCGGCCCCGCTTGTAGTGGCTTAACTTCCGAACGGGTGACGTTGTTTCGCGCCTTGGGTTTGCGTCGGGTCGGCAAAGGCGGCGGGGTGGCCCATGAGGACATTGTCCTTCACGAAATTCCGCTGCTGGAAGTCGTGGCGTGGCTGGAAATGAAAGCGAAAACTGGGATTCTCATTGACCCGAAGATTTACGCGGGATTGTTCTTCCTTGGGCAAAACAAGTGACGTTCAACTGGAAAGGCGGACGTTGACTTGAAACGCGCCTGGAACCGGTTCAGGGGAGACAACGATCAAATAACCGCCGCCGCATCCGGAATACATGGCGCCCAGATATTGGCGCTGATAGGCCTGGAGCAATGGCATTAAATCCGACCGCAGCAAAGGGTGCCGCACGACATGAGGCAAAAGCGTTTCCCAACATTGCATGTTCAAATTCAAAGACGCGCCGAGCGCTTTGGCATCCATGCCGACGATGGCCTCGAAGCAATCCCGGCCGGACCGGCCCAGGCGGGCGACCCACTTTGGATCGAGGTTCTTCAGTCCCAATGGATTGTAGCCTTCGGGCCGGGGCTCGACCGGCAGCAAATGCAACATACGCCCTAGCCAGCGCGCGACCTTGCCATTTTGGCAGGATTCGATATGAGAAGGAAAAACGCCGCCATGAATCTTGAAGTCATAATCCAAACGGTTGATCCCTGGATAAACCAGCCCGATCATGTCTTGTGAACCGCTCGGTTCGGCCTTCTCTTTATTTTCCGCTTCATAAAGCTCGCGCGCCAATGCGTCGGGCGGCCGGTCGGGCAGCTTGCCTTTCCAGATTTTCATCGCGATAGCGCGCGTGCCCGTCGCGATGCCGCAACGGTCCATCGGGCGAAAATCCGGCTGGATTTGCACGACCACCATGGAACCGGGCGGATTGGGGTTGTGCTGTGATACGAACGGCTGGTCAATCCAACCTCCTGCCAGTTGCAAGCGATTGGGAATGGAGCCAAGCAGACTGGCAACGGCAGAATTGGCCTTGGTTTTCCTGTGATGTTGTTCCAGATCAGTGCTTTTTTTCATTTCAGAATACGCTTTCAAATTATACTGGACGCGAACGTTGCGCAAAACTGCAGTGGAAAAATTTTCCAATTGACATTTGGATCGGACCTGATACTGTCAGGGCAGTTTCACGCATTATGCCGTTTATCTGCTCTGTTGGGGGGAAGAGGAGTCGGGTCGGTTTTTTGAGAACGTTCTGCCTGATTTTCTTTGTATTCGGGATAGGGAGTCTTCATGCCCAGATGGTTGACCTCAACGGCAACGGCATGAGCGATATTTGGGAATGGACTTACAATGCTTATGGCGTCAGTCCAAGCGCAGATCCAGATGGCGATAGCTTTTCCAATTTGCAAGAGGCAATCGCAGGCACAAACCCGTACAATTCGAATTCCTATCCCTTCATTCAGTCGATGTCCTACGCGCTGACGAATTTTTCAGTGACGATCGCGTGCGCGCTGGGGAAGCAATATCAGTTACAAAGCATCAATGAGCCTGATGAGACGAATTGGTTTGTGGAGACCAATATAGTCGCGCGCGCGGGAACAAATGTGACCTTGACCGCTCCGGTAACTTCGACGACGAAGTTTTACCGCGTATCCATTTCGGACGTGGACACGGATGGCGATGGTGTTAACGATTGGGAGGAATATCAACTTGGGCTGGACCCCACCAACCCGTTCAGCAACGGCCAGCAAGATGCCAATGGCAACGCGGTTGGCGATTACGCCTACGTCACCAACATGCTGGCGTCACAAAATGTGATCACCATCGCGGCCACCGTGGTCACCGCCACCGAGCCGGATCCGGGAGAAAACGCGACCATCACCGGACAATTCACCTTCACGCGAGGCGGCTTTCCGCTGGATTCCATCACGGTGAATTTAGGGGTAACCGGCTCGGGAACTGGTTTTGGGACGGCGGGCGTGGATTTTGTGACGCCGCCCAGTTCTGTCACTTTGGGAGTTGGGATAAGTTCGCTGACGATCACATTGACGCCCATGGCCAATACGAATCTGTCAACGCCCGTTCTCGCTCAGATGCAATTGTTGTCCGGCGCGAATTATACGCTCGGAACTCCCAGCAATGCGAGCATCGTCATCTATCCCTCTCCGACCGCCAGCGGAAGCGGCCTGTTGGGCCAATATTATACCAACTCGAGCACAACTTATACAAACAGCAAAAACTTCAATCCGACGAATCTCTTTCTGACCAGGATCGACCCCACGATTGATTTTACGTGGAGCAACGGCATGTCGCCGAACTTGAGCAACGGGTATTACACGGTGCGCTGGACCGGGCAGGTGCAGCCTCAATTCTCGGAAACTTACACCTTTGACGTGAGAAGCGACGACGGTTTCATGCTCTGGGTGGACGATCAATTGGTTATTTCCAAGTGGCAAGCGGAGAGCGCGACGGATTGGACCAACTCCATTGCCTTGCAGGCTGGCACGCGATACGACATCCGGCTGGATTACTTTCAGGATGGAGGCTCGGCCCAGGCGGACCTGTCCTGGTACAGTCCAAGCCAGTCGGAAGAAATCATTCCCAACAACTGCTTTTATCCGACCAACACGGTTGGCCCCAGCAGTTCCAACGCGCCCGCCGTGGTGACCAGCGCGTTGAGTGCGGTTGGGTTTTTGGGCCAACCTTTTAGTTTCGCGGTGACGGGCGCGAATACCCCACTCGGTTTCACCGCGAAGGGATTGCCGCCAGGGCTGAGTTTTAACACGACCAACGGCTTGATTACCGGCGTGCCAACGCTGGCCGGAAATTTTGAGGCCACCCTGACCGCCAGCAATTTGATCGGCGTGGGCGCCTCGGTCTTGAACATTTCGATATTGAACACGGGCAGCGCCGTGGTCCAGGAAATTTGGACCAATGTTCCCGGCACCAATGTGACAGATATACCAACGGCCGTTCCGGCGAACATCACCAACGTTCTGGGCACGCTGGAGGGCGTGGTGAACTATGGGGACAATTATGGCGAGCGCATTCGCGGCTATTTCACCGCGCCAGCCACGGCGAATTATTATTTCTGGATTGCCGGCAGCGATTCGGCGCAACTTTGGATTTCGGACGACAATCAACAGGTCAACCAGGTTCTGAGAGCTTACGTCACGCCGACCAACAATCCAACCGCGCCGGGCCAAAACGGCACATCATCGCGACAATGGAATCTGCAATCGAGCCAACAATCAGGGTGGCTGTCGCTTGTCGCCGGCCAGGCCTATTTTATTGAAATTTTGCACAAGGCGGGTGTGGGCACGGGCGATAATTGGTCGGTCGGCTGGCTGCAAGACCCGACCGGCACCAATTACAATCCCGCTGGAGTCGCGCCGGGCTATTTGTTGTCGCGCTATTATCCGCCTTTGCCAGCCAATACTCCTGGAACACTTTACTCGGCCAACATGCTGGCGCTGCCCGGTGTCGTCAGCCAGGGTGTCGGCTCGGCCACGTTGCGTGTCAGCGCCAACGGGACGCAGGCGACGCTGAACTTTTCCATGAACAACCTGAAAGGCTCGCCCACTGGCGAGTCCATCAATTCGGATCCTTACTTGAGCGATCCCGCAGAACTGATTTTTGACATTTCCGCCGCCAAAGTGCAGGCCAATGGCAGCTATTTGTGGAACATCAAAGGCACCGGCCCGCTGGCGGCCTCCGATATCCTGGAGATCATCAGCGAAGGCAAGGCCGCCATCGTGATCGAGAGCACGGCGTTCGCCAATGGCGAAATTGGCGGACACTTCACGCTGGCCAATGGTTCGCAGACGTTCACGCCGCCGCCCGCGCCGCCCACATGGACGGATGATTCGGCCAATTCCAACGCGGCCGTGCGCTTCCTCACGCAGGCGACTTTTGGCGCCAGGTCCGATGACGTTGCCGCGGTGCAATCCATGGGATACAACGGCTGGCTGGCCAATCAATTTTCTTTGCCGGCGACTCACGCCTTGACCAACGTGCTGGCCAACCCCTATTCGGATCCAACCGATTTATATCAAAGCCCCGTGTGGTTCAACACCTGGTGGCGGCAGTCCATCACCGCGCCGGACCAATTGCGGCAGCGTGTCGCTTTCGCGCTGAGCGAGATTTTTGTCGTCTCGGAAAACGGCGTCCTGCAAAATCATGCTGACGCGCTTTCGTCGTATTACGATATGTTGTTGGACAATGCGTTTGGCAATTACCGCACCTTGCTGGAAGCCGTCACCCTCCACCCCGCCATGGGTCTGTATTTGGACGTGCAGGGCAACAACGCGGGCAGCATCATCACCGGCCTGCACGCCGATGAAAATTACGCGCGCGAGGTCGAGCAGCTATTCTCCATCGGACTGAATCGCTTGTGGCCGGATGGGACGTTGATCCTGAATTCGCTCGACAACCTTGTGCCGACCTACAACCAAAATGTCGTGATGGGTTTTGCCAGCGTGTTCACGGGCTGGAATTATTATCAGGCGAACCAAACCAACGGTCTTCTGCCCTCCAACTGGTATCCGCCGGCCAACTATACCAATCCAATGGTGCTGGTTCCAAGCCACCATGAGCTGGGCACGAAATTGTTGCTTGACAACGTCATGTTGCCGCAAGCCTGGGGAAATCAGAATGTGGCCTCCACCACCAACAACGCCTATTGCTTGCAGAATTTGGAATCGGCCATGAATTCGATTTTCAACAACCAGAACGTGGCCCCGTTCATTTGCCGTGAACTCATCCAAAGGCTGGTCGAGAGCAATCCCAGCCGGGATTACGTTTATCGCGTCGCGCAGGTTTTCAACAACGACGGCACGGGCGTGAGAGGCAATCTGCAGGCCGTCATTCAAGCCATTCTGCTGGATTACGAAGCGCGGAGCACGAATATGATTTCGCAGCCCGCCTACGGCAAGCAACGCGAACCGCTTCTTTGCGTCACGGCGCTGGCGCGCGCTTTTCCCGCCCCGCCCGCCCTCAGCGGCGCCTACAGCCAGACCACCAACCAAGTGATCACCATCACGACCGCCAGCCCGCATCTCATGAATAGCGGCGACACGGCGTTTCTCACTTTTACGGACACCTCCGGAAATGCCGCGCCGACGGCACAAGGTTATAGCATCACCGCGACCGGCTATACGACCTTCACCGTGAACGCGCCCCAACTTTTGACCGGCACGTATGTTCAGACCAATGGAGTCATCACCGCCAGCGTTTCAGGCAATGGCCTGGCGGTGGGCAATTCACTTTATCTGATGTTCACCAGCGGCGGCGCGTCGAATGGAGTGTTCCAGGTTACCAGCGCGACCAACACAACGACATTCACCGTCACCAATACGGACTTGGCTTCCCACAGCGGCAATTGCCTTCTGCCGAAACTGTCCGTGGGCGGTTATACGCAGGTGGGGACTACCATTACGGTCAGCACCACCGGCCCGCATGGATTGAGTGCGGGCAACAATGTTTTTATTAATTTCACGACGGGCACGGCGGCGGATGGAATTTACGCAGTGGCCAGCGTGCCCGATGCCACCCACTTCACCATCCCCGCAACGGCCTCAATCAACCAAAATGAAAACGGCCTCTTAATTTACCCTCTGTTGATGCCGCCGCTGGCGCGCAGCGGCACCGTGATCGTGCGAGAAGACACTTGGAACATGAGTTACACGGATACGGGCACAACTTCGAGCTTGTTGCAATCGCCTCTGCGGTCGCCCACCGTGTTCAATTTCTTTTATCCTGGCTACCAACTTCCAGGCCCGCTGGCTTCGGCGGGACTGACCACGCCGGAATTCCAATTGACAACCGCCAGCGGCGTTGCGCTGGAGGAGAATTTCCTGGAAGGCGGCATCCTGGGCAACACCGGCAACACAAACGGCTTGAGCAGTTTCACTGGCGGCAACGGCTCCGTGGTCTTGGATATCGCCCCCTGGATGACCACCAATTACACGGCCAATGCGGGAATTGCCGGGCTGGTGGACGCCCTCAATTCGGCCCTGCTGGCTGGACAATTGTCTCCCGCCGCGAAAAGCGACATCGTGAATTACGTGGCCAGCACCAATTTCGCATACAGTTCGCCGCCCACCCACACGCAAATGCGCGACCGCGTCCGCGCCGTGGTTCATTTGATTGCCACCTCACCGGATTTTATTATCCAGAAATAAAATATGCACAGCACCAAATTTCCCGAATTGAGCAGGCGCGGTTTTATCAGGCGGGCCGCGTGCGCCGCCGTAGGAACCGTCGCCATGACGTCGGCCATCCGCGACCTGCGGTTCATGAATGCGGCCGTCGCGCAATCGAACATTACCGACTACAAAGCGCTGGTATGCATCTTTCTCCAGGGCGGCAACGACTCCAACAACCTCATTATCCCGACCCTCCAGTCTCAGTATAACAATTACGCCGCCATCCGCACGCCGGTACTGGCCATTCCGCAAAGCGCCGTTCTTCCTGTTACTTCCTTGGACGGCGACGGCAACACCTACGGTTTGCATCCGAGTTGCCCCGAATTACAAACTCTTTTCGGCGAAGGCAAGCTGGCTTTCCTGTTCAACGCCGGCACGCTGGTTTACCCCATCACTCGCGCGCAATATCTGGCGGGAACCACGGCCAAACCGCCGCAACTTTTCTCCCATGCCGACCAACAAACCCAATGGCAGACTTCCATTCCAGACCAGCCGCCGGAGACCGGATGGGGCGGGCGCTGCGCCGATTTGCTGGCCGCAGTTCAACCCACCGCGCCGATTTCGCTCATGGTGACGCTGGCGGGAGCAAACACATTTGAGATTGGCAATATTGTCTCGCAGTATTCCGTTTCCACCAGCGGCGCGGTTTCGCTCACCATGCCAACCAGCCCGTCCGGCGGAGCCAGCACCAACCGGTTGCCGACGTTGATGAACATTCTCGGCCTGCCTTACACCAATCTCCAATCCCAGGCTTATGCGGCCGTCGCCTCGCAGGCCATCGAGACCAGCAGCTTGTTGAACAGTGCCATCGCCCCCACGGCCGGAAGCAGCTATTGGATGACGCCTTTCCCGACGAAGATCACCCCGCCCGAACCGGGCAGCGTGGCGTTCACCTCTACTTTGAGTCCGCAACTTCAAATGGTGGCGCGTTTGATCGCGGCCGGCAGCACGCCGGTCGCAAACGGCGGATTTGGCATGAAGCGCCAGATCTTTTTCTGCCAGATTGGCGGCTATGATTTACATACCGGCCAGACCAACTACAGTACCAATTCCCCCAGCAATGTGCTTCTTGGCGCCCACACCAACCTGCTGGCGGAATTGAGTCAATCCATGCTCGCGTTTCAACGCGCGATGGAGCAGCTCTCTCTCTCCGACAACGTGACCAGTTTTACGGCCAGCGATTTCGGGCGCACGTTTCCAAGCAATGGCCAGGGCAGCGATCATGGTTGGGGAAGCCATCACCTCATTCTCGGCGGCGCGGTCAATGGCCAGAGGACTTACGGCTCATTTCCCGCCCTGACCATCAATGGGCCCAACGACACCAGCACCGGCCGTTGGATTCCGACGACCGCCATCGATCAGTACTTTGCCACGCTGGCGACCTGGTTCGGCGTGGACAGTGGCAATCTCGCCACTGTCTTTCCCAACTTAGGACGATTTCCGGTGCCGAATCTGGGCTTTATATGAGGAAGAAAGTTGGCGTCGCCGCGGTTCTACTGGTTATTGCCGTCGCACTTTGTCTGTTCTTCAGCGCAAAACCGCCGGAGCCTTCCGGGGCTGCTCCTTCTTCCCAAAATACGACTGCCAGCCGAACCGGAATTTCTCCTCATTCTCCTCCAGCCCAGTCCAACTCCCCAGGCTCGAACTTGGCGGAACCGATTCCTTCCCAAGTTCAAATGCAAACGGCGAGCCTGGCCGCCAAGGCAGGCCAGCGCGTGGCAGATTCAGCTCCAGCCATGGAATTGGGAGCGGATGTGGTGCTGCGAAACGTTCGGCGGGCGGTCCATCAATACGGCGAAATGTTCGGCGGAAATCCCGTCGGCACCAATCCTGAAATCACCAGCCAGTTGACCGGCAACAACCCCAAGCACATCAACTTCATCAACCCTCAACCTGGCGCGCGTGTCAACGACATGGGCGAACTCGTGGACGCCTGGGGCACGCCCTATTTTTTCCATCAGATCTCCGGCGCGGAAATGGAAATCCATTCCGCCGGCCCGGACAAAATCATGTGGACTTCGGACGATTTGGTTGTCAAATGAATTAAAGCGCGGCGGGCGCGCACCCCTTACTCCCCTCGCGTGCGGATGGCGGTATGGACCAGTTCGTTGGCGTCTTTGAGGTTGAGCTTTTCTTTGATGTGGGCGCGGTGAGATTCTATCGTCTTGACACTCAAATGCAAATGTTGCGCGATTTGCCGGGTGCCTTTCCCCTGCCCGATCAGCCCAAAAACTTCCAGTTCACGGTCGCTTAATCGCTCCATGGAGGACGCGCCCTGGTTTGGCTTGCCTCCCACCAACTGGTGCATGAGTTTGGCGCCCATTTTTTCACTTACGTAAACACTGCCCCGCAGCACCTGACGCAGGGCATCCAGCACTTTCTCGGAGGCCTCTTGTTTCATGATGTAACCGGACGCGCCGGCTCGCAGGACGCGCTCGGCATAAAGCGATTCATCATACATGGACAAAACCAGTATGCGAATTTTGGGGTGGCTGGCCCGGATGTTCTTGATCAACTCCAATCCGCTGCTTCCTTTGAGCGAAAGATCCACCACCGCCAAATCGGGACACACAGACGCAATGGCCTCGAAGGCCCGGGCGGCGTCTTCATACTGGCCGCAGACGGACAAATCGGGCTCGTGATTGATCAATTGCGCCAAGCCCTCGCGCATGACCGGATGGTCATCAACCAACATGATTCTGTGTCCCTTTCCCGCGGCCGCCGGGCTCCCGTTTTTTTTAGGCGCCGATTCGATTTTCATGGCATGAGAACGGCGGCCGGCAACTTGCGCCCTGCTGCTTGCGAACATAACCGCAATCCTAGGTTTACTCCGGGCATTGCGCCGCCGAACTTTTTCTATCATGTCACGAACAATGCCGGATGTCCAACCATTTCAGTTTTTTATCCGGCCATGGAAAAAGTCTTCCTCGTACTTGGCCAATTCCCTGTTGAGCGCCTTGAAATCGGTGACGGAACGGGGTGCGATGTAATCCGCCCAGGCCGGACGAACGGGCATCTTGTCCAGTACCTCGAAGATCACGCGCAGTCCCTCGGTGGAAAGAGCGCAATTGAGGGCATCCAGAGCGCCGGCCTTGACTGAGGCGTCCCATTCCGAGGCGGTCAGGAAATTATTGATCGGCAACAATTTGTTGCCGGTGCCAATGAGCTTGGTTCCGTATCGGGCATAATGCCCAAGGTAATGATGGGACATGTTGATCGCCATCATCATCCCCATCATCTGGTTGAAACTGCTCAATTGGTCGTTAAGGATGTCCTCCGTCCAATAGCGCGGTTCGACGATGGGCGGAAGCGGCGCGGCCGGGTCTTCTGCGGAAATGCGGGCCAGATTAGCAACATACTGATCAAAGAAACCCTTCTGGACCCTCTCGATGGCCTTGGCGTGGCAGAGGCGGTTAACCAGATCGATGAACCCGGCCGAAAGCTCCACTTGCCGCTGGAGGCGCTTATCGGCCTTGGAGGCCACCGGGCAAATGAGCGGCAGATCCTGGGGTTGGAGGGCGATGGGCAAGGGATCGAGTTGATCGAAGAACTTTTGCGGCAAGGCATCGTGTAAATCCCCGCCGAGCTTCAAGGTCATGCTGAAGCCCGGAGTATAGGCGCGGTCCCCGCCTCGGCACAAGCCAACGGCTGAAAATGCCAATGCCATCACCAATAGGCCCACCCTGCTTTTGATGTGCGTCGAATGGTACATCATGACTACTCCTTTTTATATCGTCCGTCTGCTCGAAAAAACGAACGAAAAAACACTAAAATGCCTGTCCCATCCAACTTTGGCTTTATGATCGCGCCTGGGCGATACAATCTATGGTAGTTATCGGCAGGCCGCCAAAATACTTGAGGAGGAAGTAAATAAATTACGCCTTTGGCCTCCGGCCATTCCAACGTTATCCTGCGCGCGTGTATTTGCGGTCGCGACGCAAGGTTCGAAAATCCGCCGGGAATTCTCCCTCCAGAGACTTCTCGTCCATCATCTATGCCCTGCTGTGCGTGGGCTTGGTCGGATTGTTCGTCTGGCTTTGCACGCGGCCCGATCCTGGCGGCGGGACAACCACCGTGACGACAACGGTGGCCACGAACAAGCAACTCGTCCCAGCGGCGGCGCTTCCCCGGCGCCCAATGCCGGAGCCAACAACATCCGGCGCTCGCCCGGTTGAAACCATTCTGGAGGCCCAAATCGCGCTCGTGCGGCAAGGCATTTCTCCGGGATCGATCGACGGCGAGTCCGGTTCTCAGACGCGCGCCGCCCTGATGGCTTTTCAAAAAAAACGCGGCCTCGTTCCAACCGGCCTGCTGGATGCCCAGACCAAACAGCTTCTTCTGATCGCCCAGCCGATCATGACGAACTACACGGTCACGAGAGAAGACTTGGGCCGGCTCATGCCCATTCCCCACACGTGGCTGGATAAATCCCGGCAGCCCCGGCTGGACTTCGAAAATATCTTGGAACTTCTGGGTGAAGAGGCGTTTTCGAATCCGCGCATGATTCGGGCGCTTAATTCGAACATGAATTGGAACCAAACGGCCATCGGCGCGCAAGTGACGATGCCGCGAGTCGAGTATCCTCCGATTGCCGGCAAAGCGGCCTTCGTCAGGATTTCGTTGCAACAGTGCGTCCTGGAAGCGTTCGATGCCGAGACGAATCTGCTCTTGCATTTTCCGTGCAGCATAGGACGCCTGGCGGAAAAGCGGCCGGCGGGAGAATTGCACGTGACAACCATCATTTCGGATCCAAACTACACCTTTGACCCCGCAGTTTTTCCAGAATCGCC
>Ga0302326_10027222_pt1 | contig 11533 bp, 11 predicted proteins | sample Palsa_T0_3_FD_202264 | JGI IMG/M metagenome (GOLD analysis project Ga0302326, IMG submission 202264) | Peat permafrost microbial communities from Stordalen Mire near Abisko, Sweden - Palsa_T0_3 | ecosystem: Environmental > Terrestrial > Soil > Palsa > Peat permafrost | place: Sweden: Abisko...
AACGTGCCACTGCCGCACGGACTGGGCTTCCGCTTCCAGGCCGATAAAGGCCCGGTACTCCTCGGGCAGGGCATCCGAGTAGGACTCCCACCAGCCCTTCTGCTTCGCCTCACGGGCGAGGGCCAGGAGTTCGTCGCGCTGCCGCCCATCGACCCCGTAGATGTCGAGCAGTTTCTCGACCTCGGCCGGATTGAGCCCGGTCCGGGCCAGCTCATACCTGCTGATCTTGGAGGGCGACCAGCCGAGCTGATCGGCCACCTGGTCCCCGGTGAGCCGGGCGCGATCACGCAGCCGGCGTAGCTCCCCGGCCAGGCGCCGGCGCCGCACCGTCGGGCTGCCGAAATCAGACACCCGCCGCTCCTCCCGATCAAGATCAAGAGCGCTTACCCGTTGACAGTGTGCCCAACCGTAGCGTTTCTGTCACAGCACCGTGCCGCGCGGCCCCGGGAAGGTGGCTCGTGCGGGCGTCACTGAAACTTGCGCCGAGAGCAACAATTCAACTATCGCGTCAGTCTACCGGCAAGAGACGGGGGGCTCACTTATGAGGACCGGGTCGGGGGACCCACAATGATCGGCATCCTGGCCGCGGCCTCGATCGTCATCGGCGTCATTCTGGGCTGGTGGATCGCCATGGTCTGCACCACCGCCGTGGCCTCGTTCTCCCAGGAGCGGATTCAGCGCAAGCTGCGCTTCGGGCCAGACGAGACGGCCCGCACCTGGACCGTTGCCGACTGGCTGGCCGACGAGACGCCCGCCAGCGAGCACCCGGCCCCTGGCCGCGAGGACTGGCCCCAGCCCAGCTGACCCCGGCTAGGCAATCGCCGCCGAGGCCGGCACCTGACCGGGCCGCCCCGGCCGGTCCGGTCAGCGGCTGGAACGGGCCCGGAGGGCAGGAGCGTCACCGGGCCGCAGGCCGCGGGCGCCCCGGCGGGTCACGCTTACCCCGGCGGCCGCGGTGGCCAGCCGGACGGCCGCCCGGACCGGCATCTTCTCGACCAGGCCGGCCGCCAGCACGCCCGCGAACACATCGCCCGCGCCGGTCGTGTCGACCACATCCACGGCCGCGGCGGGCTCGTGGAACCAGCCGTCCTCCCCGGCCGCGACCGTGCCCTGCCCGCCGAGCGTGATGATCCCCCAGGAGGGCCCGAGCCGCCGCATCTCCCCGGCCGCCTCGGCCGCATCCTCGATGCTGTCCACCCCCCGGCCGAGCAGGGCGGCCGCCTCGGTCTCGTTGGCCAGCAGGTAGCCGACCCGGGGCAGGACACCGGGCGGCAGATCCCGGTACGGGGCGATGTTGAGGATGGTCACCACGCCGGACCGGCGGGCGACCGCGACCGCGCGCTCGACCGCGTCGTCGGGGACCTCAAGCTGCAAGAGCAGCACCCGGGCCCGCTCGATCAGCGGCGCCGCCTGCTCGACACTGACCGCGTCGAGCAGGCCGTTCGCCCCCGCGACCACGGCAATGGAGTTGCGCCCCGCGTCATCCACCATGACGACGGCGGTTCCGGTGGGCGCCCGCGGATCCTGCCGGACATAGGTGATGTCCACTCCGGCCGCGGCGAGCGCGGAGACCTGCTCCTGGCCGGCCGCGTCCGTGCCGACCCGGCCGACCATCGCGACCGCGCCGCCGATGGCCGCGGCCGCCGCAGCCTGGTTGGCCCCCTTGCCGCCACTGAGCACCTCCAGATGGCTGGCCGTGACGGTCTCGCCGGGGACCGGGAGATGCTCAAGCGTGAGCAAGAGATCGCGGTTGATGCTGCCCAGGACGACGACCCTGTTCACTAGCCACCCCCGTTCCAGGCCCAGGCGGGATACTGCGGGCATGCTAGCCGACCATGGATCCGGGTCCTCTCCTGGCGAGGCCGCGCTCCCACCGGAGCCACGCTGGCGCCGCCAGTTCGCCGCGCGCTACGACCGATGCAGCGCTCCGGCGCAGCGCCGCTGGGCGGCGATGCTACGTGAGCAGCTGGTGGCGAGCGTTGGGGGGAAAGTTCTGGAGATCGGCGCTGGCACCGGAGCTAACCTGCCCTTCTACCGGTCCGCGGACCATGTGACCGCCAGCGAGCCGTCCGCCGCCATGCGGGCCCGGCTCGCCGCCAAACTGGGCCAGGCCGGGGTGCCGATCGACGTCGTGGACGCGGCGGCCGGCGCGCTCCCCTTCCCGGACGCGAGCTTCGATGCGGTCGTATCTACCCTCGTACTGTGCACGGTTCCCGATCAGCGGCAGGCCCTCGGCGAGATCCGCCGGGTACTCAAGCCGGGCGGCCGCCTGGTGTTCTTCGAGCATGTCCGCGGGCGCGGCCTGGCCGCGCTGGCCCAGGACATGATCACGCCACTGACCCGCGTGCTCGCCGCCGGGTGCCACCCGAACCGGGACACCGCCGCGGCGGTGGCGGTGGCCGGGTTCGGGATCGAGACGATCGTTACCATCAAGCCGAGCCCGCACATGCCGCTGATCGCTCCCTTCATTCACGGAACCGCCCGCCCGCACGCGGCCGCCCGCCTGGGTGTGTGCCCGGGCGTGTGAGCCTGGGTGTGACCCAGCCGAGCCGTCTCCAGGAAGGCCGCCGATGCTCACCGAGAACGAAGCGACCGAATTCAGGATCCGCCGGGTCGTGGAGAACTGGGCGCTGTTCCGCGACGCCGGCCGGTGGGACGCGTTCGCGACCGTCTGGCACGACGACGGGTGGATGACCGCCACCTGGTTCCAGGGGCCGGCCAGCGATTTCATCAGGGTCAGCCGCCAGGCGTTCGACGCGGGCGTCAACATCCTGCACTTCCTCGGCGGCTTCAGCTGTGAGATCGGCGGAGAGCGGGCCATCGCGCAGACCAAGATGACCATCCAGCAGCGCGCCCCGGTCCACGGGATCCTCGTCGACGCCACCTGCACCGGCCGCTTCTACGACTTCCTGGAGCAGCGCGACGGGGTGTGGGCCATCGTCCGGCGGCAGCCGATCTACGAGAAGGACCGGCTCGACCCGGTGGATCCCGCCGCACACCTCAGCCTCGACCAGCGGATCCTGGCCCGCTTCCCTGAGGGCTACCGGCACCTGGCCTACCTGCAGGAACAGGCTGGGTACACCGTCAAGACCGGCCTGCCGGGACTGCGCGGCCCGGAAGTAGAACTGCTCTACCGCGAGGGCCGCGACTGGCTGGGCGGCTCACGCCAGCCCGGTGTGCCGCTCTGATCCGCACCATCGATCACGACCCGGTGTTCGGAACCAGCCGGGGATATCCCGGTGCAGTAGTGCACGTTCCTGGCCGTAACCGCAACATCAAACCCCTCAGCACCGAACGTATCGCCATCAACCGCATAATTCTCCATCGAAACTCGGTTTTTAGGGCGGCCCAGATCGCCGGGGAACTGCTATGTTTTGAATCCGTAACTTTGCGAGCCTTTAGCACGCCCTGTTGAGAAGTAGCCCGATCAGAGGACCTGGATACTCGTGTCCGCATATCTGCTAGCGGCCCACGTGGCACACGCGGCCCATAAGTCCAACGAGGACAGCTTTATCCGGTACGGCCTGGTTCTGGTGATCGGCATTGTAATCGGCCGCCTGACGGGTAGGCGGGCCGGCCTGAAGCATCTGGGCGAGGCCGAGTTCCAGACCCGCTGGCGCAACGTCCGTGGAGTCCGCCGATTCTGAGGTACCTTCCCCCTGCCGCCCTGCACCCTCCCCGCCCTGATCACGTGAACGGAGTCTGCGATGCCCGCCGGCAATGGTCTGCCCTCAGTCGAGCACATAGTGGTCCTGATGCTCGAGAACCGGTCGTTCGATCACATGCTTGGATTCCTCTATACCGATAACGGGAACGTCTCGCCCTTGGGGCAGCCCTACGAAGGCCTGAACGGCACCGAATCCAACCCCGGTACCGACGGGTCGCCGGTCAGCGTTTTCCGGGTCGAGCCGACCACGCCCAACGCGTACTTCATGCCGGGGGCCGACCCCGGCGAGGGTTACATGGCCACCAACGCCCAGCTCTTCGGCGGCTCTGAGACAGCCACGACCCCGTCGGCGGCGCCGACCAATGCGGGCTTTGTCACGGACTTCGCGTACACCCTCACCTGGCAGGCGCGGGAGGGCCGGTCGATCGTGGCGGGCACCGCCGCCAGCGACATCATGGGCTGCTTCGCCCCGGACACGCTCCCGGTGCTGTCCGCGCTGGCCAAGGGGTACGCGGTCTGCGATCACTGGTACGCCTCGGCGCCGACGGAGACCATGCCGAACCGGGCGTTCGCGTGTTCCGCGACCAGCCAGGGGCACATGGACGACAAGACCCACACGTTCACCACGCCGTCTATTTTCGGCCTGCTCAACGCCCACGGGCTCGGCTGGGTGATCTACGGCTACGACTCCGAGCCCCTCACCAAGTCCGATTTCACTGACATCAGCGGGGCGTCTGCCAGCCACTTCGGCCGGTTCAAGGATTTCACCGCGGCCGCCGCCGCGGGCACCCTGCCGGCCTACTCGTTCCTGGAGCCCAGCTGGAGCTCGACCGGCAACAGCCAGCACCCCAACTACGACGTGGCCCTGGGCGAGCAGCTGATCCACGATGTGTACGAGGCGGTGCGCAGCGGCCCCGGCTGGCCCCAGACGCTGCTGGTGGTCACCTACGACGAACACGGCGGGTGCTACGACCACGTGCCGCCGCCGTCCGGCGCCACCCCACCGGACCAGGACGCGGGCGAGTTCGGCTTTGATTTCACCCGGTTCGGGCTGCGGGTGCCCACGGTGCTGGTGTCACCGATGATCGCCGCCGGGACGGTGTTCCGCGTACCGGCGGGCAGCGTGCCGCTGGATCACACCTCGATCCTGAAGACGGTGCAGCAGCGCTGGAGCCTGCCCGCCCTCACCGCCCGGGATGCCGCCGCTCCCGACGTCGGCGACGTGCTGACCCTGGCCACACCCCGCACCGACGACGTCCTGGCCGGAGTCACCGTGCCCGTTTCGTCCGGGGCAGGCCCCTCGGCCGGGGAGCCTTCGCACCTGCAGGAGATCCAGGCCGAGCTGATCTCCCGGCGGTTCCCCGCCGGCCAGAACCCGGCGCCGGACGCGGCGGGCCCCGCCGTGGCCGCGCACCTCACCGGGGCCGACTACGAGAACTACATCAGGGCGCACAGCTAGCTCGCGAGCGGGATCCGGCCGGCTCGCGGGACCCAGCCGGCTCGCGAGGCCTGGTCAGGTCCTGGTCAGCTGCTGTCCAGCCATGGGTAGCGGGCGGTGTCCTGGCCCGCGTAGTCCGGGTCGAGATAGATGAAGCACCGCTGAATCTTCCAGTCACGGACCTCGAAGACGTCGCACCAGCGGCCGGCCGCCGACTCAGGAACACCGGCCCGCCACGGGCCGTCCTGATGCTCCCCGTGACTGGTCCCCTCGCAGGCGAACAGGTCGCTGCCCGAGAAGATCCAGTTGAAGTGGGAGAAGTGGTGAGTGATCGACTTCAGTGTCCCGCCGACGTCGGAGAAGAGCCGGCCGATCTGCTCCTTCCCGCTGGCCAGGCCCCACTTCGGGAAGTACACCTGCGCGTCGTCGGCGAACAGGTCCAGGATGCTCTCCCCGGTCGAGGTCACCCCGCCGTTGTCGAACGCCTTGAGGTACTCGACGGCGACCGACTTGCGCTGCTCGTCGGTCATGGTCTCGCGGGCCAGCGCCATGATTCCAGCCTCCATCTCAAAGTCCCCCACCCTCCTCATACTGCGCGCATCGGCGGCCCGCAATCCCTGATCCGTAAATCGGCCAGCCGATTTACGTCCATCGCCGCCGCCGTATCCCGCCATCCAGGTCTTACGCAGACGGCCTCGGCCTAGCGGACGCCGCCTGAACCGGTGGACAGGCGGGCGGCGAGCTCGGAGTCGATGTGCGCGGCGGCGTCGAGCAGGCGGGGCAGGAAATGCTTCTCCAGCGTCCGCATCGGTACCCGCGCCGCGTGCGCGCTGGCGTTGATGGCCGCGACCACCTTGCCGGAGCTGTCGCGTATCGGCACCGCGATGGACCGTACGCCGGCCTCGAGCTCCTGGTCCACGGCGGCCCAGCCCCGGTCACGGACCGTGGCCAGCAACTCCCGCAGCCGGCCGGGATCAACGACCGTGCGGTCGGTCAGCTTACGAAAGGTAGCGCGGCCCAGCAGTGCCTCGCGCTCGGCATCGGGGAGGTAGGCCAGCAGGACCCGGCCCATGGAGGTCGGGTAGGGGGGCAGCCGGGTGCCCACGGTGAGCGCGATCGTCATGATCCGGTTGGCCGACGCGCGGGCCACGTAGACGATGTCGTCCCCATCGAGAACACTCACTGAGCAGGACTCGTGCAGTTCCTCGGCCAGATCCTCCAGGTGCGGCTGGGCTATCTGGGCCACGCTGAACGACGACAGGTAGGCGTACCCCAGCGCGAGTACTCGCGGGCGCAATGAGAACTGCCGGCCGGAACTGCCCACGTACCCTAGTTCCTGCAGGGTGAGCAGGAACCTCCGGGCGGCCGCGCGGGTGAGCCCGGTGCGCTCGGCCACCTCCGACAGGGTCAGCGATGGCCGCTCTGAGGAGAAGCAGCGGATGACGGCCAGCCCCCGGTCGAGGGACTGTACGAAATCCGTCCGGCGTGGCGCGGGCGCCGCGGGCGGATCAGCCGCCGCCGCGCTCGATGTGTTCACATAGCGAACGATAGCGTGTTATGCCCGCTCGCCGCCAGACGCGCCAATCCGGCGTCAGCGGTCCTGGCCGCGCAGCGGCAGGCCCGCGGCCCGGTAGACATCGTCGATGACGGTCATCGTGGCCACCGCGTCCTCAGGCGTGGTGATGACCGGCTCACCGCGCAGCACCGCCGCGGCGAAGGCCCGCAACTGGTAGGTGTACGTGGCCTGGCCGCGCACGTGCTCGCGGCGCGTGTACCCGTTCGCGCTCACCGTCAGCCGGTTGTAGCGCTGCGGCGCGATGAAGTTCAGTACCCGCATCACGCCGCGGTCGCCGACGACCTCGACCCCGATCCGCAGCAGCTGGCTGGACCAGAGCGAGGCGTTCATCCGGCCACCCACTCCGCCGGGGAACCGCACGGACGCGGTCATCGCCCGGTCCACGTCGGGGCCGTGCAGCTTGGCCCGGGCGTCCATCACCTCAGGCTCACCGGGCCCGAGCAGGCGCAGGCAGTTGATGGCATAACAGCCGGCATCCATGGTCGCCCCGCCCGCCAGGTCGTAGGAGTACCGGATGTCGGAGAAGCGGGGCAGCGGGAAGCAGACCGACGCCTCCAGATACCGCAGCCGGCCCAGTTCCCCGTCAGTGCCGGCGTGCTCCGCTCCCGGTCCCGCATCCTCCGTCCCCGGCGGCGCGGCGGTCCGCGGGCCGGCCACCACCTCCTGCATCCGCCGGGCCAGCGGATGGTAGCGGTAGTGGAATGCCTCCATGACGACCAGCCCGCTGCGGCGGGCCGCCGCGGCGACCTGCGCCGCCTCCGCCGCGTTCGAGGTGAACGGCTTTTCGCAGAGCACATGCTTGCCTGCCTCGATCGCGCGCAGGGTCCACGGCGCATGCAGCGAGTTCGGCAGCGGATTGTAGATCGCGTCAATGGCGGGATCGGCGATCAGCGCCGCATAGGAGTCGTGCACCACAGGAATGCCGTGCTGGGCCGCGAACTGCCGGGCCCGGCCGGGATCGCGGGCCGCCACGGCGGCGATCACGACCTCCGGGACTTCGCGCGACGGCTTGATCAGGGCGGCCGGGACGATCCGCGCCGCGCCCAGGGTTCCGATCCGCAGCCGGTCCACCGTCGCGCTCCAGTCGGTCAGGCGCTGAGTCCGCGCCGGGCGGCCACCTCATGCAGGGCGATGCCGGCCGCCACGCCGGCGTTGAGTGACTCGGTCGCCGCCGTGACCGGGATCCGGGCCAGCAGATCGCAGCGCTGGGCAACGAGCCTGGACAGCCCGCGCCCCTCGGAGCCGATGACCAGCACGACCGGGCCGTCGGCGATATCGAGGTCGCTGACCGGGGTCGGCCCGGCCGCGTCGAGTCCCACCACGAACAGGCCCGCCTCCTGATAGGAGGTGAGCGCCCGGACCAGGTTGGGCGCCTCGGCCACCGGCACCCGGGCCAGCGCACCCGCAGACGCCTTCCACGATCCGGCACTCACCCGCGCCGAGCGCCGGCCGGGGATGAGCACCCCGTGCCCGCCGAACGCCGCGACGGACCGGACGATGGCGCCCAGGTTCCGGGGATCGGTGACCCCGTCGAGCGCCACGATCAGCGGAGCCTGCCCGGCGGCGCGGGCCCGGGCGACCAGGTCGTCGGCGTGCGCGTAGTCATAGGGGCGGATCCGCAGGGCCAGGCCCTGATGGACGGCTCCCCCGGTCAGCCGGTCAAGTTCCGGCCGGCCAGCCTCGATCATCGGGATGCCCATGTCGGCGGCCAGCCGGATCACTTCGCGGACCCGCTCGTCGGAGTCCAGGCGCGGCCCCGCGTACAAGGCGGTCGCCGGCACCTTGGCCCGCAGCGACTCGAGCACGGAGTTGCGGCCAGCGACGACCTCGGGCGCGTCACCGGCCCCGCGCGGGCGCCCACCCGGAGCGCGGTCGCCGAAGGTCCTGGGCCCGTAGCCGTCAGAAGCCCGTCCAGCCGAACGATTCTCACCACTGCCTGGCCGGCGCCCGCCCTGGCCGTCGTCGCGCGACTCGCTGCGCGCCCCGTCACGGGATGCGGAGGCCGCCGCGCGGCGCTGAGCCGGATGGCCCGGCCGCTCGTAGGCGGGCGGAGTCGGGCCCTTGCCTTCCAGCCGGCGCTTGCCGTACCCGCCAGTGCCCGGGCGAGGCTTACCTGACTTGGTCCGCCCGCCCCGGCCTGCTGCTCCGGTCGATCCGCCGCGGCTCACTGCTTCAGCTCCCATCGGGGCCCGTTAGGGGTGTCTTCGATGACCACGCCGGCCGTGTGCAGTTCGTCCCTGATCCCGTCCGCCGTGGCGTAATCGCCCCGCTCCCGGGCCGCCTGCCGCTGCGCCAACGCCACGCTGACCAGCGCGCTGACCACCGAATGCAGGTCGTCATCCGGGCCGCGGGACACCCACGGCTCAGCCAGCGGGTCGAGACCGAGCACCTCCAGCATGGCCCGCACCTCGGCCAGCCGGACGCTCACCCTGGTGATGTCACCCGCCGCCAGCGCGTTGTTGCCGTCTCGGACCGCGTCGTGCACGGCGGCCAGAGCCAGCGGAACACCAAGGTCGTCGTCGAGAGCGGCGCAGAAGACGGCCGGCAGCCCCGCGGCGGTGGCCGAATCCGCGGCGACCAGGTCCCCCGGGCCGGTGACCTCCACGCCCGGGGCATCCGGGCCGGCGCCGTCCTGGCCAGCGACCGCCGCGCTGACGACCGCCACGTCCGGGAGCGCCGGGTCCGCGACCTCGGCGGCGCGGGTGACGAAGCCTTCGATCCGGCGGTACGCGGCACCCGCCTCGGCCAGGGCGTCCGCGGAGTACTCGATCCCCGACCGGTAGTGGGCCTGGCCCAGGTAGTACCGCAACTCGACCGGGCGGACCCTGGTCACCATCGCGTCGACGAGCAGCGAGTTGCCGAGCGACTTGCTCATCTTCTCCCCGGCCACCCCGACCAGGCCGTTGTGCATCCAGTACCGGGCGAACCCGTCGCCGGCCGACCGGGACTGGGCCACCTCGTTCTCGTGGTGCGGGAAGAGCAGGTCGATGCCGCCGCCGTGAATATCGAACGTGGGGCCGAGGTATTTGGTGGCCATGGCCGAGCATTCCAGGTGCCAGCCGGGACGGCCGGATCCCCATGGGGTCTCCCAGGCCGGCTCGCCGGGCTTCGCCGCCTTCCACAGGGCGAAGTCACGCGGATCCCGTTTGGCGTCGTTGGGCTCGGTATCGTCAGCGGGCCGCATGTGCTCAGGGCGCTGGCCGGACAGGGCGCCGTACTCCGGGTAGGAGCCGACGTCGAAGTACACGCCGCCGGCGGCCGGATAGGCGTGGCCGCCGTCGATCAGCCGCCGCATCAAGACGATCATCTCGGGCACGTGCCCGGTCGCCCGGGGCTCCACGTCGGGCGGAAGGCAGCCGAGCGCGTCATAGGCCCGGCCGAACGCGCGCTCGTTGCGCTGCGATACCAGCCACCAGGGCACGCCCTCGCCCTCGGCGACACGGATAATCTTGTCGTCAATGTCGGTGACGTTCCGGCAGAACGTGGTCTGGTACCCGCTCGCCCTCAGCCAGCGGACCAGGATGTCGAAACTGACCCCGGACCGGACGTGCCCGATGTGTGGCGGCGCCTGCACGGTGGCACCACACAGGTACAGCGATGTTTTCCCGGCCACGATCGGGGAGAACTCGCGCACACTGCGCGCAGCGGTGTCATAGAGGCGGAGCGTCACGCAGCAAAGGGTACGGGATGGTGCGGACTGTCACGCCAGGCTCGGCCGACTGGGCCACCCGCAGGATCGCTTCGCGGACGCGGCCCGGGGCGGAATTACTCGAATTCGGGTGAGCCGCGCGCCGGCCACGTCAGCGGATACTGATGCCGGGAACGATCCGTTCTGCTGATAAGCCGTTTGGAAATACCGGCCGGCCGGCGGCGCACAAATGACGTGGCTGGGACGGGTTCCCGGGTACTGCCCCGGCGGCGGCCGGCGTGGCGGCCTGCCGCACGGCGGCGGGAACTGATATGACCCTTGACAGGAATCTCCCTGTTCGCCCGGTACCAAGGCATATCGCCGCCGGTGCCGCCGGGATTGCGCTGGGCGGGTGGCCACTCTTATTGTGGCGCTTCCATTCGGCCATCCAGACCCGGCGCCCGCTGTGGCCTAGTGCGCTGGCTTCCAGTCAGAGCACCCGGCTCCGTTTTCGGATTATTCGGCGGAAGGCGTCAGATGGCATCCCCCGAGGAAGGACAACCGGCTCCCATGAATGAGAATGCCGCCCGCGGCGGTCGCGGCCCGGATCTCTACGCCAAGCTGCGGGTGGTGGCGCTCGCCGCCGTGATAATCGGCGTGATCCTGGTGGCCGCCGCCGCGTTCGTGCTGTCCTATGCCGGGATCCACTCGATCGCGCTGTCCGCTGGCGTCTCGGCCACCCTGGCCAAGCTGCTCCCGCTGAGCCTGGATGCCATGGTGGTGGTCGCGTCGGCCGCTGCGCTGGCGCTGCGCGGCGGGGGATGGTGGACGAAGCTCTATGCGTGGCTGACGCTCGTGGTCGTACTGGCCGCCGCGGCCACCGCGGACGCGGTGCACGCCACGGGTGTGAGCCTGCCCCGCCGGCCCACGGCGGCCGGGGTGGCGATCACGCCCTGGGTGCTGCTCCTGCTCGCGTTCGGGCTGTGGCTCGCCCTGCTGCGGCATCTCCGGGCATCCCGGGCGGGCAGCGCCAGGCGCGCGGCGAACGGGCCCAGTGCAGCGGTCGAGGAGACGGCGCCTGAGGCATCGCAGGACGCCCGGCCATCACCGGCGGCGGCGCCGCCTGGTCCAGCCCAGCCCAGGCCAGCCCAGCCCGGTCCAGTCCAGCCCGGTCCAGTCCAGCCCGGCAGTGTCCAGCCCGGCAGTGTCCAGCCGGGTCCCAGC